>Ga0075425_100009610_pt1 | contig 10298 bp, 8 predicted proteins | sample SoiMethybrSBSTD4_FD_75300 | JGI IMG/M metagenome (GOLD analysis project Ga0075425, IMG submission 75300) | Bulk soil microbial communities from a Populus tree surrounding site in Tennessee, USA - Soil MetaG P. TD hybrid SBSTD4 | ecosystem: Environmental > Terrestrial > Soil > Tree plantation...
GAAACCCGGCGAGACGATTACGGTCGATTTCAGCCCGGCGAAGGACGGCAGCCCCACCGGCCTCCTGACGCGCGTCAGGCGCGCTGATGGCACCGTCGTCGGTGACCCGGCGCCGCCGGCGACTCAGTAGTCACAGATGAAGGACAACGTCATGTCGAAGACCGTTGCCGTGTTCTCTTCGGTGCTCCTGTGCCTGCTGTTTGTATCGATGGCATTGCTTCGCGCGCAAACAACGCCACCACCCGACTTCACCGGCGTGTACGCGCCGATCGATCCGTTTGGTCAGGCAAGAGCCGGTGGAGGCGGCCGCTCCGCGGTGCCGCCACCGGCACCGGGGCCTCGCGGAGAGGTGCCGCCACCACGACCGGTGTTGGTCCTCGATGGACGTGCGGGCCGGCCAGACAACGCGCCGAAGCTGACGCCTGAGTACCTGGCCAAATGGGAAGTCATTCGGAAGTCGCGCATGGCCGGATCGGATGAATTCGATCCGAACGTCAGGTGTCTCTCTGGCGGCATGCCCAACATGATGTCGATGACCTACGGCATGGAAATTCAACACACGAAGGACAAGATCACCATGTACGGCGAGCTGAACGACGTGTATCGCCGGATTTTTCTGGACGGCCGCAAGCCGGCGCAGAAAGCCCTCGATGATCCGACGTTCGCCGGGTATTCCACGGGGCAGTGGGAAGGGGACACCCTCGTCGTGGACACCGTGGCCATTCGCGAGGACACGCTGTTCGACACGTTCTCGCCGCACAGCGATCAGTTCACCGTGCGCGAGCGCATCAGGTTCACGTCGCCTGGCGTGCTCGAGGATCGGATCACCTCCATGGATCCGAAAGCGCTCGTCGAACCTTTTACCTCGGTTCGAACATATCGGAAGGTATCGCCGCCCAACGACGAACTGCGCGAGTTCTCCTGCGCGGAGGGATTGGGGTCCGTGAAGTAGACTCGTCGCCATTTTCACAATGGCGTAGAGGTCGTAATCAGTCGCTCCAGTGCGGCGCCGACTCGACGGCCGCGGCGGGCACGCCGGGCGTACCCTCCTGCTGACCAGCGATGGTGATGGCGAAGATCACCATCGCGGCTACCTCACAGCCGGCGGCAACGAGCGTCAGGGTGCGTGGACCGCGGATCAGGAGCGCGCCGCCGAGGATTCCAGCGGCGGCCTGCCCGAGGTAGATCGCCGACGAGTTGAGCGAGAGGACAATCGTCCCCACCGGGCCGGCCATGTGGAGCAGTCGCTTCTGCTGCGCCGGCGCAAACATCCAACCAACCACGGCCCAGCACGCGACAAGCGCCGTGAGAATGACAACGGCAGTCGGACGAGGCAACGTGGCGCGACTGAACAGCCACAACGCGCCGAAGACGATCACCATGCCCATCAGCGAGAGCGTCACAATCCGCCGCGGTGGATGGCGATCGATGAGCCACCCCGAAAGCAGGTTCGATGCGACTGCGCACACGCCGAAGACAAAGTAAATAACGGTAATGCTGACGCCTTCGAGGTGCGCGGTCTCGCTCGCGAACCACGCCAGGTAGGTGTAGACGCTGAAGACGCCCATGACTGCGACGGCCGTCACCGTGAGCGCGCCCAGAACACCAGGAATCGCGACGGCGGCGAGCCGCTCCCCGAGCGAGACGATCGGGGCCGGGGGCACCGGTGGAAGCGCCCGCGCCAGCGCTCCCCATGCAACGGTGCTGAGGGCGGCGACGAAGAGAAACGTGTAGCGCCAGTTCAACCCCTGACCGATGAGGGTTCCGATTGGTACTCCGAGCGCGGTGGCGACGGTCAAGCCTGACAACACCGCCGCAAGTGCGCGTCCGCGTTCGGATATCGGTGCGACCGTGGCGGCGGTGGCCGACGCGGCCGGCATGTAGAGCCCGGCGACGAGAGCGGCGGCCGCCCGCGCCACGATCATGATTCCGAAGGACGGCGCTACGGCCGCCAGCACGTTCGCGACCGTAAAGCAGGCCAGCGACACCATGAGGACACGGCGCCTGGAGGCCGTACCTGTAACGACCGCCATGACTGGCGCCGCGAATGCGTAGACACCAGAGAAAACCGTGATGAGGAGACCCGCCTGCGGCAGGGTCACACCGAGATCGCTCGCGATCTTGGGAAGGACGCCGCTGATGACGAAGGCATCGGTGCCCAGTGCAAACGCGCCCAGCGCAAGCATCAGCACCGGCCGGCGGGCGCTGCCGCCGGGCAGCGCGTCGGCGAATCCGTTCAGCAATCGCATCCCGCTACTCTACCGGGAACGCCGTATTGCCAGAAGGTCATTCCGGAGGCGTTGACTTCGGCTCGCCAGCGGCGGACGATGGTTCCATGGGTCGTGCGTTGCTGTTTGCAACGTTGGTGGTCATCGGCGCGCGGCACGAATCTGCGCAGGCACAGGCGCAGAGCACGCTCCACATCACGGTCACGCTGACTGATGCCACGGGAAAGACGACGCCGGTGGCACGCCATGCGCTGCTCATCAGCGACGAGCCGCCAACCACGGAGCCGAGACGCATTTTCACCACACTGGCTGGTACGGCCGATGTCTCGTTGCGCCCTGGTCACTATGTCGTGGAATCCGATCAGCCGATGGCGTTCCAGGGCAAGAGCTACGAATGGTCGCGTCGCCTCGAGATTGTCGCCGGACGTGACGCGACGCTCGCGCTGACAAACGACAACGCATCGGTCGGCGCCGTGACAGCCGCGGCGACATCAGCCACAGCTCCAGCGACGGACCCTTCGCTTCTCGCGTCTGAGTGGCAGGAGAGTGTCGTAGCGTTGTGGACGCCGACCCAGCACGCGTCGGGATTTGTCGTCGATGCCCGCGGCCTGATCGTGACCAATCAGCGCGTCGTCGGCACGGCGACATCCGCCGAGGTGCAGTTTGCAGGGGACGTCAGGGTAAGAGCGACCGTTCTGGCGCTGGATCCTGAGCGCGACGTGGCCATCCTCTGGGTCAATCCGTCGCTTGCTGCATCACTGCGACCGCTGCCGCTCGGATGCGGCGAGACGAAGCCGTCGGTGGCGAACCGGCAGGCGCTGTACACCGTCGACGTGGGGATGGAGGGACAAAAGCGCCTGACGCCCGGGGACGTGACTGGCGTCGGGCCGCGTCTGATTCTGGCGGACATGAGACTCGTGCGGGCCAGCGCGGGCGGGCCGGTTTTTACGGCAGCTGGCCTGGTTGGATTCACGACGCTGGATGATCGGGATCCGGATGCCCGTTCGGATGCGCGGATCGTCAGGATCGACCAGGCCTGCGAAGTGATCGCCTCGGCAGAGAAGAAGATGGCCGAGACGACAGCGCCCGATTCGACGCACCTGCCGCTCGATCCGCGGCCGGTTGCCGTCAGCGCGCTCACCGAGGCGGTGAAGAATCGCGCCGGCAGTCTGAGTCCGTACTCGATGAGCACGATCGACTTCGACATCGCGTTCATCACACCGGTTCACGTCTACGGCGCGAAGGATCAGGTGCGGCGTCCCGTGATGGACTTCGGCAACTGGTCGGAATACCTTGCCGACTATCCGCGCGCGCTGCTGGTGCGCGTCACGCCAAAGATGGCGGAGGGTCTATGGGCCAAGATGGCGCGCGGCGCGGCGATGACGCAAGGGATGGAGCTGCCGCCGATGGCGCGCGCGAAGGCTGGATTCCTGCGGATGCGCGCCTTCTGCGACGACACGGAGGTGACGCCGATCCACCCGTTCGCGGTCTCACACCGCGTCTCGCAGACCGAGGCGATCTACGAAGGGCTCTACGTGTTTGATCCTGCTGCGCTCGGTCCGTCGTGCAGCGCGGTCAAGCTGACGGTCTACTCCGAAAAGGAGCCCGACAAGGGCGACACCCGCGTCGTCGATCAGAAGCTGCGCGAGCAGATCGCGCGAGATTTCGCGCCGTTGTGATCGTTCATCGCTCCTTTGAGAGCGAGGATATACTTCTCGCGCTGAAGGAGTCCGCATGCGTCTCCGGTTCCTGCCCACCGCAGCGTTCTTCATCGTCTCGATCGTCGGAGGCACGCTCGCCGCCCAGTCGAAGCGCCCGATCACGGAGACCGATCTGTTCCAGTTCACGTGGATCGGCGATCCGCAAGTCTCTCCGGACGGGTCCCGTGTCGTGTTCGTGCGGGTGAACGTGAATGCAAAGAAGGACGGATACGATTCGGCGCTTTTCGTCGCGGCGACCAGCGGCGACGAGCAGCCGCGGCGATTGACGGCGGGGCCACGCGACTCCTCGCCACAGTGGTCGCCCGACGGCAGCAGCCTCGCGTTCGTCCGCGGGCTCGAACAAGACGGCAAGCGCCTGCCGCCGCAGCTGTTCCTGCTCTCGATGCGTGGGGGAGAGCCGCTGCAGCTCACCGACCTGCCGAAGGGGGCCGCCAGCCCGAAATGGTCTCTGGATGGTACTCGCATCGGATTCAAGACCGAGACGTCGCAGCACGATCTCGAAACACGTCTGGCTCGCGAGCGGCGCGGCTGCCGGGACGACAACGCCAGGACCGCTGCTCGAGAGTCTGCCGGATCAACGCAACCTTCGCCGGCCGATGCCTCGAACGCCGCCAGCGATGGCTGCACCGATGAGGCGACACGCGAATCCGACATGCGCACGATCACACGTGCGGTCTACCGGTCGAACGACGATGGATATCTGGATCCGACCCACCCGGCACATATCTGGGTCGTCGATGCACCCACGCCATCAGAGGACGTGGCTGCGCCAAGGCAGGTCACACAGGGCGCTTGGGGAGACGACGACTTCGTGTGGTCGATCGACGGGCGTCAGATCTACTTCATCCGCTCGCATCTGCAGGAGCCCTCCTACGAACGACCCAGGAGCGATCTGTTCGCGGTGAACACGTCCGGCGGCGACGCGCAGCTGCTCAATGCGCTGAGCATCGACGTCGCGCATATGGCGCTGTCGCCGGACGGGAGCCGACTCGCATTCGTGTCCAGCGTCAACGAGCCAGTGCGCTCGTATTCGCAGCCGGACCTGTGGACGGTCGCGCTGACCCCGAACGCCCAGCCGCACAACCTGACTACGTCGTTCGACTACGACGTGGCAGACGGAGTCGGTGGCGACAATGCGCCGCCGCGCGCGGCCGGTTCGAGTCCTGTGCTCTGGAGTCACGACGGGCGATCGATCATCACAGTGGCGGCGCGGGAGGGCAGCGCGAACCTGTACCGGTTCGATGCGGAAAGTGGAGTCGCACGCGAGATCACGCACGGCAAGCACGCGGTCCAGAGCTACCGCAGCTCCGACGGCGGCAGACGCATCGTCGCCCTCATCTCGACGCCGGTGGAAATCGGCGACCTGTTCTCCATCGGTGACGGAGAGCCGCGGCGGTTGACGCACGTCAACTCGGCGCTCTTCTCACAATTGAATCTGACGATGCCGGAAGAAATCTGGTACCAGTCGTTCGACGGCACGAAGATTCACGCCTGGGTACAGCGGCCGGCGGACTTTCAGCCCGGCCGGAAGTATCCGCTCATCCTCGACATCCATGGCGGTCCGCATTCGGCGTACGGATGGGTATTCGATCACGAGTTCCAGTGGTTCGCGGCAAACGGATATCTGCTGTTGTATCCGAATCCGCGCGGGAGTACGAGCTACGGCCAGGAGTTTGGCAACATCATCCAGTACAAGTATCCGGGCGATGACTATCGGGATCTGATGGCAGGTGTCGACGAATTGATCAAGCGGGGGTGGGCCGACCCGGACCAACTGGGTGTCACCGGTGGCAGTGGTGGCGGCGTGCTTACGAACTGGACGGTGACGCAGACCGACCGTTTCAAAGCGGCCGTCTCGCAACGCGACATCTCCAACTGGGCATCGTGGTGGTACACGGCCGACTTCACCCTTTTCCAACCGGAATGGTTCCGCCAACCGCCATTCCGGGATCCGCAGGAGTATGCAAGCCGCTCGGCAATCACGTCGGTCGAGAAGATCCGAACTCCTATTGCCTTCATCCTCGGGGAAGCCGACTGGCGCACGCCTCCCGAGAGTGGCGGGGAGCAACTGTTCCGCGCGCTGAAGTTCCTCAAGCGTCCGACCGCAATGGTCCGCTTCCCGAATGAGACGCACGAGCTGTCGCGAAGCGGACAGCCCTGGCACCGGATCGAGCGCCTGCGGGCGATCCTCGGCTGGATGGACAAGTACATCCGAGGCAAGGACGTGGCGCAGTTCAGGGACGTCATGAACGCAGCCGAGAAGCAGTAGACGACGGAGCACGTCATGGCAAGTCTGTTCAGAGGTTCGACTGTTGTTGTGGCCCTCGCATCGGCGGTGATCGGCGCGCTCGTGACAGTGACAGTCATGACACGGACCAGCAACCGGCCTTCACCGGCCGCTGCCGTCCCACGTACTGCTGACGGAAAGCCGGATTTCAGCGGAATCTGGCAAGCGCTCAACGAAGCCCATTGGGATCTCGAGGCCCACGAAGCGCGACCGGGTGCTGTCATGCAGCAAGGCGTCTATCCCTTCGAGTACGCGCGCGTGCCCGCGGCCCCCGTGCTTGCGCTCGGTGCTGCCGCCGGCGTGCCCGGATCGGTCGGCGTCGTCGCGGACGATGGAAAGATCCCGTACAAGCCAGAGGCCGCAAAGATCAAGATGGAGAACGGAGCGCATTGGATCGACCGCGACCCGGAGCTCAAGTGCTATCTGCCGGGCATTCCGCGCGCGATGTACATGCCGTATCCGTTCCAGGTCGTGCAGAGCGCTAACAAGATTCAGATGGCGTTTGCATTCTCGACGGCGGCCCGCACGATCCACCTGGACGAGGTGGAGGGGCCACCCGATCTGACCTACATGGGGCATTCAGTCGGACACTGGGATAGCGATACGTTGGTCGTGGACGTAACAGAATTCAATGGCAAGAACTGGTTCGACAGGGCGGGCAACTACCATAGCGAGGCACTGCACCTGACTGAGCGCTTCACGCCGATCTCCAAAGACGCCATTCAGTACGAAGCGACGATCGAAGACCCAAACGTGTTCACCCGACCGTGGAAGATCGCGATGCCGCTCTATCGACGGCTGGAGCCGAACGCGCAGTTGCTTGAATATCGATGCATGGAGTTCGCTGAGGAGTTCATGTACGGAGGCCTCCGCAAGCAGCCGCTCGTCCACCACTGGGAAGGCGAGACCCTGATCGTGGATATCAAGCGGAAGGCTTTGGAGGGGGACAAGCTCCAGGACTGGTACCGCAGGTAAGCAGTCCCTGCAACGCGGGAGTCACCGGAGGAGGTTTTCCGATGATGAAGAAATTCGTCGTTGTTGCCGCCGGTTGCGGTCTTCTTCTCGTGATCGCGATCGCGCCGCTCGGAGCGCATCACTCGTTCGCGGCCGAGTTCGACGCGAACAAGCCGGTGAAGTTCAAGGGTACCGTCACGAGAATGGAGTGGGTCAACCCCCACGTCTGGCTGCACATGGACGTCAAGACGCCCGACGGAAAGACCGAGAATTGGGCGTTCGAAGCGGGTACGCCGAACGTACTCTTCCGGCGCGGCTTCACCAGGAAGTCTCTTCTTCCGGGCACTGTCATCGTCATCGACGGGTATCAGGCAAAAGACGGGTCGCGGAGAGCCAACGGACGGGACATCACGTTCGAAGACGGGAAGAAGCTCTTCATGGGCTCATCGGGGACAGGGGCGCCGTACGAATTGAATCAGAAGCCCGAGCCGGTCAAGTGAGCCGCGGGTTGGCGCGACATCCGCGCTTTCTGATGCGCGCGTTGAGAAAGTCTTCAGGAGGTTCACGATGATCAGGAGATTATTCCAAGTACTCGGCGTTGCCGCAGTGCTGCTCCTGGTGGCCCTGCTCCTCAGATTGGCTCGAGCCCCGCTCGACGCCCGAACGCCGGTTGCGGGTGCCTCGCCAGCGACCGCGTGGGGAGAGCCCGATCTGCAGGGGATCTGGACAAGGACGACCAACGAACCGTTGCAGCGGCCGGCGCGATTCAAGGACCGGGAATTTCTCACGGACACGGAACGGGCCGAACTTGATAACAAGATCTCGGACATTGTCGGACGTGAATCCGACGAGAACCGCCGGTCACGCGGCACCGAACAGGATGTCAGCGGCGGCTATAGCGCGTCGGTCTTCACGTCTCACCTGCCGGTGGGTCGCCGAACATCGCTGATCGTCGATCCGCCCGATGGACGGATTCCCGCGCTGACGGCGCAGGAACAGAAGAAGCGCAACGACCTTCGAGAGTATGCATTCGCCCTCCTTCAAGCCACCGATGTGTGCAAGAACAACCTGCTCGCTTGTACCGGCTGGAAGTACGGTCCGCCTTCCGCGCGACGTTCGCAAGCGCCTCCGTCCTACATCATGGACGGCATCATCGGGGGCGGTGGCGGCGGAATCAATCGCTCTGACGGCCCGGAAGATCGCATCTTGAGCGAGCGTTGCCTGTCCTCGTCACTCCCGGATTTCGGCGGCTTCCGCCGGATCGTGCAGTCGAAGGGAGAGATCGCGATCTTCTACGACGTGGGTCAGGGACAAGGTTGGCAGCGCATCATCCCAATCAGCACGGCACCGCACCTTCCCGGCAACGTGCGTCTCTGGTGGGGGGACTCGCGCGGTCGATGGGAGGGAAACACGCTCGTTGTCGATGTGACGAACTTCTCGCCAAAGTCCAACTTCCAAGGGGCGCATGAGAATCTTCACCTCGTGGAACGTTGGATGCGCACCGACGCCGAGACGCTGCAGTACACGGTCACAATCGAGGATGCCACGGTGTGGACCGCACCCTGGACCGTGACGCTCGACCTGAAGAAGCAAGACGACAAAGCCAATCGGATTTATGCCGAGCCGCGGTGTCACGAAGGCAACTACGGGCTGGCGACGATGCTGGCTGGGGCTCGGGAAGACGAGCGCGCATTCGTGGCGGGACGAGGGCCTGATCCGGCCACGAAGTGTCTCGCGGGGTGCGGAGGGTTTGCCGGAGGGTTCGCCGAAGAGGGCGAGGACGCAAACCCGATTAGATGACCTCGCGCGACGTGGAATTCGCCGGATTTCTTCGAGATTTCAACTATCTGCACGCGTTGCGGGGCGCTGGGAAACACGTGTCGCCAACCCTCGTACTCGGCTACACTGTGCCCTGACTGAAGGTTTATGCCTGGGATGGAACGGATGGTGCCCACGGCTTTTCCGAGTGCGAGACTCGCGACCACCTGTGTGGCGTGGTTTGTGTTGATCGTGTCCCTGGGCATCCAGGCACGACCGTCCGCACAACAACCGGCGCCGCCAGCGAAAAGCGCCCAGCCATCGTCCCCCATCGGTGCCGTGTCAGCGGCGTCGAGCCAGCGCCAGACGCTCGATCGCTACTGTGTCACCTGCCACAACCAACGACTCGTTACAGCCGGATTGAAGCTGGACGACGCCGATGTCGCCAACCCGGGCGCAGGCGCTGAGATCTGGGAAAAGGTCGTACGCAAGCTTCGTACTGGCATCATGCCGCCTCCCAACATGCCGCAGCCCTCGATGGACGATCGCGTGGCGCTGCTGTCATGGTTGGAAACGTCGCTCGACAAAGCCGCCGCCGCGAAGCCGAATCCGGGCCGCACTGAAACATTGCGGCGTCTGAATCGTACTGAGTATCAAAACGCCATCCGAGATCTCCTGGCCGTCGACATCGACGCCGCATCGCTCCTGCCCGCCGATGAAAGCGGGCACGGCTTCGACAACGTGACGGTCGGCGACTTGCCCCCGGCTCTTCTCGACCGATACATTTCGGCTGCGCAAAAAATCAGCGCGCTGGCAATCGGGAGCACGCAAACTTCTCTTCAGAGCGACATCATTCGTGTGCCGCCCGATGCCACGCAGGAGGGGCATGTCGAGGGACTGCCGGTCGGCACGCGCGGCGGCGTTGTGTTTCCTTACACGTTCGTGCAGAACGGCGAGTACGACCTGCAGATCTATCTCGCGCGCGGTTATTCCGGGGATGTCGATGGTTTGAAGGATCCGCAGCCTCATGAGATCAAGGTGTTGCTCGATCGGACGCCGATTGGAGAATTTACTGTTCAGAGACCTGAAAACGGCGACGACTCGCTCATCGACAAGAATCTGAAGATTCGCGTACCCGTGACGGCCGGTCCGCATCAGGTCGGCGTCACGTTTGTGAAGAATTCTTCTTCACTGCTCGAAACCGGGCGCCAGCCTCTCCAGTCGCGATTCAACGAGAGGCGACATCCGCGCGTCACTCCGGCGATTTCCCAGGTGTCTGTCACGGGACCATACGCGCCGCAGGGCGCGGACGACACGCCGAGCCGCCACCGGATATTCGTCTGCCGCCCC
>Ga0075425_100009611_pt1 | contig 10296 bp, 8 predicted proteins | sample SoiMethybrSBSTD4_FD_75300 | JGI IMG/M metagenome (GOLD analysis project Ga0075425, IMG submission 75300) | Bulk soil microbial communities from a Populus tree surrounding site in Tennessee, USA - Soil MetaG P. TD hybrid SBSTD4 | ecosystem: Environmental > Terrestrial > Soil > Tree plantation...
GAAGACGAAGATGGCGCAGGCCGCCCTCGAGCGGGGCAACGCCGCGTTCCGCCGCAACGAGTGGAACACCGCCGCCCAGGAGCTGACCCGGTACATCGAGCTGGAGCCGCGCGTCGAGGAGAGCATGGTCTGGTTCCGCCTCGGCAACGCGCTCACGCAGGCGAAGGAGCATCAGCGCGCCATCCCGGCGCTGGAGAGCTTCCTCAAGAGCACCGGCGGGACCAAGACGGCGCAGTATGCCGGGTACCTGCTGGGCACCGACTACGAGGAGTCCGGCAACGGCGACAAGGCCCGGCAGACGTACGAACGCGCGCTGGGGCTGTTTCCCTCGAGCGAGTTCTCCGGCCTCATCCGCGCCCGTCTCAAGCGCCTCGCCTCGCGGCAGGCGCCCGTGCAACAGCCCACGGCGCCCGCAGCGGCGGCGGCAGCACCGGCGCAGCCTGCTCCGACGGCCGCCCAGGCGGCGAACCCGAAGCTCTAGTCGCCGGTGCGCGAGTTCGTCAGCGCGGCTTGAGGCCCAGGTCCTTGCGCGCCTGGGTGAGCGCGTCCTTCACCTCGCGTGCCTCGGCCGAGGCGCTCTCGCCGCTGCGGGAAAGATCGCGCCGCAGCTCTTCGAGCCCGTCGACCGCGGAGGCCAGGTGCCGGCGCGCAGGGTCGGGCGCGTCGCTCAACTGGCATCGGGCGCTGACGCGAGCGACGTCGTCCTCCCAGCGCCGCATCCACAGGTCCCATTCGCGTCCCAGCGACCCGCTCTCGAGCCCCCCGGGGGCGGGCTGGACGGCGCGAGCCGACAGCTGGGCGTAGAGCCGCTCGACGTCGTCGAGGCACGCGGTGGCGGACGCCTGCGGCAGCGCGGGCGGAGAGTGGCCGTACAGATCGGACGCAACCGAGCGCACCAGGAGGAAGAAGAGAGCGCCGCAGAACGCGCCGTACACGGCGTACAGCGCGATTCGGTACGACCGGAAAGCCGGGTCGCGCGGCGGCACGCGCGGTCTGTATACCGGGCGCTCCGCCGTGTCGACCGGAAGTTCCGCCTCACTGTGTGGGCGCCGGCACGTCCGGGAGCACCGCGCGATACTGGCCGGAGGCGTTTGCGAGCCCGCTGCCGATCAGGACCGAGCGGGTGCCGGTCGAATCGAAGGCGAAGAAGTCGACGGTGGCGCCGGCGACGGGCGCGCCGGCGCCGTTCGTCACCGTCCCAGCGACGGCAAGCGGCGGCGAGAGTTGCACGGCCGGAAATTCGGTGGGCTGTCCCGCCGCGGCAAGATCCACGGACACCAGTTTCCGGGGAAGGTCGGTGCCCGCCGGCGGCACCGCTTCCAGGCGGTACCGTCCCGGGTCGCCGACGATGCTGAACGATCCCGAAGCGTCGGTCGCGGTCGACCGGACCAGGCGCGCCGGGACGAGCCGGTCCGCCACGCGCGTCGCGGTGATCTGGTAACCGCCGCCGACCCGCGCGCCGTCCGGCCGGACGACGAATCCCCTCCCGATCGCCTTGTCCGGACAGACGATCGTGAGGCCTGCCGACGGCGCGGTGACGATCGACTCGCCCGACAGTGCGGGCAGCGAGGGGTCCACGTCCGGGATTGCCTCCAGCGCGTAACTGCCGGTGCGGACCGCGATCGAGAACCCCCCAGTCGCGTCGGTCACCGTCTGGCGCGAGATCGACCACCCGGTCGGGTCCAGGCTCGAGGCGACCACCTTCGCGCCGGCGACCGGCTGCTGGTGGGCGTCCACGACCGTTCCCGACAGCGTCGCCGGGCCGGGGAGCGCGCCGAGGTCGAACGCCGCAGGCGGCGCGGACGTGAACGGTCCCTGGAGCGCGAACGCCGGGATGGGCGGATCGGACGGCGCGCCGGGACCGATCTGCAGGGAGTACGTAGGCGGCCCGGGAGGAAGCTGCAGCGCGAACGAGCCGTCCGCGAGGGTGCTGGTCGGCGTCGAGAGGGCGATACCGCCATTGTCCACCGCGGTCACGCGAGCGCCCGCCAGCGGCCTGCCGCCGGCGAGGATCGTCGCGCCGATCGTCACCAGCTCGCGCGGCGCGGGCAGCACGACGGGCAGATTCGTCACGCTGGCGCTGAGCGATCCGGCGGGCGGAGCGGGCCGGATGGGCGGCGCCGGCGCCGGCGGAACGACGAGCAGGTTCCACGTCGACGATGCAAACGACAGCGAGAACGCGCCGGCCGAATCCGCCTGTGCCAACACCGTCGCCGCGCGGTCGTGGATCACGGGCGACGCCTCGGACAGCAGAAGGCTTGCTCCCGCCACCGGAACGGTGGTGCCGGGCTGGCCGTCCACGGCTTGCTGCACCGAACCGGACGCCGAGAGCAGCGGTTGGAGCTGGAAGTTCACCAGCGTGGAGCTGCGCAGGTCGATCCCGGTCCGCTGCGCGGAACCCAGTTGCTGGTCGGCGGGAGCGCGCACCTCGGCCATCACGACCGCGAGCCCCGACGAGGCGCCGCGGCACTCGCCGAGGAAGCACACCGAGTCGCTCTCGCACTCCGCGCTCGAGTTGCAGGGAAGGGCGGCGCCGCTCAACCGTGGATCGCGGAGCGCGCACGCCGCGCTCACCAGCGCCGCCGCGAGGATCGAGTGGCGGATCAGGGTGAGCAGGTTCTGACCTGTGGGGGCGACGCGCCGACGTCGCACGTGGGCCGGAGCGGATCCAGGTCGCGCTGAACTTCGACGACGAACTTCAGCACCGACGATGCCCAGTCCGGCTTGGTGGCGCGCTGCGGAGGGAACGCCGAGTCGAGCGCGAATCCAGCCGCCTCGGCGAGCACCAGCTCGAACACGTGGGTCCCCTTGCTCAGCCCGTAGAAGTCGGCGTCGATCGAGAGCGTGACCGTACCGCGCGAAGTGTTCTCGCCTTGGAAGCTGCCCGGCAACGGCACCTTGGTGAGCGCGCGCTGCGAGGTGGGCACGGACAAGTCGTAGTCGACGAACAGCCTGCCCTCGACGTCCACGGTCGGATCGTCGGCGATGATCGGCGGGGTCTCCACCTCCAGCGTGCAGCGGCAGTTCGGCGGATCGCTCGGGCCGCGCGGATAGAGCACCATCGCCGGCTTGAGCATGTAGTCGCGCACCTTGCTCAGGTCGGCGCGCGGGATGATGTGCGGACGCGTCGTGTCCGGATCGACCGACTGCGGCATGAGGCATCCGTTCGTCAGCATGAAGAGGGCGAGAGCGAGCACACACGCCCGCGCAAGCGACCTCGGAGCAATCGGCGAGCCAGGATGAATCATGGCGGATTCCAATGGGTTGCCTGACGTTGAACTGCCGCCGCGCCTGGCGGGGCGCGACACTTCTGTCATCCTTCGGTGTCCAACGGCTCGGGGGGGAGCGCCTCTCCGCGCCGTTCCGCGTCCATCCGCTCGAGGTGCCGGAAGATGGTGCGCGGGTCGACGCCCAGGTCCTTCGCCGTCTTCGTGCGGTTGCCCCCGTTCCGCTCCAGCACCTCGTTGATGTAGCGCTGCTGCCATTCGTCGCGCGCCTGCGCGAGCGGCAGGATGGGGTCGAGCTGCTCCGCGCGCAGCTCCAGATCGTCGGGAGTGATGAGCGGCTTGTCGGCGAGCACCACCGCCTTCTTGATGCGGTTCTCGAGCTGCCGGATGTTGCCCGGCCATCGGTAGCGCTTGATGGCGATGAGCGCCTGCGTGCTGAAGCCCTTCACCTTGCTGCCCAACTCGCGGGTCGCCCGCGACAGGAAGTACTTGGCGAGCATCACGGCGTCTTCGCCGCGCTCGCGCAGCGCCGGCAGGTGCAGATGCACCACGTTGATCCGATAGAAGAGATCCTCGCGGAACTTGCCTGTCTTCATCTCCGCGTCGAGGTCCTTGTTGGTGGCGGAGACGATGCGGATGTCGACGGGCTCGGGGCGATTCTCGCCGACGCGCGTCACCTGGCGGTCCTGCAGCGCGCGCAGGAGCTTCACCTGCAGCGTCATCGGCATGTCGCCGATCTCGTCGAGGAACAGGGTGCCCCCGCTCGCCGCCTGGAACTTCCCCGGCCGCGCCGCGATCGCGCCGGTGAAGGCGCCCTTGGCATGACCGAACAGCTCGCTCTCCAGCAGGTTCTCGGGAATCGCTCCGCAGTTGATGGCGACGAACGGTCCCGCCTTGCGCGGCGAGCGCCGGTGCAGCTCGCGGGCGACCAGCTCCTTGCCCGTGCCGGATTCCCCCGTCACGAGCACGTCGATGTTCGTCGCGGCGACCTTGTCGACCTTGCGGAAGATGTCCCGCATCGCATCGCAGGCGCCGATGATCTCCCCGTACGCCTGCTCCTCGAGGCGGCTCTCCAGCTCGCGCTTCTGCGTGCGCAGCTCGTCGAGCTCGAGGGCGCGCTCGAGCAGCAGCGCCGCCGTCGCGCAGAACGACGTCATCAGCGTCAGCTCGCGCTCGGTGAAGAGGTTGGCGATCCGATCGTTGCCCACGTACACGGCGCCGTACAGCTCGCCGCGGCGGACGAGCGGGACGCACATCACGCTGGAGAGCTTCAGGTTCACCACGCTGGCGCTGGCGTTGAACTGCGCGTCGTGCAGGGCGTCGCTGACGATCACCGGCTGCCGCGTCTGCAGGACGCGCTCGACGATCGAGTCGGACAGGCGCTCCACGGCGTTCTGGATGTCCTGCCGCTGGAAATTGCGCGCCACTTCCACCCGCGGCGCGCCGTCTTCGACGACGATGAGGAATCCCTTGTCCGCCTGGACCACCTCGACGATCGCGTCGAGCAGGCGCGACAGCGCGGCTCCCGTGCCCGGCTCGCGCGCGAGCGACTGGGTGAACTCCGCCAGCCGCTGCACGGCAAGAGTGGCGGCATCGGCCGGCTGGACCGGGGGCAAGCTGGCACCGGCAGCCCTGTCCGTCGCGCGAAAGACGAGACGCGTGCGCCCGAGTTGCAGCGTGTCGCCCTCGGCGAGCCCCACGCGATCGCGTCTCTTCCCGTTCACGAGCAGCGGCGCCCCCTCCAGCGCAGTGGCGGTGTAGGTCGACCCATCGAACTCGATGGCGACCACGCCGCGCAGGTCCTCCAGGCGGACGTCGCTGTCGGCGGCGGCCCCCACCGTAGTGAGCGCCTTGACCAGCGGAATCCACGAGGGAGGAGCGCCGGGGAGGTGGACGACGATCGACGCCATCAGCGTACCTCGAAGGCGACGGTGCTCGGAACGTGCAGCCACGCGGGCGTCGGGCTCGGCGGCGACGCGTCGGTCCGCGGGGGCTTCGGGGCCGGCGGCGTCGCCGGCGGTGTCGCCGGCGGCGTGGTGCGCGGCGGGCGCTCGGGCTGCTGCGGGATCGGCATCTCGGGCGACGTCGTGGAGCCCGGCGCCGGCCCGACCAGGACCTGGTCCCGCACGATCGTCTGTGGCCTGTAGTTGACCGCGGCGTGGATCGCTCCGAACGCCCAGAGCGAATAGAACGCCGCCGCGCCGACCCATTTCACGATCTGCAGCCGGTGCGCGATCTGGTAGTCGCTCCCGGTGGCGAACTTCTGCGTGTTCTGGTCGCGCAGCGCCTCGATGAGCAGCGCGCTGCCCACGCTCGCCGCCCCGAAGACCACCTCCAGCGTCGCCAGCGTGTATCCGAGGCTGCGATCCCCGTTCTGCAACTGGCCGAGGCCGAAGGGGAGCAGCGAGACCCAGAACTCGTGCTGCACGACGGTGCGCTCGACGCGGGGACGCAGGGTCTCCTGCCGCCGCCTCTCCTCCTCCGCCTGACGGCGCTTGGCCTCTTCTTCGAGCGCGCGGCGCCGCGCCTCCTTCTCCGCGCGCCGCTGCGCGCGCAGCGGCCCGATCTGGGGCTCCAGCTCCTTCTTCTCGCGATCGAAGAATTCGACCACGCGCGGCGGTACGTAGAACGGGTCCAGCTCGGTGTCGGGATCGAGGAACAGGAGCTCGAGGAAGGCGCGGTGCGCGTCCGCCTCGCGAGGCGGATTCTGCAGGAGGAGCGCTTCGCCCAGGAGCGTGTAGGCGCGCGCGCGCAGCTCGGGTGTCTGGAACCGGCCCGCCTCCACCAGGGTGGCCAGTCGCTGGGCCACCTTCGCGTAATCGCCGTACTCGAAGTCGCGCTGCGCCAGGCGGACCTGCTCGGCGGCAGCATCTTCCCCCTCGGCCTGCGCCGCCCGCTCGGACTGCTGCGCCGATGCCTGTGCCACCACCAGGGTGACTGCGAAAGCGACGGCGCTCGTCACGGTTCACCGGCCAGGTCGATCTGGTTCTCGATGCCGGCGCGCAACGTGCGCTGCATGGCCTTGTCGCCCACCGTGATGATGAAGCGGTGCGTGGGCTCCGTCATCGCGATGCGCGCCGGCGTCCCCCGTAGATCGCGCACCACCCCCAGCGGCGTGAGCGGCGTGTTCTCGTCGGAGTACCAGACCTGCGCGTCCGGATCGCCGCCGACGATGCGCAGCTGGGCGGGCCGTGGCGCGCCGGTCTCCAGAGTGTAGCGCTGCCGGTTGGGCCGGATCTCGATCTGCGTGTTCAAGTCGGCGCAGCACTTGTGCTGGATCGTCACCCGGTGCGTCCCGGGCGCGAGCTGCGCGTGGATCATGAGGTCCTGACCGAGATCGGAATCGTCGACGATCACCCGGGCGGGAACCTTCTGGGCGAGGACGACGGGCAAGAGCGTGGGGGGCTCTGTCGCCGCGAGGCGTTCCTCGCGGCGGACGGCGACAGGACGACCCGCCGCGCTCGCCGTCGCCGGGCTGCCCCCGCGCTTGCGCGTCGTGCTCGCAGGGGTCCCGCGTTTCGGCGGCGGCTCGGGCTCCCCCGCGGGCGCGCTCGACGGTGGAGGCGCCGACGCCGTCGGAACGTCCGCGGCAGCCGGCGGGCGGGCAGGGGGAACGGCAGCGATCGTCTGGCTCGCGCGCGCCTCCTGCCGCTCGCGCTCGTTGCGCGCCGACTGCACGCGGTCGAAGAAACGGATGGCAGGTGCGGCGACGGCGGCGACGATCGCGCACGCCGCCGCGCCGACCAGCGCGCGTCGGCCTACCTTGAGGAGCCTCGCCCGGCGGCGGATCCGGTCGACGCGCCCCTTTGCCGCCAGGTTCTCCGGATCGAGCGCCAGGACCCGGCCGAACGCGGACAGTGCGGCGCTGGTGCGCTTGCGCGCCAGCTCTTCTTCCCCGCGCGCCAGGCAGCGCGCCACGAGCCCCCCGCGCACGCGCGCTGCCTCCTCCGCCGGCGTCTGCACGAAGCGGGCGAGCACCTCCAGCGGCTGCTCGACCCCGGCGTCTCCCAGAAGCGCCTCGATGTCGCGGCGCAGCTCCGCGGCCGACTGGTATCTGCGCGCGGGATCGCGCTCGAGGCAGCGGGAGATGACCTTCGCCTGCGCGTCGCTCACCGCCGGTCGCACCGCCCGCGGATCTTTCGGTTCGCCCTCGAGGATGGTGCGGAGCAGCGCCGCGGGGCTCGGCGCCTGGAAGGGGAGCGCGCCGCAGGAGAGCCAGTAGAGGATGGTGCCGAACGAGAACAGGTCGCTGCGCGGGTCGGCCGGCTTGCCCTCGATCGTCTCCGGCGCGAGGTGCGCCGGCGACCCCAGGATGCTCCCGGTCATGGTGAACTTCTCGTCGGGATCGAGCAGGGCGGCGATGCCGAAGTCGGTCAGCTTCACCACGCCGTCCTCGCGCACCATGACGTTTTCCGGCTTCAAGTCGCGATGGATGACGCCGGCTGCGTGCGCGTGCTCGAGCGCCTCGGCGATGGGAAGCAGGCAGGCCGCCGCGAGCTCGGGCGGGTCGAACGGCGTGCGCTCGGCGAATTCGCGCAGCGTGCGGCCGCGGATGAACTCCGTCACGAGGAACGACGGCTCGGTGGTCAGCCCGCTGAAGTCGTAGACGTCGAGGATGTGCGGGTGGTGCAGGCGCGCCACCGCCTGCGCCTCTCGATCGAAGCGGCGCCGGATGTCCTCGCGGGCGTGCAGGTGCGCGTGCAGCACCTTGACCGCCACGACACGGCGCAGCTGGGTATCGTATCCGCGCCACACGACGGCCATCCCGCCCTGGCCGACCTGCTCATCCAGCCGGTACCGGCCAACCTGCAACGACTCCCTCCCTCGGGCGTGCATGTCGCGGTCGTCCTTCTCGCACCCGAGGGAGCGCGCCTTGGAGCCGCGCGGCAAGCGGCCGTCTCGGCGCCCAAATTTCGCCGGGCCCGCGAGGAGGGCACGACAGCATTGCCACTGTAGCGGCGGCCCGTGGGCCGATCAAGCGCGTGTCGACGCGCCTCGTCGACCGGCGCGGATGCGCTGGAGCAGCGCCTCGAGCAGCTTCACCGGGTCGCGCGGAAGCGCCTCCGCCGCGCGCCTGCCCTCGAGCGGCGCGAAGCTCGCGTCCGCGACTTTGTGCGACCGCGGCGCGGCGCGCGCTGGGTGCGCCGGCGGACGCGCCGGCAGGTGCTCGGCGGACGCGAGGTCGGCGCGGTCGCCCGGAGGAGCCAGCTCGCGCAGCTCGAGCAGTCGTTCGTGCAGCAATTCGTTCTCCGGCGCGGCCGCGACGGCCCGCTCGTAGCAGCGCAGCGCCTCGACGAAGCGGCCGGCGCCGGCGTGCAGCTCGCCTTGCTCGGCGTCGGTCAGCATCTCGGCCGGGGGCTGCGGCTCGGGCTCTTCCGGCTCCGGCCGTGGGCGATCCTGCAGCTCCGCAGGCTGCAGCAAGGCGCGCACCGATTCCATGCGCAGGCGGACGCGCTCCTCGCCCGGGTCCCGCGCGATCAGCTCCTCGAACAGCTGCAGCGCGGCGAGCAGCTCCCCGCGGCGCACGGCGCGCTCCGCCCTCTGCTCCAGCTCGGCGGCCGACTCGGGCATCGGGCTCGATCTCAGGGGCGCGTCCGCGGCATGTCAACTTCCGGTGCGGCGGGCGGCGGCAGCGCCGGCGCTCCGTGCGGGGCGGGCAGGAGGCCTTGTGCGCGGCTCTGCGACGCGAGCTCCACCAGACCCTCGATCGCGCTCGGCCAGCGCGGGACGAAGCCGAGCGCGCGCAGGCGGCTGGTGTCGTAATACCGATCGGCGGCGAGTTGCTCGAGGAGCTCCGGCGTGAGGCGCGGAGGGGGGGCCGGCGGCCGTCCCTCCCACGCGCGCAGCCACGATCGCGCGAGCTTCTTGTTGAGACGGTTCCAGAAGATCCACGACGGCGTGTGGCGCAGCACCCACAGGCCCGCGCGCGCCGACGCCGGGGCGTAGGGCAGCCGGCCCGCTTCGCGCGCTCCGGCCGCCTGCAGCACGGCCCGCGCCAGCTCCTCGAGGGGCAACGGCGCCTCGTCCGCGACGTTGTAGGCGCGACCGAACAGCGCCGGGAGGTGCTCGTGCTCCGCGAGGAGCAGCGCCGCGCGCGCGACGTCCTCGGCATGCACCGCGTGCACCACGGGGCCGCGCCGCGGCAGCCAGAGCGCCTGGTCGCGATGCGCGGCGAGCGAGGCGACGACGAGCGCGGCGGCGAGGCCCCGCCGCTGCCGCGGCCCGTACGTGAGCGCGGGGCGGAGCACCACGAGCTTCAATCCGCGCGTGCGGCGCCAGAGGAAAGCCTCCCGTTCCACCGCCCAGCGCGTGGCGCCGTGGGCGTCGACGGGCCGTTTCGGATCGCCTTCCTCGCAAGGCAGGTTGCGGGGGCGGCCGTACACCGTGCAGCTCGACAGGAGCAGGAACGGCGCCCCGGCCGCAAGCGCGGCCGCCATCGCCGCGCGGGCGGAGGCGAGCGCCTCCTCCGTCAGCCCGCCGCCCGGAAAAGCCGCGTGTGCGACGAGCGTGGTCCCCTTCGCGAGCTCGGCGGCGAAGAGCGCGCCCTCGGGGGTCGCGAGCTGAGCCTCGGACGGCGCGACACCCGGCGCTCCGGCCGAAGGCAGGTCGGAGCCCGGCCGATCGAGCGCGCGCACCTCCCAGCCTGCGCGCGCGAACGCCTCGGAGAGGTGGGAGCCGATCAGCCCCGCAGCCCCGGTGACGAGCACCGCCTTGCGGTCCACGGCGAGAGAGATTCCACGCGGCCGCGGCCAGCGCAACCCGGTTCGACGTCGGCCGCGCTCCGCTCAGGGCGATGAAACCATTCGGGTTTCGACGGGACGGACGCGGCGTCGCGGTTCGAAATCGCAATCGGGAGCTCGGGGCGCGCCGCGACCGGCAGCGCAAACGGGTAGTTGGAGCGCCGACAACCACTCACCTTTTGTGCGCAGAATCGCCACCATTATGCTCGGCGAAGAGGTTCCTTTTCCTTGGTCGACGGTCTCGATTCCATCCTTGTCGAGCGGTGTCCCGACCTGCTCGTCGTCCTCGATGCCGACCTCAAGGTCGTGCGGGCGAGCGCGGGTCTGCG
>Ga0075425_100009612_pt1 | contig 10296 bp, 7 predicted proteins | sample SoiMethybrSBSTD4_FD_75300 | JGI IMG/M metagenome (GOLD analysis project Ga0075425, IMG submission 75300) | Bulk soil microbial communities from a Populus tree surrounding site in Tennessee, USA - Soil MetaG P. TD hybrid SBSTD4 | ecosystem: Environmental > Terrestrial > Soil > Tree plantation...
CCCACCATCGTGTTCATGACCGACTTCGGCACCGCCAATGACGCGGCGGCGATCTGCCGCGCCGTCATCGTCGGGATCGTGCCGGACGTGCGGATCATGGACATCACCCATCAGGTGACACCGTTCTCCATCGAGGAAGCGGCCCGGTTCCTGGAGGCGGTGACGCCGTACTATCCGGGCGGCACCGTCTTTCTCGTGGTGGTCGATCCGGGCGTGGGAACCGCGAGGAAACCGCTGATTGTGCGAACCCGACGGGGGCAGTACTTGGTGCTGCCCGATAACGGGCTGCTCACGCCGGTGGCCGATCGGGACGGAGTCGAGGGCGCCCGCGAGATCACCAATCCGGCTTGGATGATCGGCGACCGGATCTCCTCGACGTTCCACGGCCGCGACGTCTTCTCCCCCGCGGCCGCGCATCTCGCCGCCGGCGCCGACTGGACCCAGGCGGGGCCGCCGGTGACCGACCTGGTGCGCCTCGCGCCGCGAGTCGCCACCCTCGACGCTGGCGGCATCCGCGGTGAAATCATCGGCCTCGACGATCCGTACGGCAACCTGATCACCGATGTCCGGAGCGACGACTTCACCCGCCTCGGCTATGCCTTGGGCGACCGGGTCCCGGTCACCATCGACAAACGCCGCTTCACCTTTCCGTTCGCGCGGACGTTCATGGACGTGCCGGTCGGGCTGCCGCTGCTCTTCGTCGATTCGCGCGGTCGCATCGAGTTCGCCCTGAACCAGCGCGACATGTCGAGAACGTACGGCATTCGGCCACCCGCAGCCGTCTTCATTCCACGTCGGTCGGATCGGCGGCGCTGAGATCCTCGAGAACCCGGACAGGGTCCGGCCGGTTCAGTGGGAGCAAGCCGCATTCAACGTTGTCATACATGAGGTCACCTATGCCGCCGCACCGGTCGCTTTACCTCGCTGTAGCTGCAGTGCTGGCAGGTTGGCCCGTCCCTTCCGTGGGGCAGCAGCAGAGCCCGCCGCCCAAGAGTCTGCCGCAGCAGATTGCCGACGCACTGGTGCAGCTCGCTGGCGGCATCCATACCGGCTATCGGTTTACCCACGCGAAGGGCATCGTCGCCACGGGGACCTTTACCCCCGCGCCGGGCGCGGCGTCCATCAGCAGTGCAGCGCATCTGCGAGGTGGCCCCGTTCCGGTGACGGTGCGGTTCTCCGATGGGACCGGTCTCCCGCAGATCCCGGACACCGACCCCAATGGGGCGCCTCGCGGAATGGCGATCCGGTTCACGCTGCCCGGCGGAGGACTGACCGACATCGTCGCCAACTCGCACAACGGCTTCTTCGTGGGGACGGGGGAGGACTTTCTGGCGCTGCTCCAGGCGATCGCGGCGACCAAGCCCACGAGCCCGCATCCGTCACCGATCGAAGCATTTCTGGGAAGTCACCCGCGCGCCTTGAAGGTCATCGCCGACTCCAAGGCCTTGCCGGTCAGCTTCGCCACACTCGCGTTCTACGGGAACAATGCGTTCGTGTTCGTCGACAGCGCGGGCACCAAGCGCGCAGGGCGATACCAGATCATTCCTGTCGCCGGCGTGTCCTACCTGGACTCCGCCCGAGCCGCCAAAGCCGACCCCAATTACCTGTTTGCCGACCTGCCGCGCCGCCTCGCCCGGGGCCCGATCAAGTACCGGCTGTTCGTGCAGCTGGCGAATCCGGGCGACCCGACCAACGACGGCTCCGTGGTGTGGCCGCGCGATCGCAAGCGGGTCGAGCTCGGCACGATCAGCGTCACTACGGTCGCTCCCAACAACGAAGAGCTGCAGCGCTCGCTGCGGTTCAACCCGATCTATCTCACCACCGGCATCCAGCTCTCCGACGATCCGCTGGTGCCGCTCCGCTCGGCGGTGTACGCCCTCTCGGTGCAGCATCGCCAGTAGCGGGAGGCGAACCCCATGCCCAAGGTCTGGTTGATCACCGGCAGCTCTCGCGGCTTAGGCCGAGCGCTTGCCGAAGCAGTGCTTGCCGAAGGGCATAAGTTGGTCGCCACGGCGCGTAATCCGGCGCAGCTCGCCGATCTGGTGGGGCGCCATGGCGACCGGATTCGCGCCATCTCCCTTGACGTGACCGATGAGCGTGCTGCAGGCGATGCCATCGAGGCAGCCGTTGACGCTTTCGGGCGGCTCGACGTGCTCGTGAACAACGCCGGCTACGGGGATGTCGGCTCGATCGAGGATACCAGCCTCGCTGAGTTCCGGGCGCAGATCGAGACTAACCTGTTCGGCGTCATCAACGTTACCAAGGCCGCCATCCCGCTCATGCGGGAGCAACGGTCGGGTCACATCCTGCAGATCTCGTCCATAGGCGGTCGAGGCGGAGCGCCCGGCCGCGGCGCCTATGCGGCCGCCAAATGCGGCGTCGTGGGCTTCTCGGAAGTGCTCGCGAAAGAGGTCGGGCCGCTCGGCGTCAAGGTGACGATCATCGAGCCGGGCGGCTTTCGCACCGACTTCGCGGGCGCCTCGACGACGATCCGCGACGGCCGCCCCGAGTACGCTGCCACCGTCGGCGCGATGGCCCGCTTCCAACGCGACTTTAACGGCGCTCAGCCCGGCGATCCCGCCAAGGCCGCGGCCGCCATCATCCACGTCGCGAGCCTCGATGCACCGCCATTGCGGCTGTTGCTCGGCAGCGACGCCGTTCGCGGGGCGGAGGAGATCGAGGCCGCGCGGATCGAAGCCGACAGGAAGTGGCGGGACTTGAGCGTTTCCACCGACTTCGAGGCGGGCGGCGGCCCCAAGGTCTATCCCTGGGAGTAAGGCTCAGTGCGGCGCGATCTTGCTCTCATAGGCCGCCATGAGGCGGCGCACATGCTCGATGTGTAAGGCCGCAAGGCGATCGTATTCAGCGCCGCTCGCTTGCTCCATCGCCTTGAGATCGCTCACCGTGGAATCGGCCAAAGCCTCATAGGCCGGATCGCTGTGCATGCCTATCCGCATCATGTCCGCGTGCATTGCCTCCATCAAGTCATGGACCCGCTCGGCGTGAGCCGACAGGCCATGCTGGAGCATGCCGGGCCTCGCAGCGACGGAGTCCAGGTGGCGGCTCATTGCGGGTATGAGCGGGGCGGCTTGCATGTCAGCCCGCCCGCGCTGCGCGTCGCGGCCGGGCCCGGCACACGCTGCCAGGGTGATCAATGTCGCGAGCGCCAGGCTTCGGGTCAGCATGGACAGTCCTCTGGAAAATGGCGGCGAGCACGATGGGGTTGATTTGCATGCCCCGAACGGGTGAGCACTCCGGTCCAAGAGAAGGTAATCCAAGCATACATAGTTCTTCCTTATCCATCGTAGACCGTCCCTGCAAGTTCTTAGGAAATCATAAAATGCCAAGCAAACAAGCACCTATCCACTCTGGTTTCGGCCCCACAACCACTGCCCTGGAGGCGATCGACGGAGTAGATCTGAGCGGCAAAGTTGCCGTGGTCACCGGTGGATACTCCGGCATCGGCCTCGAGACAACGCGCGTTCTTGCGGAAGCAGGAGCGACAGTAATCGTGCCGGCTCGTAACCCCGGCAAAGCGCGCAAGGCTCTCAATGGTATCCCACGGGTTGTACAGAGCAGCCTGGACTTACTCGATCCAGGTTCCATCGATGCCTTCGCGAGTGAGTTTCTTGCCAGTGGTCGACCGCTCCACATCCTTATCAACAACGCAGGCATCATGGCAACGCCACTGACGTGCGATAGTAGAGGATATGAGTCCCAGTTCTCCGCGAATCATCTGGGCCACTTTCAATTGACGGCGCGTCTCTGGCCGGCACTCCTCAATGCCCACGGTGCGCGCGTCGTGTCCGTTTCCTCACGCGGTCACCAGCGCGCAGGAATTGATTTTGACGATCCTCAGTTTCAACATCGCAGCTACGACAAGTGGCAAGCCTACGGCCGATCGAAAACCGCAAATGTGCTGTTTGCGGTGGAGCTCGATCGGCGCGGCGAAGCGAGTGGCATTCGTGCCTTGGCGGTTCATCCGGGCGCTATCCTGACAGAGCTCGGTCGCTATATGACGGACGATGACCTCCGAGGCTTCGGCCTTTCGCGCGAGAACAGCAGCCCCGGTTCCGTTCCGGTTGGAAGGTCCGTGGCCGAAGGAGGCGATTTCAAGACCATCGAGCAAGGTGCCGCCACGTCCGTCTGGTGCGCCACCAGTCCGCGGCTTGCCGGAATGGGGGGTGTTTATTGTCTGGACGTCGACATTGCTGAGGTTCTTCCGTCCGATGCCGCCACAGGCCCCGGTGTGCAGCCCCGGGCAATCGATCCGAAGAACGCAGAGCGTTTATGGACCTTGAGTGAAGAACTTACCGGAGTGACAACAGAAGGCGCCCTCAGTCCGACCCGATCTGTCGGGTGGCGAGGGCGCTTCGTGTGCTAACCGATGGCGATAGAGCGGCCGTGAGGCACGCGTGCGCCTGACAGATCCTTATATCGTTCCGCCGGTTGGACCGTCAAATCGGTCCGCCACGGGCCGCGCGGGCTATCATATCGTTCCGCAGGTGTGGCCAGCGAACAAAGTCGGGGACAGGGCATTCTGTTGTCGCGGTCTCGGCATCATGAGGTTCGCGGACGCGTTGCCGCAGGTAGTGTCTCGCGAGACTCGACGTCGGTGAGCGTCCCCGTGACCGGCGGCGCACCGATCTCCCGGAGCAGTTGAGAGCCACTGGAACAGCCTGACACGATTTACCTGCGATCCTGATCGCACCTTTGCCGAGTCATCGCATCCCGGACCCAAGCCCCAACGCGCCGGCTCCGGGTCCGTCGCACGAGCACAAAGTCCGGCCGGATACGGCCGCAGACGAAGGCCAGTGACCGGCCAGATGTGCCAGCCGGCTACGCGCGCGATCACATCGACCACATCCTGACGTGAACCGGGTGTTGCGCCAGGCGCTTGACCGACCGGCCGTCGGAGCCGTCGCACGCATGCAGCCGGTGCCCCGCTTGGCACCTCACGGTCCCAGGAGCGCTGCCGGCACGACCGCGATGCCGTCCGGGCGTCGGTAGGCGTGCCGCCCCGTCGTGATCACCACCCGATCCAGGAGCTGGTCCCCGAGCTCCCGCTGCAGCCAGTTCAGATGTCGGACGTCCGCGTCGGTCACGCTGGGCGTGAGTTTGATCTCCACGCCGACGATACGCTGGTCGCGCCGCTCGACGATGCCGTCGATTTCCTGGCGCCCACCCATAGTCCGACAGTGGTAAACGCGGGCCTCGGCCGCCTGGGCGTACACCCGCAGCGAGAGGATGGCGAGGGATTCAAACAAGTGACCCAGCAGCGTCCCATCGCGAGGGATGGGTGGACCGGCGGCATCGCCGCGCAGGAGGGCGCCGATGTCCACTCCGAGCAGGGTCGCGGCCAGTGCGGGATCGGCCAGATGGTGTTTGGGCGGGTGCGCGAGACGCGTGGTGAACTTGCGCGTTGGCAGCCAGCCGGGCAATGGGTCGAGAATCCACAGCCGCTCAAGGATGTCGCGGTAGGGAAGGACGGTCGCCTTGGTGGGCTTCTCGCCGTCGCCGCCGGTGGCGGCGTTCCGAATCTTCTCCCAGGTCATGGCGGTGGAGGTGGCCGCGGCGTAGGCCGTCATCCAGCGCCGGAGCAGCGCCGGCTTCCGCACGACGTGCCCCTGCTCTGCGAAGTCCCGGTCGAGAATGCGGTCGACATAGCTCTCGAGCTGGAGCCGCCGGGCGCGTCCCTTCAGCGGGCGAATGCCGGGGAAACCGGACGCCAGGATTTCCTGAGCGTAGTCCTCGAGTTCCACGGGCGAGTCGCCCCCGATGGCCGGCCGCGCCCCGCTCAGGAGCGCGCGCAGCGACACGGCGGGCGGCACGAGCCCGCGCTCGCTCAAGGCGAGTGGCCGCATGCGCAGCGTCACGATGCGTCCCGCCCCAGAGTGTGTCGGCGGGGTCGTGGGTGAGGCGGATCCCGTCAGCAGGTAGTGGCCGGGCTTCGCCTCGGCATCGACCGCGCGCCGCACAACGTCCCAGACGGTTGGCACCAGCTGCCATTCGTCGATGAGCACCGGTGGGTCGGCCGCAGTCAGCCGTTCGGGCGCGGCCGTCACCAGCTCCCGCTGAGCAGGCTCGTCGAGCTGGATGACCGTCCGCGCCCGGCGCCGCGCCGTGGCCGTTTTGCCGATGCCCTTCGCTCCCTCCAGGGCGATCGCCGGAAGGGAGGGCAGGAGCTCGTCGAGTTCGGCGTCCACAATCCGTACTAGGTACTCCATGGCTTCCCGGGGTTCAAAAGCTCACGGAATCGGGGCGGCTAACATACCCTTAATCCAATTTATAATATACTTCCAATCCATTCCAGAGCATACCTGTAATCCATAACATAGTATACCTTTAATCCATCTATAATGTACCTTTAATCCACTCACCTCCACACCGATGCACGAGGCCGTGGCAGCCACGGTATCATCTTATTTAGCAACCACTTAATGGCAACTGAGACGAGCGATGCCAGGGACAAGGCCGACCACTGAGGCACCCCTTGGCGGCGAGATAGGGGCCGCATTCCCAGCTGGGCTGTCCGGCGCTGTCAAGTCGCGGGTCCGGCGAGCCAAGTAGTGATGCACGCGTGGGTGAAGCCGAAACTCGATCCTCGAGCAGAAGCGGCCGGGACCAAGGTCCCGGCCGCCCTAGACTCTCGCGCCGCAGCGGTTACCTACAACGGTTCGAAACTAGCGCGCGCGGAACGATTCAATTAGCGCGCACCCGGAACGATTCAGTGGTCCTGCGGGGAACGATGTAGCGGCCCGTCAGGCTCGTGCCCCTCTACTGCACCGTGTTCATCATGTCGAAGATCGGCAGGTACATCGCGACCACCATGCCGCCCACGACCACGCCCAGGACCACGATCATCATCGGCTCCATGAGCGAGAGCAGCGCGCCCACCGCCACGTCCACTTCCTCGTCGTAGAAGTCGGCGATCTTGGTCAGCATCTCGTCCAGCCCGCCGGTCTGCTCGCCCACCGCGATCATCGAGATCACCATCGGGGGGAAGACCTTCGACTTCTCCAGCGGCGCCGCGATCGTCTCCCCGCCCGCGATCGAGTGGCGCGAGGCCATGACCGCGTCGTGGATCACCATGTTGCCCGCCGTCTTGGCCGTGATCTCGAGCCCTTCCAGGATCGAGACACCCGAGGAGATCAGGGTGCCCAGCGTGCGGGTGAACCGCGACACCGCCGACTTGCGGAGCATGTCGCCCAGCACCGGCGACTTGAGCAGCAGCGAATCGATGGTCTTTCGGCCGCTCAGGGTGCCGTAGTAACGCCGGATCGCAAAGAACACGGCCCCGATCGCCAGTAGCATCGCCCACCAGTACCCGATCAGTAGATCCGAAAGCATGATCACGACCCGGGTCGGCAACGGCAGCTCCATGTTGACCGACGAGAACATGGTCTGGAACACCGGGATCACGAAGACCAACAGGATCGCGATCGCGATCGCCGCCACCGACATGATGACGCCGGGGTAGACCATCGCGCCCTTCACCTTGCGCATCAGGGCATCGTTCTTCTCCAGGAAGGTCGCGAGGCGGAGCAGAATGGTGTCCAGGATACCGCCCGCCTCGCCGGCGGCGACCATGTTCACATAGAGATCGCTGAAAGCCCGCGGGTGCTTGCTGAACGCGTCGGCCAGCGTGTTGCCCGACTCCACGTCGTATACCACCGCCCGGGTGACCTCGGCCAGCGCCTTGTTCTCGGTCTGCTGCGCCAGGATCGTCAGCGATTGCACCAGCGGCAGACCGGCGTTGATCATCGTCGCGAACTGCCGGGTGAAGATGACGATGTCGCGGGTCTTGATCCGCTGCGCCCCGGGCATGCTGAACTTGATCTGCTTGGGGGCCTCGCGGACGCTCACCAGCATCAGCCGGTTCTTCCGGAGATAGTTGGACACGTCGGCCTGGCTCGCGACATCGAGCTGGCCCTTCTGGATCTGCCCGTTGGAGGTGTTGCGGGCGGTGTATTCGAACATCGGCATCGCTGGGTTCCTCTTGCGCTAACGACGGGTGGCGCCGGCAGCCCGGAGCGACTTGTCCCCGATGGCGGGGATGTCCTGCTCTTCCTGCGGCTTCTGCCCGATCATCCGGAGAAACTCGTTGGGATCGCCCGAGACCCGCAGGCATTCCTCGTCGGTCACCTCGCGCGCCACGTAGAGCTGATACAGGGCGTCGTTCATCGTCTGCATACCGAACTTCTTGCCCGACTGCATCGCCGAATAGATCTGGTGAATCTTCTCGTCCCGGATCAGCGCGCGGATCGCCGGCGTCGCCACCATGATCTCGGCGGCCATGACCCGGCCCCGGCCCTTGGCCTTGGGCAGCAGTGTCTGGGTGACAACGCCCTCGAGGACGAAAGCCAGCTGGGCCCGGACCTGCGACTGCTGATTGTGGGGAAAGACGTCGATGATGCGGTTGATCGACTCGGCAGCCGAGTTGGTGTGCAGCGTCGCGAGCGCCAAGTGGCCGGTCTCGGCGATGGTGAGCGCGGCGGCGATGGTCTCCAGGTCCCGCATCTCGCCCACCAGGATCACGTCGGGATCCTCGCGGAGGGCGTACTTGAGGGCGGTCGAGAAGTTCTTGGTGTCGGTGCCGACCTCGCGCTGATTGACGATACAGGCCTGGTGCCGGTGGATGAACTCGATCGGGTCTTCCACCGTGATGATGTGGCCCTTCCGCTCCTTGTTGATCTTGTCGATGATCGCGGCCAGCGTCGTCGACTTACCCGACCCCGTCGGACCGGTCACCAGGATCAGCCCCCGCGGGCGCTCGGCAAGCTTAGCCACGATCGGCGGCAGCCCTAACTCGTGGAAGGTTCGCACATTGAAGGGAATCATGCGGATTACCATGGCCACGCAGCCGCGCTGTTTGAACACATTGCCGCGGAACCGGGCCAGGTTCTGAATCCCGAAGCTAAAGTCAAGCTCGTCTTCGGTTTCGAACCGCTTCTTTTGGTTCTCGGTCAACACCGAATAGGCCAGCTGGAGGGTGTCCTTGGCGGTAAGGACCTCGGGCACGGAGCTGTCGGTGATCTCGCCGTCAATTCGCAGCTTAGGCCGCTCGCCAGCCGTGACGTGAAGGTCGGAGGCCTCTTTCTCGATCACTTCTTCCAGCAGGGCTCGCAGATTGACGGTCATGCAGCAGTCTCCTTGACGACTTCCTCGAGGGTGGTGACGCCTCTCTCGATCTTCTTCATCCCATCCATGCGGAGGGTGAGCATCCCCTCGACTACCGCCTGCGCCTGAAGTTCTGCAACCGACGCGCCGCGCAAGATCATGCGCCGCAGCTCGGGCGAGAGCGCCATGACCTCGTACAGCCCCTGGCGACCCTTGTACCCGGTCCCGCTGCAGACGTCGCAACCCCTGCCCTTCATGAACTTGAGTTGTCGCAGCGAGTCAAGATCCGTGCCCAGGGAGCGCAATTCTTCGTCCTTGTAGGTGTGCGGACCTTTGCATTCGCTGCAGATCCGCCGGACCAGCCGTTGGGCCACGACCAGGTTCACCGCACTCGCCACGTTGAACGCCTCCACCCCCATGTCGATCATACGGGTGATGGTGCTGGGCGCGTCGTTGGTGTGCAGCGTCGAGAGCACCAAGTGACCGGTGAGCGCCGCCTTGATGGCGATGCCGCCGGTCTCGAGATCCCGGATCTCGCCGATCATGATGATGTTGGGGTCCTGCCGGAGGAACGCCTTGAGGGCCGCCGCGAACGAGAGCCCGATATCGGTCCGCACCAGGACCTGGTTGATCCCCATCAGGTTGTACTCGACCGGGTCTTCCGCGGTCATGATATTGGTGTCGATCGTGTTGATCCGCTGGAGGCAGGAGTAGAGCGTCGTCGTCTTGCCCGACCCGGTCGGTCCGGTCACGAGCACCATGCCGTACGGGTTCAGGATCGCCTTCATCAAGTCGGCCTCGGCCTTGACCTCGAAGCCGAACTTGGTGAGATCGAGCGTGAGGTTCCCCTTGTCGAGGATTCGGAGCACGATCTTCTCGCCGAAAAGCACCGGCAGGGTCGAGACCCGGAAGTCGATGACCCGGGTGCCCATCTTGAGCTTGAGCCGGCCGTCCTGCGGCACTCGGCGCTCGGCGATGTTGAGCTGCGAGAGAATCTTGATTCGCGACGTGAGCGCAGCCTTCATCTTGAGCGGCGGCTTCATCACCTCGAGCAGGGCGCCGTCGATGCGGTAGCGCACCCGGATCTCGTGCTCGAAGGGCTCGATATGGATGTCGCTCGCGCCCCGCTTGACCGCATCGGTGAGCAGCCCGTTGATGAGCTTGACCACCGGGGCA
>Ga0075425_100009614_pt1 | contig 10295 bp, 10 predicted proteins | sample SoiMethybrSBSTD4_FD_75300 | JGI IMG/M metagenome (GOLD analysis project Ga0075425, IMG submission 75300) | Bulk soil microbial communities from a Populus tree surrounding site in Tennessee, USA - Soil MetaG P. TD hybrid SBSTD4 | ecosystem: Environmental > Terrestrial > Soil > Tree plantation...
GCCGAGGCCGCCGACCCCGCTGAGCTCCCCGACGTCGGCAAGCGGGCGCTTCGGGTCGATGCGCGCGGCGATCGCATCGGCGAGCGCCGGCGAGAGCCCGATCGCCCCGAGCAGGCGCCCGAGCGCGGCGATCTGGAGCGGATCGCGCTTGCCGCCGCTCGACAGGTTGTTGAGATTGAAGAGCCCCTGCTCGTCGCGGATCGCGCCGGCGAGCGAGCCGAGCTGCACGTCCGTCGGCGGAAGCCCCGACGCCCAGAGCTCGCGCAGATGGTCGGTGGTGCTCGCGCGCGCGTCCTCGGCGAGGATCGAGCGCGCCCAGTGCATGCCGCCCCTCAGCATCCAGCGCGCCTGCTCGTAGTCGCGCTGCGACTGGAGCGCGCGGGCGTCCAGGTCCTGGCGCTCGAGCATCGCGGCGGCGCCCGCGGCGGCGAGCGCGAGCACCAGCAGGGCGATGATGACCGCGGTGCCGCGCTGGGCACGCAGGAACGGGATGCGCGCGACTTTCATCTCAGGGCGAACAGGCGCGTGACATGCTCGCCGCTCGTCAGCGCGAGATCTACCGAAACCGCGCGCGGCAGGGGCTGGCCGACGGGCCAGACCGGAATCCAGGTGCCGTCTTCACGGAGCGCCGCGAGCCTCAGGCCGGCTACGTTCCCGAGCACCGCGTACGCCGCGGCGGGCGGACCGGCGTCCATTCCCTGGGCCCACAGAAGGTACTCCACCCGGCCCTCGCGCAACCGGTAGCCGACGCGCCGCGGCGGCGCCCCGGGCTGATCGGCGAACCGGGTGATGACGAGGTCGGCGTCCGTCGAGGGGCCGAGCGTGAAACCCCGGCCTTCCATCGCCGAGGAGATGTCCTCGCGCAGCTGCCCGAGCAGAAGGCCCACCTCGCTCCAGCGCCTCGCCTGCTCGCGCACGTGCGCCTCGCCGTCGAGCACCGAGGAGAGGCCGCGGAAGCTGAGCGACGCGAGCACCGCGAGCACCGCGAGCGCCGCGAGCAGCTCGAGAAGCGTGAATCCCAATTTCGGCCGGTAGGGCACTTAGCTCTCTTTCGGGAGAATTCCTACAAGCGTGCGCAACACGTGCGTGGGCTCGGTCGGGTCGACCACCTGGACTTCGACCCGCCGCAGCAGCGGATGCTGGGTGGCAAAGACTTCCATGCGCCAGGGGAAATCGATCCCGCCCTGGCGCTCGGAGCCTTGCGTCACGCCGACCGGCGGGAAGGCGCGGCGCGCGTCGAGCTCGCCCAGGCGGTTCTCGGCCACGAACCCCGCGAGCGCGCGCAGCTTGATCTCGGCGGCCGAGGCGGTCGATACCGCGGCGGAACGGCTCACCGCCGCCAGCGCGATCGCCGCGATGGCGAGCGCCACCAGCACCTCAATTAGCGTAAACCCGCGCGAAGCTGACCCGCCCAATGACGTCTCCGTAAATGACGAACTGCTCGCCCGCGCCCGCCACGGTCGCGGAGAGCTCGCTGCGCAGGCCGTACGGCGCGAACACCACGCGCTCGCCGGGCGCCAGGTCGCGACCGTCGACGCGCACGCGCGTGAGCTCGGCGCGCCCGGAGAGCGCGCGGCTGCGGTAGAGGCTGGTCCGAGGATACAGGACCCAGTCGCCGTCCTCGCCGCGCTGCCAGAAGGCGTAGCCCTGCGGCACGGGGGACCAGGCGATGCTGCGGCCGCTCGCGCGCGACTCGCGCATCGCCGACTCGAGGAGCGATGCCAGCCTTCGCGTCTCGGCGCGCGCCGCCTCCGCGTCGCCGGGAATCCCCACGGCTACGACGGCCGCCGCGACCACCGCCATGATGGCGAGCACGACCAGGACCTCGATCAGCGTGAAGCCGCGCCCGCGCCGCCAGTGGAATGACCTTACAGGTTCCACGAGCCGATGTCCGCGTCGAAGCCTTCGCCGCCCGCCGCGCCGTCGGCGCCGAAGCTGAACACGTCGATCTCGCCGTGGAGGCCGGGGCTCAGGTACTGATATGCGTGGCCCCACGGGTCGCGCGGCAGCCGCTCGAGGTAGCCGCCGGGCTTCCAGTTCGACGGCACCGGCGCGAGCGTCGGCCGCGTCACCAGCGCCGCGAGCCCCTGTTCCGTGGTGGGGTAGCGCAGGTTGTCGAGGCGATAGAGCTTGAGCGCCTGCAGCAGGCTGGCAATGTCCTGACGCGCCGCGACCACGCGGGCCTCGTCCGGGCGGCTCATCACCTTCGGCACGATCAGGGCGGCGAGCACCGCCAGGATCGCGACCACCACCATGACTTCGATCAGAGTGAACGCGCGGATGCGAGCTCGACTCATGCGTCCTCCGCTGACCCCGCCCCGTACAAGTAATTGTAGTGGCTCGGGGATCGGGATACTATACCTTGTAGATGGCAGGCGGGTTCAAGAACACAATACAGCCGCTGTTGCGCGCCGCTCCGGTCGCTCTGGCGCTCGATCTCCTGCTGCTGACCGCGCTCGCGGCGGCGGCCGCGTACTTCACTTGGGTGGTGCTCGCGCCGCGCGCCAAGGCCGCGCCGGCGCTCGGCGAGCAGGCCCGCGCGGCCGAATCGCCCTCGCCGGCGGCGCGGCGCCTCTTCGGCGCCGCCACCGCGCCGCAGGCCGCCGGCTCTGGCCCGGTGCGCCTCGTCGGCGTGGTCTCGCCCAACCGCGCCGTGTTCACCGAAAACGGCCGGCCGCGCACCGCCGCCGTCGGCGAATCGGTCGGCGACCTGGTGGTGCGCGAGGTGCATCCGGACCACGTGGTGGTGAGCCGCCGCGGCGAGATCGAGCGGCTCACGCTCGAGCGGCGCAGCGTGCCGCTCGATGCGCCGTCGGGCGCGCGGGGCAATGCCGGCCGCTAGGCGCGCTGTTCTCCTCCTGGCGTTCGTCGCCTTTGGCGTGCGCGCCGCCGAAGAGCCGGTGATGCTCAACTTCGTCAACGCCGACATCGAGGCCGTCGCGACCGCGATCGGCCAGATGTCGAAGCGCAATTTCCTGCTCGATCCGCGGGTCAAAGGCACAGTCAATATCGTCTCGTCGCGTCCGGTGCCGCCGTCGGCCGCCTACGACATCTTCCTTTCCGCGCTCAGGCTCCAGGGCTTCGCCGCGGTGGAGAGCGACGGGGTGGTGAAGATCCTGCCGGAGGCCGACGCGAAGCTGCACCTGAGCACGATCTCGCCCAGGGGCGCCGCGGACGGCGACCGGCTTCAGACCCGAGTTTACACGCTGAAATATGAATCGGCGGCGCAGATGCTGCCGGTGCTGCGGCCGATCATCAGCCCGAACAACACCATCGCGGTCTACGCGGCGAACAATTCGCTCGTCATCACCGACTACGGCGAAAACCTGCGCCGCATCGACCGCATCATCGATGCCATCGACCGGCCCGGCGGCGGCGAGCCGGTGTTCATCCCCCTGCGCAACGCCTCGGCCACCGAAATGGCCAACACCGTCAACCGCCTCTACGCGGGCGACGCCGCGGCGCAGGGTGCCGATGCCCGCGGCCGCATCAGCGTGGCGGCCGACGGGCGCACCAACAGCCTCATCGTGCGCGCCGACAACCCCGCGCGGCTCGCGCGCATCCAGGAAATGGTGCAGGGCCTGGACAAGTCCACAACCGCCGGCGGCAACTTGCACGTGGTGTACCTGAAAAACGCGGAGGCAGTGCGCGTCGCGCAGACGCTGCGCGCCGTGCTCTCGGGCGAGTCCTCGCCGGCACTTAACGTTGCCGCGACGGCACCGCTCTCCACCGCGCCGTCGACGGTAGGGCAGCAGCCGGTCGCCGGCGGTCCCGGCCCGTCGCCGTCGCCGCTCAGCGGGCTCGGCGCGGTGGGCGGCGGCGGCGGCATCGTACAGGCCGACCCGGCTTCCAACGCGCTCATCATCTCGGCGCCGGACTCGGTGTTCGCGAGCCTGAAGGCGGTGATCGACAAGCTCGACGTGCGCCGCATGCAGGTGCATGTCGAGGCGCTGATCGTGGAAATGACGGCCGACAAGGCGGCCGAGTTCGGCGTCCAGTGGCAGGCGCTGCACGACACCAGCAGCAACGCCACGCAGGGCTTCGGCGGAACGAACTTCGGTGCGCGCGGCACCGGCACCAACATCATCGACGGCGCGGTGAACCCCGGCAGCCTCGCCAACGGGCTGAATCTCGGCGTGGTACGCGGCCAGGTCACCCTTCCCGGCATCGGCACAGTGACCAACCTTGCCTTCCTCGCGCGCGCGCTCGAGTCCGACACCAAGGCGAACATCCTCTCCACCCCGAACCTCCTGACGCTGGACAACGAGGAGGCGAAGATCGTCATCGGCCAGAACGTGCCCTTCATCACCGGCCAGTACGCGCAGACCGGTGCCGCCACCACCGCTACGCCGTTCCAGACCATCGAGAGGCGCGACGTCGGCCTCACGCTGCGCATCAAGCCGCAGATCTCCGAAGGCGGCTCGGTGCGCCTGCAGATCTACCAGGAAGTGTCCAGCGTCCAGGACCAGACCAACCCCGCCGGAATCATCACCAACAAGCGGTCCCTGGAGTCGAGCGTGCTGGTCGACGACGGCCAGATCATCGTGATCGGCGGACTGATCCAGGACAGCACCGGCAACACCCTGCAAAAAGTGCCGCTCCTCGGCGACATCCCGCTCCTCGGTGCCCTCTTCCGCTACGAGACGCGCACGCAGACCAAGACCAACCTCATGGTGTTCCTGCGGCCGCTCGTCATGAAGGAGCGCAGCACCTATGCCCCGGTCACTTCCGAGCGCTATCGCCAGATGCTCGAGGAGCAGGGGAAGGCGCGCATCCCGCCCTCCATAGTGTTGCCCGACATCATCACGCCGATGCTGCCGCCCGAGGACGGCTCGCCGCAGATCCCCGAGCCGAACGCTCCAGTGCAGAGCGCACCTGAGCAGTCTGCCCCGGCGCAGAAGCCCCCGGCGCAGTAAAGTGGCGGCATGGACGTCGCCCGCGACACGCCGGTCCGCCTCGTTCCCTATCCGTTCGCGCGGCTGAACGGGGCGCTGCTCCTCGAGATCTCCGAGAAGGAGGCGCTCGTCTGCCTGCGGCAGGGCGCGCGGCCGCAGGTGCTCGCGGAGCTGCGCCGGGTGCTCGGCGTGCCGGTGCGCGTGACCGCTGTGGAGGAGCCCGAAGCCTTCGAGCGGCGCCTCGCGCAGGCGTACTCGCAGGCGAGCCAGTCGGCCTCCTACGTGGCCGACGCCATCGGGCAGGACATGGACCTCTCGCGCCTGGTGCAGGAGATGCCGAAGATCGAGGATCCGCTCGACTCCGACAACGACGCGCCGGTGATCCGCATGATCAACGTGCTGCTCACCCAGGCGCTGCGCCAGAAGGCCTCCGACATCCACATCGAGCCCTACGACGCGCGCTCCGTGGTGCGCTTCCGCCTCGACGGGACGCTCCGCACCGTGGCCGAGCCGCACCGCGGGCTGCACGCCGCCATGCTCTCGCGGATCAAGATCATGGCGAACCTCGACATCGCGGAGAAGCGCCTGCCGCAGGACGGGCGCATCTCGCTGCGGCTCGCGGGGCGCCAGGTCGACGTGCGCGTCGCGACGCTGCCGACCGGCTACGGCGAGCGCGCGGTGCTGCGCCTGCTCGACAAGGAGGCGAGCCAGTTCCAGCTCGGCGGCCTCGGCATGGACGAATCGGCACTCGCGTCGATCGACACCCTGATCCACCAGCCCCATGGCATCGTCCTCGTCACCGGTCCGACCGGATCGGGGAAGACCACCACGCTGTACGCCGCGCTCGAGCGCATCGACTCGCTCGGCCTCAACATCATGACGGTCGAGGACCCGGTCGAATACGAGCTCGACGGCATCGCCCAGACGCCGGTCAACGCGAAAATCGGAATGACGTTCGCGCGCGCGCTCCGCTCCATCCTGCGCCACGACCCGGACGTGATCATGGTGGGCGAGATCCGCGACAGCGAGACCGCCGAGATCGCGGTCCAGGCGAGCCTCACCGGCCACCTCGTCCTCGCGACGCTGCACACCAACGACGCGGCGAGCGCGCCGACGCGCCTCGTCGACATGGGCGTCGAGCCCTTCCTCCTCTCCTCGAGCCTGCTCGGCGTGCTCGCACAGCGGCTCGTGCGCAAGCTCTGCCCGTCGTGCAAGCAGCCGCACCAGCCGAGCGCGCCCGACCTCGCCGAGCTCGGCGAGCGCTACAACGGCGAGAAGCTCTACGCGCCCGGCGGCTGCGAAGCCTGCAACAACACCGGCTACATCGGGCGCACCGGGATCTACGAGCTCCTCGTGATCGACGAGGAGGCCAAGACGCTGATCCACGGCGCGGGCTCGGAGCAGCGCCTGCGGGCGAGCGCCGCGCAGCGGGGCATGCGCACGCTGCGCCAGGACGGCCTGCGCTGGGTGCTGAGCGGGCTCACGTCGCTCGAGGAAGTGATCCGGGTCACGCGCGAGTCGTAGCACGATGCCCGCTTTCAGCTATACCGCCATCGACGCCGACGGCCGCACCCGGCGCGGCGTAGTCGACGCCGAGGCGCCGCGCCAGGCGCGCGCGGGGCTGCGCAGCGCCGGCCTCGTGCCGATCGAAGTCTCGGCCGTCGACAGCGAAGTGGCCGCGCCGGGGAAGCGACGGCTCTTCTGGGCGGCGCGCATGCGCATCGGGTCGGGGGAGCTCTCGCTCCTCACCCGGCGCTTCGCCATGCTGCTCGAGGCGGGCCTCACGGTCGAGCAATGCCTGGACGCGTTGATCGAGCAGGCGCAGGGCGAGTCCGCGCGGCGCATCCTCGCCGCGGTGCGCGCCGAGGTGCTTTCCGGGCAGTCGCTCGCGGCCTCTTTCGACCCCTACCCGTCGTCGTTCCCGGAGATCTATCGCGCGCTCGTGCGCGCCGGCGAGCATTCGGGCGAGCTCGGCGCGGTGATGTCGAATCTCGCCGAGTACCTCGAGCGGCGCCAGGCGACGCGGCAGAGCGCCGGCCTCGCGCTCCTTTACCCCGCGATCGTCGCCGCGGTGGCGCTCTGCATCGTGGTGGGGCTGCTCACCTATGTCGTGCCCCAGGTGGTCGACGTCTTCGCGCAGAGCCGCCAGGAGCTTCCGTTCCTCACGCGGGCCCTCCTCTGGACGAGCGAGGCGCTGAAGGGCAAGCTCGGCTACGTCGCCGCCTTGCTGGTCGTCATCGCCCTCATTCTGCGCTGGGCCTACAGCCGCGAGGCCACAAAGAGGCACTGGCACGCGCGGCTGCTGCGGCTTCCGCTCGTCGGACCGCTCTGGCGCGGCATCGACACCGCGCGCCTTGCGTCGAGCCTCGCCATCCTCTCGGCGGGCGGGGTGCCGCTCCTGCAGGCGCTTGCCGCCGGCGCGCGCGTGGTGAAGAACCTCGCCCTGCGCGACGCGGTCGAGGATGCAATGCAGCGCGTGCGCGAGGGGTCGACCCTGCACCGCGCGCTCGCCAGCCGCGGCGTCTTTCCGCCGATCTTCATCCACCTCGTCGCCTCCGGCGAGGCGAGCGGACGCCTCGCGCACATGCTCGGCCAGGCGGGGCGGCAGCAGGAAGTCGAGAACGACGCCCGCGTGCGCCTCCTCACCGGCGTGCTCGAGCCCGCCCTCATCCTCGCCATGGGCGCGCTGGTTCTCCTCATCGTGCTCGCGATCCTGCTGCCGATCATCGAGATGAACCAGCTGGTGCGGATCTGATCCGGGGTCTGACCCCGATTCCCGAGTTCTAGCCTATTGCCGGAGTGTTACTGGACAGCGGTCTGGCCGGCCAGCATCGGCTTCTTCGCCGCCTCGGAGGGCACCATGGCCTCGAACGGGACGTTGTTCTTGGACAGGAACCGTTCGACCGCCGGCAGCCAATATCGCACGCCGGAGTCCTCGCTGAAGATATAGTGGCCGTCATTGCCGAAAGCCGGCTGCAGCACATAGTCCGCGTGCCCACCGCCGGCCGTGAACCGCTCATACCAAAGCTTGGAGGTCTGCGGGTTGAAGAAATGGTCGTTCTCAGCGTAATGGAAGAGCACCGGCACCTTGACCTGCTTGCCGAGCTCGTCGAACACCCGCGCGAGCGGCTCGACGGCGCAGGGCACGCCGGGGTTGCGCGCCGGGTTGCCGCCGCGGCCGGCGGCGAAGGCGAGGACCGCGACGAGGCCCTCCGGCGCACGCGCAGCGGTGTAGATCGAGGCGACGCCGCCCGCGGACTGGCCGGCGAGGATCATGCGCGAGCCGTCCACGTAGGGAAGGTGCCGGGTGTATTCGTAGGCCGCCAGGATGTCGTCGGAAGCCGCGCTCTCGCCGCGACGGTAGTCGGGGTTGCGGCAGGAGCCGGCGTCCTCGGCGAACTCGCCGCCGGTGGCCCCGAAGCCGCGACGCAGGGGCAGCACGACGACGTAGCCGCGGCGGGCAAAGTAGGCCGCAGTGTGGATCAACAGCTCGGGGGACTCGGTGCGTCGCTCTTCCGCCGACACCGCCGCGCCGTGGTTGAGGACCACTGCCCCGTAGGGTCCGTCGCCATCGGGCCTCAGGATCCGCGCCGCGATCGTGTAGTTGCCATTGTTAACAGGGATGCGCACATCCTCGTCCACGAGCCGCACGCCGGAGGTTTCTTCTTGTGCATATGCGAGGTTGCCGATCACCCAGCACAGCGCGGCGACGAGCGCCACGAGCAGTGTCATTCCCTTCACCACTACCTCCCTTCGTCAAACCTGCGACGAACTGTAGCGGCGATTGCGACATCCCACAAGACTGAAAATGACACACGTGTAGTTGCTATTGCGTGTCGGGGGGTAACGACATTACTGAGACATGAGCGCGAGCGAAAACGGACTTAGTTCACTCACGCGCGCCGCGGTGACCGGAATGCGGCGCGGGATCGAGAAGGAGAGCCTGCGTGCGCATCCCGACGGATCGCTCGCGACCACGCCGCATCCGGCAGCGCTCGGCTCGCCGCTCACGCACGCGCACATCACTACCGACTTCAGCGAGAGCCAGCTCGAGCTGATCACCGGCGCGCGCACGAGCGTCGACGCGATGCTGGAGGAGCTCGGCTTCATCCACCAGGTCGTCTACCGCGCGCTTACGCAGGGAAATAACGACGAGATCCTGTGGGGCGCGAGCATGCCGTGCCAGCTTCCGCCCGACGACGAGATCCCGCTCGGCCGCTATGGCAGCTCGAACGTGGGCAAGGCGAAGACCGTCTACCGCATGGGGCTCGCGCACCGCTACGGCCGGCGCATGCAGACGATTTCCGGCATCCACTACAACTGGTCGCTTCCGAACTGCTCGACGGAGGAGTACTTCGGGCTGGTGCGCAACTTCAGGCGCGACGCGTGGCTGCTCTTCTACCTCTTCGGCGCCTCGCCCACCGTTTGCGAGAGCTTCGTCGCAGGAAACCCGAAGCATGGCCTGCAAAGGCTGGCGCCGGGCACGCTGTATCTGCCCTACGCCACGTCGCTGCGCATGGGGCGCCTGGGCTACCAGAGCGATGCCCAGTCGTCGCTCTCGGTGAGCTACAACAGCCTGGCCGACTACGGCGCATCGCTCTCCGGGGCGCTCACCACGCCCTATCCGCCCTACGAAAAGATCGGTCTACTGGACGCGAACGGCGAATACCGGCAGCTCACGACCTCGCTCCTGCAGATCGAGAACGAGTTCTACGGCAAGATCCGGCCCAAGCGGCGCATCCGTCCCGGCGAGCGTCCGCTCCACGCCCTGCGCGAGCGCGGCGTCGAGTACGTCGAGGTGCGGCTGATGGACCTCGATCCGTTCTCGCCGATCGGCATCACCGCGGCGACCTGCCGCTTCCTCGACGTGTTCCTGCTCCATTGCCTGTTCGCCGAGAGCCCGCCCGACACGCCGGCCGAGATCGCCTCGATCACGCGCAACCAGGACCGCGTGGCGGCCCGCGGGCGCGAGCCCGGTCTCACGCTTTCGCGCGCGGGACACGAGGTGCCGCTCCGGGATTGGGGCCGGGAGATCCTTTCGCAGTGCGCGCCCGTGGCCGAGAAGCTCGATTCGCAGCTTGGCGGCATCGCCTATCGCGACGCGGTGCAGGCCGCCTCGAGCGCGCTCGACAACCCCGATTCCGTGCCCTCGGCGCGCGTGCTGCACGCGATGGCGCGCAACCACGGCAACTCCTACCTGCGCTTCGTTCTGGCCGAGTCGCTCCTGCACCGGTCGAGCCTCCTCGCCACGCCGCTTCCTCCGAAGACCGAGGACGAGTTCGCCAACCTCGCGCGCGCCTCGATCGCCAAGCAGCGCCAGATCGAGGCGCAGGACCGCGTCGACTTCGAGACCTACCGCAAGCAGTACCTCGACCCGCAGAACCTCAAGATCTAAGAAAA
>Ga0075425_100009615_pt1 | contig 10295 bp, 9 predicted proteins | sample SoiMethybrSBSTD4_FD_75300 | JGI IMG/M metagenome (GOLD analysis project Ga0075425, IMG submission 75300) | Bulk soil microbial communities from a Populus tree surrounding site in Tennessee, USA - Soil MetaG P. TD hybrid SBSTD4 | ecosystem: Environmental > Terrestrial > Soil > Tree plantation...
ACGTCGGCGTAGAGGGATTCGATGACGTCGTGGTATTGCTCTTCGACGACGCGGCGTTTCAGCTTCATGGTGAAGGTGAGCGCACCGTTGTCGAAGGTAAAGTCACCAGGCAGCAAGGCGAAGCGTTTGATGGTTTCGAACTGCGCTAGGTGGGTGGTGAGCCGCTGAATCTCCGCGTGAATCAGCGTGCGCGTGAAGGGATGGGCGGCGACTTCTTCACCACTGGAAAGCGCAATTCCCTGCTCGGCGGCTTTGTCGGCAATGGTCTTACAGTTGGGAACAATCAGCGCGACGACGAATTTGCGGCGATCGCCCACGACCATTGCGTTGGAAATGTAGGGGCTCGTCTTAAGCGAATTTTCGATGGGCTGAGGCGCGATAAATTTACCGGCCGAAGTCTTGAGCAGATCCTTCTTACGATCCGTTATGAAGAGGTAGTTGTCCTTGTCGAGATAACCGATATCACCGGTGTGGAACCACCCGTCTTCGTCAATCACTTCGCGAGTGGCTTCAGGTGATTTGTAGTAGCCCTGCATCACCATCGGTCCGCGGACGAGGATTTCGCCGTCGTCGGCGGCTTTAACTTCACAATTGGGAATGGGCTGGCCGGAGCTGCCTGCGCGATTGCGCGGAAAATTATTGGAGACGATCGGCGACGTTTCGGTGAGCCCGTAACCCTGGTAGATGGGAATGCCTACGCTCCAGAAAAATTCGCAAAGCGCGCGGGAGAGCGGCGCTCCACCGGAACAGATGATGCGCAAGTGGCCGCCGGTGCCTTCGCGAATTTTCTGATAAACGAGTTTGTCCGCCAGGGCCCACTGCAATTTCAGAAGGGGGCCGGCAGAAGACTCGCCGCAGCGCCAAGACGCCGAACGCTCGGCGATATGCATTGCCCAGGCAAAAATCTTCTTTTTCAGGCCCGGCGCGGAACTTCCCTGCTCCATCAAGCGCGCGTAAATTTTTTCAAAAACGCGCGGGACGGCAGCCATCACCGTGGGCCGAATTTCCAGCAGCGCTGCAGCCACGCCTTCAACGGCATCCACGTAAGCGATGGGAACGCCATTGAAGAGGTAAAGATAGTCCAGCGTGCGGCCGTATACGTGAGCCAACGGCAAAAAAGAGAGCGCAACGTCCTGATGGGAGTGCAGGCAAAAGTCGGAGCCGACGTCGTTCACATTGGAACAGAAATTGGAATGCGTGAGCATCACGCCTTTGGGTTCGCCTGTAGTGCCCGAGGTGTAGATGATAGAGGCGAGTTGGCCGGGCAGAACCTGCGAGGCGCGCATGCGATAGGAAGCAACTTCGCCACCGCCGGCCGAAGCGATCAGCGTTTCGTAGCGCAGGCAGTCGCTAGGAATATGGTCGCCCGCGTCCGCGACGATGATGTGCTCCATGCACGGGATCTGATCGCGGATGGACAGTAGCGTGATGAGCTGTTCCTTGCCTACGACGAAAACGATGCGCGTTTCCGCATGGTTGAAAATGTAAGCCATGCGGTCCGGCGATTCCTTGAAATACACGGGAACGGTGACGGCGCCGTTGCCGTTGATGGCGAAATCGGCGGTGTGCCATTCCGGGCGATTGGCGCAGAAGAGGCCGACTCTGTCGCCGGGCTTCGCGCCTAGTTCAAAAAGCGCTTGCGAAAGGCCAGCCGTGCGGCGGAGAAATTCTTCGCTCGCGATGTGCTGCCATCCGGTCTGGTTGCGGAACATCTGAGCGCGGGGACTGGGCCAAGTGTCCACCGCATGCAGCATCTTGGAAGGGAGAGTGCCGTAGCTCATGCTTCGATGCCACCGCTGGTGGTAGGCATCTGGCTTGACTGTAACCGATTCCAGGGGAGGCCGCAATCAAGGCCGAGTCTGATGGCCGCAGGATGTAAACACCGCCCGCAACCGTCGCCCGTTGCTGAGACAAATTGGCGGGCGACGAAAGGCTGTTTTGCAGCGAGAATCGAAACACGCAGCATCGGAAGAGCTGAGAGGAGCGGCGGGTTCATGCAAAGCCCTGGTAGCGCCGAGCGATGGAAGATGCTGCTGGCGTTCGCCATTATTTACTTTGTGTGGGGTTCGACGTTCCTCGCTATTCGCGTTGGTGTGCGGGAAGTTCCTCCTCTCCTGCTGGCGGCGATGCGATTTTTCGTGGCGGGACTCTTCCTTTATGTATGGGTGGCAGCGCGTGGGGAGCGCGCGCCAACGATCCGGCAATGGGGCGCGGCCTCGCTGCTGGCGTTTTTTGTTTTTGTTTGCGACTACGGTCTGCTGTTCTGGGCGGAACAGCGCGTGCCTTCCGGAATTGCCGCGGTGATGCTGGCGCTGATTCCGGCGTTTATGGCGCTTTCTGAGATCATTTTTCTAGGCACGCAGAAGCTGACATGGCGGCTTGCGCTGGCCTTGACGGTTGGACTCGGCGGCGTGGGCGTGCTGATGAGTCGATCGCTGAATCTGGGAGGAACACCAATTGACCGAACGGGCGCGCTGGCGCTCATTGTGGCCTCCCTGAGCTGGTCGGTTTCATCCGTTCTTACTCGGAAAGTGCCGTTGCCCGAGTCGAAGATGATGAGCTCGGGCGCTCAGATGCTTATGGGCGGCATCTTGCTGTTCCTTATTGCCGGTGGATTCGGGGAATTTCGCAAGTTCCATCCGTCGAACGTGTCGCGAGGCGCGTGGCTGGCCCTCCTTTATCTGATCGTGGCCGGCTCGATCATTGGTTACACCGCCTACCTGTGGCTGATTCACCGCGAATCGCCTACTAAGGTTGGTACCTACGCCTACGTGAACCCCGTTGTCGCGGTGCTGGTTGGGTATTTTCTTGGCGGCGAATCGCTCGACCTGCGAACGGTTTTGGGAACACTGTTGGTATTGGTCAGCGTCGTCGTGATTACGACGACGAGTTCCGCGGCACCCGTACCAGTGAAGCTGGCAAGTGACGAAGCGGATTAGGGCAGGTGGGGAGAATTGGACGTCTATGACGTCGCGGTCATGAAACCTGTTCAGGTGAGACTCCGAGAGTCGCGCACTAGAGCAGTCTTCCGCAGCCCGCTGGTCCAAGCGAAAAATTGCTCAAAACTTTGACGATTCGCGCTACTCGGCTACACTACCCTCGCGCATTCATTCATGACCACTCGCGGAAAGCTTATCGCCGTCGAAGGCATAGACGGCAGCGGTAAACAAACTCAAGTTCGCCTGCTTGCGCAAGCTCTCGAGGCCAGAGGCCATCGCGTCCTCTCCACCGGCTTCCCGCAATACCGCTCCTGGTTCGGCAAGATGGCCGGCCAGTTCCTCAATGGTGACTTCGGTTCCATAGACACGGTTGACCCGCACTTCGCTGCCCTGCTCTACGCCGGCGACCGCTTCGAGAACAAAGGTCCCATCGTCGCTGCTCTCGACCGCGGCGAGATCGTCCTCGCCGATCGCTACATCGGCTCCAACCTTGCGCACCAAACAGCTCGTAGTGCCCCCGAAAAGCGTGCTCAATTCCGTGCGTGGATCGAGCACCTCGAGTACGGGATCTACGGCCTCCCCAAAGAGGATTTGGTGCTTTACCTCCGCGTAACTCCGCAGCAGGCACAGTCGCTCGTTGCCAAGAAGTCCGCCCGCGCCTACACGGATTCCGCTCACGACATCCTTGAGGCCAGCGTCCGCCATCTACAGACCGCCTCTGACATCTACGACGAGTTGGCTCGTTCGCCAAACTGGAAGACCGTCGAATGTGTCGATGCGCGCACGCAAACTATGAGTACTCCCGAAGACATCGCGCGAGAAGTCCTCGCCGCGGTCGCGTCAGTTCTGCCCGCCTTACAGGAGAAGCGCTGACCATGGCCTGGGCTCAGTTTCGGGGCAACCCGCAAGTCGTCGCCGCACTTCGCGGAGCGCTGCGCTCCGGCCGCGTCCCTCACGCTCTCCTCTTCACCGGCATGCGCGGCGTTGGGAAGTTCACCCTCGCGCGACTGTTCGCGCAGGCGGCCAACTGCGAGCGCCTCGCGGACGACGCCTGCGGCGAATGCTATTCTTGCCAGCGCGTCGCCCTCTTGGCCGAGCCGCAGCGCCTGATCGAACAGGGCTTGATCGAACGCGGTGAAAGCGCCGACGCGTCTACCGTTGAGCGTGTCCCGCTCATCCTGCAATCTCATCCCGACGTCTGGGCGCTGGTGCCCGATCCGGTTCGCCTCAAAACCCCCGTCGCAAGGCCCATGCTACGCATTGGCCAGCTCCGCGCAGTGCAGCGCGCCGCTTACTTCCAGCCAATGGGCCGCCGCCGCGTCTTCATCATCGACGGCGCCGAAACCATGCGCCAAGACGTGTCGAACGTCTTCCTCAAGATCCTGGAGGAGCCACCCGGATCTGCGACTCTGATTCTTACCGCGCCATCTCCCTACCACCTTTTACCGACGATTGTGTCGCGCTGCCTGCAGTTCCACTTCGCGCCGCTCTCCACACCGGAAGTCGAGGCCGTCCTGAAGGAGAAGTCCGATTTGTCCCCTATGGCCATCCGTAGGGTCGCCCAACTCGCGGAAGGCAGTCCGGGATACGCCCTTGAGATGGATGTGGAAAAGGAATCCGAGCGACGGCGGGAGGCCTTGAAAATACTGGATCGGGCGTCGCGCGGCGAGGAGTTTGGCCAAATTTTTGCCCAGACCGCGACTTTGGCAAAAGACAAAGACGTTTCCTTCGAGGACCACCTTTCTGTTTTCTATAGCCTGCTTTCCGATTTGTTGGAGCTTTCTTCCGGAATCCATACGCCGCAGATTCGCAACCTGCTTCTCAGAAAGGAATTAGAAGCTATAGCTCGTCGCTTTAACGTTGCAGCTATCCACCGGGCGCTCCAGGGGCTGGACCAGGTCGCAGCGGGGGCTCGCCGCAATCTCAATAAACAACTTGGTCTTGAAGCATTCGCCGCAGACCTGTCATCATAAATACCAAAGGCCCCGGTAATCCCCGGTAAGAAAAGGCGGCAACCTTTCGCTGGAAAGTTTTCATCCGATTGGCGTGTAACCGCTGATTGGTAATTCGCGTCATATGAACATTGCTGCTCAAACTCCACTCCCTTGGGCATCGAGGAGTCCTTTAAAATGGTGAATCGTCGTATGTTTCGTCCTGGTTTTGCGGACGCCAAAGAGCCGATTCCGGTGCGTTCCAACAACCATCCATCACATCAACCGCAAAACGGTGGGCCCGCGCCTACCAAAAAGCCCACTCCGCCAGAAACTACTCACGCCGAGAATTTTTACTGGATTAAGCAGATGCAGTCACGCACGCCCATGATCGTTGTACTCGATGACGGCGAGACACTGCACGGTACGATCGAATGGTACGACCGCGACTGCATCAAGCTGACGCGTCAGGGCAGCGCCAATCTGATGATCTTCAAAAAGAACATCAAGTACGTGTACAAGGAAGGCGAAGAAGGCGGCGAAGAGTAAGCCCCCCCTAGCCTTTCTTCCTGGTGCGTATTGGCCGCGCAGCTTTAAATTTTCTTTGCCGAGTCTTCGCTGAAGTGTCAAAGCTTAGGGCGTGCCCGGGCGCAGCTCCAAAGGTCATCAGTGCCTTGGCCGCTAACGCCCCGTCATCTCTGGTTATATCGCATTCCACCACGGTGAAGTTCCGGCCGGCCCGCAGCACCTTGCCTTCAGCGGTGAGCTTGCCCCCGCTCACCGGCAGCAGGTAATTGATCTTTAGTTCGATGGTTACCACCTCGGCGCCTCGCGGAACTACGGTGTAAGCAGCAATCGCCGCCGCAGTATCCGCCAAGGCCGCGATCACGCCGCCGTGCATTACGTTGTGAATCTGCCGGTGGCGGTCTTCGGTGGTTAGTGTCAGGATGGCTCTGCCGTTTGAAAGCTTCGCCACCTCAAACCCCATTAGTGCACTGAACTTGCTGAGTTTGACGCGACTGCGGGCATATTCCAGGTGCTCTCGAGTGAATTTCATTCCATTCTCCTGAGGCTGCCGGTTGGGCGCCCCGAGGGATTCCTTCGACTTAACGGTTTTGCGTCGGTCTGCGTCTAATGGGTCATCCGGTTAAAGCGGATTGCTGTTCGAATCGAAGTGCTCGCTTTGGCGGACATTCTAGCAGGGCTGGCCGCTGTGCGGGTGTGTTAGCCTGATTTTATACGCGGCCGTCACCGACTATGCGCATCGGCATAACTTGCTATCCCACCTATGGCGGCTCCGGCGTCGTCGCCACCGAGCTCGGCCAGGAACTGGCTGCGCGCGGACACGATGTGCATTTCATCAGCTATGCGCCACCGATTCGAATGAACCTGAACGAGCCTCACATTTTCTTCCACGAAGTCGAGGTCGCAAGCTATCCATTGTTCGACCATCCGCCGTACGCGCTGGCGCTCGCGACAAAGATGCTGGAAGTATTCGAAGCGGAGTCGCTCGATCTCCTGCATGTGCACTATGCGATTCCGCATTCGGTCAGTGCCATGCTGGCTCGTTCGATGGCCGCTCCGAGGCGGTTCCCTTTCATCACCACGTTGCACGGGACGGACATCACATTGGTGGGCAGCAACCGATCCTATTTGCCCATCACGAAATACTCGATCGAGCAGAGCGATGGTGTGACTTCGATTTCGCGCTACCTGTTGAACCAGACGCTGAAAGAGTTTGATATCAAGCGTCCGATTGAAGTGATTCCGAATTTCGTGAACTGCGACTTGTACACGCGGCAACCGAATTTGCTGCAGCGGGCAAAATTGGCTCCAGCGGGCGAGCCGATTCTGATGCACCTTTCGAACTTCCGACCCGTGAAGCGGGTGACGGACGCGGTGGAGATTTTTGCGCAGGTGCGGGCGAAAATGCCGGCGAAGCTGGCGCTGATCGGCGATGGTCCAGACCGGGGCGCGGCGGAATACCTGGTACGCAAGAAAAAGCTGCAGAAGGACGTGCATTTTCTTGGCAAACAGGACCAGGTGTATCGCCTACTCTCGGATGCTGATTTGTTCCTGTTGCCCTCTCAGTTGGAGTCGTTCGGTTTGGCTGCGCTCGAAGCGATGGCCTGCGAGGTTCCGGTGATTGCGACCAACGTTGGCGGCATCCCGGAAGTGATCGAACACAATGTGGACGGCTTTCTGGTCGAGCCAGGCGATGTGGCTGGAGCCGCGAAGTACGCGATCGAATTGCTGTCGCGCGCCGATCGCGGCCGCGAGATGGGCGAGCTAGCTCGCGTCAATGCGAAGAAGAAATTCTGCGCCAACGATGTAATTCCGTCATACGAGCGCTACTATCAACGCGTACTATCGGAGACCCGCGCTGCTTGCGCGTGAGCATCAGTTTCCGACAACCGTTTAATGTGTGCGAAAACTCGGTTATGGATGCTATGCACAATAGTATCCGTCCAGACGTGCCAATAGGCTCCCGGCCACATCCTGTTGATGTAGGTCGTCGTACCCTCAAGCCGAGTTCCGCCGTTTGGCAGCGGGGTCAAGACGAAATCTGCGCGTTCCGGTTGAAAATCGCGGTCGTCGAGATGGCGCACGTGAATCTGGCCGTACGGAGAAGTCTCCGTCATCAGCACCGGTTCATCGGAAACGCTGAACGCAAAGTGTCTGCCAGTTTCCCAGGCCAGAATCGGCTCCTTGAAAGACCCGGTTGAGAAGCGGCACTCGCGATCCGCTGTTAGCCCTTCGCCGGTCAAATGCGCCTCGATTGGATACGCGATGCCAGCGTAGCGAAAGGGCCACTCTGCAGGGGGTTCGAGCGCCGGAAAGCGAATCAGATGTGACCAAACAACTTCCGGCGAAGCGGCGATGGCAATGGCTGTGTGTACCTGATAGCGCGGCACCGGAGGCGGACTGACGTGCTCCGCACCCATAAGCAAAGGAACGCTCACGAGTACCACGGACAAGATTGCAGACACTGTTCGTCCTTGCCAGGCGAGATTGTGAATCTTCATCGCGAAAAACCCGCCGAAGAGTGCCAAAACCCAGGCGATAGGAGCAGCCATTACCAGGCAGACCAGGCCTTCGATGGCCACTCCCAGGATTGCTAACCCGCAGAGCAGAACACTGAGTGACACCAGAGTGAGCACGTCAGAAGCCCTGGTGTAGCTTCGACGCGAATAGGCCCATACGGTCAGATAGCCCATGGCAAACGGCAAAGCGAGAAACAGACTCAGCCCGTAGTTGCCAAGCCAGCTGACGCCTACCCAGGTACCAGCAAGTCCAAGCAAGGCAGCGAGCAGCACGCCAACGAGCGCGCTGCCTATTTTTGTAGTCGGCCAAAAGCGCGCTGGCGGTCTCCCCGCGTCTCGAGGATGCGGCGGCGGAGACGGGTCACGGTATTCTGGCAAGAGGCATAGAACGAGAAAGAACATCAAATTAAGGACCGGCGCGAAAAAAAACACGGCGAGCCAAGTTGCTTGCCCGGCGTCACGCAGGCGCCTAACGGTAAGCACCAACCCGAACCAAATGAACGGAATTGCCGTGAGAAAAAGGACAAGCAGGAATGCTTTGTCGTTAGCGGACAACGCTGTCGGAGGCAGGAATCGTTCCAGCGGCAGCCAAGAACTCCAGATGTTCCATCGCAGGCCATACGCGGAGGCAATCAAGCGATCGAGGTTGTGTTTGACGGCTAGTGCGATGAGACCCGCCAAAACATACGTGCTTCGCCCTACGGTTCCTTCCCAACGGAACAACTCCCGAACTCGCATCGCAGCCTCCATTCCACGATGTGAACTGATCGCTTAAATCGCTTCACACCGTTCGCTTGTGCACCCTCTTCTGGATGCGACCCATTTGTAGCCGGCATCCAGGAACTTCATCGCTCCGGGCAGCGTGGAAAGCCAAAGCAGCGGCCGGGCCCACCAGATTTCGCGCGCGACGGCGAGCACGGCGTTGGCTCCGCCGCAGTGCGAGCCGTCGCTCATGAGAAAACGGAGTTCCTTGAGGAGTTCGCGGCGTGGCATGCCGAGCAAGGCGCCGACTCGGGGATCTTGCAGCGGGGCCACGCCTAATCCGCGACGGCGGAGAATCGGGGTGACCCAGCGAGCGATCCGCGTACAGAAGCGGCACTCGGCATCGAAGAAGAGCCAGCCTCGGGCGGTGCGCTCTTTGCGGTCCGTGAATTCATCGGCGAGGGTAATCATGGTGTCTCTCTAAGCTTCTGGGAGCGAGTAATTCCGGCACCTTGTAGCGACTTGCCGGCACCAACTGAAGCCGCCTGCAGCCGTCAGGTCTGTGCTACGAGGCCAGCTCAACCGGCGCGTTTGCCTAGCAACGTGACGACTCTGCCGCGCAGTTTCACGACGCCCTTCAGCGCAGGCATGGGCATACGGACAATCTCTTCGAAGAGTCCGCTCATCGCGGTCAGAAATTCGAGCATCGATTCCAGGCGCTCTGCGGTTTGTGTATCTCCATGGACATCGGCTTTCGCTTCTTTCACACATTCGGCCAGGACGCGCATGGTAGGGTCGATTTCCCGTTTTTTGCGCTCTTCGGCGACGATGCGAAAGATCTCCCACACGTCCTTGAGGGTTTCGAAGTGGTCGCGGCGATCTCCGAGCACGTGAACCACACGGACAATTCCCCATCCCTGGAGTTCGCGCAGGCTGGTGCTAACGTTGGAGCGCGCAACGGAAAGTGTTGTGGATATCTCATCGGCGGGAAGGGGCTTGGCCGCAAGGTAAAGTAACGCGTGCACTTGGGCCACGGTGCGGTTGATGCCCCACTTGGTGCCCATCTCGCCCCAGTGCAGGATGAATTTTTCCTCGACCGGCGCAAGCGCTGATTTTCTTTCGTTGCTCATCTCTTTGTTCTCCGTTGATTTTGCGACCGCCACTTTTTCACCAAATCCTGCGAGGCTTGCGCCCAATCCGGGAAGTCGAAGCGAAATCCGTACCTCAACAACCGACCCGGAACCACCCTACGGCTCTTTAAAATCAATTCAGTTTCCGTGCCCAGAAGAAACGCGCCCACCTCCAGCATCCATTTCGTGGCCGCGAGCCCATAACCAGTTCCCCATGCTTCCCGCAGCGTTCGCATGAACTCGGAATTGGCGACAGGGTTAGGCGATGCGACGTTCACGACTCCTTCGATATTTTCGTTTTCGATCAAAAAATCGACGGCGCGCGTGAAGTCCTGTTCATGAATCCATGAGACGTACTGTTGGCCTGTTCCGGCTTTGCCGCCCAGACCGAATCTCACGAGTCGTAACAGCTCATCAAAGATGCCGCCACGGTTCGGGCTCATGGTCATAGCACTGCGCAGCGCGATTTTTTGTGTGCTTGGCGTGTTCGTCGAAAAAAGCGCGTCCTCCCAACTCCTCGCCACATCGGTGCTGAATCGCCACGCCGCC
>Ga0075425_100009616_pt1 | contig 10294 bp, 7 predicted proteins | sample SoiMethybrSBSTD4_FD_75300 | JGI IMG/M metagenome (GOLD analysis project Ga0075425, IMG submission 75300) | Bulk soil microbial communities from a Populus tree surrounding site in Tennessee, USA - Soil MetaG P. TD hybrid SBSTD4 | ecosystem: Environmental > Terrestrial > Soil > Tree plantation...
GAGAAGCGCGTCGCGGCCAGCGATCTGCCCTTTTTCCTCGCCTTGATGGAGCACTTGGCCAGCCGCGGTCTGAACTGTCCGCAGCCGGTCAAGAACAAGGCTGGCGCCGCTGCCGGCACGCTCGCCGGCCGGCCGGCTGCGCTGGTTACGTTCCTCGAAGGGATGTGGCTGCGGCGCTCCAATCCGGGCCATTGTGCGGCGGTGGGCGCCGCGCTGGCGCAGCTGCACGTGACCGGGGCGGACTTTGCCATGCGGCGCAAGAACACATTGTCGGTCGAGGGTTGGCGCACGCTCTACAATGGCGTCAGCCACCGGGCCGACGGTTTGCAGCCGGGACTCTCCGACACCATCGCCACCGAGCTGAAATTTCTCGAACAGGCGTGGCCGCGCGACCTTCCACAGGGCGTCATCCATGCCGACCTGTTTCCCGACAACGTGTTTTTTCTCGGCGACAAGCTGTCGGGACTCATCGACTTCTACTTCGCCTGCACCGACACGCTGGCTTACGACGTTGCCGTGTGTCTCAACGCTTGGTGCTTCGAGGCCGACCATTCCTACAACGTCACCAAGGGGCGCAATCTGCTTCAGGCCTATGCGCGGGTGCGGCCGCTGTCGCGCGCGGAATGGGCGGCGCTGCCGCTGCTCGCGCGTGGGGCGGCGGTGCGTTTCCTGTTGACGCGGCTGGTGGATTGGCTCGACGTGCCGCCGGGGGCGTTGGTCAAGCCAAAAGATCCGCTGGAATATTTCCGCAAGCTGCGCTTCCACCAGGCGGTCGCGAGCGTGCGCGACTACGGCATCGACGAGTAGGACCCGTGGCCGACCCGCACATCACCATCTACACCGACGGCGCCTGCTCGGGGAATCCGGGCCCGGGTGGCTGGGCCGCGATCCTGTTCTACGGCGATCACGAGAAGGAGCTCAAAGGCGGCGAGCCGCTCACCACCAACAATCGCATGGAGCTGATGGCGGCCATCGCGGCACTCGAGGCGCTCAGCCGCCCCTGCGTGGTCGACATCCACACCGACAGCCAGTACCTGCGCAACGGCATCATGAGCTGGATCAACCAGTGGAAGCGCAATGGCTGGCGCACCGCCGACAAGAAGCCGGTGAAGAACGAGGATCTGTGGCGACGCCTCGAGGCCGCGCTCGCGCCGCACCGTGTGCAGTGGCATTGGGTGCGCGGCCATGCCGGCCACGAGATCAATGAGCGCGTCGACCGGCTGGCGCGCGAGGCCATTGCGGCGGTGCGGGCCGGCGCCATGGGCGCGCTGACGGCGCACGCCGAGGGCCTGCCGCCGAAACGGCGCGGCGAGCCGCGCTAGCCGGTCGGCGCTCGACGGGCGCTGCAATGCGCCCCACGCACCGGCGGCCTGCGGCGGAACATTTGGCTCGCGAGGCTGGTTGTTCGTGCCTGCCAGGGCTTGTGGCGGGCTGACGACGGAGGCCGATGTGCAGAACCGGTTCGTGCGCGGCGTCTTGATCGTGGTGGCGGTCGTGCTGGTGGTGCTGGTCGCGCTGCCCTACCTGCGCCAGAGCATCTTTTCCGCCACGACGCCAAGACCGGTGCAGCCGCGCGGCAGCCTCGCGGATTTCGAGCGCACGACGATCGAACTGTTCGAGCGCGTCTCGCCCTCGGTGGTCCAGGTCGTGGTGGCGCGACAATCGGACCAGACCACGATGTCCGAAGAGTCCTCGCCGGTCGCGGTCGGCACCGGAACCGGTTTCCTGTGGGACGAAGCCGGCAACATTGTCACCAACGCTCACGTGGCGGGCGACAGCCGTCGGGTTGTGGTGCGGCTGGCGGCGGGAAAAATCCTGCCAGCCGACGTCGTCGGCGTGGCGCCCAACTACGATCTTGCGGTTGTGCGCATGGGCAGCCTGACGGCGCTGCCGGCGCCGGTCGCGGTGGGAACGTCAGCCGATCTCAAGGTGGGTCAGTCGGTGTTCGCCATCGGCAATCCGTTCGGGTTGGATCAAACCCTGACCACCGGCATCGTCAGCGCGTTGAAGCGGCGGATGCCCACGGCCGGAGGACGCGAGATTGCCGACGTCATCCAGACCGACGCGGCGATCAATCCGGGCAATTCCGGCGGCCCGTTGCTGGATTCCGCCGGAAGACTGATCGGCGTGACCACGGCGATCCTGTCACCGTCCGGGACCAGCGCCGGCATCGGCTTCGCGATTCCCGTCGACATCGTCAATCGGGTCGTCCCCGACTTGATCCGCACCGGCCGCGTTCCGACGCCCGGCATCGGCATCGTGGCGGCGAGCGAAGCCGTGGCGACAAGGATCGGAGTCGACGGCGTGATCATCGTCCGCACGCAACCCGGATCGCCGGCCGAGCGCGCCGGCTTGCGCGGCGTCGATCCCAATGCTGGGACGGTCGGCGATGTGATCGTCGCCGTCGAAGGACAGCCGGTGCGGCGACTCTCCGACCTGACGGACGTGCTCGAGCGCACCAAGGTGCCGGGCAAGGTCCAGCTGACGGTCGAGCGCGGCGGGTCGCAGCGAACGATTTCCGTGGATGTGGTCGACATCGGCCGCTGACGAACGAGGCTGCGCGCACGCTCACGTACGCGCAGGCAATCTGTCGATATCCCGTACGACAGTCGCGACGTTACAACTGCTTGAGCAGGCTGTCGCCGCCCGACACCTCGACCTTGCCGGGCGCTTCCTCGATGTTGAGCGTTTTCACCACGCCGTTGTCGACCACCATGGCGTAGCGCTTGGAGCGCAAGCCGAGGCCGTTGCCAGAGCCGTCGAAGGTGAGGTCGATCGCCTTGGCGAACTCGCCGTTGCCGTCGGCGAGGAAATCGACCTTGTTGCTCGGGTCGGTGTCGCGCTTCCAGGCGCTCATGACGAAGACGTCATTGACGCCGGTGACCGCGATGGTGTCGACGCCCTTGGCCTTGATGGCGTCGGCGTTCTGCACGATCGACGGCATGTGCATCTTGTGACAGGTGCCCGTATAGGCGCCCGGCACGGCGAACAGCGCCACCTTCTTGCCCTTGAAAACTTCGTCGGTCGTTTTCCACGCCGGGCCGTCCGGACCCATGACGCGGAATTTGGTTTCGGGCAGACGATCGCCGACCTTGATGGGCATGGCACGCATCCTCTTTTACGGGTTGGGAAACCGCTGGTGTGTGGCTCTAACTTAGAGCATTTTCCGACCCGATGGATACCGGATTGCGGCGGAAAATGAAGACCACCGGCCCGTAGACCGCGCCGCGAGCCGCCACGGTGGCGTTCAATCGAGCCGGTAGGGGACCTCGATCGCCGCGGCGCCGGCGACGGCGGTGAACGTCAGCGTCGCGCCCTCAGCTTTGGTACCGGGCGGCAAGCCGTCCAGCGTCACGGCGAAGCGCTTGAGCCCGGCGGGGGCGCCGGCGACCGGTTCCGGCAAGGGCAGGGCCCAGGCCTCGGTCGGTCCCTCGGCAAACAGGTCGACTTCTGTGCCGTCGGGCGCCGCCACATCGACCGCAATCCGTCCGGGCCCATCGCGGCGCACGGCGCGGATCGCCACGGCGGAGGTGTCGCCGAGCGCGCGCCGCTGCGGCACCACTGCCTCGGCGGCCGCCACGGTTGCGTCATGCGCCGTGCGCTCGCGCGTCAGCGTGAGCTCGGCCTTGCCTTCCGCCGGCACACACAGCTTCTCGCACACGGCGTAATCGATGGCGAGGCGCAGCCTCGCCGGCTTGCTGGCGTCCTGCGGCTCGACACTGAGCGGCAGGATGATGTGTTCCTTGTACCCGATCGACTGTCCGCCATCATCGGAGAAGCGATGCGGTGCCGGCCATTTGACCGTGACGTTCTTGACGTTCTCCGAGCCCGTGAAGGTGAACCGCGGCGGCACGCCGGAGTCGCCCGGATAGCGCCAATAGGTTTTCCAGCCGGGGTCGAGGCGGATTTCGATGCCGGCGCGCAACGTCGCAGGCCCGCTGCGCGACGCGCCCGCCGCGCCCGCCGCAATCAGGCGCATGGCGGAATGCATATCCTTGTCCCACGCCGATGCGTCGGCAGCCTGCGCCGGTACCGCAATAGGCACCAGCAGCAGCATTGCCGCCATTCCGACGCCATGTCGACAAAAACCTGAACCTGCGCCGTGCAACATGCGACTCACGTAGGTGGCAACCGCTTGACGCGCCACTGAAATGATCGTGATCGGAACCGTGAGGCCAAATCTTAGTTTCCCAACTGTTGCGATCAGGGTAACCTTGGGGCCATGCGAGCCGCACGCAAATCTTCCGACAAGCCCGAGCGGGGCTACCTCGACGGTCAGATGCTGATCGCCATGCCGAGCATGCGCGACGAGCGATTCACCCGCAGCGTCATTTACGTTTGCGCCCATTCGTCGGAAGGCGCCATGGGCATCATCGTCAATCAGCCGGCGGCCAACATCAACTTTCCCGACCTGCTGGTGCAGCTCGAGGTCATTCCGGCGTCCGATCTGATCCAGCTCCCGCGCCGGGCCGGCGCCATCAAGGTGTTGCGGGGCGGGCCGGTGGAGACCGGGCGCGGGTTCGTGCTGCACTCGGCCGATTTCTTCATCGAGAACTCGACCTTGCCGATCGACGAGGGCATCTGCCTCACGGCCACGCTGGACATTCTCAAGGCGATCGCCCGTGGCGACGGCCCGGCGAGCGCGCTCTTGGCGCTCGGCTATGCCGGCTGGGCGGCGGGACAGCTCGAGAACGAGATCCAGGAGAACGGCTGGCTGCACTGCGCCGCCGATCCGGAGCTGATCTTCGGCATGGACACCGACAGCAAATACGAGAAGGCGCTGAAGAAGATCGGCATCGATCTCGGCATGCTGTCGAGCGAGTCCGGCCACGCCTGATCGCCGCTGGAGTTGTGCTGCCACCCTTCGAGACGCTCGCTTCGCGAGCTCCTCAGGGTGAGGGCTGCAATAAACACTCGGACCTCATCCTGAGGAGCGTGCGCAGCACGCGTCTCGAAGGATGGCAGCAACATTAGCGCCTGACGAATATTGCGTCACTGTAACAGAAAATCGGACTAGCGCGCCGGCTCGAACTCGTCGCTGCGCACGAAGGCCGAAGCCTCCTCCGCCGTCATCGGATAGCCGAAGACATAGCCCTGGGCGTATTCGCAGCCGAGCTGATAGAGCTCGATCGCATCGGCGTCGGTCTCCGCCCCCTCCGCCACCACATCCATCCCGAGATCATGGGCGAGCGCAATGATGGAGCGCAGGATGACCGGGCGCTTGCCGCGGCCGGTGGTGCGCACGAACGACTGGTCGATCTTGATCGTGTCGAAGGGGAAGCGCTGCAGGTAGGCGAGCGACGAGTGGCCGGTGCCGAAGTCGTCGAGCGCCAGCCCGGCGCCGAGCTCGCGCATGCGGGCGAGCATCTGCGCGGCGTATTCCGGGTTCTCCATGACGATGGATTCGGTCAGCTCCAGCTTGAGCGTGCCGCGCGCCAGCGTGTAGCGCGACAGCACGGCGCGCACGTCCTGGATCAGGTCGCGGCGCAGGATCTGGCGCGACGATACGTTGACGCTGGCGAAGATCGGCTCGCGCGAGCGCACCGAGCGCTGCCAGACGGCGAGCTGCTTGGCCGTGTTCTCCAGGGCGAACAGGCCGAGATCCACGATGACGCCGATCTCCTCGGCGACGGTGATGAATTCCGATGGCGAGAGGCGCCCGAGCTTGGGGTGATCCCAGCGCAGCAGCGCCTCGAAGCCGGCGCAGGTGCGATCCTCGAGCCGCACGATCGGCTGGTAGAGGACGCTGATCTCCTTGCGCTCGAGCGCGCGGCGTAGCTCGGTCTCCAGCGTCAGCCGGTCGCTCTTGCGTGCGCGCATGGCCGGCTTGAACACTTCGATGCGATCGCCGCCGATGCGCTTGGCGTGGTACATCGCCAGCTCGGCGTCCTTGAGAATGTCCTCCTTCTTCGGCGGGTCGTTGTCGGTGAGCACGAGACCGATCGAGGCGGTGAGCAGGATTTCGCGGTCGTTGAACGTGATCGGCGCGCGCAGCGTACGGCGAATGGTATCGGCGAAAGCCGTGATGCGCTCGGGCTCGCGCTCGGAGATGAGCAGGAGCCCAAACTGATCGCCAGTGAGGCGCGCCAGCGTGTCCTGGGGTTTCAGCAGGCGGCCAAGGCGGCGCGCCAGGGTCAAGAGGATCGAGTCGCCGACCGCGATACCGACCGAGTCGTTGACCTGCTTGAAACGGTCGAGATCGATCACCATCACGGTCGGCCGGATCGTGGTGTCGACGCGGGTAAAGCTCAGCGCCGCTTGCAGGCGATCGAGGAACAGCTCGCGGTTGGGCAGCCCGGTCAGGTTGTCGTGCACGGCGTCGTGCAGCAGGCGCTCCTCGGCGGTCTTGAACTCGGTCACGTCGGTGAGCGTGCCCACCAGGCGCACCACCTCGCCGTCGGAGCCGACCACCGGCCGCGCCTTGAGGGTGAGCCAGATGTAGTGGCCATCGGCCGTGCGCAGGCGGAAGTCCTGGAACAGGCGGCCGCGGCGCTGCTCGAGCACGCCGTCGAGCGCGGCGCGGAAGCGGTCGCGGTCCTGCGGATGCAGGACGTCGAGCCACCGCGCCGCTGAAGCTTCCAGCGTGCCGCGCTTGACGCCGAGCAGATGTTCGGTCTCGGCGCTGGTGAACACCTTGTCGACGGTCACGTCCCAGTCCCAGATCATGTCGCCGGCGCCGGTGAGGGCCAGCGCGCGGCGCTCGACGTCGGAGACGATCGACGTCGTGGTGCCGCCGGAGAAAGCGTGCTGCATCACGGTGAAGCCGATCAGCATCACGATCAGCACCAGGCCGCCGAGCAGCGCCGGGCCGGCGATGTCGTTGGTGACGAGGCCGGTGATGGCGAGCCCGGCGGCGAACACCCACACGACGAACAGGACCCAGGTGGGAATGAGCAGCACGGCGCGGTCGTAGCCGTGCGTCGCCAGGTAGACGATGAGGGCAAAGCCGGCGACCGCCACCAGCGCCAGCGAGCAGCGCGCAATGCCCGACGCGAAGGAGGGATCGAACAGCGCCAGCGCCACCAGGGCGCCGAGGAACAGGAGCCATGCCGCCGTGATGTGCACGTAACGCACGTGCCAGCGGTTGAGGTTGAGATAGGCGAACAGGAACACCAGGAGCGTGGCGGCCAGGATGGCTTCGCCGGAGGCGCGCCACACCCGCTCGGCCCCGGCCGAGACGTCGAACACTTTGCCCCAGAATCCGAAATCGATGCTGATATAGCCGAGCACCGCCCAGCCGAGCGCGGCCGCGGCGGGAAACATCACGCTGCCTTTGACCACGAACAGAATGGTGAGGAACAGCGCCAGCAGGCCGGCAATGCCGATGACGATGCCGTAGTACAGCGTGAAGCTGTTGACCTTGTCCTTGTAGGCGTTGGGCTCCCACAGATAGAGCTGCGGCAGCTTGTCGGTGCGCAGCTCCATCACGTAGGTGATCACCGTGCCGGGATCGAGCGTGAGGCGAAACACGTCGGCGCTCGGGCTCTCCTCGCGGTCCGGACGGTCGCCCGAGCTCGGCGTGAGGTTGACGATGCGCGAGAGGCCGAGGTCGGGCCACAGCAGGCCGGAATCCACCAGGCGGTAATGCGGGGCGACGAGGAGCCGCTCGATCTGCTCGTCGCTGTTGTTGGTGAGCGCCACCACGGCCCAGTTGGTGCTGGCCTCGCGCGCGCGCACCTCGATGCGGCGCACGATCCCGTCCGGCCCCGGCGCGATCGACACCTGGATGCGGTCGCTTTCGGTGCGCTGCCGCTCGATCACGTCGGTGAGGTCGATGGCCGGCGCGTCCAGGCGCACATTCACGGCCTCGACGGCGTGCGCGGCGGATGCCCCCACGATCGCGGCGAAGATCACCGCCAGCGGGACGGCAGCGCGGATCATACGCAAACGGAAACCTCTCGGGCTCGGCGGCCCCCGGCGCCGGCGCCACGAGCCACACCCCGATGAGTACAGGGGGCCCGCCCCAAGAGCAAGGATTTTGGGCAAGCTCAAGGAGTTAGCGCAGTTTTGCCGGGTGTTTTCGCGGCCGGAAAGGCGCCACCAGCATGTCGATACCACGGCGAGCAACAGTTGAACCGCGGGCCAGAATGTGGCGCAGTCGGGACCGGGCCGCGCGGGCGGCTTTGGATTTGCAGTAATCTGTCGAGCAAGGGAGCCAGCACGATGCCTGTGACCAATATCCGCGGCGTGAACATCAACTGGCAGCTGTTCGGCGATGCCGGGCCTTGGATCATGCTGACGACGGGCGGGCGGCGCAGCCATGACGAGTTCATTCCGCTCGCCCGCAAGCTCGCCGCCCGCGGCCATCGCGTGGTGCTGCATGACCGCCGCAATACCGGCAAGTCCGACGTGCTGATCGAGGGCGACGACGGCGAGGAGGTCATCTGGACCGACGACATGTACGAGCTGATGCGCGGTATGGGAGCGCTGCCGGCGTTCTTCGGCGGCGGATCGTCCGGCGCGCGCACCTCGATCCTGTTCGCCCTGCGCCACCCCGAGGCGGTGCGCGGGCTGCTGCTGCTGCGGGTCACCGGCGGCGCGTTCGCGGCCGAGCGCCTGCCGGAAAATTATTACGGCCAGTTCATCCGGGCGGCGCGCGAGGGCGGCATGGCGGCGGTCTGTGCCACCGAGCAATACGCCGAGCGCATCCGCGCCAACCCGCGCAACGGCGAGTATCTCAAAAACTTGCCGGCCGAAAAGTTCATTGAGGTCCTGACCAAGTGGAACGAGATCTTCGTCGCCGGCGTGCATTTTCCGGTCGCGGGCGTGACCGAGGCGGAGCTGGGGTCGCTCAACGTTCCGGCCATCGTCATCCCGGGAAACGACAAGGTGCATTCGAGCGCCAGTGGGCTGGCGGCGCATCGGCTCATCCCGGGCTGCCAACTGCACCGGCTGCCGATCGAAGATCAGGACGTGCCGCTCATCTCGTTTCCCGAATGGGCGCCCTACGAGGACGAGATCTCCGAGGTTTTCGCGCGGTTCATCGCGCACGTGGTCCGCAATGAGAAAAGCAAAAGCGCGGCGTGATGCTTGCGCTCATAGGAGCCTGGTCGTTCGGGAGTGTCACACGCTCTTGTCATGGCCGGGCTCGTCCCGGCCATCTCGCTTGGTTTGGCACGGCCGTGCCTCTGTAAGCGGGATGCGCGGGTCAAGCCCGCGCATGACGAGTCAGAGTGAGCGTAAAATGCGCTAAAGCGTCAGCACGATCTTGCCGATGTGCTGGCTCGTTTCCATGAGCGCATGAGCAGCGGCGGCTTCGCGCAGCGGGAACGTCTTGTAAATGATCGGCTTGACTTTTCCGGCCGCAATCAGCGGCCATACGTTTTCCTCCACGGCGCGGGCGATTGCCGCTTTGTCGGCGATCGGGCGCGCGCGCAGCGTGGAACCCGTGTGGGTGAGGCGCTTGAGCATGATGCGGCGAAAGTCGACCGTGGTTTTCGGGCTGCCCTGGAACGCGATCTGCACGATGCGGCCCTCGACCGCGGCGGCTTCGTAGTTGCGCTCGATGTAGTCGCCGCCGACCATGTCGACGATGAGCTCGGCCCCCTTGCCTCCCGTGGCCTCCTTCGTGACGGCGACGAAATCTTCAGTCTTGTAGTTGATGGCGACATCGGCGCCGAGCTTGCGGGACGCCTCGCATTTCTCCGGCGACCCCGCCGTGGTGATCACTTTGGCGCCGAACGCCTTGGCGAGCTGGATCGCCGTCGTGCCGATGCCGGACGTGCCGCCGTGGATGAGCAGCGTCTCGCCGCTTTTGAGGCGGCCGCGCTCGAACGTGTTGTGCCAGACGGTGAAAAACGTTTCCGGGATGGCGGCGGCTTCGACCTCGCTCAGGCCCTTAGGTGTCGGCAGCGCGTTGCTCTCGTGCACCGGGCAATATTCGGCATAGCCGCCGCCCGCCACCAAGGCGGTGACGCGGTCGCCGATCTTCCACCGGCGCACGCCGTCGCCGACCGCCACCACCTCGCCGGCGATCTCGAGGCCCGGAATGTCGGATGCCCCTTTCGGCGGCGGATAGAGTCCCATGCGCTGCATCACGTCGGGCCGGTTGACGCCGGCGGCCGCCACCTTGACCAGAATTTCTCCTACGCCAGGCTGCGGAACCGGGCGTTCCTCGGGAACGAGAACCTCGGGCCCGCCCGGAGCCCGGATGGCGATGACGGTCATGCGGGAAGGAAGCGCGGTCATGTCGGTATCGTGGGTCGGGATGACGGGGATGGCGACCCGTGATGCCCGATTGCGCCGGATGTGACAAGCATGGCGCATGTCATTATGGTGGCGGCGATTTTCGGGA
>Ga0075425_100009617_pt1 | contig 10293 bp, 10 predicted proteins | sample SoiMethybrSBSTD4_FD_75300 | JGI IMG/M metagenome (GOLD analysis project Ga0075425, IMG submission 75300) | Bulk soil microbial communities from a Populus tree surrounding site in Tennessee, USA - Soil MetaG P. TD hybrid SBSTD4 | ecosystem: Environmental > Terrestrial > Soil > Tree plantation...
CAAGTCATAGGCGTTGAAGTAATAGCCCGGTATGTCGCCGGCAAAAGAAACGAGCGTCGCCGTGTCGCGCGGGATGGGGTGATCGGCGAAAAATCGGCCGACGAGATCGTTGCCGTTGCCAACACCGCCTGAAACGACATCGCGGGACGCGAGCATCAGTCGCGCATTCTCGACCGCGCCGAGCGCGAGAACGGTCACCCGCGCCCTGACGGAGAATTTTCGTCCATTGAGCGTCGAAACATCGCAGTGATCGAGGCTGGCTGTGTTTTGAGCAAGGTTCAAGTACGTGGCGTTCGCATGCAGGAAGAGCTTCAAATTCGGAACGCGCTTCAGGTCCGCGGCATAGCGTTCGCCGAAATGCGTCGGCAGAACGCTGTCGCGCTGCCGACTGAACTGGAACCAACTCGTGTAAACACCACCGCTCCCCAGCACCAATGGCTCGGCTACCTCCGCCATGGGTTGCGTCGAGCGGTCGTAGCTCCATGGCCCGGCTTCGACGAGCGACTGCGCGCGCCTGAAATAGGGCTCCAATTCCTTGATGCCGAACGGCCAGCCGGAATAGCGCACCCAATCACGCCGCTCGAAATCGATCGGATCGAGCGGCCGACACCAGCCACCCCAATGGTTGCTGCCACCTCCGAGATAGCGCATGCGCGATGCGTCGAGCGGCAAATAAGACACACCCGCGACCTTGCCGGCATAGAGCGCCTGCGTCTTCGCGTCGAAATCCATTCCGCCGCTCTCGAAGAGCATGATCTTGAGCGAAGTACGCGCCAGGGCGAGCGCCAACGTGATCCCCGCCGGCCCGCCGCCGATGATCGCCACGTCTGGTTGCAGGATCGTGCCCGACGGAATGGCCCGGGCATCAATGAATGCGTTCAATTCGGAAATATCCGCAAACTACTCGCGACACGGTATAGGTACGGCGGCAGCGTGTCTTGTCGCAATTGTCGCGGAACCCAATTTGAGATGGCCGCTCGGCGAGACGAAGCAGCGGCAAATGCAACCTCTTGCGTGCGCTGAAGATTGCCGCGACTATTGTTTCTTGCTGCAAGCGCAACTGGGGAAGAAAATGCGCGCTGTTCTTGCATTGGTCTTGGCGCTTGGCCTGAGCGGCTGTACCGATCGTGAGCGCACGCACCTCGACGCATTTTTCGGCGCCAACTCACCGTTCCCCGACGGCCCGCCCACCGCGCCCATTCCGGCCCAATCGGATCCCAAGTGCCAAGAGGTAGCGTTCGATCGTTCGTTCGACGTACGGTCGCAAGGGTTCGACGGCGACGTCGCGCGCGAAGTCTACAATTCGGTTTATGCCGACTGCATCGCCTGGGCAAGGCGCGGATAACATCTGCAACCGCGGAGCGCACCCCGGTCATTCGAAAACACGTCGTCGCCCGGCGCTCCAGTTTGTTTGCACGCGATTTACCATTCTATTTCATCGAATTTTTGAGAGGCAGTTAACATCTCGACCATAGCCTTGCCGGCCACTTCGGCAGGGAGCCATGCCAATGAGGTCGTCGAATACTCCGGTAGTCGCGCCACAAGGCCGCAAAAAGCCGCGACAGCGGGTTAATCTGAGCGGCGTCATTACGTATGGCTATGGCGCATACAGCTTTCGCTGCACTATTCGCAATCTCACGGAAATCGGCGCAGGCATATCGTTCTTGGAACCACGCCTGCTGCCGCCGAGATTGCACCTGATCAATATGCGCGATCGTATCGCCTATGAAGCCCTGACAATTTGGTTGAATGACTGCGAAGCCGGCGTTGTCTTTCTTGATCGATTTCCGCTTGCCGAGGTGGCCGATGACTTGGCCTATCTCAAGAAGCTCTGGCACGGCAGCGCGGAAAGAGGCTCGTCATTGGAGCAATCGCAATAGCTTGCCCGGCACCAAAAGCAGCCATGCGCAGAAACTGATTGCAGATTGCTGGTCGTCGGCGCGGGGAGGGGTCTGCGGCTTCGCTAGCCGTTCTATCTACCAATAGTCGTAGTGATCTCCGCGCCACTTACGATTCGCGTAGTAGCGGCCGTGATGTTCGTATCCGTACCCACGGCGGTATTCCCGGCAGTCTCGGTCGCGCGCAATGGCATTACCGATCAATCCACCGACAACTGCACCGCCAACGATCGCCGCACCATTGCCGCGGCTCGCAAGTCCGCCAATAACGCCGCCTCCCACCGCACCGGCGACTGTCGCGCCGGCATGTGAGTGTGAACTGCAATAGTCGGCGTCGGCTGGCACGGTGCTCAGGCCGAAAACGAACGTCACCACGAATGCGAATTTGGCCGCTTCAGCGCTCATCGAAGTCTCCGTTGCCTGTTTTGCCGAAGCGATATTGGCAGAGAGCCGTCGATGGGGTCAAAGCGATATGGTGGGACTCAAGTCGCGGGGCGTTTCGCCGCCCAAATCAATCAATCTTGTGTATATTCGGCGTCGGGATTGTGAAAGCGCGGGGGGCGAAATGCGCGGCTACAATACTGCGATCTTCGCCGTCGTGGGCGGAGGCATTGTTGCAGGCACCGTCGATATCGCCGCCGCCTGCTTGATCAACTGGCTCGGACCGCTCTTCATCCTACATGCGATTGCCAGTGGTGCGCTGGGTCGGGAGGCCGCGTTCTCCGGCGGAGCAACGACTGCGCTAATCGGAGGAGCCCTGCAGCTCGCCATGTCGGTTCTCATCGCTGCAATTTACTACTTAGGCGCCGTGTTTTTTCCGATGCTGAAACGGCAATGGTTTTCCGCCGGCCTGGCTTTCGGTGTCGTCGTCTTTTTCGTCATGAACTATATCGTGGTGCCGCTGTCAGCGCTGCACCGAGTGCCGCACTTCACACCGCTCAGCTTTGCACTGAACATGTTCGCCATGCTTCTGTTCGGCGCAATCATTGCCGGTTTTGCCCGCGATGACGCTTGGGCCTGACCAAAATCGCGCATTGAGCGCGACTCGTTTGGGGTGCCATCGCCTGCTATCGATTTTTGTATGGACTTGGTGGAGCCAAGCGGGATCGAACCGCTGACCTCCTGCATGCCATGCAGGCGCTCTCCCAGCTGAGCTATGGCCCCGTTCCCGAAGTCAGAAACCGGAAGTCAGAAATCAGAATCGCCAAGCCGGCTTCTGATTTCTGATTTCTGACTTCTGAAGGGCGAACGCCTCAGCGTTCGTCCTTCTCGATGTCCGCGTCTATGATTCCGCTGACATCGTCATTTTCGTCTTCGTCGTCCTCCAGAAGACTGTCGTCTTCCTCCTCGTCATCATCTTCGACGACGATATCCTCGATGTCGTCCTCGTCGACCACTTGCATCCCGGTGCCTTCGGTCTCGGTCTCTTCGGCAGCCTCTTCCTCTTCGTCGTCCTCGCCGGTGGCCGCAACGACGAGCGGCGCTTCATCGGGAACGGGCTCGACGATCTCCTCGGCGTCTTCGCTCTCCTCGTCCTCGTTCTCCGCGTCTTCGTCCTCAGCTTCGGCGGGAACAGGTTGCGCGGCGACAGGTTCGGGTTGGCGCGGGCGGCGCTGCTTGTAAAGCGCCTCGGGCTCAAAGGTGAAGTGACACTTCGGGCACTCGATGGGCCGCTTTTGCAGGTCGTAAAAGCGCACGGCGCAATTAGGGCACACGCGTTTCAGTCCTAGATCTGCCTTGACCAAGCTCTTGCTTCCCATAAAGAAAGGGTTGTGTTGGAAGGCGGGTCGTTTGCCACGCCGGGGGCGGCCTGTCAAAGAGACTTTTGGGCTTAAAAATGCAGGGTTCCGCCGCCAGACCGTTGAAATCGCGCCGCTGCGGCCCTCTGCGCGGCACGATTGCCGTTCCGGGCGACAAATCCGTGTCGCACCGCGCCCTGATCCTTGCTGCGCTAACGGTCGGGGAAACCCGGATCAGCGGTCTTTTGGAGGCCCACGACGTCCTCAACACGGCGGACGCAATGCGCCGGTTGGGGGCACACCTGACGCGCCACAGCATTGGTCAATGGTCTGTTTGGGGGACCGGCGTAGGCGGCTGGGCCGAGCCCGAGAGCGTCCTCGACTTCGGCAATTCCGGAACCGGCTCGCGCCTCGTCATGGGCGCTATGGCGACCACGCCGATAACCGCCGTTTTCACCGGCGATGAGTCCTTGCGTGCCCGCCCCATGGCGCGCGTGCTCGATCCGTTGTGCCAGTTCGGCGCGCGCTACACCGCGCGCGCTGGTGGCCTGATGCCTTTGACTCTAACCGGTGCGGCGCAGGCGATTTGCATCGATCACAAGGTTTCGGTCGCATCGGCACAAGTCAAATCGGCGCTGCTGCTTGCGGCGCTCGGCGCGCCCGGCCGCTCGCGCATTGTGCAGGATGTACTGACGCGCGATCATACCGAGAAGATGCTCGCCGCATTCGGCGCCGATGTTTCGGTTGAACCCCTCGGCCAAGGCGAGGTCGTCCATGTGATGGGCGAAGTCGAACTTGTTCCGTGCGCCGTCGAGGTGCCGCGCGATCCGTCGTCGGCAGCATTCGTCATCGTTGCCGCCCTGATCGTGCCCGGATCGGAACTGCGCATTCCGTCGCTCCTCTTGAACCCGCGCCGCAGCGGTCTCATCCAAACACTGCGCGAAATGGGCGCCGACATCGTGACGGAGAATGAGCGACAAAGCGGCGGCGAAACGATCGGCGATCTTTTGGTACGCGCATCTTCGCTTCGTGGCATCGAGGTGCCGCCCGATCGTGCGCCATCGATGATCGACGAATATCCCATCCTTGCCGTCGCAGCGTCGTTTGCCGAAGGCGAGACCAGGTTGCATGGCTTGGAAGAATTGCGCGTCAAGGAGAGCGACCGGCTCGCCGCGATCGCGGCCGGGCTGAAGGCGAATGGGCTCACTGTGTCCGAAACGTCGAATTCGTTGACGCTAGAGGGCAGGGGTGCGGATGGCGTTCCTGGCGGTGCACGGGTCGCGACGCATCGCGACCATCGCATCGCCATGTCGTTCCTGACGATGGGACTTGCATCGAAGGATTCTGTCTCGGTCGACGACACCTCGATGATTGCGACCAGCTTTCCCGACTTCGAGAAGCTGATGCGCGATCTGGGCGCAGACCTGCAGACGGTGAACGCGTGAGCATCATCATTGCGGTCGATGGCACGGCAGCGTCGGGCAAGGGCACGCTGGCGAAGAAGCTCGCACGGCACTTCAATTTCGCGCACATGGATTCCGGCGCACTCTATCGTCTGACGGCGCTTGCCGTTTTGGATCGGAACGGCGATCCATCGAACGAAGTCGACGCGATCAAAGGCGCCCGCGCGATCGACCTAGCACGCGCCGGCGATCCCGTCATTCGCAGCGACAAGATCGGTCAGGCTTCGTCGCAGGTTGCCGCCATTCCAGCCGTGCGACGCGCGTTGCTCGATTTTCAAAAATCGTTCCTGGCGCAGCCGCCGGGAAACAGCCGCGGCGCCGTGATGGATGGCCGCGACATCGGGACCGTGATCGCACCCTCCGCCGCGGCCAAATTGTTCATCGATGCGAAACCTGAAGTCCGAGCGCACCGTCGGTGGCTCGAACTGAAAAGCCTGGGAATTGACCGCAAAGAAGCTGAATTGTTGGCGGAAATCATCGCCCGCGATCACGCCGATCGCACCCGCGCCATCTCGCCTTTGAGGCCGGCCCCAGACGCCAGCTTGCTCGATACGAGCGCTTTGGGTATAGACGCCGCGTTCGCGGCAGCACTTGCCCTGGTTGAACCCAAGGTGACGAGCGCGCTCAAGGCCGGCCCCAGGGGTTAGGAGACCCGGTCGCCTCATCGAGCCACCGTGAACTTGACTGACAACGCAACCGCCCGCGCGGAACTGCATCCGTTCGGGAAGTCCATCGGCGAAAGTCGATCGGCACAAACGTACGAATTGGAAATCACGGAATGGCTCGCCACGCGACCACAACCAAAGTTCACGAACACGCCAACGCAATTTCGTCTCCCAGCCGCGATGACTTCGCGGCCATGCTCGAAGCCAGCTTCGAGACCCAATCGCCTCAGGAAGGTGCCGTCATCACCGGCACAGTCGTCGCCATCGAAAACGACTTCGCGATCGTCGATGTCGGCCTGAAGACCGAAGGGCGCGTCTCGCTCAAGGAATTCTCCATGCCCGGCGTGCCGCCGAGCATTGCTGTCGGCGATCAGGTCGAGGTCTATCTCGAGCGCGTCGAGAACGCCTTCGGCGAGGCCGTCTTGTCGCGCGACAAGGCGCGCCGTGAGGAAAGCTGGATCAAGCTCGAGCGTGCTTTCAACGAACAGACTCGCGTCACGGGCGTGATCTTCGGCCGCGTCAAGGGCGGCTTCACCGTCGATCTCGATGGCGCCGTGGCGTTTCTTCCCGGCAGCCAGGTCGATGTGCGCCCGATGCGCGACGTCGGACCGCTGATGAATCAGCCGCAGCCGTTCCAGATCCTGAAAATGGATCGCCGCCGCGGCAACATCGTGGTTTCACGCCGTGCCGTGCTCGAAGAGCGTCGTGCCGAAGAGCGCACCTCGCTGGTGGCCAGCCTGCAGGAAAAACAGATGGTCGAGGGTGTGGTCAAGAACATTACTGATTATGGCGCGTTCGTGGATCTCGGCGGTGTCGACGGACTTTTGCACGTGACCGACATCGCCTGGCGCCGCGTCAGCCATCCGACCGAGGTCTTGTCGGTAGGCCAAACGGTCAATGTGCAGATCATCAAGATCAATCACGAGACGCAGCGCATCAGCCTCGGCATGAAGCAGCTGCAGACCGATCCGTGGGAAGGCGTCAGCGTCAAGTATCCGGTCGGCGCCAAGTTCACCGGCAAGGTGACGAACGTGACCGACTATGGCGCGTTCGTCGAGCTCGAACCGGGCGTCGAGGGGCTCGTGCACGTTTCGGAAATGTCGTGGGTCAAGAAGAACGTCGCGCCCTCCAAAATCGTCGTTCCGGGCACCGAAGTCGAAGTGCAGGTGCTGGAGGTCGATTCCAACAAGCGCCGCATTTCGCTGGGCCTGAAACAGACGCAGGACAATCCGTGGGAAGCCTTCGTCCGCGATCATCCGGTCGGTAGCACGATCGAAGGCGAGATCAAGTCGATCACCGAATTCGGCCTGTTCATCGGTCTGGGCGGCGAGATCGACGGAATGGTGCATCTCTCCGACCTCAGCTGGTCGAAAGCGGGCGACGAAGCGATCAAGGACTATGAAAAGGGCCAGGTGGTCTCGGCCAAGGTTCTCGATGTCGATGCGGAAAAAGAGCGCGTCAGCCTGGGCATCAAGCAACTCGGCGACGATCCGATCGAAAAAGCCGGAGCCGGCGGTGGCGCCTTGAAGAAGAACCAGGTCATCACGGCCACGGTCACCGAAGTCAATGATGGCGGCATCGAAGTCCAACTGGCGGACGGCATCAAGTCGTTCATCCGCCGTTCCGACCTGGCGCGCGACCGCAACGACCAGCGCCCGGAGCGTTTCCAGACCGGCAACAAGGTCGACGTGCTCGTCACGCAAGTCGACAAGTCGAGCCGGAAGGTCTCCGTCTCGATCAAAGCGCGCGAAATCGCCGAGGAAAAGGAGGCCGTGGCGCAATACGGCTCCTCCGACTCCGGCGCCTCGCTTGGCGACATCCTTGGCGCGGCGCTCAAGAAGCGTGGCGGCAAGAAGGGTGACAAGGACGAGAAGGGCGATAAGGACGATAAGGACGAGAAGGGCGAGGAGTAGTTCGCGCGCTCGATTGTAGTCGAAAAGGCGCGCAGCGATGCGCGCCTTTTTCGTATACCGGTCCTCCTGTCATCCTGCTGACACAACCATGGCAGTAGCCCTGGGTTAGCCTCTCATTCCAGATGGAGAGAGGCATGAGATACACAGCAATGATCGTCGGTTTCCTGCTTGCGACCTTGACCCAGGTCGGCGCGGCCGAAATTGGACAGTCTGACTATGTCGAATTCAACGTACACGACCTTGCCAGGACGAAGACGTTCTACAGCGCGGTGTTCGGCTGGTCCTTCGCAGATTATGGTCCGACGCATGCGAGCTTCGATGACGGCAAAATCGGCGGCGGCTTCACGACGGATGGCGCGCCAACTCCTGACGGACCGTTGATGGTCTTCTATGTCGCCGATATCGAATCCATCTTGCAGAAAGTGAAGGATGCGAGCGGAACGATCCTCAAGCCGCCTTCGCATTCCCCGGCGGGCGCCGCTTTCACTTTCGCGATCCGGATGGCTACGAAGTCGCCGTTTGGTCGCAGAAGTAAGACCGTGCAATTTGATGAAACTCTTACTGATGGTTCGACCGAAATGTGGTCGCTGTAAATTACCCTGCCGATCGTCGGCGCGTTGCGGTTGTACTTAACGGCTCATTATCTCAGCGCGCTTTATCCTCGAGACAATGTTCAAAGCGGTTTCGAGGACCGTCGATGTCGGGTGAGTCGTCCAACACGAACGAGTCGACGTGGCGACGCATGTCGTCGCTCAGCCTCTTCGTGCTATCAGCGCTGATCTTTGTTGCCGATTGGGGTTGCGTAGTCCTTACCGCCCATACCGGAAGGATCGCAGCGATCTGGGTCGCCAATTCGATTCTGGTCGCCAGCCTCTTGAAGCACGCGCGCCGCGATTGGCCGCAAATGATCGCCGTCGCCGCAGTCGCCTATTTCTTCGCCAACATGGCATCGCATGATCAACCGCTGACTGCGGCGGGCCTCACATTCGCAAACATTGCCGAAGTTCTTATCGTCGTCGTGCCGCTCAGATGGCTCGGCTTCGACAAGGTGTTCAGTCGCACAGAGGTTCTGCTCTTTTTCTACGCCCTTGTTCTCATATGCGCCGCAACCGTGTCAGCAGGCATCGCCGGCTTCACCCTTTACTACATGACCCGGGCCCCGGTGATGGCTGTGGCGCGCAGCTGGTACGGCGCCGATGGCCTTGGGCTTTGCCTGTTGGTTCCGTTTCTGATGTGCGTGAAGCCAGTCGCGGTCAGAGAGATGTTTGGGCGCGATCAGCTGTTCGGCTCGGCGCTGATCTTGGCCTGCGTGCTGGCCGTCACGGTGATGAACACCGTCGATCCCAAGAACTCGTCCGGATTTTTGTACTTTCCCGTGCTGATGCTTCTGACGTTCCAACGCGGCCTGGCCGGCGGAGCGATCGGTCTCGCCGTCGCAGCGGCGGCTTCGTTCACGCAGGTCTACATGCATCGCACCTCGCCTGTCGTTGCGGCGTATTCGATCAGCCAGCAGATCGCCATCGTGCAGTTTTATTTCGCCGTGATTGGCTTCACGATCATGATGGCGGGAGCGAACCTGGACGAACGGCGCAAGCTCGAGCGTGGGCTTGCCACCGCGGTCAAGCGCTCCGAGGCTTCGCGCGAGGAAGCGCTTCTTGCCAAGGAGGTCGCCGAGCAGGCGAGCACGGCAAAGTCGGCCTTTCTCGCCAATATGAGCCATGAACTCAGAACGCCGCTCAATGCGGTGATGGGGTTCTCCGAATTGATCAAGAGCGAGTATTTTGGGCCGATCGGGGACAACAGGTACCGCGAGTATGCCGGTCTTATCCACGGCGCCGGCAGCCACCTGCTCGATCTGATTACCGATGTTCTCGACATGTCCAAGATCGAAGCGGGCAAACTGGAGCTGAACAGGGAGTCCGTGGCGACCGTCCAAATCATTCGCGATTGCGTCGAACTTCTGGAAGAACGTGCCGCGAGCGCCGGCGTGACCTTGCGCGTCGATACCGTCGGCGCGCCGCGCGCCGTCGACGCCGATCGCAGGGCCCTAAAGCAGATTCTGCTCAACCTGCTGTCGAACGCGATCAAGTTCACGCCATCGGGCGGATCGATCACGATTGCTGCGCGACCGGCCGGGTCTTTCTGCGCCTTGTCGGTCGCCGATACGGGCGTCGGCATCGCCGCGGCCGACCTGCACCGTCTGGGAAACCCGTTCGTCCAGCTTGGCAAGAATGACGCCAACAAACCCGGCACCGGCCTTGGCCTCGCGTTGGTCCGGGCGCTATCCGAGATGCATGGCGGGACCCTGACCGTCGAGAGCACGCTGGGCGCGGGGACGACCGTGACGGTCACCATTCCACTCGCCGTCGCACAGGCGGCCGCCGCCTGAGTCTCGACGGCCGCGCGCCGCGATCTTGCCGATTAACCACGTTCCATAGGGTCAAGTGGCGCGTCTTGTTCGCAAGGGGCTTATTCAAGCAGGCCTTGCGGGGTGCTGGAGCACATCTATGCCAGCAAAAAAACGCTGACGTTTCAGTGACTTCGGTTGACGCGATGCCGTGCTTTTGTCACAGTTCACCTTGCCGGGGCGGGGGATCTGCTTTCCGGTCGAGGAG
>Ga0075425_100009618_pt1 | contig 10293 bp, 11 predicted proteins | sample SoiMethybrSBSTD4_FD_75300 | JGI IMG/M metagenome (GOLD analysis project Ga0075425, IMG submission 75300) | Bulk soil microbial communities from a Populus tree surrounding site in Tennessee, USA - Soil MetaG P. TD hybrid SBSTD4 | ecosystem: Environmental > Terrestrial > Soil > Tree plantation...
TCGAGCGCCTCAGCGAGGAACGAGCGGTAGCGGGCCGTGTCGAGCACACCCGCCATGCCGATCACCCGCTCACGCGGGAAGCCGGTGACTTGCTTGGTGACCCAGCACATGACGTCCAGGGGATTCGATACGACAACAACGATGGCCTTCGGACAGTTCTGCTTGATCTGCTGCGAGACTTGCTTCACGATATCGGCGTTGGTGCGGACCAGATCGTCGCGACTCATGCCCGGCTTGCGGGCGATCCCTGCGGTGACGACGACGACTTCACTGCCGGCGGTCGGGCCATAGTCGTTCGCGGCGCCGATGACGCGCGTGTCGAAACCTTCGATCGGAGCGGATTCCCACTGATCGAGCGCTTTTCCTTGTGGAACGCCGTCGACGACATCGACGAGGACGACGGTGCGGGCGAGTTCTTTTTCGGCGAGGCGCTGCGCTGTGGTGGCGCCGACATTCCCGGCGCCGACGACGGTGATTTTGGTGAGCATGGTGCGGGGAAACTTAGATGCCCATGCTCAGTCGGGCAAAGGGGCGTCTACATCAGACAAAACACCGCAGACCGTACATCTTGAGGCTCCGTCGTATCGCGAAAGATCCGCGTCGCCAACGCTGCGATCTTCGCCTCATAATCGGTTGGCATGGGACTTCCGTCATAAGGAGGAACTTCACCTGTCGAAACACGTCCCAAGCCACACGTGGGACGTGGCAAGCCCGAGTGTTCATCGAATGCGGACAACAAGTCTCGAGACGAGATTGGAACGCCACGAATGGGTTGTTGCGCGAGGCGCGTAGCGTACAGCAGCACGATAAGCGCGCGCAGACGTGCGGTCACGGTGGCGCTGCGATCTCCGGCAACGTCAAGCGCTGCCGCGAAAAAATTGCCATCCCGAAGCCAGCGGCCCGTACCCGCCAAGCGATCCAGGTAGTCCACATCACTGGATGATCGGGCGTTCCGCAGCGCTGTCGCCACGGCGTTTCCACCATCGGAGCCACACAATTGAATCACCGACCAGGCCCACTCCTCCTGCGAGGAGGGCTTACCGTTCGTGATGATCCGCACGGCGAGCCGGCAGTCGCTCGTGATCTGTGCTGAATCCGCGCCGCCCTGCGCGAGCAGTGGACCGGCGAGCACTAACGCCATGAGGCCGGCGACAAACACGCGCGGCATCAGCGAGGCCCTCCGGGGTACCGGAACTTGCAGCGAATCAACGCGGGCTTGCTGTCCACGGTCGCTTTCTGATACGCGTCGACACCTGCATGCGCTTGCGCGAGTTCGTACGGTCCCCAGGTGTCCTTTAGGGTTGGCACTCCCGGTTGCCCGAGCGATGCGACGTCCATGTACATGTGCAGACGCTCGAATAACGCTGGCACATCGTTCGCTGCAAAGTATGTGATATAGGCGTCGTAGTGCGCGTTTTCGTGATCAATCACCTGCCGCCTCAGATTCTGCATATCGCCAGCCGAACAATACTTTATCCCAAGGACCTGGTTGGGCGACGTTCCCGTTTGCGCTTTGTAGAACGGATCGTTGGCGTCGAGAGCGCGGTTGATGAAGATGTCGGCACTTGCGAGCGACACTGAGCGGGGAATGTAGAACCAATTCGTATTCGGACCGCTGAACACGGAGACGGGCGTGCTTCCGTCATAATACAAATCCATCACGCCCAACGACCCATCAGGGATTTGGTCCTGGCCGTTCTTCTCCTGGATCGGCGGATATGGCAGTTCAGTGGTGGCGATGATCGGGGTTGGACGCTGCGGCATCACGAAAGGCGGCCACGTTTCCGGACTGACGGTGAACGTGGCTTCGCCGCTGAGTTCTCGCGTACCGGTTGTCGTGGTGATTCGCACGGTCATGGACACGCGCGTATCGACGATGGCCGTGCCACTCCAGTCGACATCGTCTCCGGCTGCTTTTTCTTCGCTTCTATCATCAACATAGGTGTGTCCTTCAGCGTCAGCCTGCTTGCGCAGTAACGTGTACGGCCGCGCGGGCGTTACGTGCCCCAAGCACCGCACGTCCGCCCTTCGAACCACGGCGGCAGGCGTGCACGAAACGGTCAGCGTCGGCTCGTCGATCGGCGTTTCGCGGAAGTAAATGCTGTAACCGACGTGCGCAAACGGATCCCCTTGGATCGTGACCGGCTGGCAATTGCTCCCGTCATCATCGCACGCCGTTATGGTGTATTCGAAGTGCCACTGCATGGCGCTCGGAGGCATGATTTCGATCGCGCGAATCGGATCGCTCGTGATGATCGGTGGTGATATGTAGCCGGTGGTCTTTTCGTCCAGGCCGCAGTCGGATGGGTCAATGATTTGCAGCGGAACTGTCACCGTTTGCTCTGAGATTGTATGCGCGATGACCTCACCAGGGCTCCCCACGCAGGGCACGTCTCCACTGCCGACCACGACGGGATTCAGGATCGGTCGGGTGAATGTGTAGATCAGCGGTTCTGGCTGGGCCGGCATGAGGTCGTCAGGATCGGCGCTGATCCATCCGATGCTCACGGTGGGATTGAAGTAAATCGGAGTCCACGGATCGATGCGCCCTTCGGTGTTGCACAAGGTCGTGGCATCCACTCCTTGAGCGTATCCCACCCCGTCAAGAGTACGCACCTGAGCAAAGAAGCACTCGTTGCCGGTCCCGGGAGATATGAGAAAAGAAGGACCAGCGTTGCCAGCGGGTAACGGGGGTCTCATCGGCTCGCGGTCTGTGCACGCAACAGCTCCAACGACAACGCAGAAGCCAGCCGCCAGGGCGAGTTTCACATCGCTACAATACGAGAGCCGGGGTGAGTGGCAAGGGGAAACGATCAAAACGTCACAAGGGAAAACCCCTAGATCATCCGCCCCTTGTGTGCATTTCTCGATGGGGGTCCGCGCGTAATCCCTCAACCGGATACAGCGGCGACCGATCGCGCAACGCGAGCCGCGCCTCGGCTCCCCGATCAGTTCTGCCGCGCCAAGTCGCAGTGATGAGCTCCGCCAATGCCGCATCGCTCGCGCCACTGCGGAGCGGCTCGCGCAGATCGACGCCACGCGCGGCGTAGAGACACAGGAACCACGTTCCGTCGGCCGTCAACCGGCTGCGGTCGCACGAGCGACAAAATGGCGCCGTCGTCGACGCGACGATTCCGAACGTCGTCCCGTCCGACAGCCGGAACCGCTCAGCAGGTGCCGCGGCATCCTCAGTCGGCACCGCGGCGATCGAGCCGTAATGCGCCGTCAGCCGAGCGAGGATCTCCTGCTGAGAGAATACCTGCGCCGCCGACCACCCCGTTGCGCCGCCCACGTCCATGTATTCGATGAACCTGATCTCGGCCTGTTGCGACCGCGCAAAGTCGATCAGATCGATGAGCTCATCCTCATTCACGCTGCGGATAACGACCGTATTCAGCTTCACCGGAAAACCGGCGGTGCGCGCCGCGGCAATCCCGGCCAGAACGTCGGCATGCCGGTCGCTGCGTGCGAGATCGCGCATGCGTTCGGGGCGGAGCGTGTCCAGGCTGACGGTCACTCGCGAGAGTCCGGCCCCCTTCAGTGCGCTGGCCTGCTTTGCGAGCAACAGCCCGTTCGTTGTCAGCGCGAGATCGCGCACGCCCGAAGTCCGGGCCAACATCCGGGTAAGCGTGGGCAGATCGTGGCGCAGCAGCGGCTCACCGCCCGTCAGTCGCACCTTTTCGACGCCGAGCCCCGCGAAAATGCGCACCAGACGGGCGATTTCTTCGAACGTCAGAATCGATTGCTTCGGCAGCCAGACGTAATCCTGCTCTGGCATGCAGTAGCGGCACCGCAGGTTGCAGCGATCGGTGACGGAAACGCGAAGACTCCCAAGGGGACGCTGGAGCCGATCAACTATCACGCAGATCTCCGGCGATCTCTTTCCCAAACGAATCCACCCACGTTGATGTCCCGTCCGCGTGAATCTCCTTCTTCCAGATCGGCAACCGTTTCTTCACTTCCTCGATCACGTACCGACACGCCGCGAATGCCTCGTCGCGATGGGGTGCCGCCGCCACGATCGCGATGCTTGCCTCGCCCGCGGGCACGAGCCCCAGCCGATGCTGCACGATGATCTTCGCGGCAGGCCAACGTGACTGTGCCTCCTCCATCATACGCACGATCTCATCACGCGCCATCTCATCGTAGGCGGAGTATTCGATCGCGGTCACATCTCCATCGTTGCGGACACTGCCGAGAAAGACGCACGTCCCGCCGCGCTCGGGGCTGTGAACCTGTCCGAGCAGCGCTTCAACGGAGATGCGCGCGCGTGTGAGCTTGTTCATCTCATCCTCCCGAAAACGGCGGCAGCAATGCGACTTCGTCGCCGTCACTGACGCGGGCGTCGAGCTTCACCTGCTTGAAATTGAGCACGGTAAACGGGCGGTCCGGCAACTCACGTGCGCCAGGAACGGTCTCGCGCATGCGCTCGAGCACTTCGCTCACCGTCGCACTCTCGGCCACCTCGACGGACGTCGCCTGGCATCCCGCCAGCTCGGCGTAGCGCGCGAAGAAACGGACCGTGACTTGGGCCATGGGGCGATTATAGTGACCCGACGAGCCCTTGGAAGATCCGTGCCTGCTTGGGCGTTGGATTCGAAACGCGCTCCAACGTGCCCGCCCCGATCGGCCCCTCACGGACCGTGCTGTTGAGGGTCAAGCTCTGCGTACCGCGACGTATTGCGAGAGGCAGCGGCTGCCCGGCCTTGCCACGATAATGCGACCGGAATGTCACCGCCCAGTTGCCGTCGAGCGTCACCCGGACATCGCCGACCGACGTCAGCACGTCACCCGGCAGCACCCCGGCTGCTTCAGCCGCGCTGCCCGGCACGACGGCGGCGACCTCCACATCCCCATTCGGGGTGCCCCGTGTCGAGACGCCAAGCAGGGGTCCCGTGTCACGCCTCAGTCGCAGTCCCGCTTTGACAAACACGGAGTCGTACGGCAGCGGCTCGCGGCCATCGATGTAGCGACGATAAAAGGCATCAACGTCCGGCATCCCTGCCGTGCGCAGCTCGTTCAACAGATCGGCCGTCGAGAATCCCTTGTTCTGGCGGTAGTAGCGCGTGTAGAGCGCGCGCATGACTTCGTCGAGGGTATGGGCGTTGTCCGTTGCGTCGCGAATCGAGATGTCGAGCAGGAGGCCGAGCGTCGCGCCTTTGGGATAGTAGAGCTGCGACGAATTCACGTAGACCTCGTTGATCCACGTCGCCTCGCTGCCGTCCTCCGCGCTCCACGGCTCAGGCGCCGACTCCACCTGCCCGATGTCGGACGACGCATTCGCGAGGAATTGCGTCGTGCCCCATAACCCGGAGCGAATGTTCGTGAGATCGGCGTAGTAATCCGTTACTCCTTCTGACCACCACAACAGCGGCGTGTACTGTTCGGCGTGATAGTCATAGGGCCACATCTCGACCGGACGGATGCGTTTCACGTTCCAAAGATGAAAGAACTCGTGCGACAGCAACGGATACATGAAGTCGCCGAGCTTGCCGGTCATGAGATCGGCGAACGATTCGGCCGGCATGATGTCGTACTGCGATGAGCTGTGCTCGAGACCGCCGCCAAAGTCGATGGGACCATGGATCACGTTGAAGAAGACGGTATAGACGTCGTAAGGCGCTTCACCCATGATCCGGTTCTGCACCGCCGCCATCTTGGCGATCCCCACGCGCATGCTGCTGCCGACAGCAGGTGAGTAGTCGGTGGATGGCCAGACCGCGATGCGGATCCACTTTCTATCGGTCTGGACTGAATCGAGACTGAAGTGGCCCAGGAACGTCATCGCGTCCGCGAGCTCGTGATAATCAGCCGCGCGATACACACCGTTGGTCGGACCTTTGAGTGCGGTGGTTACCTGCCAGCCGGAGGGCAGTCGAAATCGGACTTCGGCGGGAAGCGCGAGACCACCCTGCCCTTCTTCGAACATGAAGAGATTCGTTCCGAGGAATTCCGCGAAATCCGGTTGAATACGCGCGAGCGAAAGATCGATCTTGTCGTTGCCGTAATCAAAATCCACCGTCACGCGCTCGGCGCCTCCGGTTACTACCCGCCACGTATCCTTGTCGCCGCGGTCCCAACGCAGTGGCGCGCCCCCCCCGCTTGGATTGCGCGCGCCAAAGCCGTGGACGTAGCGCGCGTAGTTCTGAATTTCGTAATTGCCGGGACTCCACGCCGGCAACGAAACGAGCAGCGTGTCCTTCCCCGCGGCCGGAAATTCGGCCGAGACGTGAAACTGCCCTTGAGCGACGGAGATTTCGTAGCGGACGGTCTGCGCCGGAAGCTGGAGGCTAATTAGAAGTGCAATCATGACATAAAGCTAAAGGCCTCGGGTCACACCCGAGGCCTCAATTCCAACTTGGTAGGAGCCAGCGTCTTACGACGGTACCTTCGCGCTCGCGTCGGCGACCATCGCACGCAACTCCTTGCTGGGCTTGAAGACAGGAACGGGACGCGCGGCGACTTCGACTGGATCACCAGTTCTCGGGTTGCGCGCCATCCGCGTCTTCCGTTGGCGGATCTTGAACGTCCCAAACCCGCGTATCTCAATGTTATGCTGCTCAGACAGCGCGGCTTTCACGGCATCGAGAAATGAATCCACAACGCGTGCACAGTCCTTTTTTGAAATGAGGGGACCTGCGGTGCGTGCGATTTGCGCGGTGACTTTCTCGACCAGATCGGCCTTCGTCATTGAGCCCCCCCGTCCCGTAACTGCTGGTGCGTCGCCGGGTTGCAAAAGTCGGGGGCTATGATAGGGGCTTACTTATTTGGCGTCAAGAGCTTGTAGGAATTGTTGAAAATGTCCCTGGGCGTCATGGGGGCCGGGAGAGGCCTCCGGATGGTATTGGACGGCAAAAATGGGGTATTCCCGGTGTTTGATCCCCTCCACGGTGCCGTCGTTGAGGTTCAAATGGGTCACTTCGAGCGCCTTGGCGCCCGGGACGCCGCCGGTTTCGCCTCGGACTGCAAATCCGTGGTTCTGTGAGGTAATAAGTACTTGTCCGGTCGCGAGATCGCGTACGGGATGGTTCCCCCCGCGGTGCCCGTAGGGCAGTTTGACCGTTTCCCCACCGAGCGCGAGCCCCAGCAACTGGTGGCCGAGGCAGATCCCGAAGATCGGTAGTTGGCCGTCGGCGAGGGTTCGGATTGTATCGATCGCGTAACCGACAGCGGCGGGGTCCCCAGGACCGTTGGAGAGGAAAACTCCGTCCGGCTTCATCGCGCGGACCTGATCCGCGGTTGTCGCCGCCGGCACCACCGTCACCCGACAGCCCTTCTGGACAAACAACCGGAGAATGTTGCGCTTCATGCCGAAGTCGAACGCGACCACGTGGTGCGCGGCGTCACGCGGTCCCTCGCTATACGCGTCGGGAATCGTTGCCTCGCTCGCCAAGTCCAGTCCGTTCATCGACGGCGAGGCGGCCAGCGCCGCCTTGATCGCGTCCGTCGGCTTCTCGCCGAGCGCGAGGACGCCGCGCATGGCGCCGCGCGAGCGGATGTAGCGCGTGAGCTGCCGCGTGTCGACGTCGGCGACCAGCGGGACCTTTGCCGCGGCCAGCCAATCGAGCAGCGTGCCGGTCGCGCGCCAGTTCGACGGCGTCGCCGAGAGCTCGCGAACGACGACGCCCACGACGCGCGGCCGATCGGATTCGACGTCTTCCGGATTGATGCCGTAGTTGCCGATCATCGGTGCGGTCATCACCACGATCTGGCCGAGATAGGAGGGGTCGGTGAAGACCTCCTGGTAGCCGCTCAGATTCGTGGTGAAGACGACTTCGGCGTAGGCCGGCTCAAAGGGGAGCGGCGCCGTTCCAGGGAACCAGGCACCGTCCTCGAGCAGGACGTAGGCGGGTTGGATCTTAGGGTCTGCGATTGCTCGGCGGTTTCGGCTGCGCGGCTGGGGGCGCCGGAGGAGCCGTCGGTTGGGTTTCGATCGGCAGCGGTGTGTTCCCGACTGGGGTGGGTGCCTGCTGCTGCTGGCCCGTGCCTTCGAGGACCGAGCGAGGGCCTGACGCGGACTGCGTCATGAACGAGAGCACGAGCGCCAAAAAGAGGAAGATCCCGGCCGTCCACCACGTGACCTTGGTGAGTAACGTCGTCGCCTGGCGACCACCCATGATCGTCTCGGTGCCGGCGCCGCCACCCATGGAGGCGAGACCGCCGCCCTGCCCCGCCTGCAACAGCACGGCGGTGGCGAGGATCAGCGCATCGAGAATGAGAATACCGACGAGGATTCCGTACATGCGGCGCGCAAGATACCTAGGTTACGGCGGTGCGCACAAGTTGCGCCCACCCGCGCGGGTCGAGCGACGCGCCGCCCACCAGCACGCCGTCCAATTCGTGCTCGGCCAAGAGCTCCGCGGTGTTTTTCAGGTTCACGCTGCCGCCGTACAGAATCACGAACGGCGCCGCGGTGACCGCATGGTCTTTCAGCCAGCCGCGAATCGCCCGGTGCACCTCCGCAGCGTCTTTCGGTGTGGCATTCCGTCCGGTACCGATGGCCCACACGGGCTCATAGGCGATGGATACACGTGCCTTGCCGTCGCGCTTGCCCAGCGCGGCGTCGAGCTGGCGCGTGACGACCTTGAGCGTGTCTCCGGCCTCGCGCTGTTCGAGTGTCTCACCGACGCAGAGCACCGGCTGCAAGTCGGCCGCGAGCGCCGCGGTGACTTTTTTCTCGGTATCCGCGTCGGTTTCGCCGAATACATGACGGCGCTCGGAGTGACCGATCAGCGTGAAACGCGCGCCGCTTTGCTTTGCAAGTGGCCCGGAGATCGCGCCGGTGAAGGCGCCCTTGGGTTCCCAGTAGATGTCCTGCGACCCGACCGACACGTTGCGGTGGCCCGCGATCCCCTGCGCGACTGCCTCGATCGACAGCGCGGGCGGAAAGAACCACACCGAGCGCTCGTGGGGCATCTCTCCGGCCGCAAAAAATGCCCGCAAGTATTCACGAGCCTCGACCGGGCCGACGTTCATCTTCCAGTTGCCCGCGAATACGAGTGGTCTCACGCGTTCTCCAGCGCCGCTACTCCAGGGAGCTCTTTGCCTTCCAGGAATTCAAGCGATGCCCCGCCGCCGGTCGAGACATGCGTGAGCTTGTCCTCCATACCGGCGACCGCGGCAACCGAATCTCCGCCACCGACGACGGTCACGGCGCCTTTCTTCCCCGCCTCGACGAGCGCGTTGGCGACGGCGCGTGTCCCAGCGTCGAACGGCGGCGTCTCGAAGACGCCCATCGGGCCATTCCAGAAGATCGTCTTGGCGCGCAGAAGCCGAGCCCGAAAATCGTGTTGAGTGGAATCGTCGATGTCGAACACGGCCCAGCCTTTGGCGATTCCGTCGGTCGGTACCGACTTGTTTTCTTGCGCGCGCTCGAGTGACGGTGCGACTACAGCACCCCGCGGCAGAATCAGCTTCTTGCCACTGGTCGCCAATAATTCTTTCGCCAGCTCGACGCGGTCCGGTTCGACCAGTGAGCTCCCCACCTCGAGTCCCATGGCCTTAAAAAATGTGCACGCCATCGCGCCGCCGATCAGTAGCTCGTCCACGCGAGGCAACAGTGAGCGAATGACGTCGATCTTGCCGGAAATTTTCGCGCCGCCGAGGACAGCGATGAATGGTCGCTTGGGATTCCCCAGCAGCTGACCGAGGAACTCGAGCTCCTTCTCCATCAAGAACCCCGCGACGGCGGGCTTCAGCAGCCGCGCGACGGCTTCGGTCGAGGCGTGCGCGCGGTGCGCCGAGCCGAACGCATCGTTCACGTAGAGATCGCCGAGCGCGGCGAACGTTTTGGCGAGCTCGGGGTCGTTCTTTTCCTCGCCGGGCCAGAAGCGGGTGTTCTCGACCAGCGCGACCCCGCCGCGCGTGAGCCGCCTCGTGGCCGCGGGGCCGGCGGCCGGATCGGGAATGAATTCGACCGGCGCCCCGAGCAGCTTCTCGAGATCGGGAATGATCTGCTTCAGCGAGTACTGCGGATCGGGGCCGCCTTTGGGACGACCCAAATGCGACAGCAGCACGACGCGCGCGCCCTTGTCACGCAAATATTTGATCGTGGGCAGCGAGGCGCGGAGGCGCGTGTCGTCAGTGACCTTCCCGTTTTTCAGCGGGACATTGAAGTCGACCCGCACGAGCGCGCGTTTGCCGTCCAGCGCCTGCGGGGGAAGGTCCCGCAGGCTCCGCTTCTTCAAAGACACCGACGGTAAGGGCTCACCGTTTGTGGCCCATGTATGCGAGCAGGTCCACGCAGCGCGCCGAGTAGCCCATCTCGTTGTCGTACCACGACGACACGTGAAC
>Ga0075425_100009619_pt1 | contig 10292 bp, 11 predicted proteins | sample SoiMethybrSBSTD4_FD_75300 | JGI IMG/M metagenome (GOLD analysis project Ga0075425, IMG submission 75300) | Bulk soil microbial communities from a Populus tree surrounding site in Tennessee, USA - Soil MetaG P. TD hybrid SBSTD4 | ecosystem: Environmental > Terrestrial > Soil > Tree plantation...
GATGCAGCCGAAGCAGACTGTCCCTGTCGGCGAGGACAAAGCCGCCGCCGTGCTGCGTCTGATGGAGTCACTCGAGGAGGACGACGACGTCCAGCAGGTATACGCCAACTTCGACATCCCGACCAACGTCCTAGAAAGAGTCTCAGCTCAGGTATGAATGAAAAAAATTGAAGGGTCGCTTGTAGGCCGGATTCACTCCGGCCGTCCCACGGACGTCGCCTCTTCCAAACGCCGCCTTCACGTCGCTTTTGGAACAGGAGGGGGCCCGCGGGGGAGGACAGAGTCCTCACCCGCGATTTTCAACGCGTCTCAGCACAGGTGTAAAACCTGATGGACATATGCCGGGCAGAAACAACGGGCTGATCCTCGGCGTCGACCCAGGCCTTGCAGGCACGGGCTTTGCGCTTTTTGCCGAACCCAACCTCGTCGTCTCGTGCGGAACCGTCGTCACCATCCCCGGCCGCGACGGCGCACGACTCTTGACGATCACGAATCATCTTCGCGCGCTCATTGCGGAGCACCCGCCCGCGGAGGCGTCGATCGAAGAGCTCTTCATGGGCCGCAACGCGACCAGCGCGGTGGGAGTGGCGCAAGCACGCGGCGCGATCCTGAACGTGCTCGAGGAGTGCGGCGTTCCCGTCTTCGAGTACAAGCCGAGCCAGGTCAAGGTGATCCTCACGGGATACGGCAACGCTGACAAATCGCAGATCGGGCGCATGCTGACGGCGCAGGTGAAGCTGCCCGAGGGAAGGCTGGACGATCACGCGCGCGACGCCATCGCGATCGCGCTGTGCCACGCACGCAGCAGGAAGTTTGCGCGGGCCGCGCTGAGGTGATCGGGCATCTCAGCGGGGTAGTGCGCCGCGCGGGTCCGGATTTCGTGGTGCTCGACGTCGGCGGCGTGGGTTACGTGGTGACGGTGGCCTCGCATACCCGGCAGCAGCTCCCGCCGCCAGGCGGCGACGTCGAGCTGCACATCCACACCCACGTGCGTGAAGACCAGCTCGCGCTCTACGGTTTCGCGTCGGTCGATGAGCTGGATCTGTTCGAGATGTTGATCCAGGTCGACGGCGTGGGTCCAAGGGTCGGGCTCAACATCCTCAGCGCGGCCAGCCTGGAGGTCTTGAAGCGCGCCATCATGAGCGAGGATGCAGCCCCGATCAGGCGGGCCAGCGGTGTCGGGCCGCGCACAGCGGCGAAGGTGATCATCGAGCTCAAACCGCGACTCGACGCGGTGGCCGCGTTCGAAGCTGTGCCGCGAGCGGCGATGGCGGCAGGCGACGGCGAAGTGCCGAAAGCCGTCGACGCGGCGCTGCGCAACCTCGGCTATTCCTCTCAGGAAGCGCGCGCAGGCATCGAGTCCGTCGACTGGAAATCTTCGCCGTCGACGCAAGAGGCGCTGGCATCCGCTCTCAAAGCCCTGGGTCGCAAATGACGAAGGACAAAGTCCTCGACACGCGGTCGGACGACGACCAGTTCGATCTCACGCTTCGGCCGCGCTTCCTGGCCGAGTACGTCGGGCAAAAGCAGGTTCGGGAGAACCTCAGCATCCTGCTCGAGGCTGCGCGGCGCCGGGATGAGCCGGTCGAGCATGTCCTGCTGTGCGGGCCGCCCGGCCTCGGCAAGACAACCCTGGCGCACATCATCGCCAACGAGCTTGGCGTCTCGATCAAGGTCAGCTCGGGCCCGGCGATCGATCACCAGGGCGCGCTCGGCTCGATTCTCCTGAACCTCACCACGCGCGACGTCTTCTTCATCGACGAGATCCACCGCCTGAACACGGTCGTCGAGGAGTCGCTCTATCCGGCGCTCGAGGATTTCCGCTTTGACGCGGTGCTCGGAAAGGGAGTGGGCGCAAGCGCCGCGACCCTGCCGCTGCCGCACTTCACGTGCGTGGGCGCAACCACCCGGCAGGGCCTGCTCAGCGGTCCGCTGCGTGATCGCTTCGGGGCGGTGTATCGGCTGGATTTCTACAACAAGGCCGAGCTGGAGAAGATCGTCACCCGGTCCGCCCGCATCCTCGACATCGAGATCCACGAAGACGCCGTCTCGGAGATCGCCCGGCGCGCCCGCGGCACCCCGCGGATCGCCAACCGCCTCCTGCGCAGGGTCCGCGACTACGCGCAGGTTCGCGGCGACGGAAGGGCCACCGTCGAGCTGACGAGCGTGGCGCTTGGGATGCTGGAGGTCGACGAGATCGGCCTGGAGCCGCTCGACCGGCAGCTTCTCGAAACCGTCATCGTCAAGTTCAAGGGCGGGCCGGTTGGGCTCGACACCCTCGCGACCTCCTTGTCTGAGGAGCCGGAGACGATCGAGGACGTGCACGAGCCGTACCTGATCCAGATCGGGTTCCTGGCCCGGACCGCTCGCGGCCGCGTGGCCACCGAGCTTGCCTATCGGCACCTGCGCATGGCGCCGCCGCCCAGCCCCGCGACCGAGCAAACCCGCCTGCTCTGACGCGCGATACCGGTACCTACCCCTCCAACTCGGATGTTTAATTGGGGAATGGCGGACGTGGGGCGCCTGCTCCTCGTGTTCGGCGTGCTGCTCGTCGTGATCGGTGGCGCGCTGATGCTGTTCGGCCGCTTCCATCTGCCGGGTGATTTCACGTTCCGGAGCGGGAACGTGACCGTCTACATCCCCCTGGCGACGAGCATCGTCATCTCGATCGTGGCGACGATCGTCCTCAACCTGGTCTTCCGGCAGCGATGACCGCCGCGAACCGGCGCCACCCTTCGCATCGGTAGACTGATTCGCCGCCTATGCAGCTAGTCCTCAGCTGGCCAATACGACTTGCCGTCCTGGCCATCCTGCTGTTCTCGCTGTTCGTCGACGGTGCAGGCTACGTGTACCGCATCGCCAACCACCTGCCCCTGACCGGCAACGTCCAGGGCCTGCCGCCAAGCTTCGGCGGCTGGCAGCTCTACTTCCACCGCGGCCTCGACCTCGCCGGCGGAACCCACATCGACTACGAGCTGACGAACTTCCCAGCAGGCCAGAGCCGCCCGGAGGTGCAGCAACGCACGATCGCGGTGATCAACAAGCGGGTCAACGCCCTGGGCGTGAGCGAGCCTGAGATCCGTGGCGCCGGCTCCAACTACGACCGCATCACGGTCGACCTGGCCGGCGTGAACGCGGCGCAGGCGCAGAAGACGATCGGCGCCGTTTCGAAGCTCGTCTACACGAAATGGGTGAAGGACGACAAGGTGACGAATGGTCCCGAGCCGGGATACAAACCCGCGCTGACCGGGCTCACCGGCGATGACATCTCGAGCGCGACTGCCACGATCGACCCGACAGGGACTTCCTGGGTGGTCAACATCACTTTCACCTCGAGCGGCGCGACGAAGTTCGACCAGCTCACGCGCGACAACGTGGCCGCGTGTCCCGGCGACACGGCCACGAGCCAGACCGCCAACTGCCCCCAGCGGCACCTCGCGATCTGGCTCGACCTCACCCAGAAGGACCTCGACAGCTGGGAAGACAGCTCCTACGTGGCCAAGGTGTCGTCGCCCTATGACTCGGCCTGCCTCGCCGCGCAGACGCCGGACACGGTTTGCGGAAAGTTCCTTACCGACCCCATCACCAGGGAGGAGATCGCGGGCGGCCAGGCGCAGATCAGTGGCTCGTTCACGCAGCAGAGCGCCAACGATCTTGCCACCGGCATCAACTCAGGCTCGCTGCCCGTCGACCTGGTGGCGCTGGACGTGACCCAGGTCAGCGCGACCCTGGGCGCTCAGTCGGTGAAGCTCAGCCTGGCGGCCGGCCTGCTCGGGCTGGCGATCGTGGTGCTGTTCATGATCGTCTACTACCGCATCCCCGGCCTGCTCGCGAGCCTGGCCCTGCTGTTCTACGCGGGCGCAGTGCTGGCGGTGTTCAAGGTAGTGCCGGTCACGCTGACCCTGGCCGGCATCACCGGGTTCATCCTCTCGGTGGGCATGGCCGTTGACGCCAACGTGCTGATCTTCGAACGTTTCAAAGAAGAGGTACGCGCGGGGCGGACGATAACGGCCGCGGTCGACGCCGCCGTGCGTCGCGCGTGGCCTGCCATTCGCGACTCGAACACGTCGACGCTCATCACCTGCGTCATCCTCGGCTTTATCGGCCCCTCGGCAGTGCAGGGCTTCGCCAAGACGCTGGCGATCGGCGTCGTGTTCAGCCTGATCTCATCGATCATCGTCACCCACAACCTGCTTGCGATCGTGCTTGCGTCGGGCAGTTTCAGGCGCCAGACGCTGCTTGGAGTGGATCGTGTCCGAGCTGTCTGACGTAGAGGCCGAGGAGCAGGGCGCCGACGTCGCTTCCGCCGACGGCAAGGCGAAAGCCGAGGCTGTGGCAGAGCCGGAACCAACCGCTGTTCGCGAACCCCGCGTCCGCAAGCTCAACGTAGTCGGCCGCCGCAACCTGTTCTTCGCCCTTTCGCTTCTGATCATCATCCCGGGCATCTTCTCGATGTGGCGGAACGGATTCCTGCTCGGAATCGACTTCGCCGGAGGTACCGAGTTCACAGTCTCCTTCGCCAACCACCCCACGACCGCGCAGATCCAGGGCGCGGTGGATGGACAGAACCTCAACGGATCTGTCATCGAGACGTCCGGAGGCGGCTACATCATTCGTTATCCACCTCTGAACGCCGCATCGCAGACGTCGGTCGAGAACGACCTGCAGAACCGGCTTGGTCCGATGAACGTGCAGCAGATCCTCGAGGTCGGCGGCACGATCGCGGGCGAGACGATCGAGTTCTCGCTGCTCGCGGTGGGGTTGGCCTCGGCCGCCATTCTTGCCCTGCTCGCGATTCGCTTCCGCAACGTGCCCGGCGGATGGCGTGCCGGCTTTCAGTTCGGCGGCTCGGCGCTGCTCGCGCTGCTGCATGACGTGTTCGTGCTGGCCGGAATCTTCTCGATCCTCGGCAAGGTTTTCGATCTGCGCATCGGAGAGATCGACGCCTTCTTCGTCACCGCGGTGCTGACCGTGGTCGGCTTCTCGGTGCACGACACGATCGTGGTCTTCGACCGAATTCGCGAGAACCTCCGCGTGAGCCAACGGCTCTCGTTCGAGCAGGTCGTAAACCTCAGCATCATGCAGACCGCCGCCCGGTCGATCATCACGAGCTTCACGGTCGTCCTGGTCCTCGGCGCCATCTTCATCGCGGGTGGTGAGACGCTGCGTGGCCTGTCGCTGGCCCTTTTGATCGGGATCGTGTCGGGCACCTACAGCTCGATCTTCAACGCGGCGCCGCTGCTCGTGGTCTGGCGGAGATTGCAGCCCCTGCGCTGAGGCGGTATTGGTCGACCCTGCGGCCGCCAAACGCACATATCGAGACGGTGCGGTAAGGTAGGTCAGAACTGCGGACATGCCGACCTGGCCTATATCGTCGATCAAAGAGCTGCTCGAGCCGACGCTCAACCACATGGGGTATGAGCTGTACGGCATCGACCAGTCAGGTCACTCAGGGCGCACGCTTCGCATCTCCATCGACCACAACGATCCGATCACGATCGCGGACTGCGAGCGCGTCAGCAAGGTGGCCGGTCCGCTCCTCGACCACAGCCACCTCATCGCCGGACCGTACGAGCTGGAGGTGTCCTCCCCGGGAGCCGAGCGGCCGCTTCGCGCCCATCGCGACTACGAACGGTTCAACGGCAAACGGGTGAACGTCCGCTACCGGAGCGGGGAGTCGGATGCGGTCGTGGAAGGCCAGCTCGTCGCGGTCGACACGGCCGGCATCGCCGTCCAGGCCCCCGGTGCCCGGGGACGAGCGCCGGTGATCATCCACATTGCTTGGGAAGACGTTGTCACGGGCAGGCTCGCGGTCGCAATCTGAGGCTCCAACCGAGGCGCCTTCGGCGGTCCTCGCCGAAGCGCTGAGCGCGCTCTGCGCCGAGCTCGGCATCCCCTTCGAGGAGATGCTCCACACGGTCGAAGGAGCCCTGGCGGTGGCGTACAAGCGCGCGTTCAACCCGGACGGCGAAGTCACGGTGAAGCTCGACACGAAGACCGGCGCGCTCGATGTCCGGAGCCGCGTGATCCGCCTGGACGGCACCGTCGTCATCACCGAGCTGCCCTCCGAAGCCTTCAAGCGCATGGCCGCGCAGACGGCCAAGCACGCGGTCCTGCGCCACATCCACGACCTCGAACGGGACAAGGTCCTGCGCGATGTCGCGGAGCACAAGGGCGAGCTCGCCACCGGTGTCGTCGACCGCATCGAGTCAGGGATCGTGTACGTGGACCTTGGGCGCGCCGAAGGGGTGATGCCCCCGGAGGAGCAGATCCCGGGCGAGCAGCTCATGCCCGGGCGTCCGGTCCTGGTGGTGATCCTCGACACTCAGCACAACCGCAGGCAAGCCCAGGTTCGCGTCTCGCGCGGCGCGCGCGCTTTCGTCCATCGCCTGCTCGAGGCCGAGGTGCCCGAGATCAAGGCGGGCACCGTTCAGATTCGGGCGATCGCCCGTGAGCCGGGCTTGCGCACGAAGATTGCCGTTTCTTCGAGCCAGCCGGGGCTCGACCCTGTTGGCGCCTGCGTCGGTCCGAAAGGCGTGCGCCATCGCGCGGTCCTCAGCGAGCTTTCGAACGAGCACGTCGACATCGTCCCGTGGTCGGAAGATCCCGAGGCGTTCGTCGCCGCGGCGCTCGGTCCGGCGAAGGCGGAGAAGGTGACGATCGACCGCGTCACGCGCACGGCGACGGTGCTCGTTCCCCGCGGGCAGCTCTCGCTGGCGATCGGCCGCGACGGCCAGAACGCCCGCCTGGCCGCCAAGCTCACCGGCTACCGGATCGACATCAAACCGAGCGATGGGGACGGGCAGCCTGCGGAACCCGGTTAGGACCTGCGTCGCGTGCCGGCTGGAGGCCGGCAAGCGGGACCTGGTCCGGCTCGTGCGCCGGCCCGACGGCACGATCGAGGTGGACCGGACCGGTCGCATGGCCGGTCGAGGCGCCTATCTGCACCCCACCGCGGACTGCCTGGAGGTGGCCCGCAAGCGCCGTGCGATCGAGCGAGCCCTGGGCGCGCCGGTCCGGTCGGAGACCTGGGCCGAGGTTTCGAATTTGTCCTGACCGGCATAATCAATAGTCCGGCATGAAGGCACACGAGCTCGCGCGTGAACTTGGAATCAGCCAGAAAGAGCTGCTGAACTTCCTTCAGCAGCACGATCGGCGGCGGTCGCACAACCCGTCTGCCCCCCTGGCGCAGACCGTGATCGATGCTGCCCGCTCGGCCTTCAAACCCGCCACCGTCACCAAGATCGAGACCAACGGCGAGCGTCGCGTGGTCTTGCCGCCGAGCCTTTCCGTCAAGGACCTGGGGGACAAGCTCGGCGTCAGCCCGGTCGAGGTGATCAAGAAGCTCATGGCTTCGAAGATCCTCGCCACGATCAACCAGGTCATCGACTTCGCCACCGCTGAGATCGTGGCCGACGAGTTCGGCTACACCGTCGAGCCCGTCGCCAGCGAGGACGTGGTGGCGGTCGAGTCCGCCGCGGGCGAGGGCGACGTCGTGACGACCTCTCGTGAGCAGCTTTTCTCGGTTGCCAACGAGGACCCCGCCAAGCTCAAGCCCCGCCCGCCAATCGTGACCGTGCTCGGCCATGTCGACCACGGCAAGACGTCGATCCTCGACGCGATCCGCCAGACCCACGTCGCGGCGGGAGAGGCGGGAGGCATCACACAGCGGATCGGCGCGTACAAGATCCAGACCGCAGACGGGCATCCGGTCGTCTTCATCGACACGCCGGGCCACGAGGCGTTCACCGCGATGCGGGCTCGAGGCGCCCAGGTGACCGACCTGGTCGTCCTGGTCGTCGCGGCGGACGACGGCGTGATGCCCCAGACGATCGAGGCGATCCACCACGCGAGGGCGGCGAAGGTGCCGATCATCGTCGCCATCAACAAGATCGACAAGGACAACGCCAACGTCGACCGGGTCCACCAACAGCTGGCCGAGCAGGGAATCGTCACCCGCCACTACGGCGGCGAGCACGAGTGCGTGCACCTCAGCGCCAAGACCGGAAAGGGGATCGACGACCTGCTCACGACCATCGTCCTCTCGTCGGACATCCTCGAGCTGAAGGCGAACCCCGACCGCAACGCGATCGGGACGATCGTCGACGCCCACCTCGAGCGCGGTCGCGGTCCCGTGGCGACCGTGCTCGTCCAGGCAGGCACCCTCAAGGTCGGCGACGACTTCGTCTGCGGGCACATCTACGGCCGCGTTCGCGCCCTCGCCGACGACCGCGGACGGAGCGTCACGGAGGCCGGGCCGGCCACCCCCGTGGTGGTCTCCGGCATGAGCGAGGTCCCCCAGGCCGGCGACATCTTCCAGGTGGTCGGATCCGAAAAGGTCGCGCGCCAGATCGCGCTGACCAAGCTCGGGGAGAAGCGCGCCCAGGAGGCGGCTCGAGACGTGACGCCGAGGATCACGCTCGAAGACCTGGCCCGGCGCGCCAAGGAAGGCGAGGTCAAGGAGCTCAGCCTGGTGGTCAAGGCCGACGCGCAGGGCACGCTCGAAGCGGTCCTGGCGGCGCTGCAGAAGATCGAAGACCCGGTGGTTGCGATCAAGATCGTCGGTCAGGGCGTCGGGGCCGTGAGCGATTCCGACCTGCTGCTCGCCGGCGTCTCGAGCGCGATCATCGTCTGCTTCAACCTCAAGCCGACGCCGGCCAGCACGGCAGCCGCAGAGCGAGCCAAGGTCGAGGTTCGCTATTACGACGTCATCTACAAGCTGACCGAGGACGTGGAGCGCGCGGCCAAGGGCCTGCGCGAGCCGACGTACCGCCAGATTCGCGAGGGCAGGGTCGAGGTCATCACCCCGATCAAGATTCCGCGCATCGGCGTCATCGCCGGAAGCCGCGTGCTGGAGGGCAAAGTCAGCCGTGGAGGCTGGGTCAAGCTGTTCCGAGGCCGAGAGCAGCTCTTCGAAGGCCGGATCAGCTCCCTCAAGCACTTCAAGGAGGACGTGCGCGAGATGCCGGCCGGGCAGGAGTGCGGCGTCGGGCTCGAGGGTTGGGAAGAGTTCCAGCCTGGTGACACGATGGAGACGTACCGACTCGAGCGGGAAGAAATCTAAGCGAGCGTGAGCTCGCTTTGTCCCTGTGAAACCGGAGCGTTCGGCGAGATTTCGCGGGGACTCCAATTTCAAATAAAGGCGGTGGTCGAGATGACCAGCTACCGCGCGGATCAAGTCGGGGAGCAGGTGCGCGAGGAGATCATGTCCATCATCCGGCGTGACCTCAAGGATCCACGCATCGGGTTCGTGAGCATCACCGCGGTGCGCATGTCGGCCGACCTGCGCCAGGCGCGCGTTCGCGTTTCCGTCCTGGGCAACCCTGACGAGCAGAAAGCGTCGATCAAGGGTCTTGTCTCAGCCAAGGGCTTGATCCGCCACGAGCTGGGGCGGCGCTTGCAAAACCTGAAGTTCTCGCCCGACCTGCGCTTCGAGCTCGACCCGTCGATCGAATACAGCGTCCACATCTCCGAGCTGCTGAAGGAAGTCCTGCCCCATGGTGTCTCGGAAGAGGAGGAACCAACGCCATAGCGACCGCGACCCGGGACAAGCGTCACCTCTACGAGGAGATCAAGGACCTCATTCACGCCAACCAGGAGATCCTGATCTTCGGTCACAAAGACGCCGACGGAGACACGCTCGGATGCAGCCTCGCGTTTGCAGAGGCGCTGCGCTCGCAGGGCAAGGACGTCTGGGTCCTGGTGCCGCCGCCGCTGCCGCCCATGTACGAGTTCCTGCCCGGCATCGACGACATCCAGGCCGAGCCGCCGCACGGCGTCGACCCGCAGCTCGTGTTCTTCTTCGACTCTGGCAACCTCGAGCGCTCGGGCGGCGCGGTCAGGCGCATCGCCTCACACGCGACGATCATCAACGTCGACCACCATCCGTCGAACACGAGGTTCGGCGACATCAACGTCATCGATCCCGACGCGGCCGCCGTGGGCCAGATGGTGATCGAGATGCTCGACGCATTCGGGTACCCGATCACACCGAGCATCGCCACCAACCTGTACGTCGCCCTGCTCACCGACACCGGCGGTTTTCGACACGAGAACACGACGCCGAGAGCACTCGACGATGCGGCGCGACTCGCCCGCCTCGGCGCCGATCCCGGACACATCGCGACGCAGGTCTACAAGATGCGGCCCGAGACGACGCTCAAGCTCAGCGGCCTTGCCCTTGCCACCATGCGGGTGGAGCTTGACGGCCGGCTGGCCTGGGCCAAGGTGACACGACGGATGCTGAAAGAGGCCAGTGCCGTCATGGCGGAATCGGAGGGCATCATCGACAC
>Ga0075425_100009620_pt1 | contig 10292 bp, 9 predicted proteins | sample SoiMethybrSBSTD4_FD_75300 | JGI IMG/M metagenome (GOLD analysis project Ga0075425, IMG submission 75300) | Bulk soil microbial communities from a Populus tree surrounding site in Tennessee, USA - Soil MetaG P. TD hybrid SBSTD4 | ecosystem: Environmental > Terrestrial > Soil > Tree plantation...
GCGTGCGTCCTGACCTGATGCGGACGCTGATCGTGCTGCCCCTCCAGACGGAGATCGACCATCTCTCCGACGCGCTGCGGGCGGACGGCCTCCGGCTGGAGCACACGGCGGCGGGACGGCTGGACGTGGTCTCCCTGCCCGAGATCGGCGCCGTCCTCGCGCGAGGCGGACACGGGAAAGCCCAGTTCGCCCTCCACACGCGTCACCTGCTCGATCACGCGGGCCAGGTGGACCTGGTGATCTGCGCCGGCGCGGCGGGCGCCCTCGTCGAGGGCATCGCGGTGGGGGACGTCGTGGCGGGTATCCGGACCGTCGAGCACGACTTTCTGCGCCGATTCTCGGGGCGTCCCGCTCCCGTCTTCGACGGCGACGCGGCCGCCATCCAGAGCCTGCGAGCGCTGGCCACGCGCGAGGCGGGCTTCGCCCTCCACTTCGGCGACGTGGCCAGCGGCGACGAGGACATCGTGTCCGTCGATCGCGCCCAAGCCCTGCGTCTCGCCACGGGAGCGCTCGCCGTGGCCTGGGAAGGCGCCGGCGGGGCCCGCGCCTGCGCGTTCAGCGGCACGCCGTATCTCGAGTTGCGCGCGGTGACGGATCAGGCCAACGTCGAGGCGTCCTCGCACTTCGCGCAGAACCTGCCCGTGGCCATGCGCAATCTCGCCTCCCTCGTCGCACGCTGGCTCGGACCGCGCTAGCGTCGCCCCTTCTTCGCCGCGGCCGGCCGCCGCGCGCCCTTCTCACCCCGCGTGGTCGCCGCCGTCTTACCTTCGGCGTGCCAGCGCGCCACCTCCTCGCAGGTGGTGAACCACACGCCGCGGAAGCGCCGCATGTAGGCGACCAGCTCCTCGAGGAGGGCGATGCGCGAGGCGCGGCCGCTCACGAAGGGATGGCAGGTCAGCACGAAGCAACCGTTCTCCGCGTGCATGGCCGCGAACTCCTTGCTCCACATCTGAAGCACGCGTCCGGGATCGGCGATGGCGTTGGTGGCGCCGTACACGTGACGGAAGAGCGGGGCGTCGTCGAGCATCCACTGCACGGGCACCTCCACCAGCGGCCCCACCTCGCTGGGAAGCTCGTAGGGCACGTCGTTGCCCATGAGCGAGGTGTCGTAGAGGAAGCCGTGCCGCTTGAGGATCCCGGGGGTCCAGATGTTCACGTCCCAGGAGGGCGAGCGGTAGCCGGTGGGCTTCACCCCGAGATGATCCTGGAGGATGGCGAGCTGCTGCACCATGATCGCTTCCTCCTGCGTGGCGTCGAGGAAGCCCACTGCCTCGTGCATGTTGCCGTGGGCCCCGATCTCGTGCCCCGCGTCGCGGATACGCTTCGACTGCGGGAGATGGTGCTCCACCGTCCAGCCCGGAATGTAGAAGCTTGCGCGGAGCTTGAGCCGGTCCATGAGGCGGAGGATACGGTCCACTCCCACCCGCGGTCCGAAACGGCGCTCCTCGAGATCGGCGAGGCTTCGCTTGGCCTTCTCGGGCTCGCGGAAGTAGAAGCCGGACTCCGCATCGAAGTCGAAGGACAGGACCACCGCCGACTGCTTCCCCTCGGGCCACACGTAGCGCATGGGTTGCTCCTTTCAGGCGATGCGCGTGCGCGGATCGAGCACGTCGCGCAGCCCGTCGCCCAGCAGGTTGAGGCCGATCACCGTGACCATGATGGTGAGGCCGGGAAAGATCGAGACGTGCGGCGCCACCCGGAGGAAATCCCGCGCCTTGCTCAGCATGGTCCCCCACTCCGCCGTGGGCGGCTGGGCGCCCAGGCCGAGGAAGCCCAGGTAGGCGGCGGAGAGAATGGCAGTGGCGAAGAAGAGGGTGGACTGCACGAGGAGCGGGGGGAGGCAGTTCGGCACCACGTGACGCCAGAGGACGCGGCTCTCGCGGGCGCCCGAGGCCCGCGCGGCCAGCACGTAGTCGAGCGCCTTCACCTTCAAGACGGCCCCGCGGGTGAGACGCGCATAGAGCGGGACCTGGGCGATGCCGATGGCGATCATGGCGTTGCGCAGCCCGGGGCCGAAGATGGTGATCACGATGATGGCGAGGAGAATGGTGGGGAAGGAGACCAGGATGTCGACGAGGCGCATGGTCAGCCGGTCGAGCCAGCCGCCCGCGAAGCCCGCGGCGAGGCCGATGGGCACGCCCCCCAGAAGGGCCAGCCCCACCGACACGCCGCCGATCACGAGGGAGATACGCGCGCCGAACATCACCTGGGAGAGCACGTCGCGGCCCAGGCTGTCCGTGCCGAAGGGATGCGCCCACGAGGGCGGGCGGAGGTTCTCGCCGAGGCGCATGGCATTCGGATCGTGCGGGGCGAGCCAGGGCGCGAGAAGGGCGACCACGGCAAGCAAGAGCACGATGGCTGCGCCCACCAGCGCGCCCCGGTGCCGAAGGAGCACGCTCATTCGGCGCGCACGCGAGGGTCGACGAGCCCGTAGGAGATGTCCACGAGCAGGTTGACCACGAAGAAGCACGCGGCGAAGACCAGGATGATGGCCTGGATCACCGGGTAGTCGCGCATGGCGATGGCCTCGATGAGATAGCGGCCCATGCCCGGCCACGAGAAGACCGTCTCGGTCAGGATCGCGCCGCCGAGGAGCCGCGCGAACTGATCCCCCACCACCGTCACGATGGGAATGAGCGCGTTGCGCAGGGCGTGCTTGTACACGACGGCGCGCTCGGCCAGTCCCTTGGCGCGCGCGGTGCGCACGAACTCCTCCCCGAGGACCTCGAGCATGCTCGAGCGCGTCTGGCGGGCGACGACGCCGGCGCCGAAGAGGCCCAGGCTCACCGCGGGCAGCACGAGATGGACGAAGCCGCCCGTGCCCCCCGCGGGCAGCCACTCCAGGCGAACGGAGAAGAGGAGGATCAGGATCAGCCCCGACCAAAAGATCGGTGTCGACACACCCACGAGGGCGACCACGGTGGCGAGATAGTCCACCGCGCTCGCGCGCCGCGTCGCCCCGAGGACGCCGGCGAGGCCGCCCACGAGCACCCCGATCACGGTGGCCGCCGCCGCCAGCTCGAGGGTACGCAGGAAGCGCTCGCCGAGGTCGGCGGCCACGGGTAGCGAGGTGGCGGTGGAGCGGCCGAGATCGCCGCGCAGGAGCCCGCGGAGATACGTCACGTACTGGATGGGCCAGGGGCGGTCGAGCTGCCAGCGCTCACGCAGCTCGCCCACGACCTGGTCGGTGGCGAAGTCGCCGGCGAGGATGCGCGCAGGATCGCCGGGGATGAGCCGGACGATGGCGAAGACGAGCACGGTGACCACGAGGAGCGCCGGCACCCCGGCGATCAGGCGGGCGAGGAGGCGGCGCCAGGTCACGTCGTCCCTCCCGTGCTCACTCCTCGAAGTAGGCGCGATGCAGGGGGTGCAGCGACTCGAGCGGATTCCAGTCGAGGCCCTTGAGGCTCTTCCGCGCCGCCCAGATCTGCGGCTCGCCGTAGAGGAAGAGGGCGGGGGCGTCCTCCATCAGGATCTCCTGCATCCGGTGGAGCGCTTCGAGCCGTTTCTTCGCGTCGAGCGTGCTCTGCTCGAAGGTGAGGAGCCGGTCGAACTCGTCGCTCTTGTAGAACGAGATGTTGTTACCGGCGGGGCGCCAGAACTGCGAGCCGAAATCCTGGATGGCGCTGTCGATGTCGCCGTTGACGGAGCGCCAGCCGAAGAAGGCCGCCTGGATCTGGCTCTTGTCCACGGGCTGGGCCGCCATCTGCGAGAGCGTGCCCCACTCGAGGTCGACCACGCGCATGGTCACCCCGACCTGGCGTAGATAGCCCTGGATCGCCTCGATCACCTGCGCGCTCAAAAGGTAGCGCCCGGGCGTGTGGTGGATCGAGAAGGTGAGGTTGGGCTGTCCCGCCTCCCGGAGGAGGCGCTTCGCCTTCTCGGGATCGTAGCCGTAGTGGTCGTAGGCCTCGCTGTAGCCATAGCTCCCCGCGGGGCCCGGCGAGTGCAGGCGCCGGGCCGTGCCCGCGAAGAGGCTCTTCACGATGGCCTCGCGATCGATGGCGTAGTAAAGGGCCTGGCGCACCCGCTTGTCCTTGAAGGGCTCGCGCTGCGTGTTGAGGTAGATCCAGATCACCCGCGCGGAGGGCGGCGTGTACACGACGAGGTTCGGGTTCTTGCCGAGACGCGCGGCCTCCTGGGGCAGGACCTGGAAGATCAGGTCCACGTCGCCGCTCTCCAGCGCCAGCATGCGCGCGCTCGCGTCGGGGTAGGGGCGGCTGATCACCGTCTTGAGCTTGGGCTTCCCCGCCCAGTACTGCTCGTTGGCCTCGAGGCGCACTTCCTGGCCGCGCTTGTGGTGCACGAACTTGAAGGGCCCGCTGCCCACGGGCGCAGTGTGCACGTTGTCGTCGCCCGTCTTCTCGATCTGCGCCTTGCTGTACACGACGATCCAGTGATAGCCGAGGGTGTTGATGAGGGGCGCGTAGGGCGCCTTGGTGGTGATGCGCAGGGTGCTCTCGTCCGCCACGGAGATGCCGTCCACGATGGCCAGGGTCGCCTTGCCGATGGAGTGCTTGCGGAAACGCTCCAGGCTGAAACGCACCGCCTCCGCGTTGACGGGCGTGCCGTCCGTGAACTTGACGTTCTTCCGGATCTTCAGTGTCCACGTCTTGCCGTCCTTCGACTGCTCCCATGACTCCACGAGCCAGGGGATCACCTCGCCCTTGGTGCTCAGGAGCACCAGCGGCTCGGAGACCTGGTTGAGGATGCTACCGTTGTGGAGTCCCGTGGCCTTGTGCGTGTCGAAGATGGGCACGTCCGTCGGCATCCCGATGACGAGCGCGTCCTTCCCCGCCGCCGCGGGCGCGGCCCAGGCAAGAACGGCGAGGGTGAGAACGGCGAGCAGGCGCGTCATCCGGAGACCCACCCACCGCTCGGATGCAGGATTTGTCCGGTGAGATATCCCGCCTCCTCGGAGGCGAGCACCACCGCGCAGTACGCCACGTCCTCCACGCTCCCGAAGCGGCGGAGAGGCAGCTCGGCGAGCCGCCGCGTCCGGTACTCGGGGGTCATCACGTCCTTGCTCATGTCGGTCTCGATGCCTCCGGGCGCGATGGCGTTCACCGTGATACCGTGGCAGCCCACCTCGGAGGCGAGCGCGCGCGTGAGCGACTCCACCGCCCCCTTGGTCGCCGCGTAGGCGGCGAAGCCGCCCCCGCCCACCGCCCGCTGGGCGAGCTGGGTCGAGAGGTTGATGATGCGGCCGTACTTCTGCTCGATCATCACGGGCAGGGCGAGCCGCGTGCACTGGATGGTGCCCGTCACGTTGATGTCGAGCATGCGGCGATAGCCGTCGGGATCGACCTGGAGGAGCGGGCCGCGCACCATGATGCCCGCGTTGTTCACCAGGATGTCGAGGCCGCCGAGGCGGTCCACCACGGCGCCGATCATGGCGCGGGTGTCAGGCTCGCTCGCCACGTCGCCGCGGATGGCGAAGGCCTCGGCCCCGAGGCCCTTCGCCTCGGCCACCGCCTCGTCGGCCTGGCGCTGGCTGGCGAGGTAGTTGAGGGCGACGCGCGCCCCCTCGCGAGCGAAGGCCATCGCGATGGCGCGCCCGAAGCCGCGGCTCGCCCCCGTGACGAGGGCGCGGCGCCCTTCCAGCTTTCCCCCCATCAGCGCGCGGCGCTCTTCTGGCTCTTCTCCAGCCAGAACGTCGCGAGGTCGATGGGCTTGGGCCACCACACGTCCTTCTTGCCGAGGATGCGCTGGATGAGCCGCTCCACCATGCGCATGCGCGAGGGCCGGCCGATGACCTGGGGATGCCCGAGCCAGTTGTAGAAGCCGCCCTCCTCGTACATGCCCTCGAACTCCTCCGACCAGATCTCCCACACGTCCTGCTGGCTCCAGATCCCGTTGCCCACGGGTGGATTGGAGCTGAAGAGGAAGAAAGGCGCGTCGTTGTTGCACCACGAGGTGGGAAACTCCACGAGCGGCCCCCGCGAGGTCTCGATGCAGTACGGCAGATCCGTGTCGAGCGCATTGCTGTGATAGACGAAGTCGTGCTTCTTGAGGAGCTCCATGGTGTGCTTGCTCGGGTCGGCGGAGGGCGAGCGCGAGCCGAGGGGCTTCACTCCCAGCACCTTCTTGAAGATGTCGAGGCTCTTCACGAGGAGCTCCTCTTCCTCCTCGCGGCTCTTGAGCGAGGACGGGCGCTCGTGGAGATAGCCGTGCTGGCCCACCTCGTGGCCGCGCCTGACGATCTCCTCGCAGAGCGCGGGATAGCGCTCGACGATCCAGCCGGGGATGAAGATGCACGTCTTGATGTCGTAGCGGTCGAGGAGATCGAGGATGCGCGGCATGCCGGTCTTGGGCCCGTAGGAGCCCATCGACATGTGGAGGAAGCGATCGGCGAGGGCGGGGTCGCGTTGGATCCACGGCGACTCGCCGTCGAGGTCGAACGTCATCATGATGGCGCAGCGGGCACGGTCGGGCCAGGTCACGGGAGTCGTCATGGTGCAGAAGAATAGCCGAGCGGGTGGGGGACCGCAATCCTCGCCGGACCATGTGATGGCTGGCCGTTGACGAGAACCGGCCCGTGGCGGAGGATCGATGGGTTATGTCTGGGTCCCCTGCGTCCCTCTCTACGCGCGGCATCGTTCGCCGCTACTACGGGGTCTGGCTCGTCTATGCGCTGGCGGGCGGATTTCTCGGGGGCGTGTACCCGCTCTTCCTCCGCTCGCGCGGCCTCAACCAGCTCGAGATCAACAGCGTGCTCGCCGTGTACTTCGCGGTGAGCCTCCTCTTCGACGTGCCCACGGGCGCCTTCGCCGATGCCCTCGGCCGGCGGCGGAGCTTCATGCTCGGCTGTCTGCTGCGGGCCGCGGGCTTCGCCCTCTACTTCGTCTCGCACACCTACGTGCTGTTCCTCGTGGCGGAGGCGATCGACGCGGTGGGCACCACCTTCTGCAACGGCGCCGTCGACGCGTGGGGAGTGGATGCGCTGGACGAAGCGGGCTTCGAGGGAACCAAACACGGCCTCTTCTCGCGCATCTCCCAGCTCTCCAGCCTGGGCTTCATGGCCACCGCGCTCGCCGGCGCCTACGTGGGGAACCTCGACATCGCGTGGCCCTGGCTGCTCGGCGCGGCGGGCTTTCTCCTGAGCGCGATCACCGGCACGTGCCTCCACGAGCGGCCGCGCGCCGCCGGATCACTCGGCCATCGTGCGGTGCGGAGCGCGATGCGAGCGCAGGTCGGCGCGGGCCTGCGCCAGGGCTTCGGCCTTCGCGTCGTGCGTTTATTGAGCCTGGCCGAGGCCATCGCCCTCGGTGCCATGGCGCCCTACTGGGTCGAGTGGCCGCTCCTCTTCAAGGACGGCTACGGCGCCGGCGTGTGGGCGGTGGGCTGGGTCTTCTGCGTCCTCGCCATCGGCCGCATGCTGGGCTCGGAGGCCTCCGCGCGGATCGTCGTCGTGCCCGGGGAGCGCCCGCGCCTCGTGGCCGCCCTCACCGTGGCCACCGGCCTCGCGCTCATGGGCGCGGGGTTCCTCGCGCAGCGACCAAGCCAGACCCTCGTACTCCTCTTCCTCATGAACGCCTTCCAGGGCGCGCGCGAGCCCCTGGCCCAGGCCTGGTTCAACGAAGAGGTCGCCGCCGACGTGCGCGCCACCATGCTCTCCTTCCGCGGCATGATGGCCACGGCAGGCGGCGCCCTCGGTCTGCTCCTCGGCGGCTACGTGGCGGATCTCCGCGGCATTCCCTTCGCGTGGAAGATCGCGGGCGCGCTGTATCTCCTCGCCGTCCCCTGCTATCTCGCTCTCCGGTCGCGCGTGGATCTCACCCTGGAGGCGCCGGGCTGACCTCGCGCGTTTGACGTCCGGAAATCTCTCTGGCACGATCGACGCGATGATGCACGAGGAACGCAGCCGGCGCGCATTCCTCACGATGTCCGCCGTCGGTCTCGGAGGACTGCTGATGCCCGACCGATCTCGCGCCAGCACCATACTCGAGCGGCGCATCCCCAAATCGTCCGAGCCGCTGCCCGCGGTGGGCCTGGGCACGTGGCAGGCCTTCGACGTGGGCGGCGACGGACGCGGCATGGCGGAGGCCCGGGAGACCCTCCGGGTCTTCGTGGCGGAGGGCGGCCGCGTCATCGACACCTCGCCCATGTACGGCTCTGCGGAGTCCGTCACCGGCCAGCTCGCCACGGAGCTGCACGTGGGCTCGAAGCTCTTCGTGGCGAGCAAGGTGTGGACCACGGGGAAGCAGGCGGGCGTCCGTCAGATGGAAGAGTCCATGCGACGGCTCCGCACCCAGCGTCTCGACCTGATGCAGGTGCACAACCTGGTTGATGTGCAGACGCAGCTCGCCACCCTGCGCGACTGGAAGACCTCGGGCCGCTTCCGCTATATCGGCGTGACGCACTATCATTCAGGCGGCCACGCCGAGCTGGAGAAGATCATCGCGCGCGGCGACGTCGACTTCGTGCAGGTGAACTACTCCCTCGCCGAGCCCGAGGCCGACCGGCGACTCCTGCGCGTGGCCGCGGACAGCGGCACCGCCGTCCTCGTGAATCGCCCCTTCGCGGAGGGCGCCATGTTCGGCCGGGTGAAGGGGCGGCCGCTGCCGGACTGGGCGCAGGAGACGGGCAGCGCGAGCTGGGCACAGTTCTTCCTCAAGTGGATCCTCGCCCAGTCCGCCGTCACCTGCGTGATTCCCGGGACCCGCAACGCGAAGCACGTGGCCGACAATCTCGCCGCCGCCTCCGGTCCCCTCCCCGACGAGGCGATGCGGCGGCGCATGCTCGAATACTTCACCTCGCTCTAGCGGAGGCCCGAGCCCGCCATGGCGGGCCGCGGAACGGTCCTACGACCGCGGCGGGGGCGGGTGATTCGCGATCCAGTGCTGGGCGATGTCGATGCGCCGGCACAGCCACACCCGGTCGTGCCGCTCGACGTGATCGAGAAATCGCGTGAGAGCCCGCAGCCGTCCGGGCCGTCCGGCCAGGCGCATGTGTAGGCCCACCGACATCATCCGCGGGGTGTGCGCGCTTTCCGCATAGAGCACGTCGAAGGCATCCCGAAGGTAGGTGAAGAAGTCCTCGGAGGTGCTGAAGCCCTGGGGTGTCCCGAATTTCATGTCGTTGTTGTCGAGCGTGTACGGGATGACGAGGTGCGGGGTAGTACCCACGCGCACCCAGTACGGCAGGTCGTCGTTGTAGGCATCGGAGTCGTACAGGAACCCGCCCTCCTCCACGACGAGACGGCGGGTGTTCGGGCTCAGGCGGCCCGTGTACCAGCCGAGGGGCCGGGTCCCGGTGGCGCGGGTGATGCTCTCGATGGCCCGACGCATGTGCTGGCGCTCCGTGTCCTCATCGACTCCCTGGTAGTCGATCCAGCGCCACCCATGGCTCACGACCTCGTGCCCCGCCTCCACGATGGCGGCCGCCGCCTCGCGATGACGCTCGAGCGCCATGCCGATGGCAAAGACGCTGATCTTGATCGAGCGCTCCGCGAACACCCGCATGAGCCTCCAGAACCCGACACGGCTGCCGTACTCGTAGATCGACTCGACCTGGAGGTTGCGCGCTCCCCGGACGGGCGAGGCGCCTACCACTTCCTGCAAGAACGATTCGGCTTCGCCATCGCCGTGCAGGATCGACCGCTCGCCGCCTTCCTCGTAGTTCATCACGAACTGCAGCGCGAGGCGGGCGCCCCCCGGCCACTTCGCATCGGGAGGCCGACCGCCATAGCCGATCAGGTCGCGATCGTCGGTCACGGTCATGTGCCTCCTCCTTGCCGAAAGCCCGGCGGTGCGGCGAACTTCCCCGCCTTGCTCTGGCGTAGCCTCAGACGCACGGCGGCCTCAGCGAGCAGGACGCCGCAGGCGACGGGCTCGACGATGGGCACGGCGACCCGCTCGCGGAGGCGGGCGGCATAAGGGGACAACCGAGCGCCACCCAGGACCACGAGGTCGGCTCCGTTCTCCGCGATCACCTGCTCCACCGCGGTCGCCACCGCCGTCACCGCGCTCGCGGGCGACGGCTCCGTCTCGTTCAGCGGAGGCAGGTTCACGGCGTGCACGGCCGCGCAGCGACCCGCCACGCCAAGCAGCGCGATCAGGTCCTGCGTGTACGGCACCATGCGCGCCGGCGCCGTCAGCACGGCAAAGCGGTGGCAAAACGGGAGCGCGAACGCGAGGGCTGCCTCCGCGATGCTGACGACCGGCACCTCCATGACCTCCTTCACCGCGGCCGTGCCGTAATTCCCGAACCCGGCAAGCACGACGGCGTCAGGCGGCGGCGTCACTCGCGGGAGGGCCTGCGAGAGCGCCCATCCCGCCGCGTAGTCTGTA
>Ga0075425_100009621_pt1 | contig 10292 bp, 8 predicted proteins | sample SoiMethybrSBSTD4_FD_75300 | JGI IMG/M metagenome (GOLD analysis project Ga0075425, IMG submission 75300) | Bulk soil microbial communities from a Populus tree surrounding site in Tennessee, USA - Soil MetaG P. TD hybrid SBSTD4 | ecosystem: Environmental > Terrestrial > Soil > Tree plantation...
TCCCGGCGAAGGCCTGTACGTCGTGGAGTTTGTGCGCCGACTGGACGATCGGCAACGACGGTCTGGGGCGCCGAGGTGTTCATGTTTCCCTCCCCTGGATTTCTCGCTGCAACGGCTCAGCTGCCGGTTCGGATACGTCTTCCAAGTCGTATTCCGGAGAAGGCCGGGCGGAGCCGCCTCACGGCGGGCTCCGCTCAGTTCCGGTCTGGGCAGGTCTAGGCGCTAGCCGAGGGTGTACGAGTACTGCAGCACCTTCAGCACGTCGGAGCTCCAGTCTCCGACGCCCGTGGTGAACGAGTTGGTGGGGAACGTCTCCACGGGAACCTGGCCGGTGACGGTCGTGCCGGCCGCCCCGCTCGGCACGGTGAAGGTGAGGCTCATGGTGCCGGTCTGTCCGGGGAGCAGGAACAGCGGGTCCACCGGCTGACTGGATCCCCCCAGCACAGTGGCCCAGACGTTCCCGGTGTCGGGAACCGCGTTGTCGTCGAAGCCGAGTGTGGTGATCGCGGCGCTCGTGGAGTAGTCCTCCGGCGTCACCGCGGAGGCGAACGGACCGACCTGGGACGGGGCAGGCGCCCACGCCGACGCGAACGGTTTGCTGACCGTGACGCTCGTGGCTCCGCCCGAGCTGACCGGGGAAAGAACATCCGGCGCGCCCCAGTACGGGCTAAGGTCGAACTGGATCGGCGTCGAGCCCGTGGTGCTCGCGTTCACCTTCAGCTGGCTGCTGAATGGCGGGACGATGTACTGCGGGACGGGGTCACCGAAGGTGATCGGGAGCATGCCCGAGGTGTTGGTCACCGACATCCCGGCGTACTGCGTCTGTGTGGTCGTCCGCGGGTCGAGCTGGTACGTCTCCGGTTCGACGCCCGTGTTCTTCACCTGGACGTGAGCCGTGACGGTGCTCCCTGGGGTCAGCGTGCCGCTCGGCATCCCCGTCGCGGTGACCCGCGAGGTGTTGAAGCTGACCGTGCCGTGGAGCGTGGCGTGGGTCAGGCCGGAGTACACGTCCAACCCCGGCAGGAAGAACAGGCCGTTGGCGATGTTCACCCGCCAGGTGCCCGGAGTCGGGTCCGCCCAGACGAGCTGGACGGCGTTTGTGTTGTCGCTGTTGCCGAATTGGTCCACCTGCTGGAAGCTCAGCTGGTTGTCCACGGCGTTCCCGTGCGGATCGACCAGCTGGCCCAGCAGCAGGTACCCCTCGTGGGAGGCGTGCATGTTGACGTTCAGGTCGTGGACGCCCTTCGGCACCGTGAACTCGTAGCTGAGCTCCTGTGCGTAGGCCCCCGGCCGGCCGTTGCCGCCGATGAGCGTGCCGCTGAACTTCCCCGCCTTCTTGGTCGTGACGGGCACCTTCGCCTCGGAGACGACCGGGATCGTGCCGAGCTTGGCCTGCCGGTTGCTGTGGAACACGACGGCACCGGTGAAGAAGCCGGGCTTGGTCGGCGCCGGCACCTTGACCGTGAACGAGGCCGACTTGCCGGGGCGCACCACCCTCGAGGCCGGCGTGACCGCGTGGCGGACGGTCTGGAAGCTCTGCGCTGTCTCCTGGAAGCTCACAGCTCCCTCGTAGTTGGAGGTGTGCCGTCCGAAGATCAGCAGCGTCCAGGTCCCCGCAGCGGGCTGGTGGACCTGCGCGTCCGCGAACCCGACCCCGAGGCCCTGCGGGTCGCTGTACTGCGCGTAGCGACCCTTCGGATCGATCAGGATCTCGCGGACGGTCGGCTCACCGGAGGTGCAGGTGGCGCAATTCTGCAGCGGGTTCCAGGCGATCCGCGAGTCGAGCGCGTCGACGCCTTTCGGCACCTTGAACGTCTTGCAGTTCAGCTCCGGGATCGTCTCGCCGGTGAAGTACTTGGCGGTCTGGACCCCGGCGCAGGAGCCTTGCGGTCCGCGACCCGCCTCGAACAGGTTCAGCTTGCCGCTGGCAAGATTGCGCGCCTTGCCGAGCGTGCGCAGCACCGGCCTGATCCGTGCCTTGCTGTTGCCGGTGTTCTTGATTACGACCGTGTGACGGTGCTTGCCTTTGACGTTGCCGAGGTCGGCGATCGAGTCGGGGGAGTGCACCAGCCCGCCGCCCTTCGCATGCTTGCCCCACGACTTGGCGAGCTGGACCGCGCGCAACGCGTTGAGCAGCCCGGCGCCCTGGTTCTCCGCTGAGATGCCGAGGTCGGTCGCGCTGCTGAAGAGGATCTGCCGCACGACGGCCGGCGACGGCTTCTGCTTGTGGTGCGACTGGCGATACGCCTCGATCACGAGTGCTGCCGTTCCCGCCGTGAGCGGGGTCGACTCGCTCGTGCCGCCGAAGTCCACGAGGCCGATCGAGCTGCCGCCGATCGCGTTCTCGCAGTCGGTGTAGGTCGAGATGTTGGTCGAGCACGCGGCCCAGTTCAGGTCGCCTGGGGCGATGAGGTCCGGCACCCGCCGGTCTTCGGTGACGCCCGAGCTGGAGAGCGTCGAGACCTGGTTGTCGAGCCAGCCCGTCGTGCTCTGCCCGAGGCGGTACGACGGGGCTTTGTGGTTGTGGACCGCCTGGGCCATGTCGTACAGGAAGAGGTTCGTCTGGGCGAAGAGCCGGTACGAGGTGCTCGCGGCCGTACCGATCACACCGGGGTCGAGTGCCGGGCTCCCCTCGGTGTTCGACGGGCTGGAGTCCCCGGTGCTGGCGACGACGACCGTGCCGTGGTGCATCGCGTTCTCGAGGATCGCGGTCAGGGGCTGCTCCGCCGCGCTGGTCGGTAGCCCGCCGAACCCGATCGAGATGGACAGGATGTCGGCGTGGTCATGCTGGATCGCCCAGTCGATCCCCTGCAGAATCACGCTGGTGAAGCTCGCGTTGTTGCTGCCGAAGACCTTCATCACGTCGACGTCCGCCCCGGGCGCCACGCCGAGCACCTTGACGGCGCAGGTGCCGCCGGCGGTGGCGAAGTCGGGATTGATCTCCTGGTCGAGGTTGTAGGTCGTGTTGCCCTGGGCGACGATCGAGCTGACGTCGCCGAAGGCCTCGCCCCCGCCCGTCTTGGCGTTCGGGCCCTCGCCCGAGAAGTCGCGGTAGTCGGTGACGGCCGACACTCCATTGCGCTGGAAGTCGGGCAGCTTCGGGTCCATCCCGTCCGGGAAGACCGCGATGTTCACGCCGGCGCCCGTGTAGCCGAGGCTGTGCGCGCTCTTCGGGCCGCTCGTGAGGGGGCTGTTCGCGTTCGTGCGGTTGTCGGCATTGATCAGGTGCAGGGCCTGCGGCTCGAGCAGCGGCGCGTTCGAGGTCCCGCAGATCTTCTTCGAAGAGCTCGAAGCCGCGCGAGGACTCATCCGGCTGGCGGCGTGGACGGTCGCGCGCGTCGCGCGAGGCAGCAGGTTCGCGTTCGTAGACGGCCCCTTGACGACCACGTCCGGGGCCACGGCAAGAACGGCCGGGTTACGGCGGAGGTTGGCCGCCTCCGCTGCCGAGACCGTCGTGGCGACGGCGTTCACCGTCTCGTAGGTCACCAGGCGCGGCACGTGGAGTTGGCGAAGCTGCGCGACAACCGGCGCGCGCTGGGTGGCGAACGCCGTGCGCTGGTTGCGCAGCAGGACGATGACCCGCTGATCGGCATTCGCCGACAGCACGCGGACCTGCGCAGCGGTCAGACGGCTCGTCCATCTGGACGTGCTCAACGAACCGCCGGCACTCCCGACGCCGGGGGCCGCGGCGGCGACCGCTAACGCGATCAGCCCCGCTGCTGCTCCAGCCAGAGCTGTCCTGGCGACCTTGCTCTCCACTCCGAAGGACCCCCTTCTTCACGCGAGCCCGCCCCCCTGCGCCGACGGGTCTCGCTCTGACCGCGCACACTGTCGCACGCGCCGAGCCGACCCGCAACGCCCCATAGCAGGATCTTTACGGGTGGGCCCGGCCCAGGACCCCGGCGCGGAGAACGGTTACATTTAGGCGCGATCCGGGCGCGTAGCTCAGCGGGAGAGCACTCGCTTCACACGCGAGGGGTCGCTGGTTCGATCCCAGCCGCGCCCACTAAGAGAAAGCCCCGCTGAGCGGGGCTCTTTGCGCTATTGGGAGTTCTCTTCGGGCGTCTCCGCGTCCGGATCGATGTGGTCGGCGCGCGCGCCGACTTCGGCCGCGACCTTCCGCGCCTCCTTCGCCTGCTGCATCTGCTCCTGGGCGACGCGCTCGCGCTCCTCGGCTTGCCGCGTGCGCGTATCCGCTTCCTGACGGAGCTCCTGTGCCTGCTCGCGCCGCTGCGTCTTCTCGCGGTTGTTGCGCATCCCGAAGATGGCGAGCCCCAGCACGACGAGCGCGCCGATCGCGATCAGGATCCAGATCCAAGCTGCCATTACCGCCTCCTTGTCTTTCACAGGCAAACGGGAGGCGCGCCGGATCGGTTCCGCTCAGATCTGCCTACGCGAGAGTTGCTCGAAGAGGACGCCGTACTGTTCGAGGTGCCGGTCGCCGAGGAACTCGGCGATCACCCGCAGGCGGCCGTTCTCGGCGAGCTGCGCTGCGTGCTCGCGATCCCGCAGCAGCGACTCGACGGCGACGCCGAACGCCTCGAGGTCGTGCGGATCGTTCACGAGCAGACCGTGCGTGCCGTCCTCGATCTGGTCGACGATGCCGCCGACCGCGCTGGCGACGACCGGTTTGCGCTTCCACATGGCCTCCGCCACCGTCAGGCCAAAGCCCTCGGCGAGGCTCTTCTGGACGACGACGGTGGCGTGCCGCTGGATCGCGTTCACGATCGCAGCGTTCTCGTCGGGGTCGGCCATCGGGATGCACGCGAGGTGAACGCGGCTGCGCGCGGCGTCCGGCAGCTGACGCCACAGCTCCTTGCATTCGTCGAGCACCTCGGCCGCCTCGGGATCGTCGGCGACGCCGGCGACCTCAGGCCCGCAGAGGAGCAGGTGCGCGCCGAACGAAGGATCGACGTGCTGCACGAAGCCGCGCATCACGCCGGCCATGTCCTTCATCCTGTCCCAGCGCGAGATCTGCACCACCAGCGGCGCATCTGCCGGAGCCGCCCGGCCGGTCTGAACGACGTCGACGCGGCGGTTGATCCGCCCGGGAGACCCGTCGCGCCGGGTGAAAGACACGGCGGGAGGTGTCTCGGTCGCACCGTCGAGCAGCCCGACATAGGCGAGCGCAAGCGAGGCGTTACGCATCGAGAGCGCTTCGTTCTTCGCGGAGAAGGGGTCGATCGAAGGCCGGATGACATGCACCTGGGCCGGATCCGCCCACGGCGGCGCGAACGCGGCGCGGGAGACGATGATCGCCTGCGCTTCGGCCAGGTAGGGACGGAGGAATTCCCACGAGCGATCGCTCCACTCGTTCGGGTGGTCGAGACCGACGTGGCAGCGCCAGACCACGCGCGCCCCGGCGCTCTTTGCAGCAGCGACCAGCGCGGCGGGCTGGGGATCGTGCACGACGACGACGTCTCCGGGGTGGATCAGCGCGAGCAGGTCGTGGGCGTTCTGCCGACCGATCCGCTCGTAATCGCTGTGCTCCGCGGGGCCTAGCTCGCCGCCGTCTCCGCTGGAGCCGTACAGCCCGTTGTGGATCCGCTTCGTGATCGCGAAGAAGTCGGGATCGCCTTCGATCACGAGCCAGCGCGCGTCGATCCCGGCGCCGCGCGCGTACGAGAGCAGCGTCTGCAGCATCTCCGCCACTCCCCCGCCCGCTTCGGTCGAGTTGACATTCAGCACGGAGCTACCGGCGAGCGCTTGTCGCGCATTCTCCGCCGCCCCCTCGAATTGCGCCATCCGCTCGGCGCCGATCAGCGGCTCGAGCCTCGCCGCGTCGATCGCCTGGACATCGACCTCGTGAAGCTTCGGGTTCTCCGGGACGCTCATCCCACACCGCGCGCCGGCAGAACGCGGCCACGAACCTCGCCGAGTTCGACGCCGTCGGCGGCGCGGCCGTGGAACACGACCTCGTCGCCGTCCTCGAGGAAGCGCTCGCCACGGAAGAGCTCGATCATCGATCCCTCCGAGCCCGGCTCGGCGCCCGAGATCGTGCCGGACGCCATCAGGTCCCCCGTGCGCAGCGACGCGCCGTTCGACGTCGCGTGCGCGAGCTGCTGCGGAAGCGTCCAGTAGAGCGTCCGCGCATTGCCATGCGACACCGTCTCGCCGTTCAGCTCGACCTCGAGCGCGACGTCGAGCCCCCAGTCGCGCCCGCCGGCGAGGTACGGCAACGGCGGCGGCTCCTGCGGCGGCGCCTCGACGCGCGCCTTTTCGAGAAGCGCGAGCGGCGTCACCCACGCCGAGATCGAGGTCTGGAACGACTTGCCGAGATTCGGGCCGAGCGGCACGTACTCCCACGCCTGGATGTCGCGCGCGCTCCAGTCGTTGACGAGGACTAGGCCGAAGACGTGGTCTGCGAACGCCTCTACCGGCACCGGCTCTCCGAGCTTCGTCGGGACGCCGACGACGAAGCCCAGCTCGAGCTCGAAGTCGAGCCGGCGGCTGGGGCCGAAGGTCGGCGCGTCCTCGTCGGGAGCCTTACGCTGGCCGCTCGGCCGAACGACGTCCGTGCCGCTGACGACCACGCTGCCGGCGCGGCCGTGGTAGGCGACGGGCAGCCAGCGCCAGTTCGGCAGCAGCGGCTCCTGGTCGGGCCGAAACATGCGGCCGAGGTTCGTCGCGTGCTCGAGCGAGGAGTAGAAGTCGACGTAGTCCGCCATCTCGAACGGCAGGCGGAGACCAGCGTCGCACTCGGCGACGCGCGGACCGTCGTGGGAGCGCGCGGCGGCGATCGCGTCCTCCCAGGCCGAGCGGCCCGCCGCGAGGAGCCCGTTCAGCGTCGGCCGCGCGAAGACGTCACCGAGGCCCGAGAGGTCGACCACCTCGTTCCCGTCCCGCCAGAGAAGGCCATTCGGCCCGGCTCCGAAGCTCACAGGATCCCCAGCTGCTCGAGCTCCTCCACGGGCTCGAAGAACGAGCACGTGCCGATGGAGTGGAAGAGCGACGCGCGTACGTCGGCGAGCCTCGCGGGCGGCGCCTCCTGGTCGCGCCAGCGGAACGACGTGGCGTCGAGCGCGAACGTGGGCGGCCGCTCGCGCAGCGCCTCCTCCTCGTTGCCGAAGACCGACGCCGCGAGGATGTTGAGGAAGCCGTGCTCGCCGGCCTCGGTCGGATACGCGTGATGGAGGCCGGCCGTCGCCTTGAAGACGAGCCCGCGCGAGCGGCAGCCGCGGATGAAGTCTGCGAGCTCCTCCGCAACCGGTACGCGTCCGCCGCCGCAGCGGATCTTCGCGCGCAGGCCGCGAGCCGCGACCTCGTCGAGCGGTACGCCCTCGAGGTAGACGGCCCCGTCCTGCCGCTCGCTTCCCGCCTCAACCACGGCGAGCGCCCTCCCCTCGTCCTGCGGCAGCTCCGAGAGCTGCGCCGCCGGCCAGACGAGACGACCGAGCATCCACGCGTGCTCGCTCTCGCGGGCGCGCCGATCCTCGGCGAGCGCCTCGCCTGGCGGCAGGCTCGCCGGCGGGAACATCGGCGCGTGGTCGAAGAACCTCGTCAGGAGAGCGCGGCGCGCGTCGTCTGGCATGGGGCCCGAGGCTACACTGGCGCCGGGCCAGGCCCCGTGCAGTGGGAGCCTGCGAACCGCGTCAGATCCGGGAGGAAGCAGCGCTAAGTAGTCCCTCTCAGGTGTGCGGTGTGTCTGGCCCATTTTCCGCTTCGCCCGCTTCGCCTTCGGCTCCGCTTTCCGCTCGCTCGGTGCGATCGGCTTCCGCCGCTCGCGCGCTGACGACGTTCGGTTGTGGGCCGCGCCCGCACATGTCGGTCGCGGCGACGCGCGCGAGGCTCCGTGCGCCGTTCTGCTTGAATCGACTCGTGGCTGCGCTTTACCGGAAATACCGCCCGCAGAGCTTCGAGGAGGTCGTCGGGCAGGAGGCGGTCGTCCGGACGCTGAGCAACGCGATCGCGGGCGACGCGGTGCGCCAGGCCTACCTCTTCGCCGGCCCGCGAGGCACCGGCAAGACCTCGATGGCGCGCATCCTCGCCAAGTGCCTCAACTGCGCGCAGGGGCCGACGACGACGCCCGACGGCACGTGCCACGCGTGCCGCGCGATCGCCGCCGGAACCTCCCTCGACGTCATCGAGATGGACGCCGCCTCGCAGCGCGGCATCGACGACATCCGCGAGATCCGCGACCGCGTCGTCCTCCAGCCTGTGGAGGGGCGCTACAAGGTCTACATCCTCGACGAAGCGCACCAGCTCACGGACGCCGCCTGGAACGCGCTCCTGAAGCTGATCGAAGAGCCGCCGCCGCACCTCGTCTTCGTCTTCTGCACCACCGACCTCTCGAAGGTGCTGCCGACCGTCCGCTCGCGCTGCCAGACCTTCGTATTCCAGCGGCCGCGCCTGCAGGAGCTCGTCGCGAAGCTGCGCCGGGTCGCCGACGCCGAGGGCATCGACGCTCCCGACCAGGCCCTCGCGCTCGTCGCGCGCGGTGGGCGCGGCGCCTTCCGCGACGCCGAGTCGACGCTCGACCAGCTCGCCTCCGCGACCGGGAACAAGGTCACGGTGCAGGCGGTGCTCGAGCTGCTCGGCACGGTCGAGGAGGAGGCACTCTTCCGCCTCTGCGATCTGGTGATCGACCGCGACACCGCAGGAGCGCTCACATATCTGGAAGAGCTCGCGGAACGCGGGCACGACCTCGGCCGCCTCGTCCTCGACCTGATCGAGCACCTGCGGCAGATCATGCTCGCGCAGCACCTCGGCGACGTGGCCGAGGCCGCTGCGACGAGCGAGGAAGCGCGAGAGCGGCTGAAGGCGCAGGCGAACCAGCTCGATGAAGCCACCGTCCTGCGCCTCGTCGATTTGCTCGCGATCGCCGTCGACGACATGCGCCAGGGAGGCGACCCTCGGCTGCCGCTCGAGCTCGCGCTCGTCAAGGTGACGCGGCCCGCCAGCGACCTCTCACGCGAGTCGATCGCCTTCCGCCTCGAGCGGCTCGAGCAGGGGACGGCGCCGACGGCGCCGGCGACAACGGAAGCGAAGGCCGAGCCGGAGCCGGCCGCCGAACCTGAGCCCGAGCCGGTCCCGGTCCCTGTCCCGGTCGGCGGCCCGAGCCTCGAGCTCTCGCAGTTGCAAGAGGCCTGGGCGCGAACCGTCCTGCCGGCCGTCGAGGAGCGCGGCGGAATCCCCACTGCGTCGCTGCTGCGCGAGGCGCATCCCGCGGAGCTGAGCGGCGACACGCTCACGCTCGAGTTCCCGCCGAGCGCGCAGTTCCACCTCGACCTTGCCCGCGACCCGAAAAACGCGACGCTGCTCGCCGACGCTCTCTACGACGTGACCGGCCGCCGGCTCGAGCTCGTCTTCGAGCTCGGCGAGGCGCGCGAGGCTGAGGCGACTGAGGACGAGCCCGCAGGGGAAGAAGAGTTCGTGGCACGGTTCCAGCAGGAATTCGACACGCGCGAGCGGGAAAGCTAGGACCCATGTCCTCCTTCGACATGGACAAGCTGATGCAGCATGCCGCACAGATGCAGGAGCAGGTCGAGCGGATGCAGGACGAGGCGGCGAAGGAGACCGCGCAATCGTCGGTCGGCGGCGGCCTCGTCAAGGTGACCGCGAACGGCGCCGGCGAAGTGCTCGCGATCGAGATCTCGCCGGAAGCGATCGACCCGGAGGACCCCGAGGCACTCGCCGACCTCGTGCTCGCGGGGGTGAACGAGGCCCTGCGCTCGGCGCAGGCCGGCGTCGAGGCGAAAGCGCAGCAGATGCTCGGCGACATGGGCCTCGGCGGGCTCGGCCTCCCCGGGCTCGGCGAGTGACCGAGCCTCCGCCGCGCCGGGGGGCACGCGGCCGGTACCTCTTCTCGAACTGGCTGTGGGCCCTGATCGTCCTCGCCCTGATCGGCGTCGTGATCTGGGGCTGGGCGTTCGACTTTTCGCCTCGCTGACTCGTCCGAAGCGGACGAGTACCCTCAGGGCGCATGCTGAGCCCATCGGTCGAGAACCTCGTCGCGCAGCTGACGCGCCTGCCGGGAATCGGCAGCCGCACCGCGCAGCGGCTCGCGTTCCACCTGCTCCAGACGCAGAAGGAGGAGGCGCTCGCGCTCGCCGGCGCGATCGAGGAGGTGAAGGAGCGCGTGCGCTTCTGCCGCGAGTGCGGCAACCTCACCGAGGACGAGCTGTGCGCGATCTGCCTCGACGCGCGGCGCGACCGCACCACGATCTGCGTCGTCGAGCAGCCCGTCGATCTCATCTCACTGGAGCGGACGGCGGAGTACCGCGGCCTCTACCACGTGCTGGGCGGCGCGCTCTCGCCGCTCGACGGCGTCGAGCCCGAGCATCTGCGGATCG
>Ga0075425_100009622_pt1 | contig 10291 bp, 10 predicted proteins | sample SoiMethybrSBSTD4_FD_75300 | JGI IMG/M metagenome (GOLD analysis project Ga0075425, IMG submission 75300) | Bulk soil microbial communities from a Populus tree surrounding site in Tennessee, USA - Soil MetaG P. TD hybrid SBSTD4 | ecosystem: Environmental > Terrestrial > Soil > Tree plantation...
GGAGATGGACGTCGACGCGGTGATCGCCCGGCGGCCGGAGATCGTTATCGTCGATGAGCTCGCGCATTCGAACGTTCCAGGCTCAAAACATCGGAAACGATACGAAGACGTGCTCGAGATCCTCGACGCCGGGATCTCGGTGATCACCGCAGTCAACGTTCAACATATCGAATCTCTTAACGACGCGATCGCCCGAATAACCGGCGTCCGAGTCCGCGAAACCATTCCTGATTACTTCCTGCGCCGCGCCGATGAAGTGGTGAACATAGACGTCTCGGTAGACACGCTTCGAACGCGGTTACGACAGGGCAAGATTTATACGGTCGAGAAGATCGAGCAGGCGCTCGCGAACTTCTTTCGAAAGGGGAATCTGTCAGCGCTGCGCGAGCTGGCATTGCGTCAGGTTGCCGAAGACCAGGCCGCGAAGGCGCACGCCTATCGCGAACGCGAGGGCCTGGAGCAGGCACCGATTCCTGAACGAGTGATGGTGTGTATGTCGTCTCGCGCAAGCGCAAAGAAGCTGTTACGGATCGGCTCGCGTATTGCCGGAAGGCTCGCATCGGATTGGTATGCGGTGTATGTGGAAACGCCGAAGGAAGAGATTGGACGAATCGACCCCGACATGCACGTTACGCTCAGTGAAAATGTGAGATTTGCGGAGGAGTTTGGCGCCGAAGTAATCACGCTCAAGAGCCGTCGGGTCGCCGACGCGTTGATCGACTTTGCGCGGCGAGAAGGAATCACTCACGTTGTGTTCGGCCAGTCGGCGCGTTCGCGCCTGGACATCCTGTTGCACGGTTCGGTGATTAACAGATTTCTCAGCGAAGTGCGGGACGCAACCGTGCAAGTGGTCCCGCTCGGCGAGAGCGGCAGCGAATAAGGCTTCTCACGCACTGCGTCCATCAGGCCGGAAAGTCGCTGGGATTCGCAACGAAAGCTACGCGACACGGCTTTCGATCAGGTTGGCGAGGTCGGCTACCGTCTTTACGCTTTTCAAGTCGTCCTGAACAAGCCGTACCTTGAATTCCTCCTGCAGCTCGATGACCATTTCTATTAATGCAAACGATTCAACAACCAAATCCGTAAGCAAGGTTTCGTCGCCGAGTTTAGGGATCGGCTGCTTTAGTAGGGATGCAATTCTTGCTTTTATTTGAATTTTGTCAGTCATTTTTTTCAAGGGCATCAGGTGCCGGCAAACGTCAATGTTGAGTGGAAATTGAAGATGGGAGATGGAATTGGAAAATGGAAAATGGAAAATCGAAATGCAAAATTATGCAAAATACAAAATGCGCAGGTAACCACGCGGCCAAGACGTCCCCCAACCCGGTAAATCTACCGATAGGAAACCGCTACGCGGTTACCCCTGCCGATCGTCCATCTTCAATCCTCCATTTTCAATCTTTATCTTCGATCATCCATTTTCAATCTCTATCTTCCATCCTCTATCTTCCATCCTCTATCTTCCATCCTCTCGCCTTGGAAAGCTCAGCGATCCTCTCCTCGTGTTCACGCATCGTCTTGCTGTAGACCTCCTGGTCCGCTTGCCAGAAGCGCTTCAAGGTCGAGTCGATGAGCTCCTTGCCGTATTCCCCTTCCATATTCTTCAGCGCATCGTGGATCCACTCGATGTGCCATTTCTCATCGACCATGATCTTTGCCAACGTCTCGCTGACTTCGAGCTGCAGATTCGGAAGTTGACTGTGACGCGCGTACTGATTGACGACCCGCTTTTCAAAGACCTGTGTTATCGCGAGCACCTCCATCAAATTCACCGGCATTCCCGCCGCGGCGAGATACTGATCCTGGTAAGCCTCGCTGAGCTTGATCGCGTGGCCTCCCAGCCGCTCGATGCACGAAGTCCAGTACCACGAATGAAGCGCTTCGTCCGAGAAATGTTTGGTCATATCCCGCTGAATGTCGCCGGGCTTCATCGATTTTGCGAGCTTGCCAAAAAACAGCGCGCCACTGATCTCCGACGTCCTATAGAAACTGAGAATCCACAATTCGTTCTCGCTAAGCATCATTACTTCTCCGCTTGTGCACTACTGCTGACAGAAATCCTTCATCGAACTCGATCGAGGCGTATCTGAACTCTGCATCGCTCTTGTCTTTCAAAAATGCACGCCCGCTTTGCGCCGACGGTGTCTCGATTCGGTAATCGCTGAACCATCTCTTGCCGTTTTCAGGATCCGATTTGAACAGGGACTCTTTTACGGTCCACAGCCGCAGCAGCTGTTTTGTAATCGAAGTCTCCGCACATGATTCCAGCCAGGCTTGTTCGCGTTCATCGAGAAAGACTCGCGCTGTTTCGCGTCGAACCGGACGATGGATCTCGAGATCGACCCCTATTCCGATGAACTCGTCCGAAGATGTCCCAACCGCGACGGCGTAGGTCCCGCTGTGAGTAAGCGAGTAACGTTGGTGTGGAAACTCGATCTCCATCGTCTCAGCCGGATCTCCAAGACTTGCGAGAAGCGATTTGAGCGCGGCGCGTCCCGTCAGCCAGGACAACAGCCGCCGATCGTTGCCAAGCGTCTCGAGATGCAACCGCTCTCTTGAAGTCAGCTTATCGACTTTTGCAGGCTTCATCGACAACGCGACTCTGAGCGAAACGCCGAACTCGGATTCGAGCCGTCGTTCAAGGCGCTCAACAGTCAGCGCTCTGAGACTTTCAACCGCTGTCGCTTTCAAGCCGATTGCTTTCCCCATTTTGTTCGCACCAGGTAGTCACAGGTTTTGCGGATCAGTTGTCGCATCTCGGGTGCGCGATATTGCTCGATCCCCGCGACTACATTGTCATTGAGGATTCGTTTGTGAATAAACAGCTGCTTTGCAAAAGGGGCAACACTGGAAACTGCCTGGTTGACAATTCCCCCTCCGAACGAATTCATGCCCTCAGCGAGCAGATCGAAAGATTCTGCATCCGAGAACAGCGGACGCAGAATCCGGCGGGCCCGGAAGTCATCCCCCCGATCGAAAGCTTCGAACGCAATGTCGATCAATTCACCCAATTCGAGCGATTCAGACTCTGTGTGAGATACGTTATAGATCGCTCGATCTTCCGAATTGTTCATCAGGTCGAAGATCGCATCGGCGACGAACTCGCCGGTCACAAAATACACTGGCGTCTCCTCTTTACCCGGAATCAATGACAGCAAGCCGTAATAAAAAAGCTTGAGCGTGTTGTGGAACGCATTGAATTGGCTGACGTGCCCATCGTTCGAGTCCGCAATCACCGTCGCGACCCTAAAAAGTCGCCAGGGCAGGTGCCCGTATTCCTTCAGTAGCAGGTCTTCGGATAACCACTTCGAACTCTCGTAGTGATTTGCGAAACCGGCCGTTCCATCGAACGGAGTTTCCGCGACATCACCAGAAATCAACCCGGACGTGTACACGGTGCTGATCACGCCGATCTTCTCGAGCGAGCGGCAGCCGCTCGCAAAACGCAAAAGCTTTCTGGTGCCTTCGGTATTAACTGCAAGCGCCGTCGGCTGATCGATATTGAACCGAGTCACTGCGGCCGAGTGGATTATGGAAGTAATGCCGGTCGGATCCAGAGAAGCAAACGGATCGTCGTTGACCAGATCGTTCCAATGATATGAAACTCGATCGTTGATGTCACCGATCTTGCTCTTCAAGCTCTCTTTCTTGTCTCTGAACTCGTTCTCGTCTCGTGACCGCACCCACAAAACGAGCCCATAGCTGGTCGAGTCGATATATTTACGCGCCAATCGCGATCCGAGATAACCGTCAGCACCGGTGATCAAGACTTGTCGGCTCAGCATCTTATTCTTCTTCTGGCGAATCGAGCCGCGGCCACGTGCTCTGGTCGAAACCGAAATGGTGAAGCAATGCGTAGATCCATCTCTCCAGACCGAATGCCACACAACCGGAGAACGCTTCTTTGCCATCCCGGGATATCTGAAATGCTTCACCAAAGTAATTCCGATGAAAGTTGATCGATCCAATCGCAAGACCTGTCTGATAAACCATTTCGGTCTTTACTGGATCTAGCTTCTGCAAAATGTATTTGGGATTTTTTGACGGATTGAAAAAGGGATCGGTGGCGTTCTGGAATTCGACCGTCAGATTGATTCGTTTGAAAAATCGTTCGCATCTGTCCTGATAGCGGCTCAGAAATTCCTTTACTTCATCCGCCGTGCCGATGCACACGATTTCTCTCATCGCGAAACCCCATTGGCGCTGAAGCGGCAAATAGTACGCCTCGCGACGAAAACAGTTGGCCCTCGTAGTGACATGCTTCACCGACGTCAACTTCTCTCCTTGAAACTGGACGTAGAAGTGATAACACGCCGCGGGAGTCAGCACGTCTCGCACGCCACGGATGTCTGTGAGCGTGACCTCGCCCTCGGCATTCAGTGTCGAGCCCTCGCTGAAACGTTTGAGATTCTCCTCTTCGGACTTGAGAACTATCGGGAAAGTGACCAAATGAGGAAACGATCGGAAGTAATCGAGCCTCGCAAGATCCCGCGCCGAAATGAACGTCGGAAATCGGTATTCAGATGCGTTGCACTCTCGGGACCATGACAAAAACATTCGATCCAGGTTCCTGAACAGATCGAGCAGGTTTCCGCTCAGCGCCGACTGCCCGTTGTCGAGCCAACGAAAGCCGTCCAATGATCCGAGATTCAACGCGTCTTCAGGTTTGCTCATTCGATCACGCTCGCAAAGAACGCATTGTAGATCGCGTTTATGTTTTTGAAGACGCCGACCTTGAGCGTATCCACTTCGATCGATCTGTTAGAAAGCTTTTCGAGAAACAGGATCAAATCCATGACCTGCAGCGATGTGATGATCCGTCGCTCGATGATAGGCGTCTCGTCGTCGAGTTGATCGGGCTGAATCTTCCCGTTGGTCTTGACGATCCACGCGCGCAACGCGTCTCTTATCTCCGTCTCGCGTGTCATAGCGCCGGCTCCTCTCGCAACATACCGTTCTTGAGGAGATATCTAACGCAGCCCTCGGAGACCCGCTTCCGATGTTCTCGCGCGTTGCAGTTCTCGTATGCAGACTCCTGAACCTCGTAGGGATCTTCGATGCCGGCGTCGCGGTACACTTCAGGGTTGTAATATTCCTTCCACGCCGCGCACAGATAGCTGTTGAGGTAATCCTGGACTCGCTGTTTGGTTTCCGTTGGCCAGCCGGACGAGCGCGAGTTGAACAGATCCTTAACGACCTGGCGGCCGAACACCAGATGACGAGCTTCATCGCGGTGATGAAGCAGATTGATCTGTCTGGCGAGCGGCATCACCCGCTCGTCTCTCGACATCGCGACGTTGTAAACGTCGACTATCTCTTCAAACACCAGAACCTTCGCAAAGAACAGAAAGTCCTGCTCGCCGGGCTCATACTCGCGCGGAAAGTACATCTTCTTATCCGGGTAGATCTTTGCCGCGTATCTCGTGCAGAACTGCCCGAAGTAGACCATGTGCTTGTTCTCTTCATCGAGAAAATGGTGCAGGTAGTTGTTGATTTCGTCGTTGTTCCTTTTGTACAGGCGCTCGGCGAGCCCTTGAACCAGAGATTTCTCACCGTTGATATTCAAGCTGAAGAAGTTGACCGCTTCATAAAAGCTGAGCTTCTTTTTCTCGGCGTCCGTAAGCTTGTCGTACGCTTCAGTGCCGTACAGCGAGATCAACTCCGGACTCATAAACCATTGGTCAAAATCGATCGATTCAGGCCAATCGATGTGGTCATAAGGATTGATGTAATCCCTGACCGATGCATCGCACAGCTTTCTTAATGTCTTATCAAAACCAATCATCTACTTTGAGCCTTCACACTTTCTCAACGATCACGCACTGCCAATTTAGACCGTACCCGGCCATGAACAACAGCGCTCGTTGGCCGGCGGTTATGAGTCCATCATCGGCGAGCCTCTTCAGGTTAATAATGTTGTCGCCGCTGATCACATGTCCGACTTCACCGATCGTCGGAAAGAACACCTTGCCGAAGTCGCACTTGAGCAGCCGCGATAGAATTTGCCATGCCTTGGTGTTGGTGTTCTGAGGAACTATCCAGTCCAGATCGCCGACATCCATTTTCGCCTTTGAGAGGGTCTCCTGGATGGCGCGATGGGTGTAGCTGAAGAAACTCCCGACCGCCTCATCGTCAGAAGCTTTCGCGAGCGCGCCGTTTGTCACCGCGTGTGTCGCGATCAAACGAAATCCGTCGGGTGTCGTCGAAACGATGCACGCCGCGGCTCCGTCAGAAATGAGATTGTAGGATTGCTCATAAATCGCGTCTGCAGGAAAACGATCGGCAGTGACGCAGAGCGCTCGCTGGATCTCGGGCTCCGAGGTCAAAAGCATTCTCGCCAGTCGCAATGATCCGAGCATTCCTGTGCAAGCCTGTTGATTCAGGCCTATGACAGCCGCGCTGTCGAGTCCAAAGTCGGCCTGCAGATGACTCGCCGGGAAGTCCATAAGATATTTTACGTCGCGAGTCCGTTCGAAGGTTGCAGTGTCGCCGATGTTTCCGTTCAACGGGATGCACGTCGAGTAAATTATCGCGCCAACCTCACCGAGGTGCGGCTCTATCTGACCAACCGCAGCTCGCGCGAGATCATACGCATTGGTTTGCAGCCGGCAGATGTGGTGCGTGTTGAATCCTGATTCCTTCAGTACGGCGCTGGTCGACACTGTTCGGCCTTTCTCGGCCGATTGATCGACTGAAAATGTCTCGTCGCCAAGCTGAAAGGTCAGATGATCAATAAAAACTTCACGCATAGTTGTCACTCTGGTGCCGGACACTGCCATTTTGCTATTCGTGTCGTAGAGAATGGCAAAAAAGCCGTGTCCGGCACCGTTAGATTGCTTCCCGTTGCGCGCAACTCAGGATGACGCACTCGAGACGCGTGCGATCCCTCGCGTGGGGAAGAATCGTCCGGTGCGTCGCATATATTCGGAATATTCATCACCAAACTGAGAAGCGCAGAGGCGGCGCTCCTCCCGCGCCGCGGTCAGGTTTAATATTACAAACCCCAGTATGAAAGTGAAAAAGGTCCCCCAGCTGGGACAAAACACCGCTGCCCCAAAAAGTGCGAGCAGAAACGATGCATAGAAAGGATGGCGGATCCAGCGATACGCGCCGTAGGTCACGATGTGTGTGGGCGCGTCGTTATCCTGGTGCCACAACGCAATTGGAATCCGATGCGTCCCAAGTGTGAAAAACATCAGAGCAAGTGATGCCACTGAAAACAACACCGCCGTCGGTTCGAGAATCCGGATCGCGTATTGAGCACCGTTCAGCAGTGAGACATAGCCGAGATGCGAAGCCAAAAGAAAAACCGTACACAGAAAGAACGGAGAGGCGGTGACCCACCACATCAGATTGAACTTGCCGTCCTTCTTGAAAAAAAGTTTCGGCAACAACCCGATAAAAACAAAATTAAGCAGAAATAGCAGCAATACCGATTCGTTCATTTGAATTCACTAGTCAAAGTTAAACACAAATCCGAGGGAGTTGTGTGATCATATCTTTGATTCCACAAGATTCAACAGTTTCCGGCGAGCTTCATCCTGGCAGGTTCGAATGGGCGGGGGCTAAATCCTGTTTCGCGAGCCACTCCAATAGCACAGCGCGTTTGACCTTGCGGGTCGTGGTCTTTGGCAAGTCTTCGAGACGGACACAAATCCTCGACGGACGTTTGTACGGGGCCAGTTCTTTGTACAGGCGGCGCACTTCAGCGAAGATCACCTCGTCAATATCCATTGACTCACGCAGAGCTTTCTCGTTGGGGACAACGATCGCACATACTTCTTCAGTCCCAGCAGTGAGTCCGTCGCTGGACACCGATCCGACAATGCAGACCTCTTTTATGAACTCGCTCCGTGAGATCACTGCTTCCACCTCATCGGGGTTAACTTTTTTGCCGCTCGAGAGGATGATCACGTTCTTTATGCGCCCGGTAATGTACAGAAAACCGTCTTCATCGATCCTTCCAAGGTCCCCGGTGTGAAACCAGCCAGCGGGATCAATGACCGATGCCGTTAGATCAGGCCGCCGATAATATCCTTTCATCACGTGAGGCCCGGCGGTGAGAATTTCTCCGTCATTCCGCTCATCGTCCTGTTGTATTCGAACTCTTACGCCTGCAAGCGGTCTCCCGACTGAACCCACCCGGTTGGCCTTAGGCGTATTCACCGACACCACCGGGCTGGTCTCCGTGAGCCCGTAGCCGAGATATATCGGAACGCCAATCCTTTCAAAACAATCGAGCACCTCGGGCTCCAGCGACGCACCGCCGCTAATAAAATTCTTGAGCCTGTTCCCAAAGCGTTTGTGAATACCGCTGAAAACCATCTTCTTTACAAAACGAAATCCTCGACGCGGAACAACGCGAAACGCTGTCGCGAATAAACGACGTGACGCAGGTCCTGATTTCTGTATCTCCCGTTCGATCGACGCTTTGAGCATCTTCAGGAAGATCGGCACGGTGATCATTGCAGTCACTTTTTTAGTGCGCATTATCTCTGCGATCTCGTGCGGGAAGAGCGTCTCGCAATAACAGATTGAGCCGCCGGCATAGAGCACACCCAGCAGGCCGCAGGTCAGCTCCAAAAGATGATTCATCGGAAGCATCGACAGAAGCACGTCGCGCGAGGTGAGCTTCATTACACATTCGAAATTCATCACCTGATAGGCCAGGTTGCGAAAAGTCACCATCACACCTTTGGGTGCGCCGGTGGTTCCCGATGTGTAAACGATCAGTGCGGTCTCGTCATAATCTCGTTCAACACCATCGGAGTTTGCAGGTGATTGAAGAGTGGCCATTGCCCGACAAGAGTCTTTGGCTTCGAGCCCGTCGAGAACTATCAGTGACAAACTCCAATCCGCTTCTTCCTGCAGTCGACGAGCGGTATCGAGAAGCTTCGAAGAGACGAAGATAACTCGAGGTTCTGAATCGGCCAGGATCGACGCGAGTTCTGACTCGGTCAGCCTGACGTCGATCGGTACGACTACGGCCCCGCACCTGATCGATGCAAAAAACGCAACCGACCATTCCGGTCTCGATTCGGAGAGGATCGCAATTCGATCTGCTCGCACAATGCCCTGCGAGATAAGATAGTCAGACACTCTGGTTACGTCGCGATCCAGTTGAGTGTAGGTTGTTTCCTTCCAAACGCCGTGTTCATAAAAATGGAACGCGGTCCGGCCGCCATACAGATCGGACTTGAACTGCATGAGCGAAAGCACCCCGGCCTGGTATGCGATCTCGCTCGGTGTTTGTCGGTCAGCGGTCATTCTTCCTCACGTTGCCGTTCATCATAAGTCACCGGTCAAGGGCTGGCATAGCGACTTGTGACAGCTCGTTAAGTGACATACTCCCGGGAGAGTGGGGGATGGGGAGACGGGGAGAAGGTCGAGGATTGAAGTTGGAGGATAGAAGCCTCTATCCTCGATCTTCTTCCCCCGTCGCCCCGTCCCCCATTCTCCCCGTCTCCCCTTCCGCCTCTCCCCGCTTCCTTTCGCCAAGACTCGTGAGATAAAATCCTCGGTTCGCAAAGACAAGAAAAAGCGGAGGAATAATGGCTAGAAAAAAGATAACGGTCGTAGGAGCCGGCAATGTTGGGGCTACCGCGGCTCAACGGCTTGCCGACAAGGAACTCGGCGATGTGGTGCTGGTAGATATCATCGAAGGAATGCCGCAAGGCAAGGCGCTTGACCTGGCGGAGACCGCTCCGATCGAGGGCTACGACTCGAGGCTGGTCGGCACAAACGGCTACAAGGAGACAGCTGATTCTGACGTCGTCATCATCACATCCGGGCTGGCGCGCAAACCGGGAATGAGCCGTGATGACCTGCTTAAGACCAATGCTGGAATTGTAGGTTCGGTTACCGACGAGATAATGAAGTACTCCCGAAATCCGATACTGATCATCGTTTCGAATCCTCTCGATGCGATGTGTCACGTTGCGCTCAAGCATTCCGGTCTTCCAAAGCATCAGGTGATAGGGATGGCAGGTGTCTTGGATTCGGCGCGAATGCGTTGTTTTATCGCCGAAGCGCTAAACGTGTCGGTTGAGAATGTGAACGCCTTCGTACTCGGAGGACACGGCGATACGATGGTTCCGCTTCCGAGATACTCGACAGTGGCAGGCATTCCGCTGCCCGATCTGATGCCACAGGACAAGATCGATCAAATCGTGAAGCGGACGGCAAACGGCGGGGCTGAAATTGTGAGCCTGCTGAAGACGGGATCGGCTTACTATGCGCCGTCAGCCGCGGCAGTCGAAATGGTCGAAGCGATTTTGAAGGACAAGAAGAA
>Ga0075425_100009623_pt1 | contig 10290 bp, 8 predicted proteins | sample SoiMethybrSBSTD4_FD_75300 | JGI IMG/M metagenome (GOLD analysis project Ga0075425, IMG submission 75300) | Bulk soil microbial communities from a Populus tree surrounding site in Tennessee, USA - Soil MetaG P. TD hybrid SBSTD4 | ecosystem: Environmental > Terrestrial > Soil > Tree plantation...
CGTGACCAGCCCATCGGAGGTGAAGAACGTCGCGATCTGCTGTTGCGCGGCGAGCGCGAACGGCGCACCCGGCCCGACGATGTTCGTCAGGAAGGTGTGCGGGTTCTTGCTCGTCCCGAACGCCGGCTGCGCGAGGTCGTTGCGGAACAGCGTGGCGCGGTCAGCGCAGCCGCAGGCCCGCAGGATCGCCGACGTCGTCGGGTTCGGGACCGTCTGGTCGCCGCGTGCGAACTGGAAGATCACCGGGCGGGTGATGTCCGGTGCGTAGGCTGCCGGGTTGCCTGCCTGCTGTGCCCACTCGGTGTTGTCGATCAGATTCGCGATCGCCTCCGCGCCGGCCACGGTGTCGACGACGAGCGGCAGGTTGCGGAGCGGCATGTTCTCGTTGAAGTTCGTGAACGGAGCGACGGGAGGCGCGTTGTAGAGCGAGGGCGTCCGGGCAAGCAACGCAAGCCCGACGAGCGGCCGGAACACGCCGAGGCGCGCCACCTCGATGATCGAGCCGCCCGCGACGTTCGGGACGCCCGCACGGATGTCGGGCTCGAGCCCGAGCAGCTGCGTGCCGTAGATGCCGCCGAACGACTGGCCCGAGTAGTAGATCCGCGACGTGCTGAGGTCCGGCGTGCCGTCTCCGTCGACGTCGATGCCGGCCTTCAGCTCCTTGACGAGTTGCGTGATGTCGACAACCGTCTGCCGGAGACCGTCGCGGTTCCCGATCAGCGACTGCGGGCCGATCGCGCTCACGCCCTCGGTCGAGTCGATCGTGCCGTTGTGGTCCTGGTCGAAGCCGCGGCCGCCTGCCGGCAGCGTCACCGGCGCCGCTCCGTCGGTCCGGTTCACGGTGTACGTGCTGCCCGCGCCGAAGCCGTGACCGACGACGTTGATCGCGATCGTCGCGATCCCGTTTCGGGCGAGCGTGCCGGCGACGGCGAACGGCGCGCCGTTCTTCGAGTCGGTGAAGCCGTGCCCGAAGATCGCGGTCGGCCAGCCGCCCGCGGGCGCGGCGCCCTGTGGCAGGAACAGCGTGAACTGGAGGTTGTTCACCGACTGGACGGCGGGGACGCCGGTGCCGGTGCCGACGGCGGGAATGACCTCGTCGGCGTTCTCGTAGTCGGGCGAGTTGAAGGTGCCGAATGCGATCGTCCCCACGCCGACGAGCGCCGGCGTTGCAAGGTGGACGGTGTTGAGCGGCCCGGTCGTGCGCGTCTGCTGGTTCCAGTCGATCCCGGCCACGCTCCCGAGCGGGAAGACGTCGCGGGTTCCGCCGTCGACGAACGAGACCGGTGTCGCCTGCAGCTGCGAGCGGATCTTCGTCGAGATCGCCGTGATGCTCTGCGTGGTGAACAGGCTCGCCGCCGCGACGTCGTCCCGGTCGATTCCCTCGGCCTTGAGGGCCTTGCGCAGCGCCTTGCGATACGACCTGGCGGCGTCGTTGTCGCCGCGGTCGCCGTCGTCGCCTTGTTCGAGGTCGTCGTCGAACTCGCCGAGTCGCTTGCCCTTCGCGTCGCGTACGTCGCGCGTCACCACGAGGAGATAGGTCGTTGCTTCCGAGAGCTGCTGGTCGCTTTCGAGGTGCAGCGTGTTCGTGAGGGGCTCCCACACCGCCTGGTTGATCCCGACCACCTGATGGTCTGGGCCGACGAGGAAGACGGTGTGACTGGAGACGCTGGTCGTGTCGATCCCCGCCGAGAACGGAATCGTGATGCGCGGCTGGATGTTGAAGCCGTCGAGCGTGTCGAGGACCGCGACGTCGGCGCAGTCGGAGGGGAACGATGCGCAGTCGGGCTTCGGCACGTCGACGCGGAGCCCGGTGACCTGTGTCGCGTCCGAAACCGTGTCGAGGTTCGTCGGGAACGGCTGCAACGCGTGCGTCTTCGCGAGCGCAGTCGCGGGGAACGCGAGCACGATGGCGGCCAGCACGGCGGCGCGAAGGAGAGTTGGCATGCGGCTGTACCCCCTGGGAGCTGGAGAGTTGTCGCGGCGACGCTACTCCCCGTTTGACTCGCGAGTCAACGTCCACGATCGCGTTAGTCTCCACGGACGGCGTCCTTGCGCTTCCGGGTCAGCGGCACCCTCCCGATCAGGCTGGTCCAGCTCGGGACGGCGCTGCTCGTCCTGACGGTGATCATCGGGTTCGCGTCGTTGCCGCGCACACCCAGCCGCGCCGCGACCGCAGCCCCGCCCGCGGTCGCGTCTGTGACGACGACTGCTGCTCCTCCGCCGGCTCCGCCGCCGCCTCGCCTCGTCATGTCGTGGCAGTCGGCGGGCGGGCTGATCGTGCACCCGGATCAGCTCGATCCGGTGGTCGCTGCCGAGGAGGCGCGCGCGGGCGGGCTCGGCTGGATCGCGCTGCAGATCGCGGACGGGGAGACAGCGTTGCCGTCACCGGCCAACTGGGTCGCGCGCTTCCGCGCTGTGAGCGGGATCCCCGTCGGCGGCTGGAGCGTGCTGCGCGACGATCCCGCTGCGGAGGCGAATCTCGCGGCCACGCTGCTCGGTCAGGACCAGCTCGACTTCTACGTCGCCGACGCCGAGCAGGAGTACGCGGCGACGAACGGCGTCGAGCACAGCCTTGCGCACGCACACCGCTCCGGCGAGTTCATCGCTGCGTTCCGCGCGCTCGAGCCGACGATGCCGGCCGCGCTCGCCTCCTTCTGCCGGCCCGACGAGCACGACCTCGACTGGCAGGCGTGGGCGACTGCGGGCTTTGCGTTCCTGCCGGAGGCCTACGTCGACCAACTCGGGGCGGACGGGACGCCGACCGCCTGCACGACCGCCGCCGAGAAGTGGTTCCCGCGGTCGGCGATTCATCCGGTGCTCGGTATCTTCGCGGGCCCGTACCCGACGCCGGCGCCGGCGGAGTACGCGGCGCAGCTCGCGCAAGCGGGGACGACCGGCTTCTCGCTCTTCCCGTTCGAGAACGCCGACTCGAACGCGCTCGCTGCTTACGCCGCCGCGATCGAGGCCGGCACGATCGCGCGCGCCCCGCAGCCATAGTCGTCGCCAACCGCGTCGTCCCGACGGCACGTTTCAGTCAACGGCACGCGCACGGAGGCACACCGCGGTTCACCGGGTAGCGCCCGCGCAACCCACGCGGCCGTCACAGCCGAAACGTCGAGTCGAAGCCAGTCGAATGAACGGTCTGCGCGGCGGCATCGACTGCGACACTCACGCGCGACGCGGAATGTCCACACCACCCCTCGAACGACCTGCAGACGCCGTGGAGCGCGGTGACGCGCCCGGGATCGACCCGAAGGCGCTCGCCGACCGCTGCTGCCGTCGCGGCATCAGCTCACCGCTGTCCGTCCGCGAGCTCACCCGCTGGCTGACCGCCGAGCGCTTCGCGACGCTGCAGGACGGGCTGCTCTATCCGACGCCGTTGTGCGTCGAGTTCGCGTCCTGGTCGTGAAGTCGTAGTCGCGCGCGCTATGGTGTGATCGATGACGTTGCTGCGGTCCCGCGTGAATGAGCTTCTGCCGGTTCCGGCGGTCGCTCCGCGGCCGCCGTTCGTGCACGTCCCGGCGTAGGCGCTCCCGCCGCTTCGGCTCGGAGCGCCGCAACCGACTCCGTCACCGCCGGTAGACGTCTACGAAGGAGAACGCGATGTTCGCAAGAGCCCTGCTCGCGGGAGCGACCCGATGAGCACCCGTTTGCCCACCCAATCGAGCGACTTCCCCGCCTGGTACGGCGAGGTCGTGCGCCGCGCCGGTCTCGCCGAGAACTCGCCTGTTCGCGGCGCGATGGTGATCAAGCCGTACGGCTATGCGATCTGGGAAGCGATCCAGCGCGAGCTCGACGATCGCATCAAGGCGACCGGCCACGAGAACTACTACTTCCCGCTGTTCGTGCCCGTCTCGGTGCTGGCGCAGGAGGGCGACCTCGTCGAAGGGTTCGCCCCCGAGGTCGCCGTGGTCACCGAGGCCGGCGGCAAGAAGCTGGAGGAGCCGCTCGCCGTTCGTCCCACCTCCGAGGCCCTGATCTGGTCGACGTATGCGCGCTGGGTGCAGTCCTACCGCGACCTGCCGCTGCTCTACAACCAGTGGGCGAACGTCGTCCGCTGGGAGCTGCGGCCGCGCCTCTTCCTCCGCACGAGCGAGTTTCTCTGGCAGGAGGGGCATACCGCGCACGAGACCGAGGACGAGGCCGTCGCGGAGACGCTGACGATCCTGCACGACGTCTACGCCGACACGGTCGAGAGCGTGCTCGCGATCCCCGTCCTGCGCGGACGCAAGAGCGAGAGCGAGCGGTTCCCCGGCGCCGTCGACACCTACACGCTCGAGGCGCTGATGCGGGACGGAAAGGCGCTCCAGGCGGCGACCTCGCACTACCTCGGGCAGGGGTTCGCGCGGGCGTTCGACGTCCGCTACACCGCCCGTGACGGCAGCGAGCAGTATCCCTATGCGACCTCATGGGGCGCGAGCACACGGCTGGTCGGCGGCGTCGTGATGGCGCACGGAGACGATCGCGGGCTGCGGCTCCCGCCTCGCGTCGCGCCGCAGCAGGTCGTGATCGTGCCGATCCTCGGCGAAGACGACCACGCAGACGTGCTCGAGGCCGCCGCCGCCGTCGCCGACGAGCTGCGGGCGGCGGGGGTTCGCGTTCGTGTCGACGACCGGCCCGAGTACCGGCCCGGGTTCAAGTTCAACGAGTGGGAGCTGAAGGGCGTGCCGCTTCGCATCGAGCTCGGCCGCCGCGACCTCGCGGCGAGCGCAGTCACGGTCGTGCGCCGTGACACCGGCGACAGGCGGCAGCTCCCGCTCGCCGGCGTGTCGGCCGCGATCGACGGGATGCTGGGCGACGTGCAGACGTCGCTCTTCCGCGCCGCGCGCGACGAGCAGGAGCGGCGAACGCTGCGCGATCCGAGCAGTTACGACGAGATGATCGAGTATCTGCGCGACGCGCGCGGGTTCGTGGTCGCGCCGTGGTGTGGCGACGCGGAGTGCGAGGCGCGCGTCAAGGAAGACAGCTCAGCGACGATCCGGTGCCTGCCGCTCGAGGAGCAACCGGGGCAGTCGGGCACGTGCGTCTGCTGCGGTCGGTCAGCCGCAACGACGGCTGTCTGGGCACAGGCGTACTAGCGGCAGCGAGGGCGGCGCTTCGCTGCGCCGCCCTCGACCGCGAAGTCATCGCAGCACCGCTCACACCGTAACCGCGCTGTCAGCCGCCGCCCGCAGGTTCTCTACCCGTTGCCGTAGAGGACGTCCTCTCAATGCAAGCGACGTTGTGCAAGCCATCCTGTCCTAGAAGCGCTCAGCACCTCTTTGGTCGTGGACGCCCTCGACGGTGTTCGCTGCGGCTCGTGAGAGATAGGCTGCCCGCCTGAGCATTCTCGGAAATCGCGTGCTCCGTAAGGAGGACCCCCGCTTTCTCCGGGGCGAAGGACGCTACGTCGAGAACCTGCGGCTCGAGGGTGCGCTGACGGTCACCTTCGTTCGCTCGCAGGTCGCTCACGCCGCCCTCGTCGACGTCGATGTAACGGCGGCGGAAGCCCTGCCGAACGTCGAGGTCATCACGGCGGCCGATCTGGATCTCGGCGTGTTCGGACCGGACTTCCCCGACGTGAACCCGGTCATGGGACGCCCGCTCGTTGCCGTCGACCGGGTCCGCTTCGTCGGCGACATCATCGCGATCGTGCTCAGCGAGAGCGGTGCGACCGGGGCGGACGCCGCAGAGCTTGTAGCCGTCGACTACGACCCGCTGCCGGCCGTGAGCGCCGCAGACGAGGCTGCGAAGGACGAAGTGCTGCTCTTCCCGGAAGCGGGCACGAATCTCGCGGCTCGCTCCGGATCGTCGGAGCACGACGAGAACCTGTTCGGGGGCTGCGACGTCGTCGTCTCGGGCACGTTCGTCAGCCAGCGCATGGCGCCATGTCCGCTCGAGGCGCGCTCGGCCGCCGCCGCGCTCGGGCCCGACGGCCGGATCACCGCCTGGCTCTCGACCCAGACGCCCCACCAGGACCGGATGGCGCTCGCCGAGACGCTCGGGCTCGATCCGTCAGTGGTCCGCGTGGTCGGCGGTGACGTCGGCGGCGGCTTCGGCGCGAAGACGCTCAACGTCGAGGAGGTGCTCGTCGTCTGGCTCGCCCGCCGGCTCGGTCGGCCCGTGCGTTGGACGGAGACGCGCAGCGAGAGCATGGTGGCGCTGCCGCACGGACGCGCTGCGCGCCTGGAGTTCACTCTCGGAGGGACCCGCGACGGAAGGGTGCTCGCCTACCGGCTCGATGTCCTGCAGGACTGCGGCGCGTACCCGTCGGTGGGAGCCATCCTGCCCGGCCTGACAGGACTCATGTCGAGCGGCGTCTATGCGATCCCGCGGATCGAGTTCGAGAGTCGCTCGGTGGTGACGAACACGACGCCCGTCTCGGCCTTCCGCGGCGCCGGCCGGCCCGAAGCCACGCAGGCGATCGAGCGTGCGATGGACATGTTCGCAGCCGAGCTCGAACTGGACCCGGCTGAGGTCCGGCGGAGGAACTTCATTCCGAGGGATGCGTTCCCGCACACGACCGCGTCCCGTGCGGTGTATGACTCGGGCGACTACGAGGGCGCGCTCGACTTGGCGCTGAGGTCGGTCGGCTACGACGAGCTGCGCAACGAGCAGCGGCAGCGGCGCGAGCAGGCTGCCACGACGCAGCTCGGCATCGGCATCTCGAGCTACGTCGAGATCACGAACGGGATCGCCGAGTCCGAGTTCGGCGAGGTCGAGATCACGCCGGAGGGCGGCGCGATCGTTCGTACCGGCTCGTTCTCCCACGGCCAGGGCCATGAGACGACGTTCGCGATGATCGCGGCTGAGCGACTCGGGTTGCCCGTCGAGAACGTGACCGTCCACAAGGGCGACACGGACGAGATTGCCAGGGGCACAGGCACCTACGGCTCGAAGTCGACCCAGATCGGAGGAGCGGCCGCTGCGCTCGCAGCCCAGGATGTGCTGGAGGTCGCCAAGCAGCTCGTTGCCGACTACCTCGAGGCGAGCCCGGCCGACATCGTGCTCGACGCGGCCTTCGGCCGCCTCCACGTGGCCGGCGACCCCTCGATGGGGATCTCGTGGGCCGACCTGGCCTCGCGCGCGTCGGCCGACGGGCGCCTTGCAGAGCTGAAAGCTGAGCACGAGTTCCAGGCCGCCGCGCCGTCCTTCCCGTTCGGCGCCCACGTGGCCGTCGTCGAGGTCGACACGGAAACGGGCCGGGTCGAGCTCCGGCGGCTCGTCGCGGTCGACGACGCAGGCACGCTGATCAACCCGCTGATCGCGCAGGGGCAGGTGCACGGCGGGATCGCTGCCGGCGTTGGTCAAGCACTCTACGAGGACTTCGTCTACGACGAGGACGGGAACCCTCTGACCGCCACCTTCGTGGGTTACGCGTTCCCGTCGTCTGCCGACCTGCCGTCGTGGGAGGCGGTCGAGATGGAAACTCCGACCCCCCTGAATGCGCTCGGCGCGAAAGGAATCGGCGAGTCGGGGACGGTCGGCGCGACGCCCGCCGTCCACAACGCAGTCGTCGACGCTCTCGCACCGTTCGGTGTGCGAAACATCGATCTCCCCGCCAACGGCGAGAACGTCTGGCGCGCCCTCCGGGAGGCGAAGGCGTGATGACGACCGCGCTCACCCTCAACGGCTCCGCGCTGCGAGTGGACGCCGAGCCACACCACCGCGGTGTGCGCAACGTCCGAAGAAGTGGAGCGTGCCGGGATCGAACCGGCGACCTTCGGCTTGCAAAGCCGACGCTCTCCCAGCTGAGCTAACGCCCCGAGCGAGGCGGATTGTACCGCGCGTCGAGACGCCCCTCCTCGGACGAGGGACGCCTCGCGGGCGATGGTCGGCCGCCCTAGGCGGCCCGGGAGAGCCGCTCTTCCTGGCGGGCTCTTTGAATGATCGCGTCGCGGTCACCGAAGCGCAGCAGGGCACGCGCCTGGCGCTGCTCGTCCCAGAGGCGCGCGATCTGCTCCTCGAGCTCCTGATGCTCGGCGGTGAGCCCCGCGTCGTACTCCTGCGACAGCGCCCGCATGACTTCCCCGCGGCGTGCGGAGAGGCGGTCGATCTCGTCTCTGATCTCGATCAGTGTTCGCATGGCAAGGAAAACGCCGAGGGACCGCAGGATATTCCTACGAATACCCGAGCTCGTCCAGCCGGTCCTCGTCGATTCCGAAGTAGTGAGCGAGCTCGTGGAGGACGGTGATCCGGATCTCCTCCTCGAGCTCAGCCGGGTCGGGGAACGACTCCACGAGTGGGCGCCGGAAGATCGTGATCTTGTCCGGCATGTACTCGGCGGACTCCCAGAGCCCGAACAGGTCGGGGTCGTCCGGATCCTCCTCCTCGACGACGACGGCGACGTTCTCGAGCGCCCGCGCCAGGTGCGGCGGGAGCGAGTCGAGCGCCCGCCGGACGTGCTCGTCGAAGTCACCTTCGCCCGGGCGCAAGGGGCTCGCGGACCTGGAAGAGCTTGACCGTCAGGACGCCGAACAGGAACCCGCCGACGTGGGCCGCGAACGCGACGCCCCCGGACTGCGCCGGGTGCGTCATGGAGAAATTCGCCTCCCAGAGCTGGAGCAGGAACCAGGCGATGAGGAAGAACCCGGCCGACAGGCGCCAGGGCAGGAACCCGAAGAGGAGCGTAAAGACCCGGGCCTGCGGGAGCACCACGAGGTAGGCGCCGAGCACGGCTGCGATGGCGCCGCTCGCGCCGACGTTCGGGATGCTTGCCGCGGCCGCCCCCGACCAGTGCAGCGTCACCCACGCCTGGGTGAGCGCGGCTGCGAAGCCGCCGGCGAGGTAGAAGACGATGAACCGGAACCGGCCCATCACGTCCTCGACGTTGTTCCCGAAGATGAAGAGGAACAGCATGTTCCCGAGGATGTGGAGCCAGCTCGCGTGCAGGAACATCGCCCCGAAGGCCCCTTCCGGCCAGGGGAGGTGGTCGCGCGCCGGGCCGAGGCACGGCCCGCTGACCGCGCAGGGGTAGAACGCGTAGTGGTCGATGCGGCCGGCGCGCGCCCCGAGCTCCCAGAACCAGACGCCGAAGTTCGCCGCGATCAGGGCGTAGGTGGCGAGCGGGACGCGGCGGGTCGGGACGTTGTCGAAGAGCGGGAGCACCGCATGAATCCTACGCGTTCCACGAACTTGACAGTACAACACTTAGGTTTCATTCTGTTCCACGAGTCAGATCATCGGTCTCGCCGAGGAGGTCCCTGAGCCGGGCGAGGCCGGCGAAGACGCGGCTCTTCACCGTGCCGATCGGGATGCCGAGCCGCTCGGCGAGCTCGGCCTGCGTGAGGCCGCCGTAGTAGGCGAGCTCGAGCGCCTCGCGCTGGTCCGGAGACAGCCGGGCGAGCGCCGCCTGCACCGTGCGGCGCTGCTCGCGAAGCGCCGCCTCCTCGTCCGTCGCGGTCGAAGCAGCGGCGGGCACGTCGTCGGCGAGCTGGTCGGTGCGGCGGCGATCCTCGCGGCGGACGATGTCGACGGCCCGACGGTGCACGAGGGTCAGCAGCCACGTCTGCGCCTTGCCGCGCCGGCTGTCGAACGAGGCGCCCGTGCGCCATGCGGCGAGGAACGCGTCCTGAACCGCGTCCTGCGCGAGCGCCGGGTCGCGGACGATGCGGAGCGCCAGCCCGTACGCGATCCGGCCGAAGCGGTCGTAGAGATCGGCGAGTGCCCGCTCGTCTCCGGTGCTAATCGCGGCGAGCAGCTCCTCGTCGGTGCGCGGCACCGCGCAAGCGTAAGCCCTCCCTCACACGCTCACCCTCGGGAGTGCGCGCGCGACCATCGCCACACCGGCGAGCACGATCACGACTGCGCTCACCGCCGGCAGCACGGCGACGAGCCGGCCGCGGCCGTCGAGACGTCCGAACGCGGACTGAGCGAGGACGGCGACGAGCCCGACGCACGTGATCGCGAGCGCGAGCCCTGCGCTGAAGGCGACGACGAGCAGCATCCCGAAGGCGACGCGATGCAGCGAGATCGCCGCGAGCAGGACGACGAGCGCCGACGGGCACGGGAGCAGGCCGCCGGAGACGCCGACGGCGAGCAGGCTGCGGTGCTCGTGCGCGTGCCCGTGATGGTGGTGCCCGTGGCCATGACGGTGCGCATGCGCGTGGCGGGCTCGGCCGACGAGCACTGCCGATCCGACCGCCACCACCAGCAACCCGGCCGCGAGGTCGAGCCACGGGTACAGCCGGTCGGGCACGACCCACTGCGAGAGGAGGAGCGTCACTCCGCCGAGCGCGAAGACGCCGGCGGTGTGCGTCGCGGTGGTGATCAGCCCGAGCAGCGCCGCCTGCCAGGGCGTACCGCGCGAGC
>Ga0075425_100009624_pt1 | contig 10290 bp, 5 predicted proteins | sample SoiMethybrSBSTD4_FD_75300 | JGI IMG/M metagenome (GOLD analysis project Ga0075425, IMG submission 75300) | Bulk soil microbial communities from a Populus tree surrounding site in Tennessee, USA - Soil MetaG P. TD hybrid SBSTD4 | ecosystem: Environmental > Terrestrial > Soil > Tree plantation...
CGGATCGGTCCGTTGGGTCCTTCGGTGACTTCGCCCTCCGCATATCCCACATGATCGTAGTGCGCGCCAAAAGCAACGTAAGTGTCTTTGAGCTTCGGATCCGAACCTTCGATTATCCCGACCACGTTGTGCGTGTATTGCGTTCGAACGATCGAATACTTCGCATCGATGTTGAAGGTTACTTTCACATTTTTCAACGCGAAGCTCGGGAGCGGTTCGCCTTTTGAAGCTTTGTCTTTCAGATCGTCATATTTCACATCGCTGCCGCTGAAGAGGAACTCGAAGAACTCGTCCTGCGCGGTGACCGCCGGTGGTATTGCAGAATCCAGGCGTTGAACCGTGACGAAGTCGCCTTCAGCCTGTTGCGCGCCGAACTGACCACCGCCTCCCTGTCCACCTTGACCCTGGCCTCGACCCTGGCCGCCTTGTCCCTGACCGCCCTGGCCACCTTGCCCGCCTTGTCCCTGGCCCTGACCTTGTCCCTGGCCACCGCCGCCGCGTCTAAAACCGCCAGCGACACCGATGCTGGCAAGGGCGCCTTCCTGATCGGTGGCGTAGCGTGAACGACCGCCCATCGCGCGTCGATACTCCTGACCCTCCATGCCTTTTGGCGGGTTGGTCCCTAGAAAGACGACCGTCTTACCCTTCACATTTCGTCCCTGATAGTCGTTGTGTTTGGCGAGAGGCGCGTTCAAACCGTAACCCACAAATTCGATCTGGTCCGAAGAAAGCGTTTGCTTGCCGCCGACATTGGGAGAGAAGGTGACGCCTTCTTTGTTCTTGAACGTGCGCGTCTGACCGTTGGCTTCAACCGTGCAGGTCGAATTGTTGTCGCTTTTGACGCTGAGGACCGGGACGCGCTGGAGATATGAGCCGTTTGGTCCCCCGGGTTTGACGCCCCAGGCTCTGAGGTGTTCGGCAATGTATCCTGCGGCGAGTCCGAGACCTTCGGTGTAAGTGCTGCGGCCTTCAAGGTCATCAGAGGCGAGATAAGTAAGCCACTCTTTAAGGTCTTGCTCGGTAATAGCACTGTGCCCGTTTCCTTTTGCCGAAACGTTGGTCAGCAAGATGCCGGCTATCAGAGTAATTTGAGTAACAATAGCAGCCAGTTTACGAAGGTTACGCATTGAACCTCTCCTTTTTTTGAGCGCAGTTGTGGATGAAGATGCTAGTACGATCGCAGCGGGTCGAGGGATGCAAAAAACCCGGTTTTGAGCACTGCCGAATCCCACCAACTCCGTTGATGGGATTTGAATAGATTTCTTCTGGAAACCATCTGTCGTTCTTCATTTAACTCAATTAACAAACACCGACTCTCGATCGGCGAGAGCGAACTAATACAAGGGTTTAGGGTTGCCTTTGAACATTCACAAATAGGCGTAACACCGGTCTGGCGATAGTCAGATGCTGTTCCCGAAAATACCCAGGATTTCGAGGAGCTACGTTGCGCCGTTAGACGAGCGACGATTTTGGAGACCCATGAGTTTTAACTGGTCACAGACGCTTGGTACTGCCGAGAAGCAGCTTGCACGTGGACGGATCCTCGCCTCGATCGAAGAGTATCAAAAGCTTGCCAACTGGGATCCGACGGATCTAACAATCCTCAACACTCTCGGTGATCTCTATGTCCGAGTCGGCCGCTTTGAAGACGCAGCGCGGATCTTCGCCCGAGTCGCCGCCGGATTTCGTCAGCAGGGCTTCAACTCCAAGGCCATTGCAATACTTAAAAAGCTGATGCGGATCGCTCCCCACGATCTGGAGTCCTCAGCGACCCTGGCTGAATGCTATCTCTCTCAAGGACTCCGCGTTGAAGCTGGTCGTCAGTTCTTAGAAGTTGTACAGGCGTATCATCGCGACGGCAAAGAAGACAAAGCTCTTGGTATCCATCAGCGCATGCTTGCAATCGATCCCACCGATACTTCGTTATTGATGTCTCTCGCAGAGCGCTGCGAGCGAGACGGACTTCTCCATCGCGCTCACCAAAACTTCATGGCGGCCGGAGCCGAATATTCAAAGCGGGGATTGAACGATCTCGCGCTGTCGGCATACCTGAAGGCTCAAGGTGTCAAACCGGATGAGCAGGAAACGCTTTCGGCCATCTCGTCGATATGCACCAAGATGGGGAAACCTGAAAGCGCGATCCCTATCCTAGGCGAGGCGATTTCACGAAATTCGGGCAACCACGATCTGTACAGAATTCTCGGATCTCTATACCTGACCGCCAACCGTCTGGAAGATGCCTCACAAACGTTTCGAACATTAGTGACCCTTGCACCTTCCGAGTATCCGAGGCTGCTGCATATTGCCGAGAGATTTCTCGCAGCCGGCAACCTCGACAGTGCAGTCGAGCAAATCAGTGGAATCATCGACGCTTTGATGTCGAACCGTAACGAAGAACCAGCCGTCGATTTTCTCAACAGAGTTCTTGAACAAGATCCGCAACATTCCGCAGCCCTGTCGAAGCTGGCGTACATCTATCGCCGCCTGCGCGACGACTTCAGTCTGATTCGCACGCTCAAGTCCATGGTTGACGGAGCGATGAGCAGAAACGACAAGACGGCGGCAATCGAGTTACTGAAAGAGTTATGTACACTCGAGCCGAAGAAGCAGACTCACCGCGATCTTCTCAAAGGCCTGGGAGTGGACACTCGTCCCATTCCTGCTGTGATCTATCCAGTTGTCACCGCCCCCACAATCAAGAAGAACAGAGACAATCCACACCGCGAGCTTCTGCGATCAGCCGCTGAGTGGACTCGCGCCGGAAACTTCGATGGGGCATTGGCCCTTGTGAAATCAGCGTTGAAAGTCGACCCAAACAACCTTCGGCTGCGCTACGCACTGAAACAGATTTACAAACGCGCTGGCATGATCGAGATGGCGGCGAACGAATTTCTGCAGATCGGTCGAATCAGGGAATCACTCAAAGCTGCAGAATCCGCACTCCAGGATGCGGCCGCGCCAGAGGACCTGAGTTACAACGGCGATCTTACAATTGCTGGGCTCGAGTTGATCTCGGCTAGCGAGCGTCGACGGAACTCGCGAGTCCCGATGCGCGTCCCTCTGGTTGTCATATCCGAAACGGCAGGCTGGCGAGAATTCACCGAAACGGTCGATGTGAGTGACGAAGGCGTGCGATTGCGCCTGGTACATCCATTGGCGCCTGAGGCTGTATTGAGACTTCTGCTGGAGACATCAAAGATTCCGGAGCAGGCCGCGCATATCGCTGCAGTCACTGCCTCGACCGGGATTGTGCGTCACTGTCGGACAATGCCAGGTAAACCAAATTTGATCGGTGTTGATCTCTCGAGGGAATCGATGAGGCTTTCAACGAGACTGCTCGCGGTTAAGGAGTTCTCGGATCATAGTTCTTTGGTGAATTGAGTTTTCTCTGCCGATCTCAGTCTGCTTTTAACTCCGAACATCGATGTTGCTTGATCTTCATACAAGCGGCTGTCTCAGATCTGTTGGCACATACTGGAAGAAATGAACTATTCTTCACGTTTTCTTGCCAGTTCATAGTCAATTGTTAGAGTGCTTTGTAGCCGTCCCTCTTAATGACATCGGTGACGTACTGCTGGCCCCTCTTGGGTTTGAAGAACGTGTGTATAGTACTGCCTCTTTAACCTGTTCTGTTAAACTCTTCCTTTCTTTTACGCGGTTAATCTTATTTTAACGGGGCGGGGGGACTTCTTAAAACGGGTGCGAAATTCGTGTTACGGAATGTGGTTTGTCTTACACTCTGTGTTCGTCGTAGCAGGCGGATCCGTTGATCAACTGTGCGCACAGGCGATGATAACCGTCTCGCCCTCTGAAGCGATTGCGCACCAACGCGAACAACGTCATTGAAACTTTTGGTCGGATGACTCTGATCAGGTGGGTTTCGGAAGGGGGCTGGGGGGCACAAACCCTAACGCCAGAGCTACTGATGTCCTCTATGAAACCTGTGTCCTTGTTTATGAACTGCTCAGATTCATCGAAGTACTCGATTTCGATCGCCTCGGAAATTTGCTCGCGCGGTTCCGCTCTCCGATCAACATCCGACTCTCCGATGTTGAAGACCGCCCAGGGACGCTCGCGGAAGCCCGGGGGTGGAAACTCTCCGATAAATTCGATCCCCGTTCGCCCGAATCCATCCCTAGGCGGATGAACCCATCGCACTATCGCGTAAGTCCCGTAAGTCTGCTCCAGAAACTCGTGCGAGCGAAGCACGGTGGGCATCGGCATTCTCAGATAAAGGATGTTGCCTACCAACAGTCGGCGTCGAAGAAGGATGCACGCGCCGCCTCGACTGAGGTCGATCGACTCGACGACTTCGTGCCAGTCGCTGGCACTCTCGTCGTAGCCGGTGACCTCGACAGGCATCGGGAGCTGAAAGCGTTCTCGTGCGCGTCGATTTGTACGTGGGGGCTTGGAAGTGGGGCTGCTCGTCCCGAGCTTGCTGCGTTGCTGTGGTGAGGTACGTTTTGAATCTTCTTTCTCCCAACCAAATAAGCGAGCGTCGTACTCGAGTCTCTCATCGAAGTCCATCATGATGCGAAACGCTTCGGAGACTCGTTCGGTGGCAAGAGATACTCTCGATCCAAGGTCGACCGCCAGCTCAGGAGCGAGCCCGTAGCTCGCGGGATCCAGCAAGATCATCGCCTTGAGGTATGCTGTTGTGATTTCGCCGGTTGTGGAGAGGTAGTCAATGCCCAGCACCTTGTAGTGAGTATCGGCCTTTTCAATGTGGACCAGCAGACACTCCAGCTCGTAAAAGAATGCGCTGAGGTCCTCCACCGAATAGCGAAACTCTTCGAATCCCGACGAATCGCAATCGCCAAATTGCTGCCCGTACGGAACTTCTTGTTCTATTGCGGCGGTTAGTGGTGCGGTCATCTTTGTGAATCCAACAGTCCCGCGTCGGGACCACAGAATGTAATAAACTTCCTCGAAAAAGGGGGCTACTTCAGGAGCGTCACAGCTAGTGACGCCTTCTGGTTTAGCAAGCGCGGTACCATCGGATTAAGACGACTTATCTTGTTAAATTTGTGTTACTTATCGATTCCGGTCCGGTGGTAGCATTCGGTCACTTTGAACCGAGCGCTGCAGGAAGAGTGAACGAGTTGACTGAATCAGTGGATCAAACAACCAAGTGTCCGCGCTTTTCGGCGAACATGATCGTTGCCTCCGTACCTGAATTGAAAAACGACATCGCTGTTGGTGTACCGATCGCCAGTATCGACGCGCTGTTCATATTCAACGAAGTCACATCCGATTTCAGGAGATCAGCATCCAGGCCCAGGCGAATTACCTAGAAAAAAGAGAGCCTGGTCGAGAACCGAGCATTGGCCGGGGCCGTAGCTTGTCAGTCATGTCCCCACCGACACAGAGTCGGTAGTGTCGGAAACCGAAACGTTCTTTTACTATCCGTGGCTGCGTTCGAATTCCTTCATGAAAGCTGCCAGGGCTTCGGCGCCGTCCTTTGGAAAAGCGTTGTAGATCGAGGCTCGAATGCCTCCCACCGAACGATGACCCTTGAGCCCATCGAGACCCGCTCTGGTAGCCTCGCTTACAAATTGTTTTTCGAGTTCCTCGCTCGGCAGTCTGAACGTGATGTTCATAAGCGAACGGCAATCCTTGTGCGCGTGACCTCGATAAAAATCACTCGCGTCAATCACACCGTAAATGAGTGCGGCCTTCTCCTGGTTGCGCTGTTCAGCCGCCGCAAGACCTCCCTGCTCCAACAACCATTTCATCACCAGCCGCATGATGTAGATCGTAAACACTGGCGGAGTATTATAGAGCGAGTTGTTTTTCGCATGAGTATTGTAGTCGAGCATCGTGTGCATCCCTTCCGGGCTGCGCGCCAGCATATCGTCTCGAATGAAAACCAACGTGACGCCCGCCGGCGCGAGGTTCTTCTGGGCGCCTGCATAGACCAACGCATAATTCTCAACATTGATCGGTCGCCCGAAGATGTCCGACGATGCGTCGGCTACAAGAGGCACATCGCCAGTCCTGGGATCGTACTTCCACTCGACGCCGTGAATGGTCTCATTGGTGGTGAAGTGAACATACGCGGCTTCCGGGTCGAGTTTTATTTCGTCCTGCGTCGGAACCCGTGTGAAGTTCTCAGATTCAGTCGACGCAGCGACATTTACCTTGCCGACTTTTTGTGCTTCCTTGATCGCCTTCTTTGACCACGACCCTGTCGAGATGTAGTCGGCCTTTCCGCCGGCCGGGAGCAGATTCATTGGCACCATTGAAAACTGCATCGAGGCGCCGCCCTGCAAAAAAAGTACGTGGTAGTTGTCGGGAATGCCCGCGAGCTTGCGGATGTCAGCCTCGCAGCCCTGAATGATTTCATCAAACGGTTTCGATCGGTGGCTGATCTCCAGCACCGACATCCCGACGCCAGGTAAAGCAACCAGATCTCGCTGGGCTTCTTCAAGAACCGCAACCGGCAACACTGCAGGGCCCGCCGAAAAGTTGTAGATTCTGTTCGTCATTACTTCCTCCATCAAAGCTTTAGCAAGCTCAAATCGATTATGTCCTGTGAGTTTGTTTTGATTGCGTTGAGAACTTCATCAGACGGCGCCGAGTCGAGGTGAATCCTCGCAATAGCCGCAGCCGCGCCGTCGAACACGATGTTCTCAGTCTCCTCGACGTTGATGCCCGCCCGCTTGAGTTGATCGAAGACGCTCGCAAGTACTCCGATCCGATCGTAGTGCCGCGCGACGAGCAGGTGCGTCGCCGGAGTCTTCTTCGCCAGGTTGACTACATTCGGCGCGCGCCCGGCCTCTTTGTACTCGCGAATGATGCGAACCGTTTCCTCAGCGATAGCTTCTTGAGCTTGATCTGTAGAGGCTCCGATGTGATGAGTCCCAATCACTCCATCGAGCCTGAAGATATCGTCCTCCACGGCGCCCACTCCGCCGGTGGGCTCACCGGCAAACACATCGAGACCCGCGCGAACGCCTCGCTCTTTCACTGCTCGCACCAATGCGTTTTGATCGATCACTTCGGCGCGAGATGTGTTGATGAAATATGATCCGGGCTTCATCGCGCCGAAGAACGATTCGTCTATCAGATTTCGAGTGTCGTTGTTTAGCGCGACGTGAACGCTGACGATGTCCGCGACTCCGGCCACCTCGAGAGGCGATTGCTTCATCTCGATTCCAAGCGCTTCGGCCCGCTCGGGCGTCAGAGATCGGCTCCAGGCTACGACCGGCATTCCAAAAGCGCGGGCTCGAGTAATCATCTCCTGACCGATTCGTCCGACTCCGATGAGGCCGAGAGTGCGGCCAAACACGCCGCGCGCCTTGCTGTATTCCTTTTTGTTCCAGCGTCCTTCCTTCAAATCGTTCGACGCCTTCGGTATGTGGCGGTCCAGGGCAAGGATCAATCCGAAGGCAAGCTCGGCGACGGCGACCGAGTTCTTGCCTGGGCAGTTTGTAACATAGATTCCAAGCGAAGATGCTTTCTTGACATCGATGGTGTTGTAACCGGCGCCCGCTCTGACGATGAGGCTGAGGCGTCCGCCGAGCATGTCTCCGGTGACCTTGGTGCCTCGTACGACAAGAATATCGGCGTCGCTTGACTTGATGGCCGCGGCAAGTGCGTCGTCCTTCAAGTCGGGCTCGTAGACGACGTCGAACCCCGCCTCGCGCAACTCAGCTTGCCCACCGTCGGGAAATTTATCAGCAATCAATATCTTCATTTAGGTGCTCCTGGTGCTGAAACGGAAGTGTATCTTACCAGACGAGAGTGGCGCCGTGGAGAGTGGGACGGATGGATGATAGTAGATTGAGGATTGAAGATGGAGGATCGAGGATTTGTCGAAACACGGAGGATTGAAGATGCGGCGAGGCCTAGTTTCCCGCCTTTTTGAAATACTGTCCGAGACTGAACTGAGCCCGGATGACTAACGAGGCGACGAGAATCGAGCCGGCGGGCCATCTCGTAGTTGGCGGAACCCCGGTCAAGCATTCCATCCGAAGACCGAAACAACGGTAAGAAGTTGTAGGGCGCACCTCCTCAGACTTCTGGTTTTGTAGCTGAGACTACTCTCAAGAAGTCGAAGGCGTCGAACCCGGAAGAGCTTGTGACCATTTCTCTCGCTGACGCGAAGGGGAAGGCGGCTTTCAAGGTTCAATCGGGAACCGACGTGCTGGCCGGTACGTTTGACGTTAAGTAATCAACAAACTTTAGCTGTCGCTCGTATCAAAACTAAGAAGGCTGCTCTCATCGAGCAGCCTTCTTTATTTGTGAGTTGGTCTGTAGCCCTCCAACAACGGGGTTCGCTTCGTCCGCTAGACCGCCGGTACTATCAAACTCGCCTGGAGTGTCACTAAGTTCAAATTGCGGTGATTGCAACCGGTCAACAAAAACTCACAACTCAGTACCTTGCCCAAGAGCTCTACTGCTCAAGGACTAAGATCGCATTTGAGATGGAAATACAGATTCTACCCTGCCGGTCCTCCATTATGTCATAGACCTGGTTGCTTTCTTCATCGCGCTCTCTCAACCCAGGATCGCCAAAATGTATTACCTCCCACTTATCTGTTACTTCCGAATAACTAATGAGTCCGCAATATCCGCGAACAGCATCTGCCCGCGCTTATCTTGATAACTCCGCCTCAGTTCAGAGGAATAACCACAATCGCCGATGATCTCCAACAACCGAAAAGTTTTCGTTGAATCCTTGGCCTTATCGTAAACGCAAATCTGATGAAAGTCTGAAAACCACAGGCGTCCGCTGCGGTCCTCATAGATTTGACCTTTCGGTTCAATTTGGGGAAATCGTTTCCACTGGTTCCGTTTCCTATCAAAGCGAGCAACCCCGCTCACCATAGAAAACCACCAAAATCTATCGCCGTCTTCCAAGGCATTGAAGATCTCATAGCGGACAGCCTCACGAGCCTCTGAGCGCTCTCCCGATAGGGCGGCTCCTTTAACATCTCTGAGATGCGGTTAACCGACGACCACTTCTCCCCGTCATACCTTCGTAACTCTTCACCGAACCACGACCAAAGGGTGCCTTCAGCGTCGCAAAAACCCCCAGCTTGAAGGAGCGGTTTCTGCTTTCGGCGAAATCCAAGCGTTGCCAGTGTGTGCCATCAAAATTCGTCAGATTCGGTAGCTTAAGCGAGTTTGTAAATCGTCGCAGAACCAAAGCCGACCGTCCTTACTCTGTGCGATTCTCTTAACCTCGCTCGGAATCAATGCACCGGTTGTGTAATGCAGCAAGGTGGAATTCTTATCCCGTCGATCACCGAGGAACGACCACTGCTGAGTGGTGTCGTCATAGACTGCGATAATACGCTCCGTTCCCTCCATCCCTGTTACCCAATATCGCCCGTCTCGGTCTTGAAAGAGCTATTTGGAACAAAACCCGGGAACCCTCGAATTGGACTATTAGCGCTCTGAAAAATACGCAGAATGCGGTGTCCTGCGATACTCTTAGAAACGGTTTGAGTCTCTTTTGTCGGACTTGACTGCGAATAGGACCATACTACTTGGCAGGATAGAAAACTGATAACGATCACTCGACCTAGGCGGCCAAGCCTTGGCGGAGAGGAACTCCTGTTCTCGGTGTTGCTCACTGTTGTCGACATATGCTCTTCAGCGATTCTATCGAGAAAATATTTAATTCACTCACCGCTCGGGTGCAGCATTAAGCTTTGCTTGTAACGCCGCCACGAAGCTCTGAAGGGTCGCAAGCTCGTGTCCAATTGCTTCACATTAGTTTGCGAAAAAACGATAGACCCGGATGAATCGCTGGGGGCGTGTGCCAGAACGCCAACCTCTACAAATATGCCACTCCGCTGGGGTGGAGAGGATGAATCGCTGGGTGCGGGTGCCAAAACGACGGCCTCTACAAATATGCACGCTGCGGTGGACCGGATGAATTCTTCATACCTTCGGAAGCCAAAAAGGACATCTCTGACGATAGTCCACGGATCTGACGCGTCAGCTCTTAAGCGAGATCGGTGAAGGTCTATCTTCGATCCTCTATCCTCCATCCTCTATCTTCCATCCTCGATCCTCTATCCTCGATCCTTCGCAGCTTTATCAACCGCGCGCACCGTGTCCCTCGCGATCAGCAGCTCCTCGTCGGTTGGAATCGTGTACGCCGCGAGTCGCGAATCGTCCGTGCTGATCAGCGAGTCACATCCACCCGCACAAGTCTCGTTTCGTTCCTTGTCCAGCTCTAAGCCCATCCACTGAAGCCCCTCGCAAATCGTCGCCCGGATCTCGGGTGAGTTCTCTCCGATTCCCCCGGTAAACACGATCGCGTCCGCTCCACCC
>Ga0075425_100009625_pt1 | contig 10289 bp, 7 predicted proteins | sample SoiMethybrSBSTD4_FD_75300 | JGI IMG/M metagenome (GOLD analysis project Ga0075425, IMG submission 75300) | Bulk soil microbial communities from a Populus tree surrounding site in Tennessee, USA - Soil MetaG P. TD hybrid SBSTD4 | ecosystem: Environmental > Terrestrial > Soil > Tree plantation...
GGACGGCGCGCTGTTCCCGAAATTCTCGGAGATCGCAATCCAGTGGGTGCCGCCGCCCGACGGCGCCCTGCCAATGACGTTCGTGTCGCCTTCCAAGGCGCTGGCGCTGCTGACCTTCTGGTGCTTCCTGGCTGGCTTCTCCGAGGCGCTGGTGCCGAGCATCTTGAGCAATGCCGAGCGCCAGCTCGGGGACGCCGCCACGGCACGCAAGACGTCGTGAGTGGCCAGCATCACGCGGCGGGATGATATGCGCGCGCCGCACTTGACGACAGGCAGCAATAGCCGGCCGGAACCTCGCCCCCGATCGCCGCGGGCTTGACGTTCGCAGGCCTGCTCGCGGACGGCTCGATGGTCATCCGGCGTCGAAACGAATGTCCGGCCGTGCGCGGCGCTGTTCAGCGATCGAGCCGGACCGTCATGCCGGGCTCGAACCCGGTGGCATCGCCTTGCGGATCGAGGCGCAGGCGCAGCGTATTGCGGTCGTAAGCGCCGACCGCCCTCTCCGCCTGCCACGTCGCGAACGACCCGAGCGGCAGGAGCTCGGTGACGACCGCCGGCGCCGGGGCGCGCGCGCCTTGCCGCACGACGTCGACCGCCGCGCCGACCCCGAGACCGTGCAAAAAATCTTCGCGCACGTTGAACGACAGCCATTGCCGGCCGGTCGCCGCGATCGCGAGCACCGGCTGGCCGGCGCGGACGTTTTCGCCGACCTCGGCGGCGATCACGCTGACCACCCCGTCGGCCGGCGCCCGCAGGACGGTCTTGGCCAGCCGCCGCTCGAGCACCGCAAGTGCGGCCGCCGCGGCTTCGACCTGCGCATCGGCGATCGCGCGTTCCTCCTTCGTCGGTCCGGCTTTCGCGGCGGCATGATTGGCCTCGGCTTCCGCCACGTCGGCCCGGGCGCTCGCCGCGTCGTTGGTGGCTTGATCGAGCGCCTGCTGCGAGGCGTTGTCGCCGCGCGCCAGGTAGGAAGTCCGGTCCAGTTGCACCGCCGCATAGTCCAGGCGCGACTTGGCCTTGGCGATCTCTGCCGCGAGCCGCGCGATCTCCTCGTCGCGGACGCCGGCATAGACGTGGTCGCGGTCGGCCGATGCCGCGGCAAGGGCCGCCCGCGCCTGCCCCACCGACGCGGTCAGCTCGAGTGCGGACAGCTCGGCGACGACGTCGCCGGCGCGGACGCGGGCGCCCTTCTGCACCTTGATGGCGTCGAGCTGGCCGCCGACCTCGGGCGCGACGCGGATCTCGGTCATGCGCACGATCCCAACCACCGGGACCGGCGGCCCGGGGCGCCAGAGCACATAGCCGGCGGCACCGGCCGCGACCACGAGAAGGCCAAGCGCAACGAACCGGCGGCGACTGCGACTAGGCATGCACGTGCCTCCGCTTGGCCAGGGCGGCGGATATCACCGCCAGCACGAAATAGACTATGACCATCGCCCACAGCGCTCGCCAATCGCGCGCCACCTCCGACACACTCGCGCCCAGCTGCCCAATGCGAACAATCCCGTCGATGGCGACATCCGACGGGAATATGTAACTGGCGACAAGCACCGACTTAGGGATGGCTTCGCGTGGCCAGGAAAAGCCGGCGAGGAAAAACTGCGGCAGGCTGGTGGCGAGGAAGACGAGCATCGGCGTCTCGGGGCGGGTGAACCATGCCCCCACGGCCTGGCCCATGAAGCTGGTCGCGAGAACAAACAGCGATGCCAGCGCGAACAGCTGTAATGGGTGGCCGAGCACGGAAAACTCGTAGACGCGCGGCAGCACGATCAAATAGAGCGCCAGCGCCGGCAGATAGATGGTCAGGTGCGCGATACCGCGGCCGAGTACGCCGGCAAATGCTCCGTTGACGCCCTGCGCGAGCGCCATGCTGGTCAGCATCGCGGCGGCCATCAGTAGCGTCTGTTGCAGAATGAGCAGGAAGGCCGCCGGCACGACATAGCTCGCATAGCCGCCCACCGGGTTGAAGATCGGCTGCAGCAGGGTTTCGGATGGGCTGGCGGCAGCGAGCGTCGCCTTCACCAGGCTGCTGTCCTGGCGCCCACCGCCGGCCGCGAGCTCGGACGACAGCGTACTGATCGCAACCGCGATGCCGCTGGCCGTCGAGCGAAAAATGAACAAGTACGTGGCATCGGCATAGATCGGAAGGTGGGCGGTGAGCCCTTTGAGGACATCGCGCTGCGTGCCGGGCGGAATCCCGACCACCGCGAAAGCCTCGCCGCGATCGAGCGCGGCGCGCGCCTCGGCGAGCGTCTCCGCCCGCACCGCCACGCTCACCGCGCCGCTGGCATCCAGCGTCTGCACTATGTCGTTGCTGAGCTCGCTCAGATCGTTGTCAACGACTGCGATCGGGATCTTGCGCAGAATCTGCGTCAGATATGGCTGCGGATAGAACACGCCGTAGATCACCGGCGCCATCACCATCAACGTGAAGGCGGCGCGGGTGGAAAGCACGCGGCGCCACTCGCCCACAAAGGCGCCGCCAATGCCGGACGCCGCAGCAGGCGCCGGTGGCGGCACGGCGGCTTCGCGGCTGCTTGCCGCGACGATCAAGCCCGGGCAGATCGCCCGCAGACGCAGGACCGCCAGCAATGCATAGAGCAGCGCCAATACGGCCAGCATGGCAAAGGGCCGCCCCGATTCATGCACCGGCAGGCCGTGCGCCGCCTGCCCGAACAACACCGCCATGTACCAGCGCAAAGGGAGGACCGCGCTCCACACCTGCGCGAAAGCATTCATCCCGAGAATGGGAAATCCCACGCCGGCGTAGCCGAAGGCGGGCGAAACCATGAGGCCGGTGAAGCTGAGTCCGGTCACCAGGTCGCGCGCCAGGAGCTGCATGAGCGCTCCGAGCGACAGATAGCCGGCGATCAGCAGCGACCCGGCGGCGACCATCATCGGCAGGTCGCCTTTGAACAAGATCCCGAACATGCCTTCGAGAATGAGCGGCACCGTCAGCATGATCATGAAAAAGATTGCGAACAAAGGCGCAAGCTTGCCGGCCAGGGCCACGATCGGATTGCCGCCCGCGCAGACCAGCCACGTGCGCACGCTGCGGCGCCGGAACTCGGAGCCCACCGCGTAGCCGGCAGCGAGCGCCATGACCACATGCAGCACCACCGGCAAAAGCGCGCGCAGCAGGTACTGGGCGTAGTTCCGGTCCGGATTGACCAGCACGATACTTTCGGCGACGAGCGAGCCGATGCGGGCCGGCTTCGGAGCGGCACTGGCGACGGCATTGCGAGTGGCCGCCGCAAGGCTGTCGCTCAGGCCCGACGATGCAACGCCGGCGGCGGTCAGGTACTGCTGGTTATAGAACGCGACGACTTGCGGCCGGCGCTCGGCCTTCAGATCGCGCTCGAAATTGGCCGGGATATAGACGGCCGCGATGGCTTCGCCGGAGCGAATCGCGCGCGACGCGGAAGCGAGGTCGCCGGCACGTTCGACGATGCTGAGACTGGGCGAGGCAGCGACCTGCTCGACGAAGGCGCGCGAGGTCTCCGATCGGTCCGCGTCGACGACGACCACGCCCAAGCCGCGGATCACTTGGTTGCTGAAGACGGCGGCCAGCACCGTAAAGGCGAACAGCGGCACGATGAAGATCAATATCAGCGCCGCGCGATCGTGCAACAGCCAGCGCGCTTCGCGGCGGGCGACGAGCAGAAATCCCGGCCTGGCCGGTTTCATTTGCGCGCACGCCAGTCGAGATAAGCGCTCATGCCGGGCCGCAGCTCCGGCACTTTCTCCACCGGATAGGCGCGGATGGCGAACGTGCGCAGGTCGAAATCTCCCGTGGCGCGGGTGGCGCGCCAGCTCGCATATTCACCCTTGGTGGCGATCAACCTGACCTCGACCGTGACGGCGCGGTCGGCGAGCGCCGGAATGTGCACATCGAAACGGTCGCCGATCTTCAGGCTTCTGACCAGGTCTTCGCGCAGATCGAAGTGGACCCACACGTCGTCGAGATCGATCAACGTGATCAACGGCACGCCGGGCGAAACGTATTCGCCGGGCTCGACGTTGCGCTGGTAGACCTGCGAGGCGACCGGCGCGTAGACGACCATCTGGTCGATGATCGATTGGACGGCGGTGATGTCGGCAACCGCCTTCTGCACATTCGCGACCGCGATCTCATGCTCCTCTTTCGTGTAGCCGTTGACCGCCTGCTCGTAGGCCGACTTGGCCTGGTCCGTGGCGCGCTCGCTTTCGTGCAGGGCATCGGTCACCTGGTCGAGGCGCGCCTGCGGCGCATTGCCGTGCTCGGCCAGCTGGCGGACACGCTCGTAGGTCTTCTGCGCCAGGATCACGCTCGCCTGCGCCCGCTCGTACGCGGCCTTGCGCGCCGCGATGACCTCCGCGCGCGTGCCGGCATTGATGTTGGCGAGCTGTGCCTCGGCCACGACTTTGGCGGCCAATGCCTGCGCGTGCTTCGCGACCGTCTCGGGATTGTCGATCCGCACCAGGACGGCTTCGGCGCGGACATTCTGGCCGCGCACAACCGGCACCTCCGCGACGCGCCCGTCAACCCGTGCCGCGATGTCGAACCTTGTCGCGTCGACCTCGCCCTGCACCAGAAGGGGTTGCGGCCGCACCAGGTACCAGATCGACAGGCCGCCAACAGCGATCACGATCAGGCCGACGATGATCGACGGGAGGCGCGCGGACAGCGGCACCCCGCCCTTGGCCTTCTCAAGTTCTCCCTTAGGCTCTTCCTTGATCTCTTTGTTGGCAGGCGCTTCCTGCAAAAGCCCTTGCTGCGGAGCCCCTTCCTTGGGCGACTGCTGCGCCGTCCCCGCCTGCATCACCACAGCCTTCCCCTCATTCTTCGCAGCGGCCGGACGATCTCCTGTCGCGGTCCGCCGGGGGTGGTTGCCAAAAAACGCCACGACTGCGCCCGAGTCATCGGCGCCCGCAATCGCCTGTCATCGGCAAGTTTGCACGCAAGCTGCCGCCCCGCTCGCATTGGATTGCTGCACCAAGGCCAATCTTGCGCTGTCCGCCCGAGGCGCTTGGCGCCCCGAAACTCTGCAAAATTCGGCAAAAATATTCAAGCCAGGTGGAGCATTCGCAGCTCGCTGTCATCGTCGCTTACGTTTATGGATATATCTGCATGGACGCATCGTTGATTTCGGCCTATGGCGCCGTGACACCGCCCGGCAATGCGCGAAAAAAAATCGCCGCACTTGAACCTTTTTCCCGCCTGCGCGACATACCGGCGCGGCAAAGATAAACGGGTTGATCATAGAGCGCCGCTATGGCGATCGACTTCGTCACGCCCGTCAAGGAATACGGCTCGCCGACCGGGCCGATCACGGTCATCTCGCGCTCCACGCGGCCTTTCATCTCGAACTACGTCATGTACGTCGGCGTCGCCGGCGACAACAACAACGTCGTGCAGATGGTCGGCGCCATTCCCCCGAACAGTGTGACCATCGACGGCGCCGATGGGGCTGGTGCCGGCATCCGCTGGTTCCGCCTATCCCGTCCGCGCGGGAACAAGATCACGATCGAGGCCAAGGACGCCAAGGGTGCGGTTCTCGCCAGCTTCAACGTGTCCGTCGTCGATCTGCCGAAAGCCTCCGGGCCGATGGAGTTCGAGATCGAGGCGGACGATCCAAAGGCTCCTGGCAGGATCAATCTCCGCGTCTACGCGCCGAAGGACGATGGCGACTACATCGACAACCGCATGGTTGCTATCGGCTACAACATCTATCTCCAGGGCTTCCAGGTCTATTGCTCCGGCCTGAATACGCCGATCGAGGTGCCGAACACCCTGCTCGATCTCAAACTGACGCAAGCGGAACCGATCGACGCCGAGGTCTACGATACGCTTGATGAGGCGAAAGACGCGATACAGGGCGCGCCGCCGAAGGCCGCTGGCGTCACACCCATTGCGTATTATCGAGGCGCCGGCGGTGCCGTGATCGCGCCGACGGTGTTCAGTGCCGGAACAACGCCGCGCATCATCGCAACGTACTTGGAGGCGCGCACGCTCTACGCGCAGTCCGTGGAGAAGGCCTTGGCGGGGATTGCCATCGGCCTTGTCGGAGGAATGGTCTTCCGTGCGATCCTCGGTCGACTCCTTCGCGCCAGATCCGGCGACAGCAAGCAGCGTGTGCCTCCGCCGGTGCTCAAAGCAAAAATCAAGCCCGTCAACGGCACCGTCAACGTGGGCGGTGGCGGAGAAATACCCGATGTCACCAACCTCAATCCGATCAAGCGCGGCTCCGGTGGTCCCGAATTTGGGATACCTAATCACGTCAAGGGCGGCATGGAGGAGATGGAAGCGTTGTTTGAGCCGGGCTCGGTCAAATCGATGTATTCGCAAAGGCTTCGCTATGTGGACGTCGACTGGAACGTGGCCACGCGAGCGGCTGCGAAGGTCATGCCACCGGGAGGCAAGGTGTTTATGAACGTCTGGACGCAGACCCAGCAAGAGATGGCCGCGCTCCTGAAGGCATTTGAGGCAGCAGGGTTCAAAAACGTCCGCATATCGGGATCGGGGGCGGGAACCATGGTGGAGGCCGTGCGATAGAAAGCAGCGCTGGGCCCCGACGGAGAGCCGGTCGGTTGATGGTGGGCGCACAAGGACTCGAACCTTGGACCCGCTGATTAAGAGTCAGCTGCTCTACCAACTGAGCTATGCGCCCGGATCCGCCTCGCCCTTGGCGCGTGCACGCCAGCGAGCGGCGTCCTTTAGCAAAAGTGGTGCCGCACTGTCCAGGAAGCAAGATTTCAGAAGGCAAAGGCCAGGCTGGAAATGCCCAGCGACCGCGCCAGCTTGATGGCATCGCGCTTCTGCTCCGCATCGAGGCGTTTGAACAGCGGCATCGCCGAGGCGACCAGACGCTGCAGGGCAGCGTCATCGACCGCGTCCGCCGCTGCGGCACGCTGGCGGCGGGCAATGTCGCGCAGGACCAGTTCGACGCGCGTCCAGTACGGCTCCTGCTCCGAGGTGATTTTGAGCACCGCCTTGAACTGGGCAATCCGCCCCTCGGTCACGACGAAGCTTGGCTCCTGATGCGCCGCCGGTTCGCCCTCGCCGGCAAGCGCCGACGACGATCCGATCATGGCAAGGGCGCAGGCCCCCGCTAGCATTGCTTTCCGCATGGGATTGTTCCCCCGGTTCTTGTCGTTGTGGGATACGGGAAATACCGTAGGCCGGCTGGGAGCCACAAGAACCGATTGCATCTTGGCTGAAGAGCAACTGAACGGGAATCGCGGTTTTTCAGGCCATTCCGCCGGCGGCTTGGTCATCAATTGGGCAAAAACGTGCGGCGCGCTGCGTTCGCGCGCCGCACATGGTAAACGCATGACTAACGCCGATGCCGCTCGGCGCACTGCCCCCACTGCCCCCACCGCCCCGGGCGTGACCCGGAGCCGTCAGGCACGGTCCGATCAGCAGACCACCTAGAAGGCGGACGCCAGGCTGGAGATCCCGAGCGAGCGCGCCAGCCGCATGGCGTCCCGCTTCTGCTCGGCGTCGAGCCGGCGGAACAGCGGCATGGCCGACGAGACCAGGCGCCGGAGGGCATGCGCATCGAGCGTGACGGCCGCAGCCTCCTGCCGCCGCGCAATGTCATGCAGGACCGCCTCGACACGGTGCCAGTACGGCTCCTGCTCGGGCGTCAGATTGAGCACGCTCTTGAATTGAGCGATGTGGCTTTGGTTGACGACAATTCCGTCGCCGGCGAAACACGACGACCCCATCATCGCGAGCGCAAGCGCGCCCGCGAGCATTGTTTTCCGCATCGTCGGATCTTTCCCTGTCCGTTTGGTGTTGAGGGGTCGGACGTACAGGACGACGGCAGCACTGACAAGACAGAACTGACTCCGTGGGTCGAAAAAGTTCTGACAGCCTCGGCATTTCTACGTATTTTCGGGTGCAGCGACGTCGCGAATTGGGCGAAACACCGGCAAAACTAAAGCGGGGCGTCTCGGGTGAGAGGCCGCGCTCCTCGATATGATGACCGAAGACTATTGCGGTTCGTCTTGCAGACGAACTGCTCGTTCGCCATTCACGGCGTGACCATTCGGGCGGTCGAATGGATGCGCGGCTCGGTGGCAGCCGGCATGCCGCGCTCGCGCTTGATCATCAGCCGGTTGAGCGCGCTGAGATAGGCCTTGGCGGAGGCCACCAGCGTGTCCGGGTCGGCACCCTTGGCGGTGACCGAGCGGCCGCCCTCGGAGAGCCGCACCGAGACCTCGGCCTGGGCGTCGGTGCCCTCGGTGACGGCGTGCACCTGATAGAGCTCGAGCACCGCCTCGTGCGGCACCAGCGCATGAATAGCGTTGAACGTGGCATCGACCGGGCCGTTGCCCTCGCACTCCTCGATCACGTGCTTGCCGTCGATGTCGAGCTTCATGGTGGCGCGCTGCGGCCCGCGCGTGCCGGCGATCACCGTGAGCGACACCAGCTTGATGCGGTCCTGGGCGGTGGCGATGCCCTCGTCCACCAGCGCCTCGATGTCCTCATCGTAGACGTGCTTCTTGCGGTCGGCGAGCGCCTTGAAGCGCACGAAGGCGTCTTCCAGCTGGTTGCCCGCGAGCTTGTAGCCGAGCTCCTCCAGCTTGTGCACGAAGGCATGGCGCCCGGAATGCTTGCCCATGACCAGCGAGGTCTGCTTCACGCCCACTTCCTCCGGCGTCATGATCTCGTAGGTCTGGGTATGCTTGAGCATGCCGTCCTGATGGATGCCGGACTCGTGCGCGAACGCGTTGCGGCCGACGATCGCCTTGTTGTACTGCACCGGGAACGAGGTCACCGCCGACACCAGTTTCGACGCGCGCGTGAGCATGCTGGCGTCGATGCCGGTCCAGAACGGCAGCACGTCGTTACGCGTGCGCATCGCCATGACGACCTCTTCCAGCGCGGCGTTGCCGGCGCGCTCACCGATGCCGTTGAGGGTGCACTCGATCTGCCGGGCGCCGGCGCGCACGCCGGCGAGCGAATTGGCCACCGCCATGCCGAGATCGTCGTGGCAATGCACCGAGAAGCGCGCCTTGTCGGAATTGGGCACGCGCTCGCGCACCATTTTGAACAACGCGAAATACTCCTCCGGCACCGTGTAGCCGACCGTGTCCGGAATGTTGATGGTGGTGGCGCCGGCATTGATCGCCGCCTCGACGCAGCGGCAGAGGAAGTCGTGCTCGGTGCGGGTGCCGTCCTCGCAGCTCCACTCGACGTCGTCGGTGTACTTTCGCGCGCGCGTCACCGACGCGATCACCATCTCGTAAACCTTTTCCGGCTCCATCTGCAGCTTCCACTTCATGTGGACCGGCGAGGTGGAGATGAAGGTGTGGATGCGGCCGCGCCGCGCCGGCTTGATGGCTTCGCCGGCGCGGTCGATATCGGCCTGGCCGGCGCGGGCGAGCCCGGCCACCACGGCGTTCTGCGTGCGTTTGGCGATCTCGCGCACGGCATGGAAGTCGCCTTCCGACGCGATGGGAAAGCCGGCCTCGATGATGTCGACGCCCATCTGGTCGAGGAGCTCGGCGACTTCGAGCTTCTCCTCGTGCGTCATGGTGGCGCCGGGCGACTGCTCGCCGTCGCGCAAGGTGGTGTCGAAGATGACGACGCGATCCTGCTCGGATCTATTGGCAGTGGCGATCATGGCTTAAGTCCTTCTCGATTCGATTGCGCCCGCTGGGCGCCTGGGGTCCGGTTCATCAGCCCCCTGAGTGCCCAGGCGCAAACGCCCAGCCGGCCCTCAGGGGCTGGTAAGCAGAAGGATCCCGCCAATCGAACGCGTGGACGCGAGGGCAGCGGCCGGTGCGGCCGTCCGGGCAGTCGCGCAGAGATCAACGCGCGTCGACATCGGAAAAACCCTCGCTCGAAGCGGCAAGCGTCGCGCCGAAGCCTTATGACGCTAATGGCCGCTTCGGTGTGCTTCCTTTTAAGGAATTTGCCGCCGCCGGACAAGGGCCCGGGTGCGGAGCCTGCCGCCATCCTTCGAGACGGCCGCTTCGCGGCCCCTCAGGATGAGGGCGACTGTCGAAGGGCGGCCGCCCTAAAGGATGAGCTCTGAGTGATGCTTGCTTGCTCCGAGGTCCCCACCCCTGAGGAGCCCACGTAGCGGGCATCTCGAAGGGTGCTGCATGATCGCGCCGCCTGTGGTCAGGCCCGGCGCTTGAGCGGCCCGGCGTCGGCATGCGGGCGCGCGTGCGGCGGCTCGTGCGGCGCATCGCCGATCCACGCATCGCTGCGCTTCCAGGTGTGAATCTGGCCGCAGGCGGTGCACAGGAACGGAACGGCAACCGGCGGAAGGCTGTTGAGCATAACCCACTCG
>Ga0075425_100009629_pt1 | contig 10288 bp, 9 predicted proteins | sample SoiMethybrSBSTD4_FD_75300 | JGI IMG/M metagenome (GOLD analysis project Ga0075425, IMG submission 75300) | Bulk soil microbial communities from a Populus tree surrounding site in Tennessee, USA - Soil MetaG P. TD hybrid SBSTD4 | ecosystem: Environmental > Terrestrial > Soil > Tree plantation...
CCGCTTTTCATCTGCTTCATCACCTTCGCCATCTGCTTGCGCGCCTCGAGCAGCTGGTTGACCTGCTGGACGTCGGAGCCGCTGCCGCGTGCGATCCGCTGCCGGCGTGAGCCGTCGATGACGTGCGGCATCGCCCGCTCGCGCGGAGTCATCGAGAGGATGATCGCCTCGACCCGCCCAAGCTGCTTCTCGTCGACCTGGTCGAGGCCTTCGAGCTGGCTGCCCAACCCCGGGATCAGCTTCATCACGCCCTGCAGGGGGCCCATCCGGCGCAGCATCTTGTAGCTCTTCAGGAAGTCGTCGAACGTGAACTCGCCCTGCATCATCCGGCGCTCGAGCTCCTCGCGCTCGTCCTCCTCGACCGCGGCCTCCGCCTTCTCGATCAGGCTCAGGACATCGCCCATGCCGAGAATCCGCGAGGCCATTCGGTCGGGATGGAAGTACTCGAGCTGGTCGACCTTCTCGCCGACCGAGACGAGCTTGATCGGCTTGCCGGTGACCGCCTTGACCGAAAGCGCCGCCCCGCCGCGAGCGTCGCCGTCGAGCTTGGTCAGGACGACGCCGTCGAAGTCGACGCGCTCCTGGAATGCCTGCGCGACTGCGACCGCCTCCTGGCCTGTCATCGAGTCGAGCACGAGCAGCACGTTCGTCGGCCTGGTCTCCTTCCGGACGGCGGCGAGCTCCTCCATCAGCGCTTCGTCCACGTGGAGCCGGCCCGCCGTGTCCACGATGACGACGTCGCCTTCGGCGGCTGCGATCCCATCGCGCGCTGCCTTGACCGGATCCGAGCGCTCAGCGCTGTAGACCGGGATCTGAATCTGCCGACCGAGCTGCTCCAGCTGCTCGATCGCGGCCGGGCGCTGGAGATCGGCCGCAACGAGAGCCGGCTGCTTGCCTTCCTTTCGCAACAGCAGCGCGAGCTTGGCGGCGGCGGTCGTCTTCCCCGAGCCCTGTAGGCCGGCGAGCAGGATCACCGTCGGCGGCCGCCCCGCAAAGGCAAGCCGCGAGTCGCCCGTGCCCATCAGCGCCGTCAGCTCGTCGTGCACGATCTTCACGACCTGCTGGCCGGGAGTGAGGCTCTTCAGCACCTCCTCGCCGACGGCGCGCTCGCGCACGCGCTCGACGAAGTCCTTGACGACCCCGAAGTTGACATCGGCCTCGAGCAGCGCGAGCCGGATCTCGCGCATCGCCTTCGAGATCGCCTCGTCGTCGAGCTTGCCTCGTTTCCCGAGGTCGCCCAGGGCGCCCTGGAGCCGGTCGGAAAGGGTGTCGAACACGTCGGCCAGTGTACTGGCGCCGTTTTCGGTAAACGACGTGCTCTTCGGGCTCGGCCGTTGAGGCGTGTGCCTGTCAGAGTTCGGGCTTCTGGATCAACCACAACCGCTGGGAGGACAAGATGGCTGACGTAGCCAAGGTGATCACGATCATCGGCTCATCGCCGGAAAGCTTCGCGAAGGCCGCCGACGCCGCGGTGCAAGAGGCCGCGAAGACGGTTCGCGGCATCTCGGGTGCTCACGTGGTTTCGATGAGCGCCCTCGTCGAAGGCGAGCGGATCACCATGTACCGGACGACCGTGGACATCGCCTTCGCGATCGAGCGCTAGGCCTACCCGGCGATCAGGGCCCGCGCGAAGTCCTGCGGGTCGAAGGGCCTTAGATCGTCGAGCCCTTCCCCCACGCCGACTAGCGTGACCGGCAGCCCGAGCTCGTTGGCGATCGCGATCGCCACGCCGCCCTTCGCCGAACCGTCGAGCTTCGTCAGCGCGACACCGGTGACGCCGACGGCCTCGCCGAACAGACGCGCCTGCTGGACGCCGTTCTGGCCCGTGGTGGCGTCGACCACGAGCAACGTCTCGTTCGGTGCGCCCTCGAGCTTCTGCGCGATCACCCGGCGCACCTTCACGAGCTCCTCCATCAGATTCGCCTGCGTATGCAGGCGGCCTGCCGTGTCGACGATGACGACGTCGCGGCCCCGCTCGCCGGCGAGCTCGATCGCGTCGTAGGCGACCGCGGCCGGGTCGCCGCCGCGCTCGCCGCCGACGAAGTCAGCTCCCGCGCGCTCCGCCCAGATCTCGAGCTGCTCTTCGGCGGCGGCGCGGAAGGTGTCCGCCGCGCCGAGCACGACCGAGCGCCCGTGTTCTCGCAGCCGGGAGGCGAGCTTGCCGATAGTGGTCGTCTTGCCGGTGCCGTTCACGCCGACGACGAGGATCACACTCGGCTTCTCGTCGAGGGTCAGCCGGCCCGGCTCCCCCAGCAGCTCCGCGGCCTCTTCGACGAGCGCGTCACTGAGATCGCCAAGGTCTCCCCGAGCCTCGAGCCGCCGAACGAGCTCGGCGGTCGACGGCACCCCGACGTCCGCCGCGATCAGCGCCTCTTCGAGCCGTTCCCAGGCCGCCTCGTCGGCGGAGTCGAAGGTTCCTGCGGCGATCTGCTCCGTCAGTGCCCGCCGGCTCTTGCCGAGGGAGTCGCGCAGCCGCGAGAAGAAGCCGCCCGCCTCGGCGGTCTCCTGCGGCCCGGCGGCGTCATCGCCGAGCAGCTCGGCCCAGGTGCGGCTCACGCCTGCGGCGCGCGCTTCCGCAGTGCTTCCTTGAACCGCCGCGAGGCAGGCAGGCGCTGGTCGGCGACGACGGCCGCCACACCGGCGGCGGCGAGCTTCCACGACCGGCGCAGCAGAGCGAGGGTAAGCATCACGCCGCCGACGGTCGCCAGCGGGCCGAGTGTCACATCGGGGGAACGATCCATCGCGGCGATTCTATGGCTAAGCGACGGCAGCAGCAGGTGTCTCACGCGGCACCCGGCGGGAGACGATCTGCGAGACACCGTCGGCGCCCATCGTGACGCCGTAGAGGCTGTCAGCGGCTTCCATGGTCCGCTTCTGGTGCGTGATCACGATGAACTGAGCTCGGTCGGCGTAGCGGCGGAGCAACTCGACGAAGCGGCCGATGTTCGTGTCGTCGAGCGCCGCCTCGACCTCGTCGAGGAGATAGAAGGGACACGGCCGCGCGAGGAAGAGCGCGAACAGGAAGGAGATCGCACCGAGAGCCTTCTCGCCGCCGGAGAGGAGCGAGAGCTTCGTGACGCGCTTGCCCACCGGGCGCAGCTCGATCTCGACTCCCGGCTCGCTGCCGTCGTCGGGGCCGTCCTCGTCGGGCTCGCTCAATCGTAGCCGGCCCTCGCCGCCGGGAAAGAGCGTCTGGGCTACGTCGGCGAAATGCTGCTGGACCGCGGCGAACGTCTCGTCGAACCGCCGCTCGACCGTCTCGGTCAGCTCCCTTCGCAACTTCTCGAGCTCTGCGAGGCTCCGCTCGAGGTCCTCCCGTTGGGTCGCCAGCTCGGTCAGGCGCTCCTTCTCCTCCTCGTACTCCTGCTTCGCGAGCGGGTTGACTGCACCGAGGGTCTCACGCCTGCGCTCCAAACGGACGAGCCGCTCGGCGAGCGCTTCCTGATCGTCGCCTGCTGCCGGCTCGGCGCCGGTCTCTTCCAGCCGCTTGCGGGCAGCCGCCTGCTCGGCCTCGAGCCTGGCGAGCTCGACGTCGATCGCGGCGGTTCGCTCGCCGGCCTCGGCGGCGCCGCGCCGAAGCTCGGCCTCGCGCGCCGCGAGCTCGCGAAGCGCGGTGGCCGCGTCGCCCGTGCGCGAACCGCCCGCGTCGACGCGCGCACGTAGCGGCGCTTCGAACCTGCGGCCTGCTTGCGCGGCTCCGGCCAGCGCGCTGACGAGCCGTTCGCCGGCGCCAATCAGTCGCGGATCCGCGACTGGCGAGGGCGCGGTGGGGTTCGATTGCAGGCGCTCGACCTCGCGTTCCAGCGCCCGGCGGCGCGCCTCGAGCTCGAGCCAGACGGCCTCGGCCGTCTCGCCGGCGAACCAGAGCTCGCCTCGATCGGGGTCGTAACCGAAGCCGTCCGCAGTCACGGCCGGAACCTGGGAACTCAGCAGCTCGTGTTTCGACACGATCGCGTAGCCCTTCACGAGCTCGGCGGGCCGCGTTCCGACCAGCACTGTCAGGTTCCCGAGGCCGGCGGCTTGCGCCTGCTCGAGCAGCCGTAGCCCCGCCTGCAAGTCCTCGGCGAGCAGCGCCGACCCGCGCGCTCCGAGTGCGGCCGCGACCGCCCGCTCGCCGCCCGGCTCGACGTCGAGCTCCGAGAGCGCGAGCTTGGCCCCCTGCTCCGCGAGCGCGCGAGCGGCGGGAGGAAGTCCCTCCCGCTCAGCGAGAGCCCGCTCCACCGCGGACAGCCGCTCGCGCGTGGTTCGGAGCTGTTCGTCGTCGACCGTCGGTAGCCGCAGCGGCTCGGCCCGCAGCCGCTCGACGAGCGCCTCGGCAGCCTCGCGGCGCAGCTCGAGACGGTCGGCGGCGCTCCGCAGCCGGTACAGCGCCGCTGTCGCCTCCTCGCGTCTACCTGCCGCGTCGGCGAGATCCTCCTCGGCCTGGTTGCGCTCGACGAGCAGTTCCTCGAGCTTCGCGTTCGCGGCCTTCCGCGCCAGGGCCGCGCCGGTGCGGCGTTCGTCGATCTCTGCGGCTGCCTGGCTTAGCGTTTCCAGTTCGAGCTCGGCGACCCGTGCCTCGACCGCAGCGATCTCGTCCTTCAGCTTCTCCGCGCGCTCGGCTGCGGTCGCCTGCAGCGCGAGCGGCCGGAGCCGCTTTCGCACCTCGGCTTCGAGATCGCGGGCTCGCTCCGCCTGAACCTGGACGCGCGCAAGCTTCAGCTCGGCACGGTGCCGGCGGGCTTTGAACTTGCCGAGCCCCGCCGCCTCCTCGAGCAGCGCCCGCCGTTGCTCTGGCTTCGACGAGAGGATCTCTTCGACCCGTCCCTGCCCGATCACGGAGCTGTGGCCGCCCCCGAGCCCGACGTCGGCGAGCAGCTCGACGAGGTCGGTCCTTCGCACGGCGGCCTTGTTGACGAGGTACTGGCCCTCGCCGCCGCGGTGTAGCCGGCGGCTGATCGCGATCTCGCTGAACTCGAGCTCGCGGAACTGGCCGTCGGCGTTGTCGAAGAGCAGCTCGACCTCGCACCAGTCGGCGGCGGGGCGGCCCGCGGAGCCCGCGAACAGGACGTCGTCAGGCTTCTCCGCGCGCAGCTCGGAGGGCGACAGCGACCCCGATGCCCAGAGCAGCGCGTCCGAGACATTCGATTTCCCGGATCCGTTCGGCCCCACGACCACGGCGACGCCCCGCTCGAGGCGAACCTCGACCAGGTCCGGGAACGATTTGAAGCCACGCAGCTTGATCGCGCTCAGATGCACGCCGGCCGAACGCTAGCGGCGACAGCGGATGGCCTCATGCCGTCGACGACTGAGCGGCGACCAAGCTTGCATAACCTCCACGTAAGCGATCCTGGGAGGACGAGATGGCAGGTTCGATTGCGTGGGACAAGGTCACCCACGCTGACGTGGCGCGGGCGATCGAGGAGTACGACCGTCTAGGGCCGGAGCGGTTCTTCTCTACGCACGGATTCGCTCCCACTACGACTTATGATCTGGTCTGGGACAACCGCCGTTACCCGCCGAAGGCGATCTTGGGCACGGGTTATGAGTTCGCCACGGGCCAGCGCCTTGCATCCGGTGATTTCGAGGGCGGGAAGACCGGCGCCGTCAAGGTGCTCGGAGAGCTTGGATTCACGATCGAGCCACGACGACCAGCCACGTAAAGCTGAGCCGCATTTCGCCGGTTACTTCGCCTTGTCGCACCGGCTCATTCCGCCGCTCAGCAATACTTTCCGAAATGAAGCGACTAGCCGACCCGTACCGCGACCTCGAGGTGATCGATTCGCGCGCGCCGCGGTTCAATCAGGCGACAATCGGATTGCTGTCCGCGCTCGCCGTAGCAACGGGCTGGTGGTGGCTCCTCGCGGCGCTCGCTGCCCAGCTCGTGATCGGGCTGACGATCGGCAGGCGTTTCTGCCTGCCGTGCCTCGCTTACTTTGAGCTCGTCCAGCCTCGCTTTGGCGAGGGCCCGCTCGAAGACGCCCGGCCGCCACGCTTTGCCAACCTCGTCGGTGCAGTCTTCCTGACTGCCGCGACCGTCTTCTACGCCGCCGGGCTCGGCGTGGCGGGAGCCGCGCTCGGCGCACTCGTAGCGGGCCTGGCGCTGCTGGCGGCAGCAACGGGCTTCTGCACCGGGTGCGAGGCATACAAGCTCGGCTCCCTACTCATCGGGCGCCCCTTCGTCTCGTGTCCGCTGCCGCCCCAGCCGGCCACCCGCTCTGACTAAGTCGGACAAGAGCCCGCCCAACGAACGTACAGCCGAAGAGGCTCGGCGATAACGCGAGAAGGCCCCGCGACGCGGGGCCTTCTCCAAGTGACCCTCTATAAACCGAAGGTCAGCAGGTGTTGTCCAGCGGTCCGCTGTTGAAGTTGTTGAAGCGCTGGTTGGTTGCTCCGTGACCTCCGAATGTCCAATAGGTGGAGTGCAAGAGCGAGCCGAACTCGGCCGTGCTGCTGCCGCCGAAGTTGTTGTTGGTGTTCGGCAGCGTCGAGCCGATCCCATACGAGCAAGTCGCACTGCCGTTGGGTGTGCTCACGCTCGAGTAATACGGGTAGAACGCCGCCGGGGTGCCGTCATCGCTCTTCGGCGGATTGACGCAATTCGCACCCGTCGTGAGGCGCTGGCAGGTGCCTCCCAGATCGGCGGCTTCGATTCGTGGTAGATCGGCCTCGAACGCGATCTGCGGGAACGGGTCCGTGAAAGCAGTACCGGTCTTGGGGCTGCTGAACAGGATGGGTGTCGGCTTCGTCGAGCTCCCATCGGGCCAGTAGTGCTGATACGAGACGCCGTCGAAGCCGGGTGCGTTCGAATCGGGGCATCCCGTTGCCGGGTAGAGAAGGGCTTGCGCCCCCGAGAAGCAGAAGTTGTCGTCACCGTCCGCTGACTCGGTGTCGCCCGGAATGCCTTCCTGTCCGTCGCAGCTTCCCGTATTTGCGTTGATGTGACTGCAGAAGTCGAAGTGGCCGATCTCGTCCGAGAAGGCCACGTTGTAGGTGTGCGCGGCCCAGAGCACGCGGGTCTGCGGGCTCGAGGTCGAGTACATCGGGTGGAACGTGTACGGGAGTACCTGGCAGGAGTGGCCGCCCGGCTGGAACTTGATCTGGCCGAAGCCGTTGGCAGCGCTCGCGACCATTGATCCGGTCTGGTTAGTCGTGTTGTCGTGGACGATCGTCTCGAGACCGGCCGGGGTGTCGGTCAGAGTGACGGTTGCCTGGTCGCCCTGGTTGAGGAAGAAGGTATCCGGGTTCTGCGGATTCCCAGACGTCGCCGGGTTGAACTGGAGCGGATTCGGAGGCCCCAGTGGGTTGCCGTCGAGTGTGAGGAAGGCGAAGTTGATGTACTCGGTCCCGCCGAGGATCTCGTGCTGGCACGTTGGGTTGAGGATCGTGCCGTTGCTCGCGTTCTCCGACAGGCTGTCGATGTTCAGCGCGACGCACCATTTGGTCGCGTCACAGCTCGAGCCGGCGAACTGCGGGATCCATCCCGGCGGATAGAACTGCAGCTCCTCGAAGGCGGCCCCCGGTGCATGGATGGTCTGGGTCGGATCGACGATGTTGCCATCGCTGTCCGGCGGACAGGTCGACTGCGTATTTGGATAGGACTGGGTATCGCACATCGCCATGCCGAACCAGAAGGCTGGGTGGAGCTCGAAGTCATACCCCTTGGTCATCGAGAACGGCCCCGTTGGTTCGGTGGGGATGGTCAGCTGGTATTGGACGTGGTTGCCCGAGCCGGGGGTGTTGGAATAGAACTCGGCGGCGGGCTCGTCATGGCCCACGTAGTAGTTGTTGCCGAACGCTTCTTGTGGGTTCGAGAGCTCGGCACACAGTGGAGATGGGTCGCCGCAGTCCGGCTTGGAGCCCGAGTAACTGCTCGATCCGGCTGGTGTTCCAGAGATGGCGAGGAAAGCGACGGCAATGCCAACCATCGACGCCAGCCTCACTAGGCGAAATCCCTTCACATTCTCCTCCTCTCGCTTCGTGACACCTTGACGCCTGCCAAGTTGTCACCGGAGAGCCGCTACGGAGGATGCGCGCCTTGCCGTGCGATCAGCACACGTTCGGCAGACACGCGGAACGCGAGCGACATCGGCCGGCTGATCTGACGGGCGCGAACGACGATTCCCCCCGGGGGGCGATAGTACAACGTCTATCGCCGAGTTGAGCTTCTATGTCGTCTGGCGGGCGGTCACACCCGACTCAGACCGCGACGGTCACCCGTAAGAAGGTTGCAGAAATCAAGGTCGCATCCGGGCTCGGACTGTCGTTCTGGCTCTTGAAGAGGGCGTCCAGCTCACCCTCCAGTTCGGCCTCGCGGCCGGAGGCTGCTGCAGCTTCGAAGGCATTCATCGTCGGGCCGTAGTAGTTCCTGAAGAGACCGAGAAACGCCGACGGCGGGCCGGGGAAGTTGAACGTATAGGTATCTCGCTCGAAGGAGATGTTCTCTTCGGGCACTCCCGCAGCTGTAAAACGCTCGGTCACGTCATCCTCGACCCCCCACGTCATCGGACTGACGAAGCCTTCAGGAGGCGGCGGCGAATAGGCGGAGCTGATCTTCAGGATCTGCGCGACGAACGTCGGATCGTTGGGAATCCAATTCCCCATCACGATCCGGCCACCGGGCCGTGTCACCCGGACCATCTCCTTGGCCACGTCAAACGGTTTGGGCGCGAACATCGCGCCGAAGATGCTGACGACAAAGTCGAAGCTGTCGTCAGCGATTTCATTCAGGTCCGACGCGTCGCCTTCCTGAAATCTGATGTTCGACAGGCCGAGGCTGTGCGCTCGTGCGTTGCCTGCCTCGACGAGGTTGCTGGCGATGTCGACGCCCAAGACGTTCGCCCCGAGCTTCGCTGCCGGCAAAGCGGTGGTGCCGTCGCCGCAGCCGAGGTCCAGGACGTCGAGGCCGTCGGTGATTCCAGACGTGTTCACCAGCTCTTCGCCGCTCTCCCTCATGCTCTCCGCAATGCGAGTGAAATCGCCCTTCTCCCAGAGCGCCTTGTTTGCATTCATGGCGGGAGCATCCTCTCAGCACGGAGCCATGTCGCCAAGCCGAGCAAGACGAGACGGCCGTCGCTTGCCTAGGGTCTTGGCTCATGGCAGGTCCTGGAAAAGAACGACTCAGACTCACGCGCCAACAGATCCTGGCGTTCCGCCGGCGAACCGGCTCGCTCGACGAGCGCATGCCGATGAGCTCCCAGTCACTGCGGCAGGCCGCGTGGGCCGGCCTTCAGGACAGCATGCCGAGAGCCGCACAGCTCTCGCTGCACGCGCGGGTGGTCGGGGTCGACCCAGGGACGTGGGACCATCGGTCGCTCGCCCAGGTCTGGGGCCCTCGTTACCACACCTACGTCGTCCCGAAGCGGGACTTCGCGCTGTTCTCGCTTGGCAGGCTTCCCGACAACGCAAAGGGCCGGATTCGGGCCGAGCGCATGGCGGAGTGGCTACGAGCCCAGCTCGACGGCAGGCGGCTGACCGACCGCGAGGCCGGGCGCGAGCTCGGCGTCGGCAACGAGCTCAGGTACGCCGCGACGACAGGGACGGTCGCGATCCGCTGGGACGGGGCGCGTGCGCCGACCGTTTGGACGGTCGCCGCCCCGAAGGTCGACCCGGCCGACGCGCGTCGCGAGCTCGCTCGACGCTACCTCCACGTCCTCGGACCTACCACCGCCGGCGGCTTCGCCCGCTGGGCAGGGATCTCCCGTAGCTCCGCGGGCGCCGCATTCGCCTCCCTCGAGGCGTCGCTGCTGCCGGTGCGTTCGCCGCTTGGCGACGAATGGCTGCTCGCCGAAGACGAATCGGCGATTCGCGCGGGCGTGACGGTCGACGCACCCGCGCGCCTGCTTCCCAGCGGCGATGCCTACTTTCTGCTCGACGGGGCCGAGCGCGAGCTTCTCGTTCCGCGCAAGGACCAGCGGGAGCGTCTTTGGACTTCCCGGGTCTGGCCCGGCGCGCTGCTCGTCGAAGGCGAGATCCGCGGCACCTGGAGGCGGGCGCACCACGCAGTGCGGATCGACGCTTGGACGCGTCTCTCGCGCGGAACGCGCGACGCGATCGAGGCCGAGGCCAATGCCCTGCCTCTTCCAGGCCTCGACCGACCGATCGAGGTGGTCTGGAATAGGTGAGCAGCGTGTGCCCTACGGCGTTAACCGAAAGTTCGACGTCTCGCGCTCTTCGAATCCAAGCGAGCGGCGGAGGCCCGGGAGTCGCTCGTCCCGCTTGGGTCAGCGGCCGGCGCGACGTTCGGTCGCGAGCACGTTGCCGTTTTTGTCCAGGGCCTCGATCGCCACGACGGACGGGAACGGTCCAC
>Ga0075425_100009630_pt1 | contig 10288 bp, 8 predicted proteins | sample SoiMethybrSBSTD4_FD_75300 | JGI IMG/M metagenome (GOLD analysis project Ga0075425, IMG submission 75300) | Bulk soil microbial communities from a Populus tree surrounding site in Tennessee, USA - Soil MetaG P. TD hybrid SBSTD4 | ecosystem: Environmental > Terrestrial > Soil > Tree plantation...
TATCGTCGATGTAGTTCTGGATTTCAACCTCTCGTCCCAGAAACCGCAGCACGCGTCCGAATGCATCACCGAGCGCGGCATTCCGCATGTGCCCGATGTGCGCGGCTTTGTTGGGATTGATCGCCGTATGCTCGACAATGGCCTTGCCGTCGGACGTGGCGGTTCGAGTCTCGTGCGTCAACCATCGGCGCATCCAGAGCGGCCGGTCGAGAAAGAAGTTGACGTAGCCATTCGGCGCCGCTTCGATTCGCGAGAATCCCTCGACTGTCCCGAGGGACGCCACGATCTCCTGCGCGATGGCTCGCGGCGCTTTGCGAAGCCGCCGGGCCAGCTCAAACGCAAGCGGAACGGCAAGATCGCCTAATGCCCGGCGAGGCGCAGGCTCAACCGCCATGCCGGTGAGAGCCGGATCAGTGCGATCGAGACCGTAGAGGCGCGCGACGGTCTCGGCCATGAGCGTTCGAACGAGTGTGTGAATTGGCAGAATCATGAATCAGTGTCAGTCATGGCGTGGTCTAAGCCGCCTTCGCTAAAGCTACGGCGGTCCGCCCTACATCTGCGGTATTTGCCCAGTCGTGATACGATCTGCCGGCGGATCCGGCATTACTCGATCAACCCCCTGGCCCGCTCGTAATCATGCGGCGTGTTGACATTCACGAAGAACGCCTCGTTGTCCACGTCGACCTCCGTCACACGCACACCCGCCGGAAGTCGCGAGGCTTCGTTCATGCCTCGCGCGAGCCGTTCACGGATGTCGGCGGCGCATGCGCGCGAGTAGATCGCGCACAGCGGTTCGTACCCTCGGGCGTGCCGGGGAATAACGAGGTCGGCATCTCTGACGGCGGCGAGTTCGCGCAAGAACGCGCCCGACAAACACGGCATGTCACAGGCAATGACGAGCGTTCGCTCGCACGGCGATCGCACGATTGCTGTATAGATGCCGCCGAGCGGCCCGGCATCCGGGATCTCGTCAGGAATCACGCGGAGCCCTCGCGACGTCCAGGCGGCGTCGCGGCGCCCGACCACGAAGATATCGCGCGTGACGGCACCGAGGGTTTCCAACTGACGGTCGACGATCGCGGTTCGACCGAGGACGAGCGTGCCCTTGTTCACACCGTCCATGCGCCTGGCCCGTCCGCCCGCCAGGATTGCGGCCGCCAGTTCGCCATCTGTGTTCATCTTCAGATCGACAAGAGTATCAAACCTCCGATGGTAGCAGCGGCAATGGAACGGTCGTTATCCGGTGGGCGAGCATCATGTCGGTGAACGAGCCTCGGATTGGACGAGTGCTCGTGGCGAGCCTGCACCAGGCAATCGCCGAGGTGTTGCCCTCGCGATTGGAGTTCTACGAAAACTGGCTCAGCGTCTCCGGCCTGCGCGAAGGTACGATCGGGCTGGCGCCGCTGTTTGCGGTGCTGAGCTTTCTGCGCACCGAAGGGCAGGCCTACACGCAGATCACGGCGCGCGCCGGCGAGTATGCGGCCGACTGGACCGTCAACAATATCTCACCGTTCGAACGCCGGTTCGTTCGTGTGCTTCCAGCGCCGTGGCGAACACGCGCGGCCCTCAGAACGGCTCGCGCGCTCGTCCGTCAGACGTATCCGGGCTCGCGCGCGATCATGAGACTGCGGCGCGGAACCGCATCGGTTGACCTGCGAGGGTCGCTCTTCTGCGAAGTTCGCGAGACGTCTAATTATCCGTTATGCGGTTTCTACGCCTCGGCGATCGCGCGCGTGTTGCACCACTTCGATTTGCGCGCCGACGCGCGAGTCAGCGAATGCCGCGCCGGTGGCGCGCGAAAGGGCTGCCTGTTGTCGGTCGTTGTCCTCGGGGCCAGCGTCGACGAATCCGCTGCAGCTGCGTGACGAACACGAAGCGAACAGGAGTTTCGAGCCACCTTTTCCGGGAAGGTGCCGGCCGCCTTTTGCTCGTTTCGTTATTCGAACTGGTTTCAAAACGTGTAGCGCAGCCCTTTAGGGCTGCCGCATTGGCAGGGCTGAAGCCCTGCGCTACATGTCGTACAGGGGTTTTGAAACCAGTTGTCATTTCCGTGGGATTGCTGCTGCTCGCGCAGGGAGCGGCGGCGCAGCCTCCCGCCAACGATCGCATTCTTGTGGTCCCGTTCGAGAACGCGGCGCATGAACCGCGGTTGCACTGGTTATCGGAGGCGTCGGCCGTGCTCCTCGCCGACGAGCTCAGCGCGCGCGGACTGCCCGCGATTTCGCGCGACGACCGAGTGCGCGCGTTCGAAGACCTGCACTTGCCGGTCGCTGCCACACTCAGCCGCGCGACCGTGATCAAGGTCGGTCGACTCGTGGGCGCGAGTGAAGTCGTCATTGGGACCGTCGACGTCGAAGGCGACAAGCTGAAGGTCCAGGCCCACGCCATTCGCGTCGATGCCGGGCGTCTCGAACCTGCAGTCTCCGATCAGGCCCCGTTGACCGATCTGTTCGCCAGCTTCCGCCGTATTGCCTCGCGCATCGCGCCAGATTCACGAGCGCCCGCCTATGCATCGGCCTATCCACCGTTGAACGCATTCGAAAACTACGTCCAGGGGCTGGTGGCTGAAACTCCTGCCGCACAGGCGACCTTTCTCGAACGCGCAGTCAAGATGTTCCCCGGATACGATCGTGCCGAGCTCGCGCTGTGGAGCGTGCGGACCGGACTTGCCGATCACGTGTCGGCGCTTGCCGCGGCAAAGGGCGTGTCCAGTTCGTCCCCGCTCTTCCGCCGCGGCCGCTTTCTCTCCGGCATCTCACTGATGCAGTTGAAGCGCTACGACGAGGCCTTTACCACGTTCAAAGCCTTGACCGACGACGGCGCTTCCGCCACTGACAAGTCGGTCGATGTTGGTGCAGCCTGGAATAATCTTGGAGTGATCCAGATCCGCCGCGGGTCGACACCGGAAACGGGTACGCCGGCGTTCTTTCTCACCAAGGCAGCCGACGCCTCACCGGGTGACTCCGACGTGCTTTTCAATCTCGGGTACGCCTACATGCTGGATCGGAACACGCAGGCGGCGACGTATTGGCTGAAGGAGGCGGTCCGCCGCGATCCAGCCGACGCGGATGCACATTTTGTCCTCGCCGCTGCGCTCCAGAATTCCGGCAGCGATGTCGAGGCGGGACGCGAGAGAGAACTCGCCCGCCGGTTGTCGTCGCGGTATGAGGAGCTTGAACGGCGCGCGTCGGCCGAGAAGATGGCCGTACCGCGAGGGCTCGAGCGCCTGCGCACCGATCCGGAGATCGCGGCGAGCAGGGGACCGGACGCGGCAGTCTCGAGCACCGCGCAGCAGGATCAGCGCGAGCTGGTGAAATTTCACCTCGATCGAGGCCAGCGTTTGTACGAGCGTGAATTAGACGGCGATGCGCTGACGGAGCTTCGCCGCGCGGTCTACCTCTCGCCGTACGAGGCGAAGGCGCATCTGCTGATCGGCCGCATTCACCTGCGGGGAGGACGCCCCCAGGAAGCCGTCAACGCATTGAAGATTTCAGTCTGGAGCGAGGACAGTGCTGCGGCGCGAATCGCGCTGGCCGACGCGTATCTGAAACTACAGAACCCGACCGCCGCGCGCGCCGAGCTGGAACGGGCGCTGGCGCTCGATCCGAACTCGGCTGACGCCAAAAGGATGCTCGGGACCATCAAGTAGGGCCGGGGTCTTAAGACCCCGGCCTACACGAGTTGAATAGGAGACTGACATGCGCGCATCACGGCAATTCATCGCTGCGGTCATCGCGCTCTTCGCCCTGGTCAACGCGCGGGCGCAAGTCCCGCCGGCCGCCCACGTCTACACGGCGGAGATCGATGGGATTATTCACCCCGTTGCCGCTGAATACGTTCGCGAGGTGATCGCGAAGGCGGATGCCGACGGGGCCGCGCTGGTCGTCATCTCGTTACGCACGCCGGGCGGGCTGGTCGATTCGACCCGCGACATCAACAACGCCATCATTCACGCCAAGACGCCAGTCGCGGTCTTCGTCGGGCCCTCTGGCAACCGCGCCGCATCTGCGGGATTTCTCATCACAATCGCTGCCGACATCGCGGCCATGGCGCCGGCCACACACATCGGCGCGGCGCATCCGGTCGCCGGCAACGGCGAGAAGGTCGACGACACGATGGCCAAGAAGATGGCGTCCGATGTCGCCGCCTACGCGCGCACGCTGGCCACCCAGCGCAAGCGGAACGTTTCCCTGGTCGAACAGGCGGTCCTCGAGAGCCGATCGTTCACCGAACAGGAGGCGCTCTCTGCGTCGCCGCCGCTGATCGATCTTGTCGTGAACGATGTCCCCGAACTCGTGCGGAAGCTCGACGGCCGCCAGATCACACGGTTCGATGGGCACACCCAGACGGTGCACACGGCAGGCACGTCGGCGGTGAACATCGAAATGAGCTGGCAGCAGCGGGTGCTCAGCCTGATTGCGCATCCGCAGATTGCGTACCTCTTGCTGACGCTGGGCACCCTCGGCTTGACGATTGAGCTCTGGAGTCCCGGCGCTGTCCTGCCCGGCGTCGCCGGTGGCATCTGCTTGTTGCTGGCGTTCTTTGCGTTCCAGATTCTGCCGGTCAGTTATGCGGGTGTTCTCCTCATTCTGTTCGGACTTGGCTTGCTCGTTCTCGAGGTGAAGGTCACGAGCTACGGCCTCCTCGGAGGAGGAGGCGTCCTATCGCTGCTGCTCGGGTCGATGATGCTGATCGACTCGCCGTTGCCGGAGTTACAGATAGGGTTGCGGCTGATAATCCCCGTGACCCTCGGCATCGCTGGGATCTTGCTGTTCCTCGTCACGCTCGCGGTCAATGCGCAGAGGGCCATGCCGGTGACCGGGGCGTCGGCGATGCTTGATGAATTGGGCTATGCCCTGACGGCGATCGATCCTGGCGGCAGCGGCCACGTCCGCACGCATGGCGAGATCTGGACGGCCTCGGCCAACGAACGGATCGAGGCGGGGACCCCGGTGCGTGTCACCGCCGTCGAAGGACTGCGGCTGCGGGTGGCGGCCGATTCGAGTGGTGTTGTCGATCTTCCGCCTGACGGCGGAAGCCACGCCTGACTCTGTCATTGCTGAATGCTGAATGCTGATTGGATTTGCCCATAAATCAGCATTCAGCAATCAAAAATCAGCATTTTCGGCATCCGCCTAAAGCCGGACGCCACATGTGGCGAAAGATCATATGATGCGCGCCGGAGGCCTGCCGTGCTGATTCCGCCGTTCCTCATCGTCGTGGCCATCGTCGTGTTCTACCTGCTCAGTTCGATCAAAATCCTGAACGAATACGAGCGCGCAGTCGTGTTTCGCCTTGGAAAACTGCTCGACGCGCCGAAAGGACCGGGAGTCATCCTGGTGTTTGCGCCCATCGATCGGATGGTGCGCGTCAGCCTGCGGACGATTGTCATGGACGTCCCGCCGCAGGATGTCATCACGCGCGACAACGTCTCGGTGAAAGTGAACGCGGTCGTCTACTTCAGGGTCATGGATCCGCGCCGCGCGATCGTGGAAGTGGAGAGCTATCACTACGCGACGTCGCAGCTGGCCCAGACCACACTGCGAAGCGTCCTCGGACAGGTTGAACTCGATGACCTGCTGTCGGAGCGCGAGCGCTTGAACCAGCAGTTGCAGCAGATCCTCGATCAACACACGGACCCGTGGGGAATAAAGGTCTCGTCGGTGGAGGTGAAGCACGTCGATCTTCCACCCGACATGCAGCGCGCGATGGCGAAGCAGGCGGAAGCCGAGCGCGAGAAGCGTGCTAAGATCATTCACGCGGCTGGCGAGCTCGAAGCGTCGGAAAAGCTGGCATCAGCCGCAACCGTCATGTCGAGCGAACCCATGACGATCACGTTGCGCTACCTGCAGACACTGACCGAAATCGCCTCGGAAAAGAACTCGACGATCATTTTTCCGTTGCCGATCGAATTGTTGAACCTCCTCAGAGAGCGAAAATAAGGGCTAACAGTGTCCGAACTCACACACGACGGGACCGACGACGGATTCCATGAAATCCAGCTGAGCGGTAAACAGCTTGTCTTCCTGTTCATCGTGACGACCACGGTGATCGTGGTTGTGTTCCTCTGCGGCGTAAAAGTGGGACGCGGTGCGCGTGATGGGCAGATCGATGGCTCCGAGCAGGTCAACGCTGCGGCGCCGGTCTCGCAGCCGGCGCCGGTTGCCGCGCCGCCGGCAACCGAACCCCCAGCCCCGGTCGACGACGATCTCTCGTATCACAAGCGGCTGCAGGGTGAAGGGACGCCTCAGGAAACATTGAAGCGGCAGCCGGAGCCGAAGCCGGAACCCGCACCGGCGGCAACCCCCGCCGCGAGTACAGCGGCACCCGTTCCTACGCCGGTTGCAACGTCTGAACAGGTTCCAGCGCGACCCGCATCAACCGATGATCTCCCAACCTCCGGCCATGCCGGGACCTGGGCCGTCCAGGTGATTGCGACGCGAGACCGCGGCATCGCGGGCTCGGTGTTGAAGAAGCTCGCCGCGAAGGGGTATCCGGCGTTCGTCGTGAACCCGTCAGCGACGGCCACACCTCCCTGGTACAAAGTGCAGGTCGGTCGTTACAAAGATCGCGGGGAGGCCGAGAAAGTCTCGCTGCGAATCAAGAAAGAAGAACAGTACCAGTCCTGGATTACGCGCTAGCTCTTCTCTCGGGCGCCCTGCTCGCGCTCAGCTTTCCGAAGTTCGGCCATCCGGCCTGTGCCTGGCTCGCGTTGACCCCGCTCGTCGTCGCGGTCGTGCGCGATGCGCCCAACCCTCTGACTGGTGCCGTCAGCAGAGCGCTGACGACTCGACGTGCACTGATTCTCGGTTTCCTCACCGGCGCGGTGTACTTCTCCGGCACGCTCTACTGGTTGGTCGATACGATGACGACCTTCGGGGAGCTGCCAACAGCCGGCGCGATCTTCGCCGCGGGCGTGTTGGTCGCCTATCTCTCCCTTTTTCCCGCCGCGTTCGCCGGAGTCCTCGCCGTGCTCCATCGCCGGCTCGGGCGACGCGCGCTCTTGCTGGCGCCTTCGATTTGGATCACGACCGAGTTGGGCCGGCAATACGTCTGGGACGGATTTCCTTGGGCGTTGCTTGGCTATAGCCAGGTGACCGTGCTGCCGATCGCTCAGATCGCTTCGGTCGTCGGCGTCTATGGCGTTTCGGGACTCCTGGCGGTCGTTGCGACATCCGCTGCCGACCTGCTTATCGAACGCAGCCCCGCATCATGGCGCGCGGCGGCTGCGGTTGCCGGCCTCGTGATTGCGGTCGCGATCTGGGGCGAGGTCCGGATCCGATCCTCAGCGCTGCTGACTCACGGCACGCCCGTGCGCGTCGCCGCGCTCCAGGGAAACGTGCCGCAGGAGGAGAAGTGGAATCCCGCCAATCGCGCGGCCATAAGTGAACGGTACTTGGCAATGACGCGGCAGGCGCTTGCCCAGGGCGCAACGTTCATCATGTGGCCGGAATCGGCGACGCCGCTCCCGTTCGAGCAGGACATCCTTGCCGGCGCCGCGATTCGCCGGCTCGCGGTCGAATCAAAGGCGACGCTGCTCATCGGCAGCGATCAGGTCGAGCCAATCAAAGCGGCCGCTCCCAACGAAAAGCCGGAACCGCGGTACTACAACGCGGCGTTTCTCGTGAAGTCCGATGGCACCGTCGGCGCGGTCTACCGCAAGATGCACCTGGTGCCCTTCGGCGAGTACGTCCCACTGCAGTCGGTGCTGTTTTTTGCCGGGCCAATCATCGGAGCGGTCGCAGAATTCTCATCGTTCACGCCGGGAACCTTTCCCGTGCTGCTGCCGGTTGGTGACCACGTCGCCAGCACCGCGATCTGTTACGAGGTCATTTATCCCAACCTCATCCGGCGTTTCGTCGGCGACGGCAGCGAGCTCGTCACGACGATCACCAACGATGCTTGGTACGGCAGGTCGTCGGCCGCGTACCAGCACTGGGATCAAGCATCCATGCGCGCGATCGAGGAGGGCAGATACCTTGCACGGGCGGCCAATACGGGCATCAGCGGGTTCGTCGATCCTTACGGTCGCGTTCTCGCCCAGACGGCGCTGTTCGAGCAGCACGTGGTGGTACAGGACGTCCGTTTCATCAAGGACAGAACGATCTACAGCCGGATTGGCGACCTCGTGGCGTGGTTGTCGCTGGTCCTCACCGTTCTCGCGCTTCTCGCGGTAAAATCACAATTCGTCAATCTCAATCGATAATCGACAATCAAAATAATCCGCAATCCGCAATCAACAATCCGCAATCAGCATCCTTTATGGCCATTCAACTCGACGATCAGCTTCGCAGGTATCAGGACCTCGCTCGCCGCGCATCCGACCTGCGGAGCTATCTTTGACACTCCTCGCAGCGCAGAAGAACTCTCAGAGATAGAACAGCGCGTCTCCGATCCGGACTTCTGGAAGGACCAGGGGTCGGCGCAGAAACTTCTGCAGCGGCGGCGACGCTTGGAGGAGGACCGCGATCTGAGCGAGTCCTTGCGAAGACGGACCGACGACCTGGCTGTCCTGGTCGAGTGGGCGGAGGCAGGAGAGCCGGTCGCCGACGAACTCGCGAAAGGTCTCGACGATCTGTCCACCACCGTTGATGCCGGCGAGACGAAGAAGATGCTCGGCGGCGAGCACGATCGCAAGAACGCGATCATGACGATTCATCCAGGCGCCGGTGGCACCGAGTCGCAGGACTGGGCCGAGATGCTGCTTCGCATGTATCTGCGCTGGTCAGAGCGCCGCAGCTTCAAGCGCGAGATCATTGATCTTCAGCCCGGCGACGAGGCGGGGATCAAGAGCGCGACCGTGAACATCCTGGGCGACTACGCCTACGGCATGTTGCTCGCCGAGGCGGGCGTACATCGACTTGTCCGCATCTCGCCGTTCGATCAGGCGTCGCGCCGGCACACGTCGTTCGCCTCCGTGTTCGTCTGGCCCGAGCTTCCCGAGGACGTCGAGGTCGACATCGAAGAAAAAGATCTGCGGATCGATACTTACCGGTCCAGCGGCGCGGGCGGACAGCACGTCAACGTCACAGATTCGGCCGTTCGCCTCACGCACCTTCCGACCGGCATCGTCGTGTCTTCACAGAACGAACGATCGCAGCATCGGAATCGCGATTCGGCGATGAAGGTCCTGAAGGCGCGCCTCTTCGACCTGAAAATGAAAGAGCAGCAGGCGAAGCTCGATCAACTGGGCGGCGAGAAGAAGGACATCGCGTTCGGCAGCCAGATTCGCAGCTACGTCCTCCACCCGTACCAGATGATCAAGGACCACCGGACGAAGGAACAGGTCGGCGACGTCAACCGGGTGCTGGACGGCGACATCGACATGTTCATCAAGAGTTATCTGATGAAAAAGGCCGCCGGGACCCTGCTGCAGGGAGCAGTGGAGGAAGACTGACGGCGCGGTCTAAAGACCGCGCCCTACGGACGGATAGTTGTAGGGCGGGGTCTTTAGACCCCACCATTCACCGAATCGACCCTGGTTGGGTGCCGGCGATGAACGCTTCGGGGATCGCGCCGGGTGTGCCATCGGTGGCCGGCTCGCCGGATCCCTTGTCGACGGTGACGAAGACGATGTTGCCGGGAGACGGGAACTGCGGCGGCTCTTTGCGATCGCCGATCCACGCTTTCATGATGTCGATCCAGATTGGCAGCGCGGCTTCGGCTCCCGTCATGTTCGATCCGATCGGCTTTTTCTGATCGAGCCCGACCCACACGCCGACCGTAATGTCTGGATCGAATCCGACGAACCACGCATCGGTGTAGTCGTCGGTCGTCCCGGTCTTGCCGCCGAGCGGCCAGTTGAGTGCGGCTGCTTTCGCAGCGGTTCCCCGTTGCACAACGCCGCGAAGCAGATTGGTCATGACGAACGCGGTATCGGCGCGGATCGCTTCCTTCGGTTCGGGCCGATTCTCCTCGAGGACATTGCCTTCCCGATCCGACACCTTGGCAATCGCGTACGGCCGCATGCGCACACCCTGATTGGGGAACACGGAGTACGCGCTGGTCATCTCGTAAAGCGTCGCCTCCGCCGCGCCTAGGGCGACGGCGAGAAATGGTGGAATGGGGGATTGCAGCCCGAGGCGGCGGGCATATTGAATGACATGCGCGGGGCCCAGTTGCTCCATCACCCGCACGGCAGGAACGTTGCGCGATTCTTCCAGGGCGTGTCGCAGGGTGATGGGGCCCTCGAACTTCTTGTCGTAATTCATCGGCGCGTAGACAGGGGAGCCTGCGGCGCCGGGAAAACTTGTCGGCACGTCCATGATGATGCTGGACGGTGTATAGC
>Ga0075425_100009631_pt1 | contig 10288 bp, 10 predicted proteins | sample SoiMethybrSBSTD4_FD_75300 | JGI IMG/M metagenome (GOLD analysis project Ga0075425, IMG submission 75300) | Bulk soil microbial communities from a Populus tree surrounding site in Tennessee, USA - Soil MetaG P. TD hybrid SBSTD4 | ecosystem: Environmental > Terrestrial > Soil > Tree plantation...
TAACACTCGTCGCCGCAACCATCCTCCTGACCGGCTGCCAGCTCTACTGGACGAAGCCGGGCGCCGACCTAACGAGCTTCACCGCCGATCACCGCGCCTGCGTCGCGAAGGCTGGCGTGCCGATGGAGGGCGATCGCGTGCTCGTGAACGAGAGCCTGTACAAGGCCTGCCTGAAAGGGCTCGGCTGGACCCGCGAGAGCGCCAGCATGCATGAGGGCGCGGCGGGGCACTTCCGCGGGCTCGAGAAGGACGCCGTCGTATCACTGTCCGAGCTACCGGAACAAGTCGGCCGGGCCAGCGTGCGACCAGGTGATCCACCACCGCCCGCGCGGCCGACGCCGCTCGAGGAGCGTTGTCGTCAGCTCACTGAACGCGAGCGCATTGGGATCAACCGCGATTGCCTGGGGCGCTGAAGACCACGACGGCTTCTGGCTCGTGGACCGCTACGGCTTCGAACGCGGAGCGGCGGAGGTGCCGAGCGACTCGCGCGGTGTGACGTAGCCCCTCACATGACTGACTAAGTCGCCACTGTCGTCCCCGGCCACTGGCAGCTCCAGACCTGGCACGAACCTCGCCTATCGGGGCCCGGCGCTTCCAGGGCGTTCGGCGCGCCTGCGTTGAATCAACGGCTATCGGGGGATCCTTGTGTCAACGAGGACATTGCTTGCCAGGCCGGCACGGACGGTGATCGAGAAATCCAAGGCGGTCCTCCCGTCGTCGCGCACGGTCTTCGAGCTGCTCGGGTTGGTCTTGCTCGCCAGCGGGGTGTTTTGCGGCCTGGCGCTGTTCACCTACGACCCGACCGACCCCACCCGGATTGTCACGTCAGACGCCGTCTACCGGAACATGGGCGGGCCGGCGGGCGCCTGGCTCGCCAGCGCACTCCTCGGCGCCATCGGCATCGTCAGCCTGCTCATCGCGCCCGTGCTGTTCTTCTTCGGCCTGGCCATGGCGCTCGGCTTCATTCGCTGGCCGAAGACCAAGCGGTTCGTGGGCTTCGCTGCGGTCCTGGTGGTGTGCTCCGGGCTCGCGCACATCGAGCACCCGGATCTCGGCATGACGCATCTGCCCAGTGGCCTGGGGGGCGTGATCGGCACATTCCTGGGCGACACGCTGATGAGGACCATTGGCTACGGTGGTGCCGTGATCGGGCTGAGTCTCGCGGGCGTCGCGAGCCTGGTGATCAGCGGCAACCTCACGGTGTCCGGTACGGCGCGGTTCTTCGAATACCTGATCTTCATGCTCGGGCGGATCGGCAGCCAGCCGAAGGGCCGAGAAAGCAGGAGAGCTGCCGGCCCGCCGACCGGTGAGGCGGCCGCCGAGACCAACGGCGGAAACGGCAAGCGCCCACCTCGTTCAGTGGCGGCCGACAACGGCGACGAGAGCGAGATCGACGTTCCCCTCGACCTCACGTCTGCGGTGCCGAAAAACGGGAAACCCGACCTCGACATGTTCCAGCCCAGCAAGGTCAATGCCTCGAAGCGAAGCGACTTCACCGCGCTGGTCGAGCAGCTCGAGGGTCACCTGCGCGAGTTCAAGATCGACGGCAAGATCACCAACACGACCGAGGGGCCGGTCGTCACGACGCTGGAATGCGAGCCGGGCGCCGGCACCAAGGCGGCCCGCATCGTGAGCATCGCCAACGACATCGCCCGCATGCTGCGGGCGCAGAGCGTGCGGGTGATTCCCGCGCTGCCGGGCCGCAGCACCGTGGGCATCGAGATCCCCAGCGAGCAACGGAGCATCATCCGGTTCGGCGACGTGATCAAGAGCCCCCGGTTTCGCGGCGACGAGCTGACGCTGCCCGTCGCCCTCGGCGTCGATACCTTCGGGAACCCCGTCGTCGAGGACCTCGTGCAGATGCCCCACCTGTTGCTGGCCGGCACCACCGGCTCGGGCAAGAGCGTGTTCATCAACAACCTCATCGCCGGACTGGTGTGCAAGCGGACGGCGAAGGAGATGCGCTTCGTCTTCATCGATCCCAAGATGGTCGAGCTGGCCGCCTACAAGAACCTCCCCCACCTCGCCTGTCCGGTGATCAGCGACGTGCGCACCGAGGTCAAGGCGGTCCTCGAGCGTCTGGTCGACGAGATGGAGAGCCGCTACGAGATGATGCTGAGCCTCGAGGCTCGCAACATCCAGGAGTTCAACGAGACCATCCGTACGCGACGCCGCAGCGAGTTCGCCCAGTTCAACGGCAAGTGGCAGCCGCTGCCGTACGTGGTGTTCCTCATCGACGAGTTCGCCGACCTGATCCTCATCCTCGGCAAGCCGGCCGAGGACCTCATCACCCGCCTGGCCCAGAAAGCGCGCGCGGCCGGAATTCACCTGATCATCGCCACCCAGCGTCCGTCGGTGAACGTCGTCACCGGACTGATCAAGGCCAACTTCCCCACCCGGGTCGCGTTTCGCGTGCAGAGCGGGACCGATTCACGCACGATCCTGGATCAGACCGGCGCCGAGACCCTGCTGGGCAAAGGCGATCTGCTCTACCAGTCGGCCGGCCGGCTCCAGCGACTGCACGCCGCATTGCTCGAGGACCACGAAGTCAGAAAGCTGGTCAAGGCCTGCGTCTGAGTTCTGGGGGAAATCAGACCGCACTCGCCTCCATCCTCGCGAACCTGTTGCCGATGCCTGCGAAGCGCACCGGAACGTCGCCGTATTCCTAAGTACTGCGGTACCATACGGCCGCACTCTCGCCACGAAAGGATGCGTGCCATGCCCAGCTTCCAACACGGCGACGCCACCATCTACTACGAGGAGTTCGGCCGGGGATTCCCGATCCTCACGTTCGCGCCGGCGGGATTGCAGTCCACCATCGCGGTGTGGAGCCAGCCGTCGGCGCCCATCAATCCCACCACCGAATGGGCGGACAGCTTCCGCGTGATCGCGATGGATCAGCGCAACGCGGGCGGCCAGTCACGCGCGCCGATCAGCGCGAAGGACCGCTGGGATACCTACACCGGCGACCACCTGGCGCTGCTCGATCACCTGAAGATCGACCGCTGTCACCTCTATGGGCAGTGCATCGGCGGCTCCTTCATCCTGAACATGCTGAAGGCCGCGCCCGGGCGCGTCGCCGCCGCCGTGCTCGCGCAGCCGATCGGGCGCGTGGGCGCTCCGGTGACGGCACGCACGCCGCGGTTCGACGCGTGGGCCGAGACGCTGAAGGATCATCCCGAGGCCACGCCAGAGGTGCTCGACGCGGTCTTCCACAACCTCTACGGCACGGGCTTCGTCTACTGCGTGGACCGCGCGTTCGTCTCGACCGTCGCGTCGCCGTGCCTGGTGCTCGCGGGCAACGACGAGGCGCATCCGCTGCCCATCTCCGAGGAGCTGGCCAAGCTGCTGCCGCGGTGCGAGCTGATCCGCGAGTGGAAGACCGGCGCGGCGCTCGACTCGGCGCGCGTGCGCGTGAAGGAGTTCCTGGCGAAGAACACGCCTCGCGCGTAGGCGGGCGTCAGGCGGGTGCGCGACGCGCGGCCGTGAGTTAGAGTAGCGGCCACTCGCTGAAGGAAGGAGAACCACCATGCCGTTCTACGAGAGAGGCCCCGTCCGCATCCATTACGAAGAGGTCGGCTCCGGCTTCCCGCTGCTCCTCATCCCGGGCGGCGGACTCAACTCGTCGTTCCAATCCTGGGAGACCGCCTCGCCATTCAAGCCGATGGAGCGGTACAGGGACGACTTCCGCTGCATCTGCGCCGACCTGCGCAACGCCAACCCCGGCCAGTCCAGCGGCCCGCTGGAGATCGACCGGCCCTGGGACGCCTACACCGACGACCAGCTGGGGCTGATGGACCACCTCGGCATCCGGCAGTTCCTGGTCATGGGCTTCTGCATCGGCGGGCCGATGATCCACAACCTGATCCGGCGGGCGCCGGAGCGCGTCGTCGCGGCCGCGATGATGCAACCGAGCGGGTTCAGGCCGGAGCTCCCCGACCTGTTCTACCAGAACAACATCAAGGGCTGGGGGCCGGGGCTGTGCGCGAAGCGTCCCGACGTCACGATGGACATGGTCCACGACTTCCTCACCAGCATGTACACGCAGCGCGCCGACTTCGTGTTCACCGTGTCGCGCGATTTCGTGCGCTCCATCAAGACGCCGCTGCTGATCGCGCCCGACGACGTGCCGGCCCACCCGTACAAGGTCGCCATGGAGGTGGCCAGCCTCGCCCAGAAGGCCGAGGTGACGATCTATCCGTGGAAGGATTCGCCGGAGCACATCGACGAGGTCGTGGAGCACGCGCGGCGCTTCCTCAAGGGGCACGCACCCGCCAGAGCCTAGGAGGTGACGACGTCCGAAAACCGCTAGCCGGCGACGATTCGCCGGGCGAGTATCTGAGCATGGATCTCGATCATGACGCGTGCTATCGCGCGATCGAGCTGCGCGATGCTCGCTTCGACGGCCGGTTCTTCGCAGCCGTGAAGACGACGGGCACGTACTGTCGCCCGATCTGTCCGGCCCGGACGCCGCGGTCGGAGAACGTCACTTTTTATCCCACTGCGGCCGCGGCGCAGGAGGCGGGGTTCCGCCCATGCTTGAGGTGCCGGCCCGAGACGGCACCTGACACGGGCGCCTGGCGGGGAACGTCGAGCACCGTGTCCCGCGCACTGGCTCTGATCGAGCTGGGGGCCCTGGACGAGCAAAACGTCGACGGCCTGGCCGCCCGTCTGGGTCTGGGCGAGCGGCAGCTCCGCCGCCTGTGTCGCCAGCATCTCGGCGCGTCACCCGTGGCGATCGCCCAGACTCGCCGCGTCCTACTCGCCAAGCAGCTCATTCACGAGACGTTCCTGCCGATGACCGAGATCGCGTTCGCCGCGGGCTTCGGCAGCATCCGCCGATTCAACGAGACGTTTCTGGCGCTGTTCGGTCGTGCGCCGTGCGCGTTGCGGCGCGGCAGAGGACCGGAGATCTCGCCCCACCCGGGGGTCGGAATCAGTCTGCTTCTGCGCTATCGGCCTCCCTACGATTGGCCCGGGATGCTGGAGTTTCTGCGGCTTCGCGCCATTCCCGGTATCGAGCGCGTCGTCGACGGTGGTTACTCGCGAACCATCGCGCTCGACGGCCGGCAGGGGTTTGTCGGCGTTCGACCGGCCGAGGACAACGCGCTGCGGGCCACGATCCGGTTTCCCAAGTTGCCGGCGCTCCCGGGCATCATCGCGCGGCTGCGCCGCGTATTCGACCTCGCCGCCGATCCGCTCCCCATCTCCGCCCATCTCGCCAAGGATCCGGCCCTGGCGCCTCTGGTCGAGACGCGACCGGGTCTGCGCGTGCCCGGCGCGTGGGACGGCTTCGAGCTCGCGATCCGTGCGGTGCTGGGACAGCAGATCACGGTCGCCGCCGCGGTGCGTCTGGCCGGACGCCTGGTGGCCGCGCATGGGGAGCCCCTGGCGGAGCCGGATCGTGATTTGACCCACGTCTTCCCGCGGCCGGAGGTCCTGGCGCGCGCGGACTTGACGGCTCTCGGCATGCCGAGGAGTCGCGCGGCCACGCTGTCCGCGGTCGCGGCCGCGGTCGTTGCCGATCCCGATCTCTTCTGCGCCAGCCGCGGGCTCGACGAGGCGATCCAGCGGCTGCAATCCATACGCGGGGTCGGTGAATGGACGGCGCACTACATCGCCTTGCGTCAGCTACGCGAACCCGACGCCTTTCCCGCAGCCGACGTCGGTCTCATGCGCGCGCTGGCCGATCTGGAAGGCCGGCGGAGGTCTTCTCGTGAGCTCGTTGGCCGGGCCGACCAGTGGCGACCGTGGCGCGCCTATGCCGCGCAGCACCTCTGGGCTTCCATCTGAACTTCATCGAGGGGGGCGAATGACCAGCGGCTCCGCTGGACAACGCCATGGAGTCGTGAGCGGCATGGGTTCGCGGCACGGCCCGCGGCCAGCGCGCCGGACGCGCAGCCGTGACGAGCCGCGCTCGGATCAACCGGTGACGCGCCCGTCCGGTTTGATCCGCCCGCGCACGCTGTCCTTGAACCGGCTGGCCTTGTCGGGATCGCTGAGCTCTCCGGCCAGCTGGTCGATCGCCGCGGTCAGCGTCGTGGGGCCCTTGCCCTGGCGAATACGCGTGACCATCTCGTTGTAAACCACCGCGGCCATTGGCCCGAGATATTCGGTCAACTCCGCCTCGATGATCTCCCGGGCCTGCTGAAGTTTGCTCAGAAGGGTCGCGGTCACGGCGCCGCCGCTCGGCGTCTGGTCCTCTCCGCTCAGCATCGCCAGGAGCTCGGAGGTTCTCGGCAGCGATTGCGGCTTCCCCCCGTCGGCCGCGCCCTCGGAATACGTCAGCCGGCCGCCGCTGATCTCCTTGATCGATGCTACCGCCGCCATCCCGACCTGACCACGGGCGACCACGTGCGTAATCTCGCCACGCTGCATCACGATGCGCACCGAGTGGTTCTCGGATGTTGCGATGAAGATCGTGCCGGTGCGGGCCTCCAGGCACAGGCCGCGCACCTGCTGGATCAACGCGTCGTAGCTCAGGATGTCGTCACGCGACATCAACCGTCACGACGCCCGCTGGTGGCCGCGGCGTGCTCCCGAGAGGTCAATCCCCGGGGATCACCGACCACGAGACGGCGCATGGCCAGCTCCACGCTCATCTTGAGCCGATCGATCGCCCGAGCGAGCCCCCCGATCTCGTCCGACCGGTGGACCTCGTGGATCTGGTCGTCCATCTGGCCGCGGCTGATGGCGTCAGCGATCTCGGTCAGGTTGCGAATGGGCCGCGTGAGCCGTGGGGCCAGCACGCTGGCGAGCAGTCCCACGAAGACGACGCTGCCCACGAGCAGCATCAGCGCCTTGCGGTTGGCGTCGGCGATGGGGGCGTAGGCCTCGGCGTAATCTTGCTGGGTCACGAACGTCCAGCCCTGGTCGGTCTTCTGCGCGTAGGCAACCACCGTCTTGCCGCCCTCCTCGAAGACGACCTTCTTCTTCGACTCGGAGCCAACGGCCATGACGGCGGGGTGCTGGGCGAGGTTACCGCGGGCCTTGGGATGCGCGATGACGGCGCCCGTCTCGTCCACCAGGAAGGCGAAGCCCGTCGCGCCGATGCGGACGTTGGCGATTGTCCTGGTGAGCTCGTCGATGTGCATGACGATGGAGAGGACGCCGAGGACCCCGCCCTGAGGATCCCGGATGGGCACGGCGAGGCTGAAGGCCGGCTGACCGGTGGTGCGGCTGATCACGACCTGCCGGCCGAGCGGCTCACCCGCCGCGGCCTGCTGGAACCATTTGCGGTCGGCATAGTCCTTCGGCGCTTCTTGATCGTTCCGCGTGACGTTCATCCCGTTGGGCGCGACGGTGTGCGCGAGGAAGATCCACGGGTAGACGCGCGAGATGCTCTCGAGGACCGGCCGCTGCCGCTTTGGATCCAGGGAGGTGATGTCCCCCAGGGCGACGTTCTGACCGAGGAGCCGCACGTGCGTGTCGACCCAGGCGTTGACGTGGGTCACGGCGTTGTCGGCGACGCCGCTGAGGCGGTCGTCGACATCCTTCGACAGCCGTTCCGTGGTCGCCTGGTACCCCAGATACCAGATGACGGCGAGTGGAATGATGGTCACGAAGACCATCGTCACGAACACCTTCGGAAGGATGCCCACGCGTATGCGAAGCCCCACCAGAGTGCCTCCTTGGTGAATGTCACCGCGGCTCGGTGTCAGAGTGTGACTCCAGAGCAATTTATGCGCCAGATTGGTTGACGGCAGCGGACTCGGAAAGCGTCGAAAAGCCAAGGCGCGTCCGGGCGTTGGCGCCCGAATGTCGTGATGCCCGGTTCCGCGGTCGACGTGGCACGCCAAGATGGCAGCGAGTGATCAATGAGTTTCCACCCTGCCGGGACGAGCCCGCGAGACCCGCGATAGGTATGCCCGGTCTGACGAGGGCTGGGGAGCCTTGATCTTGACCTCGCCTCCATCATGATGGATATTGTGTCCATCATGAAGGACACCACCGCCGACCTGAACGGGCGCATCGCGGAGCGTGTGCGCGAGCTGCGCGCCACGCGCGGGCTGTCGCTCGACGCGCTGGCCAGCAAGAGCGGCGTGAGCCGCTCGATGATCTCGCTCATCGAGCGGGAAGAAACCAGCCCGACCGCGGTGGTCCTGGAGAAGCTTGCCGCGGGGCTCGGCGTGATGCTGGCCTCGCTCTTCGATTCGCCGGCCGCCGAGGCGCCGGCGCCCGGCGGCCCGGTGGCGCGGCGCGACGACCAGCCTCAGTGGCAAGACCCGGCCTCGGGCTACCGGCGGCGCAACGTCTCGCCGCCGGGCGTGCCGCAGCCGATGCAGATCGTCGAGGTGTGCTTTCCGCCCGGGGGGCGCGTGGCGTTCGAGACCGGCGGGCGCGAGGTGCGCGTCCACCAGCAGGTGTGGGTGCTGGAGGGCGTCATCGACGTCACGCTGGGCGGGGAGCGCCACCGGCTGCGCGAGGGGGACTGCCTGGCGATGCAGCTCGATCGCCCGACGATGTTCCACAATCCCACGCGAAAACCCACGCGGTACGCCGTGGTGATCGCGTCCGAAGCCTCTTCGCGGCGATGAGCGCCGCCCCCTGGTCCGTTCGACGCGTGCACGCGCTGGATGACGCGCAGCTCGACCAGCTCGCCGACGTCTTGATCGATTGCGTCGAGGGCGGAGCGTCGGTGAGCTTCATGCACCCTTTGTCGCGCGCGCGCGCGGTGGCGTTCTGGCGGCGCGTGGCGCAGGGCGCGGCCGCGGGCGAGCGCGCACTGCTGGTCGCGGCCGACGCACGAGGCGTCTGCGGCACGGTGCAGCTCGTGCTCGAGCAGCCCGAGAACCAGCCGCACCGCGCCGAGCTGTCGAAGATGCTGGTGCATCGCCGGGCGCGCCGGCAGGGGCTGGGGGCGGCGCTGATGCGCGCCGCGGAGGCCGCGGCGCGCGACTGCGGCAAGACGCTGCTGGTCCTCGACACCGCCAACCCCGAGGCGGAACGCCTGTACGAGCGCCTGGGCTGGGTGCGTGTGGGCGTGATTCCGGGCTTTGCCTTGCTGCCGCATGGCGGGCTCTGCGGCACGACGCTGTACTACCGGACGCTCGATCGGTAGTCGCCGGGGGCTCCGGACGACAGGCCGCTCACCGCGTCGGGCAGTGAGCGGCCGTTACGACGAACGCACTAGCTGCTCTTGGCCTTCAGGAGCTCCTCGGCGCAGGCGCTGGCCAGGCCGGAGTTCGGCGTCTTGCCGCCGGCCGGAGTGGCCCAGCCGCCCGCTTCGACGAATTCCCGCTGCCTCCAGGAATCGATCGTCTGCAGCTCCTTCAGCTTGTTGGCGGCCTGCGGCTGCTGCATGAACTTCGACACGCAGGACGGCGTCAGCGCGACGACCACGGCCGAGTCGGCGCGCGTGGCGGCCGCCCGCTCCGCGGTGCCGCCGAGCACCCACCCCATCCATCCAAAGCCGACGATCATCGTCGCCACGGAACCGAGCACTGCGCCCCATGCCGCGGGCTTGATCCAGGGTGCTTTCACCTGCATAACGGGAACCTCCTTGTTCCGGGGAAGGTCAGTCTCTCCCGGTGCTACGTCGGTCAGCGGCGCCCGGGCCAGGCCGGACGCGGCCGATCGCGATCGGTGTTCTGCTGAAGGCGCTCGCTCCCGGCGGCCACGGCCTGGGCGATCGTCGGGAAGGTGGCCTGCGATTCCTCGATCGTCTCGCCGCTGTACCCCACGATGCGCCAGCGCCAGTCCCCCGCGTGCCGGGTGGAGAAGGCCAGCACGTTCATGGCGTGCTCCGCGGCGCCGAGGCGATCGGCGATCCCTGGATGGTGACGAGCCGCACCGCCGCCAGCAGCCAGATGACCGGCCACGAGGGATCGAACTCCGAGCGGCGGGCGCTGAACTTGGCCGAGCGCGGGTGCGCGTGGTGGTTGTTGTGGAGGCTCTCGCCGCCGGTGATCCACGCCAGCAGGCGCGAGTTGAACGCCGTGTTCTCGAAGTTCTTGGCGCCGCGCCAGTGGCCGACGGCGTTGATGAGCGGGGCCATCACGAAGACGTAGAGCACGGCATGGACGAGACCCGCCACCAGGCCCGGCCACAGTCCGATGAGCGCGCACAGCAGCCCGAGCCCGACGCCGAGGCCCAGCGTGCCGTGCGCGAAGAGCGCGCGGTCGAGACGATCGGGCCGGACGTCGGGGGCGAACGTCTCCAACGTGTCGGCGTTGCGGGCCTCGCGCGCGTAGTACACGACGTTGAAGAGCTGGACCTTCCAGAAGCCCAGCATGCGCGGGCTGTGGGGGTCGCCTTCGCGATCGGTGAAGGTGTGGTGCTTGCGGTG
>Ga0075425_100009634_pt1 | contig 10285 bp, 9 predicted proteins | sample SoiMethybrSBSTD4_FD_75300 | JGI IMG/M metagenome (GOLD analysis project Ga0075425, IMG submission 75300) | Bulk soil microbial communities from a Populus tree surrounding site in Tennessee, USA - Soil MetaG P. TD hybrid SBSTD4 | ecosystem: Environmental > Terrestrial > Soil > Tree plantation...
GAGATCGACGGCGAGCGCGCGAGTCTCAAGACCACGCATCCGTTCCTCACCGATCCGGTCGTTCGCGCGGCCTTCGCGCTGCTGGTGGATCGCGCGGCCATCCAGAAAGACATCTGGGGACGTCAGGCCGATCCGACGGCGAACTTCATGAACCGCCAGCCCTTCGTGTCGCCTAATACCCGCTGGGAGTTCAACGTCGACAAGGCGAACGCCCTCCTCGATGCGGGCGGCTGGAAGCGCGGCGGCGACGGTATCCGCGCCAAGGACGGCAAACGACTGAAGATCCTGTTTCAGGCCGTGAACCAGCCGATTCGACAGAAGGTGCAGTCGATCGTCAAGCAAGCGTGCGTCCGGGCCGGCATCGAATGCGAGCTGAAATCGGTGGTCGGGTCCGTGTATTTCTCCTCGGACCCGGGCAACGTGGACACCGAGAGCCACTTCTATGCCGATCTCCAGCTTTCTAGCAAGATCTTGCGGCAGCCCGATCCCCAGGCGTTCATGCGCGCGTTCTGCTCATGGGAAGTGGCGCAGAAGGCGAACAAATGGTCGGGCGCGAACCTGTGCCGCTGGCGCAACGACGAGTACGACCGCTTGTGGCGGGCGGCCGAGACCGAGATGGATCCGACCAGGCGCGCCGCTCACTTCATCCGGATGAACGACCTCGTGGTCCAGGACGTCGTCGTGATTCCCGTGTTCGTCCGGCATGCGGTCTTCGCCGTGGCCAATGCCATCCGCGGATTCGACTTCAGTCCATTCAGCGGGCCTCTGTGGCGGCTCGCCTACTGGTCCCGAGAGGCGTGATCAGTTCACAAGCGCGCGTCGGCCGGCGGGGCCCCAGCCCCGCGACGGCCTGGAGCGCGCACTAGCGAATCGCCGCCAGCGGCTCGAGCCCCATCTCGCCCGTGCAGACCCCGAACCACTGGATCACTTCCTTGTGGAGCGGGATGCCGTGGGCGCGGCGGTGCTGGATCTCTTCGGCCTCGGACAGCCCTGGATAGAGGACGCGCTCCTGACCCGGGGCCGGCGTGGCGGTTCTCAGGGTCTTGAGCATGCCGTCCATCGTGTCCTTGAACTGTTCCGGATCGGTGAAGGCCTCGATGTTGTAGGCGGCGAAGTGATTCTTCGAGCCGCTGCCGGCGGCGAGCATCGTGGGCAGGGCGCCCGAGAGCACGGTCGATAGGACTTCGGCCATCATCGCGAAGCCGTAGCCTTTGTGGGAGCCCTGCTCACGCGTGCCGCCGAGCGGCGCCTGATGGAACTCGTCGCGGTCGAAGACGGGCTTCTCCTCCATGATCGGGATGCCTTCCTTGTCCGTGACCCAGCCCGGCAGGAGCGGCGAGCCGACGCGCATGGCCAGCCGGATCTTGTTGCCGGCTATCGCGGAGGTGGCGGCGTCGAAGAGCATCGGCGCCTCGTGCCGCGCCGGGGCCGCGAGCGCGATCGGGTTCGTGCCGAGCAGCGGCTTCGCGGCGAATGTCGGCACCACGCTGAGCCCGGCGCCGGTGAAGCACACGCCGACCATGCCCTGCTCCGCCGCCTGCATCGCGTAGTGGCCGATCGCGCCGAAGTGGCCGCTGTTGAACACGGTCACCACGCCGACGCCGACGCGCCGCGCCTTCTCGATCGCCAGCCGCATCGCCTTGGGACCGACCATGATGCCGAGCCGCCGCTCGGCGTCGATCACCGCCGTGCCCGGTGACTCGCGCGCGATGCGCCAGCCCGGACGCGGATCCAGCTTGCCCGCCTTGTAGTCGCGCACGTAGGCGCGCAGCATGTTCGACACGCCGTGCGTCTCGACGCCCCGGAGATCCGTCATCGTGAGGACGTCGGCGCCCTCCGCGGCGTCCTCCGGCGTGAGACCGAGCTTTTCGAAGATCTGCGTGACGGTGCGACGCAGGGCTGCCTCCGTGACGAAGACCTGGTCCTTCACCGGAACCTTGAAGCGCTCGAGAATCATGGCTCACTCCCCTCGTGAATCGTCGGCGCGCTAGGCGCCGCGCACGTAGCGCCGGCAGACCAGGCGCAGGTGATCGCGGAAATGTGGCTGCAGCCGGCTCGTCCAGTCGCTCTGGCGCGCATGCTTCCACTCGGCCGACTCCTGCACCTCGGGCGTCGCCAGGTGGTAGAGCGCCACGTACTTGCGGTTCCCGGTACCGCGGAAGCGCCGGGCGCCGAGGACGCCGGGCACGGCGGCGAGCGCCGGGATGTGCTCCTTGTCGTACCACTCGTTGAACTCGGCTTCGTGCTCCGGCGCGATGTTCATGGCATTGAGGAGCAACCCACCCGCGCCGGCCGGCGGCAGCTGGTCGCCCGGAAGGATTTGATCGCCCTCGAAGCGCATCAGGCGCTCGACCCGGCTGGTGACCCGCTTCGACCACGGTGACAGGTTCGCCCCGCCGATCGCCAGATAGGCCGGGCTCGCGAGCACCTTGACGTTCTCGAGGTCGTACGTGGCGACCGAGATCTTGCGGTCGGTCACGCCGATCCAGCGGTCGCACACGAGAAAGCCCGGAACGCGCTGCCGCTCCGGCAGATGCTCTGTGTCGTACCAGTCCTGGAACTCGTCCTCGGCCGCCTTCCCGATGTTCATCGCCGCGATCAAGGTGCCCTTTGCCATGGTCGGCTCCTCCCGGCGGAAGATTGCCACGACGCTCGCGACTCGGCAACGGTACGCCTCGAGCGCGCGCGGCGCACGGCGCTCGGCGCCCGACGGTAGACGGAACGAAACGCCGCGTTGAACCGCCGGATGCTGGCGAACCCCGACGCGAAGGCGATCGCGGACATGGACATTTGCGTGCCGTCGACCAGAGCCTTCGCGCGCTGCACACGCCGGGTCGTCGCGACGGCGGTCGGCGAGGCGCCGGCGTGGCGCAGGAACAAGCGGCGCAGGTGACGTGCCGTCATCCCGAGCGCGTCGGCGAGGTCTTCGACCCGTGCCTCGCCGTCGAGGAATCCCTGCTCGATGAGCCGAAGCGCGCGTGACACGGTCGAGGCCGCGCCCCGCCACGCCGGCGTCCCCGGCGCCGCCTCCGGGCGACAGCGCAAGCACGGGCGAAAGCCCGCGCGCTCGGCCGCGGCGGCGGTCGGAAAGAAGACGACGTTTCTCGACTGGGCGGGCTTCACCGGACACGTGGGCCGGCAGTAGATCCGCGTCGTCCTCACGCCGGTGTAGAACGCGCCGTCGAAGCGCGCATCGCGGGCGATGCGGGCGCGGTCGCAGATCTTCGGATCGAGCATCGCGCCGGTCTTCACGCGGCGAAGCGTAGCACGCGCCGGCGCGCCGGGAGCGGCGCGGCGGACGATCACGTCCGAAAACGGCGAGACAGCGGACCGCCCAGCCGATAGCGTCGTGAGCAAGCATGAACGCGCGATATTTCTACGGCTGGAACGTCGTGGCCGCGACCTTCGTGATGGCGCTCTTCAGCTTCGGTCTCGGCTTCTACGGGATCGCCGTCTACGTCGCGATGCTCCAGCAGCTCTACGGCTGGTCGGCGTCCGCGGTCTCGGCGCCGGTCACCGTGTACTACGTCGCCGGCGCGCTTCTGACCGCGGCGAGCGCCGGCGTGTACGAGCGCTTCGGCGCGCGGGTCGTCGTGGCGGGCGGCGCCGTCGCGATGGCCGCCGGCGTCGCGATGCTCGGACTCGTCGGCCGGCCGTGGCAGCTCTATCCCGTCTTTCTCGTCATGTCCGTCGGCTGGGGCGCGATGAGCGGCGCCGCCATCAACATCGTCCTCGCCCCGTGGTTCCAGCGCCGCCGGGGCCTGGCCGTCAGTCTCGCGTTCAACGGAGCCACCCTCGGCGGCGTGCTCGTGGCACCCGCGCTCCTCGAGCTGGTCGGCAGGCTCGGCTTCACACAGGCGCTCGGCGCCGCCGCCCTCGTGCAGCTCGCGGTGCTGCTGGCGCTCGCCGCGGCGGTCATGCGGCGCGGGCCCGAAGCGGTCGGCACCGGCCCCGACGGTGACACACCGCGCGGCGCGGCGCCCCGGAGCGCGCCCGCAGACCGGCGCTGGCGAAGCGCCGCGCTTCGCACGTGGCGCTTCTGGAGCGTGTCGGCGCCTTTCGCGCTCGGCCTCGCGGCGCAGGTCGGCGTGCTCACGCATCTCGTCGCGCTGACGACGCCGGCGCTCGGCACGGGCGGGGCCGCGCGCGCCGTCAGCGCGACCACGGCGGCGGCCCTGATCGGCCGCCTGGCGACCGGCTTCGTGGTGGACAGGGTCAATCGGCGCGTGGTCGCCTGCGTGACCTTGCTGATCCAGCTCGCGGGTGTGGCGTTGCTCGCGCACGTGCCGTCGGCGGCCGGTGTCTACACGGGCTGCGCGCTCTTCGGCCTCGGCGTCGGCAACCTCACGACGTTGCCGGGGCTGATTCTCGCCGTCGAGTGGCCGCGCGAGCACTTCAGCGGGCTCGTGGGCCTCGTGGTCGGGATCAATCAGCTGACCTTCGCCTTCGGCCCCACTCTCGTCGGCGTCGTGCGGGACTGGGCGGGCGCGTACGAGGCGGCGCTCGGTGCGTGTGCCGCGCTTCAGGCGATCAGCGCGGCGTTGATCCTGCTCGGGCCGGGGCGAGCCGCGCGGACCGCAGAGGGTTGACGCCTACCAGAGCGCGCGCGAGGCCAGGCCGGCGCCCTCGACGAGCGCCCGGAGCTTGTGCCACACGATGTTGGTGTCGACCTGCACTCGTCCGGCGAAGGTGCCGAATCCGCAATCGACGCCGGCGATGACGTTCTCGCGGCCGACGACGCTCGCATAGCGCTCGATCCGCTCGGCGACCAGCTCGGGATGCTCGATGAAGTTCGTGGTCGAGTCGATCACGCCCGCGACGAGCACCTTGCCGGCCGGGAGCTTCACGTCCTTCCACACCTTCCACTCGTGCTCGTGACGCGGGTTGGCGCCGGCGATCACCAGTCCGACGGGCCGCGCGTTGACGACCACGTCGGCGATGTCCTTGAGCGGCACGTCGCGATGATGCGGCCCGCCGGTGCTGGCCCAGCAGATGTGGATGCGCATCCGATCGGCCGGAAGCTCCGCGACGGCAGAGTTCAAGACCTCGACGTGCATCGCGGCGATGTCGCGGAACTCGCGCAGGGTCAGGTGCGAGAACTGCGTGTGCCGGCCCAGGGCGAGGTCGGGGCAGTCGATCTGCAAGATGAAGCCCGCGTCGACGACGGCCTTGTACTCGCGCTTCATCACGTCGGCCAGGGTGTAGAGGTACTTCTCGTCGCTCGGGTAGTACCGGTTCTGGAGGAATCGCCCGATCTGTCCGGGCGACGGCGAGGTCATGAACACCTCGTCGGCCCCCGAGGCTGCGGCGGCGTCCTTGAGATTCTGGATGTCCCGCTCCACCGCCGGCCAGTCCTTCCACGCGACGGGCCCGGTGCACGCCGGCCGCTTCTGGAACGGCGGCGCGAACTGGCGCGCCATCTCGGTCCACTCCGGGAACTCCTCGGCGTCGGGGTTCGGCCAGGTGGAGCTCTCGCCGGCGAAGCCGGTCAGCCGATCCTTGACGTAGATGGTGTAGTCGGCCCTCCCCTGCTCGCCGTCGTTGACGACCGACAGCCCGGTCTCGCACTGCTTCTTCACGATGTCGAGCACCGCCGCCCGGGTCCGGCTGGGGAGCCTGGTCTCGGCGCTCAACCGCCCTTCCTCGTGATCCTGAAGAAGCCGCAGCAGGTCTTTGGGACGCGGGAGAGAGCCGGTATGGGTCGTGAGGATCCGGTCGGTGCTGCGCTTCACGACGCGGTCACGGCGACTTGTGCAGCCGGCCGTCCTTCATGATCACGAGCAGGGCGTCGCGGCTCTGCAGCCGCTTGATGTCGGCGAGCGGATCGCCGTCGACGAGCAGCAGGTCGGCCAGGAAGCCCGGCTTGATCTGGCCGAGCTCGTTCGGGCGCCCCATGATCTCGCCGCCGAGCTTCGTCGCCGCCACGAGCGTCTCCATCGGCGTGAAGCCGAGCACGTCGACGAAGAGCAGGAGATCGCGCGCGTAGGTCCCGTGCGGGTTCCACGCGAAGCCGTAGTCGCCGCCGGGCAGCACGCGGATCCCGCGCTTGCGCATCCGGCCCATCGTTTCGATGGAGACTTCCAGCTGCCGCAGCAGCCCGCGCGTGCGGACCATCTCGGGCGTGAAGCCCCAGTCGCTGCCCGCGTAGCACGCCTGGTAGGTGAGCGCCAACGCCGGGACGACGTAGCACCAGTCGCGGTTGGCCTCGAGCTGGTCGAGCGCTTCCTCGTCGGCGAAGTTGGCGTGGTAGATGATGCCGAGACCGTGCCGGAGGCACATCTTCACCGAGTCGGCGCTGCGGGCATGGGCACACACGCGCACACCGCACGCCCGCGCGACCTCCATCGCCGCGGCGACCTCGGCGTCGGTCATCACCGCGCGATCGGTCCGGCTGTCGGTCGGCCCCGCGTGGCCCGACACGTTGAGCTTGAAGAGATCGGTCCCCTCGCGCACGAGCAGGCGGCAGATCTTTCGCACCTCATCGGGTCCGTCGGCGACCCACGCGAACGTGGGCGTCTCGAAGTGCGGCAAATGCAGCTCGTTCTCGTCGCCGAGCCCGCCGGTGACGGTGATCTCCGGGCCATTGGCAAGATAGCGCGGACCGGGGATACGCCCGGCGTTGATCTCGTTGCGGATCACGATGTCGAGCCGCGGCTTGGCCGACGCGCCGGACAGCACGCTCGTGTAGCCGCAATCGAGCATGGTCTTGGCGTTGCGCATCGTGATCAGGACGTGCTCTTCGGGCGGAAGGCTCGTGAAGGCCGAGTTCGACGGCGCATCCGGATAGCTGACGTGGCCGTGCGGCTCGATCAGCCCGGGCATCACGGTCGCGCCGGCGCCGTCGATCACGCGCGCGTCGCGCCGCGGCAGCCCGCCGCCGCGCTGGACGGCGGCGATGCGCTGGCCCTCGACCAGCACGTCACCGGGAAACGGCACGGCGCCACTGCCGTCGAGAATCATCGTGTTGACGATCAGCGTTCGGTCCATGGCCTCCTCCGCGGGCCCACGATAGCACGGTGGCAGCCTGCCCGATCGCCTCGGGCAGAAGGCCGTGACAGCCATCAGGAACTCCGCCCAAACCTGCGAGCAGCATACGTTCGGTCGCTTGGCACAAGGTGAGCATCGAGCGAGAACGGACCGAGCCGAATCCCTTGGAGGTGATGCAGAGCCCCAGCGAGATAGAACGCGGAGCCGTACATTTCAAAACCGTTTTGGCCGAGTGAGGAGGATCGCGCAATGATGAAGGACTTTCGAGTCCTGTTGATCCTATGCCTGACTGTGGCTTCATGGACGCTCCCGGCCGCCGCCAACGAGGTCGTTCAGTGGAATGAGACGACCATGAAGGCCATCGAGGCGAACGGCCAGGCCAGCGTCGTGGCGACGCGCACGCTGGCCATGGTGCAGGCGGCGGTGCACGACGCGCTGAACGCGATCAGTCGCCGCTACGACGCCTACTATTTCGAGGGACCCGGAGACCCCGCCGCTTCGCCCGACGCCGCGGTCGCCGCCGCCGCGCACACGGTGCTGGTCGGAGTGGTCGGAAGCTTCGGCACGCCCGCTCAGAAAGGCGCAACGCTCGCCCTGGTCGACCAGGCCTACGCCGTGTCGATCGCCCGCGTCACGGACGGCCCCGCCCGAAACAAAGGCGTCGCCGTGGGCCGCGCCGCCGGCGCCGCGATTCTGTCGCTTCGCAAGGACGACGGCGCCACGCGTGACGCGCCGTACACGCCCGCGATGGGTGCCGGCAAGTGGCGCCCGCATCCGAATCCCGTCCCGCCCAACCCACCCATCGCCAACGCGGACCTGGCTCGCGGCTATCTGCCCTCGGCGATTCCGGGTTGGGCGAACGTCACGCCGTTCACGTTGCTGTCGGCCTCACAGTTCTGGCTGCCCGGACCGCCCGCGTTGACGAGCGCGACCTATACGCGCGACTACAACGAGGTGAAGAGCGTCGGCGGCAAGGTCAGCACGGCTCGCACCGAGGACCAGACTCAGATCGCGCGCTTCTGGTTCGAGGGGCCGGGCGCGTGGAACACGATCGCGCGCACGGTCGCCACGACCCGCGGTCTCGACGCCAGGGACAGCGCCCGCGTCCTGGCTCTGATGAACATGGCGATGGCGGACGCCTACATCGCGGGGTGGAAGATCCGTTACGTATACGATTCGTGGCGCCCCGTCACCGCCATCCGCGAGGGCGACAACGACGGCAACGACGCGACCGTCGGCGACCCGAGCTGGGACAGTCATCAGAACACGCCGAGCGTCTCGGACTATCCGTCGACCCAAAGCACCTTCAGCGGGGCGGCCGCCGTGGCCCTCGCGAGTACCCTGGGCGGCGATCAGGTCAGCTTCACGGTCACGAGCGGCAAGCCCTTCGAAGGGATCACGCGCTCGTTCACGAGCTTTTCTCAGGCGGCGCGCGAGAGCGCCGACTCCCGGGTCTATGCCGGGATCCATTTCCGTAGCGCCTGCGAGGACGGGCTCGCGCTCGGGCGAAAGGTCGGCCAGCGAGCGGCGGCGCTCTACCTCCAGCCAGTTCGGAAGTGATGTCATGGGCGCCGATCGGTGGCGTGTCGCTGAGTCTCCGGTCGGCGCCCGCAGCTCTACGGCTCGCGGGACCACGTCGGCGGTCTCGACGGCCGGCCCCCTGCACTGGATCCTTCGTGTTGCCGTCGCCGCCTGCTTCATCGGTCACGGAGCCTTCGGCGTCATTACCAAGGCCGCGTGGCTACCCTACTTCGCGATCTTCGGGATCCCGGAGGCATGGGCGTGGAAGCTCATGCCCTTGATCGGCGCCGTCGACATCTCGATCGGCGTCCTCACGCTGATCCAGCCCGTTCGCGCGGTCATCTTGTACATGGCGTTCTGGGGATTCCAGACCGCGTGCCTGCGCCCGCTCGCCGGGCAAGGGATATGGGAGCTCTTCGAGCGCGCCGGCAACTACGGTGTGCCCCTGGCCTTCCTCTGCCTGCTCGGCGCCGGCCGATCCCTGACGGACTGGTTCTCGACACGGCCGATGCCCACGCTCACCGCCGCGCGAGCCTCGGCGATCGCGTGGATTCTCCGGGTGACGACGGCGTTGCTCTTGATCGGCCACGGCGGGTTCGACTTCGCCATGCACAAGAACTGGATGGCCTACGCGGCCGCCGTCGGCATCGGCCCCGACACACTCGCGGCCTATGCGCTCACACCCCTGGCGGGATGGTTCGAGTGTGCGCTTGGTCTGCTCGTCCTCGTCTGGCCGACGCGCGGCGTGCTGCTCTTCGTCTTCGCGTGGAAGCTCGGCACCGAAGTCTTCCGGCCGCTGGCCGGTGAGCCGATATGGGAGTTCATCGAGCGGGGCGGCAGTTACGGTGCGCCCCTCGCGCTCGCGTGGATTCAGGGCTCTCTGACTACCGAGCGGCTTCCAGGGCCACCTCGCCCAGTCCGTCGATGACGAACCGCACGCGATCACCCGGCGCGGGAAACTTCGTGGTGATGCTGCTGCCGGTCATCACGATCATGCCCGGCTCGAGCCGGCCGCCGCGGCTGTTGAGGAGATTCGCCAGCCACGCGACGGCCTCGAAGGGATGGCCCATCGCGTCCCCGGTCTTGCCCTGGCCTGCGAGCTGACCGTTGACCCAGCAGCGCGTCACCGCGTGCTCGAGATCGACGCGACGCCACTCGGTGGCGGCCGGGCCGAGCACCACGCCGCCGTTCCACGTGTTTTGCGCGACCAACGTGAAGGCGTCGAGGGTTTTGTAATCGGCGTCGCCGTCCTCGACGAGCTCGAAGGCCGGCAGGCACGCGGCGACCTTGCTGACCACCGACGCGCGCGTCCACGGCCCGCCACTCGTCGGCAAGGCCTCGGCGAGTCGTACCGCCACTTCGAACTCGACTCCCAGGTGGTGATAGGCCGCCACATCGACACGCGCCGGCGAAGCGTGGACGACCTTCGAGAAGATGGCGCCGGCGGCGGGCTGGTCGACTCCGGTCATCTGCTGCATCGCCTTGGAGGTGAGCGCGATCTTCCAGCCGGCGATCTCGCCGCGCCCGGCGGCGGCCATCACCCGGTGCAGCGCGTCCTGAATGCGATAGGCGTCTTCGAGCGGCGCCCTTCGGAGCCCGGCGTCGAGCGGACGATAGCGCGTGCGGGTCCGATAGGTCTCGAAGGCAGCGCGGGCGGTGGCGTCGATCGTCTCGGGAGTCAGCATGAGCGAGTCCTCCTGTTCTTCTTGCGCACCGGCAACGGCGTTGCCGGGTCGAGCGAGCTCAGCAGCCGCGGCGGCGCCACCAGCCGATAGGC
>Ga0075425_100009637_pt1 | contig 10285 bp, 7 predicted proteins | sample SoiMethybrSBSTD4_FD_75300 | JGI IMG/M metagenome (GOLD analysis project Ga0075425, IMG submission 75300) | Bulk soil microbial communities from a Populus tree surrounding site in Tennessee, USA - Soil MetaG P. TD hybrid SBSTD4 | ecosystem: Environmental > Terrestrial > Soil > Tree plantation...
GTTGTAACGAATCGAGGTCGGCAAGTTTCAGCAGTCGTCAAATCAGCCATTCCCTGGTTGCCGAATCAGAGGTTGTTTGTGGCGAACTGAAGCTTGTCGAGCCTTGATTTTTTGTCGGACTTTTTAAGCAAAAGCATAGTCGTAAATCGAAGGAGGTCCCAGGGACATTATGAAAAGGGTTGTTATTGGATGTGCCATAGCTTTGTTACTGCTGCCGGGCATCGGCATCGCCGTGCCCGCGAACGCGAATTTTTCGGGCAAGTGGTCGCTCGATAAGAGCAAGAGCCAGGAGTTGCCGCCGCAGCTCGAGAACGTCGAGAGCTACACCCTCACAGTTACGCAGGACGATCAACAGCTGACCGTTGATACTCAGATAACCGGCGGCGCTCGACCCGAAGGTGGAGGCCGCAGACCTGATGGCGCTGGTGGTCAGGGCGGCGGCGGCTTTGGTGGCAGACGTCGGCCAGACAGCGCCGGCGGCGACACTCAGGGGCAAGGTCAGGGTCAGGGCGGCGGACGAGGTCGCGGAGGACGAGGCGGGTTTGGGATGGGCTCGGGCACCGTTATTTACAAACTCGACGGCTCAGAGACGAAGACCGAAGCGCCGGCAAATGGACGGGGCGGAGCGGCCTCGATGAAGGCGCAGTGGAAGGATGGCGGCAAGTCGCTCGAATTGACGACGACACGCAGCTTCAACTTCCAGGGGAATGAAACGACTCGGACTACCAAGGATCGCTGGGAGCTTGCGGACGGCGGAAAGACGTTGAAGATCAAGCGCTCGATCGACACACAGCAGGGTTCACAGTCGTCGACGCTGGTTTTCAACAAGCAATAACCAATCCGATTACGGGGGTGCGAAACCTTAGTGGCGGTCTCGCGGTCCTTTCAATTCTTCGCAGGGAGTGAAGATGAAAAGTATGCGAGCTCGACTGGTCGGCGGGCTGTTTCTGTTATCGATTCTTGCGCACCCAATTTTTTCGCAGTCGCAGACCCAGGTAAGAGGTCAGGTTGTCGATGAGCAGGGCGCCGTCATTACCGGCGCTCGCGCCAGCCTGGCCTCGCCTGAAGGAAAAAAACGCAACGCAACTACAAACTCCAACGGCGAATTCACAATCGCCAACGTTCCCAACGGTACTTACACACTCACCATAGAATCAAAGGGCTTTGAGAACCACATCGACGAGAACCTCGAGATTCCCGCCGCGTCTCCTTTGAAGATCGTTCTCACGGTTGCAGCGCTAAAGGCAGAGACCGAAGTCAATGCCGACAGCAGCGGCATATCGGTCGAACCCGATCAAAACATGAACGCGATCATCCTCGATGAAAAAATGATTATGGATCTGCTGCCCGACAACGAGGATGACATGCTCGAGTTTTTGCAGTCCCTTGCCGGGCCCGCGGCAGGGGGCGTCAGCGGTGGCCAGGACGGGCCGCAGATCTACATCGATGGTTTCCCGGGAGGAAGGCTGCCCCCACGGGAATCGATTCTGCAAATCCGCATAAACCAGAATCCGTTGTCTGCGGAGTATGCCCGTCCTGGCCAGGGACGAATCGAAATCATCACCAAACCGGGGACAGAACAATGGCATAGCAGCGTCGGGTTTACCGTTCGCAACTCCGCGCTGGATGCCAGAAATGCGTTTGCGTTAACTAAACCCGATGTGGACCAGCGACACTATTCGTTTACTCTCAGCGGGCCGATTATCAAGAAACGGATCTCGTTTTTCTTCAACGGCGATCAACGAACTTTTGACACCAGCCAGATTGTGAACGCGATTACACTCAACGGTCCGTTTACCACAAACGTGCCTTCGACAACTGACACTCGGTTCTTCGGGCTGAGGGTTGGATCTACGCTCGACAAACGCAACGTTCTGAACCTCGGGTACAACTACCTGCAATCGGAGCGGGTGAGCAGCGGCGGCGGGTTCACGCTTCCCGATCGTGGCTCGACGACCGACAACACCAACAACACCTTCACCATAGCAGAGACCTTTGTGATTAACTCGCGGCTGATCCACGAGACTCGCTTGAGATATCAGCACGAGAATACACAGGCGACGGCTAAGACTCCCGGTGTCGCAATCAACGTTCTGGATTCGTTCAACGGAGGCGGCGCCACTTGCTGTCCGAACAGCACAAAACAGGATCAGGTCGATTTCCAGGACTACTTGACCTACACCTACAAGAAGCACACGATTCGCGGCGGGTTCCAACTTCAATTCGAAAACATAAGCGATTTAAATCAAGGCAATTTCAACGGTACCTACACCTTCTCGAGTCTGGATCAATATCGGCAGGCTGTTGCCGGAGCTCACATTGATCCGAGCGATCCGACCAGCCCTTTAGTCCGCGCTACTCAGTTTACGATCAATCGCGGCAACCCATTCCTGCACTACAGTCAGTATGAAGCCTCGATGTTTGTTCAGGATGATATTCGGCTTCGTCCGAATTTCACGCTGTCGGCGGGACTCCGCTACGAGTTCCAGTCACATCTGCGAGACAAGCTGAACATCGCGCCTCGGCTTGGCATCGCGTGGTCTCCTACGAAAGACCGCAAGACGACGATCAGGACCGGCGCAGGAATTTTCTTCAATCGTCTGGGTGGAAGTCTCTATGAAAACTCGCTGCGATTTAACGGCTTGACTCAGCAAAACATAGTCATCCGAAACGCGATTTTCGATCCGACCGATCCATTGGGAGCGAATCCAGGAGCTGCAGTAGATCCGTTGCGCACCATCATCCGAACTCTTGCCCCGGACCTCGAGGCGCCTTACACGATCTACGTCACGAGCAGCGTCGAGCATCAGTTTCCCTGGGGAATCTCGGGATCGCTGACCCATACTTTTGCGCGAGGCGTCCACTTCTTCCGTTCACGCAACATCAATGCACCGTTCCCTGGTACGTTGGTTCGACCCGATCCGACCGAAGGAAACATTTACGATCTCGAGTCGATCGCGAATTCTCGATACAACGGGTTTATGTTCCGAGCCGACCGACGATTCGGAAGAAACTTCGCGATGTTCGTCAACTACACTCTGTCGTGGACAAACAGCGACGCCGACGGAACGCAGTCGCTGCCGGCTAACAGCTACGACCTGCATCCGGAGTGGGGACCGGCTTTCACCGATCGGCGGAACTTCCTGAACATCACAAGTATGATCTCGCTTCCTCACGGGTTCAGGCTTACGCCGTTCGTTGTGATCTCGTCGGGAGGACCGTTCAACATTACGACCGGGACCGACGACAATCTCGATACGGTGATCAACGATCGACCCGCCGGAATCAATCGCAATTCCGATCTGCCAGCAAGCTTGTACCCGTTGATTCCGAATCGATGCATCAGCGGTTGCGCGCCTGGCGAGACGCCGGTCGGTTTGCGCGACTTCCTGGAATCTCACTATCCCAACGGCATTCGCGCGATGAACCCCGGTTCGTTCAACGTCAACCTGAGCATCGGAAAAACCTTTGCCATAGGTCACGGCGGCGGGCGGCTGGCTCAAAACAATCCTGGTCCGCAAGTGGATGGTCCGCCGTCGGAGAATGGCGATCAATCGGTTGATACCGGTAATCAAGGCGGACGTGGCGGACAAGGCGGAGCTCGCGGAGCGGCGGGCGGAGCGCGCGGCGGTTTTGGCGGGAGACCCGGTGGCTTCGGAGGCGGTCGAGGCGGTGGTGGACGAGGCGGCGGAGGTGGCGGCGGTCGCGGTGGCCGCGACGGCGGTCCGAACGAGAGCGCGCGCTACAACATTCAACTGTCGGCTCAGATCTCGAATCTGCTGAACCACGTCAACTTTGGAAACTTCAGCGGCGTATTGACGTCGCCGTTCTTTGACCAGGCGAGCCAGGCGAGACCCGCTCGCACAATGGAGTTCACTTTCAGATTTAGTTTCTGATAGAGGATCGTGGATGGAGGATTGAGGTTGGGGATCGAAGATTGAGGATGGAGGATTGAATATAGAAAGTTATCGCTACTCAATTCTCAACCTCTATCTTCGATCCTCCATTCTCCATCCTCTATCTTCGATCCTCTATCCTCTGTTCTTCCAGATGGCTCAGCTACGCGATGACCAGGCTGAAAAGAAACGAGGCGCCTGACGCGGGAGCTCCTGTGCGAGCAGTTCTTCAACCTCTTTCGAAGAGGTGAGCCGCATTGCATCCTTCATAAGCGAACGTACTCGCTGAAGCTCGACCGAGCGGATTGCGTTTTTCACAAGCGGGATCGAACCTGGCACCAGACTCAACGATCTAATTCCCAAACCTATCAACGCGATGGCCTGCACTGGATTCGCGGCCATTTCGCCGCAGAGTTCCAGAGCGACCTGCTGCGACTCGGCGACTCGAACGAGATGCGCGATTGTTCGAAGGATTGCCGGATGAAGCGGCTGATAGAGGTGAGCGACGTTTTCATTCGCCCTGTCGACCGCAAGAATATACTGAATCAAGTCGTTGGTTCCGACGCTCAGGAAGTCGACTTCTCTCGCAAAGACATCGGCCATCAAGGCGGCTGCCGGAACTTCTATCATCACGCCGATCGGCAGCTCGGCGTTGTGTTCGACGCTCGTTTCGGCCATTTCCTGTTTTACGTCGGCGATGATTCGTTTTGCTTCGCGCAACTCTGTTATCGTACTGATCAAAGGCAACACTACGCGAAGACGTCCGTGAAGGTTGGCTCTCAGAATCGCGCGCACCTGTGTGCGAAAAACGTGTTCGGCTTTTAGCGAGAGTCTTATCGCCCGGAGTCCGAGCGCCGGGTTCTGCTCCGCCTCGAAGCCTTCCAGCGTAAGCTTGTCTCCTCCCAGATCGAATACCCGAATGTTCGCGCCGGCCTGACCGGTAGCTTCGGCAAGTTTTCGATAAACCTCGTACTGTTCATCTTCGCCGGGCAGATCCGGCAGTCTGGTCAGAAACAGGAACTCGGAGCGATACAGCCCTACGCCTTCAGCGCCGAAGCGCGCGAGCGATTCGATCTCAGTCGGTAGCTCAACGTTCGCTCGCAGCGTCATACGAACACCGTCGATTGTTTCGGCCGCCAGCGATGTGTTTGCTGTTGGCCTTGTTCGGTAGGATGCTTCGCGCTTGCGTTTTGTAAGATAAGTCGACAGGACGGTTTTTGTCGGTCGAAGGATAACGCAGCCTTCGGAGCCATCGATGACGATGCTGTTGCCGGTTCTGGCTTGACTAGTGATATCGCGGAGACCGACCACTGCCGGTATCCCCAGCGATCGCGCGATGATCGCCGAATGCGAAGTCAATCCGCCGGTATTGGTCGCGAAACCCAAAACTCGTTTGAAGTCGAGTTCGGCTACTGTCGATGGCCAAATGTTTTTTGCGACGACGATTACATCCTGATCGAGTTTCGAGAGATCGAATTTATCGTGGCCGGATAGAATCGTGAGGATTCGAGTAGCGACATCTTCCAGGTCTGAAGTGCGCTCTTTGAGATACACGTCGCTTACCTGTTTGTAGGCATCGATCGCTTTATCGGTGACTGAACGGACTGCCCACTCGGCGTTCACTCGACGAGTGCGGATGTCCTGCTCGAGTTCTTCGATCAACCGATTGTCATCGAGCATCAAAAGGTGGGCGTCAAGAATGAAGGAATGCTCGTAACCGAGTTCCTTGGCGAGCCGGACTTTTATTTCTTTGAGCTGAGCGCGGGCTTCCTGGAGGGCTTCGCGGAGGCGGCGCACCTCCAATCGCGCCTGCGTCGCCGACACTCCGATGTAATAGAACTGATGGCGGCCGCGCTCATCGAGTCTGAGGACGCGGCCCACCGCAACGCCGGGAGAAGCGGGAACACCGTGCAACTTCACATCGCGCGAACGAGTCACGCTAGAAGACGCCATCCGACAGTTCCTCTCCGAATTTCTGTTCCACGAGGTCCGCGAGCGCGTCTAATGCGCGCTCTTCATCGTCGCCTTCAGTCTTAATTATAAGGCTTGTACCACGCGAAGCGGCAAGCAACAGCACGCTGAGGATTGACTTGCCGTCGGCCGTTTCGCCGGTGTCCTCGCGACGCAGCTCGACGCTGCTGTTGAATTGTGAGGCTCGCCGCACGAGGCGCGCAGCAGCTCGCGCATGCAAGCCAAGTCGGTTTGAGATGATTACTTTTCGTTCTTCCATCTGTGCGAGTGGATAAACTTCAACGCTCCTGCACTGGATTCTAATTCAGGGTTCTCGGGTCGGCCGCGTCGCGTAATCCGTCACCCAAAAAATTCCACGCCATCACGGCGAGAAAGATAAACAATCCGGGCGTCAATACCCAGGGAAAATCATTAAGCGCTCGATTGCTCTGAGCTCCTGCCAGCATATTGCCCCAGCTTGCTTCCGGCTCCTGAATCCCGACTCCCAGAAAAGAGAGCGCTACCTCGCTCAGGATGAAAAACGGAACCGAGAGCGTCGCAGTCACGATAACAAATGAAAACGTGTTCGGGAGAATGTGCCGGATGATGATTCGGGAGTTGCTGAAGCCAAGTGCCCGCGCGGCGATGACGTACTCCTGCTCCTTGATCGACATTACCATCCCGCGAATAACGCGCGCTTCGGTGGCCCACCCAATAAAGGCAAGAATGACTACGATAATGAAGTAGATATGGATCGAGCTCATGCCCAAACCAAACGCCTGTCGCATTATGAGAATGAAATAAAGGCTCGGTAGCGCAAGAAGAATTTCGACTACCCGCATCAACGTAAAATCGACAGTGCCTCCAAAGTAGCCGGCGACGCCGCCAACGATCATTCCTATTATCGTCGAGATCAGGATTCCCAGGATTCCGATGGACAGCGACACCTGAGCCCCATACAGGATTCGAGAGAAAATGTCCTGGCCAAGCTTGTCGGAACCGAATAGATAGACATGACCCGGTTCATCGACGCCAAACAAATGAATGTTCGAACCTAGAATCCAAAGAATGTGATAACCATCACCTCTGGCAAACAGCCTGATCGGGTACTTCCTGGAAGCGTCGTCACGATAGCTCGCAACTTGAGGATCAACCGGAACCAGATGATAGACAAACGGCCGTGTCAGATGGCCCTGTTCGTCAAAGATGTGAATCCTGGTCAACATCGGCGGATAGAAAGGCAGGTCGTGTCTCGCGTTGTCGTAACGATACGGAGCGAGGAATCCGGCCAGGACCGCCGCTAAATAAAAGACTGCCAGAATGTAGAGCCCAATCATGGCAGGACGATTGCGCCGCAGCTTGAGCCAGAGAAGTTGGGAAGGCGACCGCCCGCGCCCGGATGACTTCGGTGAACCTTCGACGGTGGATCGCACCGGTTCGGCCGCTATCTCGGGATTCGGCATCACAGGGTCTTTGTCGCGTTGAACCAGCATTTACTCGAGTCTTATTCGCGGATCGATCACACTGAGCAGCACGTCAGCAATCAGGTTCCCGATTACCAGCATCAGCACCAGCATCACTACCGACGCCATAACTAACGGTTCGTCTTTTGTCGAAAGCGCATCAAAAATGAGGATGCCAAGGCCCGGCCACCCGAAGACATACTCGGTGAGCAGTGCCCCGCCCAGCAGCGTAGCAAGAGAAAAACCAAAGATGGTTACCAGGGGATTGATCGCATTTCCCAATGCATGTCGAGTCAGCACTCGCCATCGGCTGAGGCCCTTTGCGCGAGCGGTGCGAATATAGTCCTGCGACAGCGTCTCAATCATTTCGCTGCGCATCTGGCGAACATACTGAGCCAGACCAATCGTTCCCAGCACGATCATCGGCAGAACCAGGTGCCAAAGCGTATCGACAAACCTTTGCCAGGGACTCATGAGATCCCAATTGACTTGATCGTGGATGCCTCCTGCAGGGAATAGTCCGGTTTTTGCGGCGAAGAGAATCAACAGCAATGAAAAGAAGATGCTGGGGATCGATAACCCGAAGAACGATACGAAACCTATCAGCTTGTCGGGCCAGCGATTTCTGTAGACCGCGGCTAACATGCCCATCGGTATTGATAGTACCCAGGAGAAGACAAGAGCCGAGCCGGTTAGCAGAAGTGTGTTCATCACTCTTTCGCCGATGAGCGACCAGACCGTTGCGCTTTTGGTGAACGAGTAACCGAAATCACCGCGAAGGGCAGGCCAGAGCCAGTACCAGTAGCGTTCTAATATGTTGTGGCTGTCGAGATGATAGAGCCGCTGCATCTCCTCGATGTGTTCTCGAGAGATGTTGGGCATCAGCCTCAGCGTGTCCAGAAAGTCGCCGGGCGAGAGCACCAGCAAGGCTTTTGTAATGAAAGTAACGATGAGGACCAGTGGTATGGCGGTAATGACTCGCCTTATCAGAAATGTCTTCATCTGAACTCAGAGGCAAAGGCCGCCGATCAGCAATTCACCGACAATTGGATTCCTCAGTTCTTCAAATATATCTCTTCGCAGTTCCAGGTGGCGCGAGGAGGAAGAGCCGAGGGGTGAAGATTGCCAAGCTTGCTCTTGTACGCGACGGCTTCGATTGTAGCAACAAGGTTGATCTCGGGTAAGTATTCCGACCAGATGCGCTGCACCTGTGCATAGAGCCGGTGGCGTTCGCCGTTGTCGGTAGAAGATTCGATCTGTCGCATCAACTCATCGGCGCGCGCCTCCCATTCAGTTGAAGGCTTTTGCTGGCTGCTGAAGCAGACGTGCTGCAGACCCGATGACATAATGATGTTCTTGGAGCCCGAAGGTCCGGTTGGCGGGTTTGGTTGCCATCCCAACATCATCGCATCGAAGTCATAGGTCTTCTCCATTTTGTCGACCAGAGATCCCATTGGTATGGGAGCTGCGTTGGCTTTGATCCCAACGTCTTGAAGACTCTTGGCGACAAAGCTGGTAGTTTCTGATCGCTGGCTGTTGCTCGCGTTTGTGACAATGCTTAATTCAACTGTGTGCCCCTGCTGATCCTCCAGAAAACCGTCGCCGTTTGTGTCCTTAAGTCCGATCTCGGCGAACAACTGCTTCGCTCTCGCGGAGTCATACGGATACTTCACAACGTCTTCGGTGAACCAGGTCTTGTCACCGGGTGTGACAAACGAAAAGATGGGGAGCGCCCGGGCGGAGAAGACGGTGTTGGCAAGAGCCTCGCGATTTATTGCGTATGAGACAGCCTGTCTGAATTTGACGTCTCTAAACAGAGCTAATTTCCAGGGCTCAACGTAGGGTTTGTGCGTGTCCGGGTTGATTCCCGAATTCTGATTGAACGCAATCCAGTTAGTGTCGTATGAAACGCCGATATCTTCGATCTTGACGTTAGGTCCTTCCATTCGCTTGACCAGCGCATAGTCCTGCGGCCGCACTCGAGGCATGACATCGATTTCGCCCGACTCGAATTTCGATTGAACGGTGTTGAAGTCTTTTGCGATCACAAAGACCATTCGATCGAGATAGGGGAGTCGCTGTCCCTTCTCATCGACTTTCCAGAAGTAGGGGTTTCGCTCGAGCACTATGCGTTGTCCGCTGACGTACTCCTTGATGCGAAACGGTCCGAGCCCGACAATCGTTGACGGATCGTCGCCGAGTTTCATCGTCGTCGAAAAGTTGCCCGCGCGCCACGACTGCTCCCACTTGTGTTTTGGTATCAACCAGAGATTATAGATTGCGTCGAGAAAGCTTCCGTTCGGATTGTGCAGCTTGAAGCGAACTGTGTAGTCGTCGATCTTCTCGAGTTCTGGAAATAGCCCCCCTCCGCTTTCATCTCTGCCTTCGAGAAAGACATCCCGTCCCCCGTTGGCAATATTCTTGTCGATGATAACGTTGTAGGTGAACACCAGATCGTCGGCGTTAAAGGGCTCTCCGTCGGACCATCTCACACCGCGTCGTAGGAAAAACGTCCAAGTCTTGGCGTCGGGAGTAGCCTCCCATTTTGTGCACAGCCCGGGGTCAAAATCCGGCGGGTTGCCCCCGTTGCGATAGTCGACCGGACATCTGAAAACGTTTAACCACAGAATGTCGGCGGTCGCGGTGTCTGATGCAAGGATAATGTTGAACGTCTTGGGATCGTCGGGAGTAGAAAGGACGAGCGAACCGCCGTATGAGCCGGTCTCACCTTTGTACTGGTATGCATCCTGTGGAGGCTCACCCTGGAAAGGCGGGTTCGGGGTTCCTTTTGAAACACCCGTTGATGCTCCCCCGCATCCGGCGGCTGCGATCATTGCAGCGATCAACACCGCCGCTACGAAGTTCCTCATGATCCTTGCTCCTTTGATTGTTGCTCCGTCGGGGGCGACTGAATTTCACCTGACTGGGAGAAGGTATCTTAGACTCAAGTTAGTGTCAAACATAACGTTTTTACGG
>Ga0075425_100009638_pt1 | contig 10284 bp, 13 predicted proteins | sample SoiMethybrSBSTD4_FD_75300 | JGI IMG/M metagenome (GOLD analysis project Ga0075425, IMG submission 75300) | Bulk soil microbial communities from a Populus tree surrounding site in Tennessee, USA - Soil MetaG P. TD hybrid SBSTD4 | ecosystem: Environmental > Terrestrial > Soil > Tree plantation...
CGTGCCGTGAGCGCCGAACACGTGGCGGTGGCCTACGAGCAGGCCCTGCGTGAGCTGGAGCGCCCCTTCGCCCTGCACTGGACCGAGCTTGCCGGAGGCAAGTACCTGCAGCAGGTCGCGAAGCGGATCGCGCACGAGGCGGTGCTGTACGCCGCGGAGAGCGGGATCCCGCGACCGGAGGTGCTGCGCGCGCTCGAGGCGCTTCGCGCGCGCGGCCTCGTCACGCGGTTGGGACGGGGCAAGTACGACTTCGTCGAGCCGATGTTCGGTGAGTACGTGCGTCGGTTGGACGAGAGCGCGGCTATCGTTCAGCGCTGATGGCGGAGCTCGTACTGAGGAAGGGAGCGCGGGTCCGCTACGCCCCGGCGCACACCGACGAGTGGCGCGAGGGCGAGCTCATTCGTTCGTCACCGAATCGTGAGGAGTGGCTCGTGAAGAACCGCCTCGGGCAGTTCTGGATCCATGTGAGCCGGCTGCGGCCGGTCGAAGACGAGCCGCAGCCGGATCACGCCGCCTAGGCGACTCGAGTTCGCTCGCCGCCCATCGCGCGCCAGATCATGAGAACGATGATCGAGCCCACGATCGAGCCGATGAGCCCTGAGGCGCTGAGCTCGAGCGTGCCGCCGAACAGCAACGCCGCGAGCGTGCCGCCGACGAATGACCCGATGATGCCGAGGATCATCGTGCCGACCCAACCCATAGGATCCGGACCGGGCACGAGCCACCGCGCGATGAATCCGGCGACGAGGCCGATGAGGAGGAAGGCGATCAGGCCCACGTGCTCACCTCCGCTGAGATCTCGCGGTCATGAGCGTGCAGAAACGGTGCCCGGCGACCCCGCCCTCCGTCGCGCTCCCCTGTACCCCCGAGCGGACTCGAACCGCTGCTTCAGGCTTCGGAGGCCTGCGCTCTATCCACTGAGCTACGGGGGCGGAACAACTCAAGTGTACGTGCGCTAGCGTGGCCGCCGTGGCGTCGGAGCGCGACAAAGAGCTCTCGCTCGTCCAACACCTCGCCGAGTTCCGCGACCGGTTGATGGTCGCCTCGATCGCGGTCGTGATCACCACGGTGCTCGCGTTCGTCTTCTCGGTCGACATCATCCGGTTGCTCCTCGTTCCGGTGAACTGCTCGTTCATCCACATCGATTCGTCGCACTTCCCCTTCGTCATACCGGAGTACGCGTGCACGGAGACGAGGACGAAGCTCATCGCCCTCAGCCCCACCGAGAACTTCACGACGTTCCTGCGCGTCTCGCTCTTCAGCGGTATCGCGCTCGCGATGCCGGTCATCCTCTACGAGATCTACGCGTACGTGGACCCCGCGCTCCTCCCGAGCGAGCGTCGCTTCATCCGCCTCTCGGGCGTCCCGATCCTCGGCCTGTTCATACTCGGGATGGCGTTCTGCTACTTCATCCTGCTCCCGAGCGCGATCAAGTTCCTCATCAGCTTCGGGAGCGACGTCATCGAGAACCAGCTGCGGGCCGCCGATTACATCTCGTTCGTGACGACGTTCATCCTGGGCGTCGGGCTTGTCTTCGAGGTGCCGATCATCATCTACACGCTCGTTCGCGTCGGTGTCGTGACTCGAGCGTGGCTGGGGAAGCAGCGGCGATACGTCTTCCTTCTGGCCTTCGTGATCGGCGCGGTCATCACACCGACACCGGATCCGTTCAACCAGACTCTGGTCGCGATCCCGATGTACCTCCTGTGGGAGCTCGGTCTTTTCCTCGCACGCTTCGTCCCAAAGCGACAAGTCGCCGCTTGAGCTCGGCCTCCGCGCCGAGATCGGTCGGCACGTAGTAGCGGCGACCCTGCAAGCTTTCCGGGAGATACGTCTCGTCCGGGGCGACGTGGCCCTCGTAGTCGTGCGCGTACTTGTAGTCCTTGCCGTAGCCGAGCTGCTTCATGAGGGGCGTCGGCGCGTTTCGTAGGTGGAGCGGCACGGGGTCGGCGCGCGTCTCGGCGAGGTCGCGTTGCAGCTCACCGAGCCCGCGCTTCAGTGAGTCGGACTTCGGCGCGAGCGCGCAGTACACCGCTGCCTCGGCGAGCGGGAAGTACGCCTCCGGTAGGCCGATGAGATGCGTCGCCTGCTGCGCGGCGCTCGCGATGACAAGGGCCTGCGGGTCGGCGAGACCGACGTCCTCGCCGGCGAGGATGACGATGCGCCGCGCGATGAACATCGGATCCTCGCCCGCGTCGATCATCCGCATGAGCCAGTAGAGCGCGGCGTCCGCGTCGGAGCCGCGCACGCTCTTGATGAACGCGCTGATGGTGTCGTAATGCTGGTCACCGGCGCGGTCATACAGGAGGCTGCGGCGCTGCAGCGCGTCGCGGACGTCTTCGAGCGTGATCTCGCGCGCGCCACCGGTCGCGTCGTGCGCCAGCTCGAGCGCGTTTAGGGCGACGCGTGCGTCGCCGTTCGACACCGCGACGAGCGCGTCCTCGGCCTCTTGCGTGAGCGAGGCCCTGCCGGCAAGGCCGCGAGGGTCCGAGAGCGCGCGGCGCACGATCGTCCGGACCTCGTCCTCGGTGAGCGGCTTCAGGACGTAGACGCGTGAGCGCGAGAGCAGCGCGGAGTTCACCTCGAAGGAGGGGTTCTCAGTCGTCGCGCCGAGAAGGATGACGTCACCGTTCTCGACGTAGGGCAGGACGACGTCCTGCTGGGCCTTGTTGAAGCGGTGGATCTCGTCGATGAAGAGCACGGTGCGCTGATCGGTCAGGCCGCGGACCTTCCGCGCCTCGTCGATGAGCTTGCGCAGCTCGGCGACGCCGCTCGACACGGCCGAGATGGCGACGAAACGCGCCTGCGCGCGCTTCGCGCCGATCGCGGCGAGCGTCGTCTTCCCCGTCCCCGGCGGTCCCCACAGGATCATCGACGGCAACTGGCCGGCGTCCATCGCCTTCCGCAGCACGCGGCCCTCGCCGACGATGTGCTGCTGGCCGACGAACTCAGCGAGATCGCGCGGGCGCATCCGCGCCGCGAGCGGTGTGGCGTCGGGCACCTCGCGATTCTGTCATCCCACCTGCGCGCAGCGCGCGAGCGCGCCACCGCAGGGGTGGCGCGCTCGGGTCACGGAAGAGGGGACGGTCGATGCGCTAGGTGAGCTAGGCGCGGCTCTCGGCCATCGCCATCGCCGGACGGTTCAGGATCGCCGCGGCGGCGGCCCAGAGGCCGACGACGACGTGGAGCAGGTTGTCCGCCGGGTTCTCGAGGTTCGCGAGGCCGAAGAAGTTACGGTGCATCTCATCGCCCACGGGCAGCGCGAATCCATACAGGCCGGTGAAGAGACCGGTGATCGCGATGACCGCGGTGAGGCCGCGGTGGACGTCGGGGCTCTTGATACCGAAGCCGGCGACGAGACCGATGATGCCGAGACCGATGTGCGCGATGTTCTCGCCGGAGTCGAGGTTGAACCACGCGATGGCGTTCGTGACGCCGGTCAGCCCGATGAGGCCGAGCGCGAGGAGGACGATGCCTCCGAGACGGAGCACGGTGGTGGGCGAAAGGAATGTGGATGCGGACATGGCGATTCGTGACCCTCCCTAAATGTGTTGCGCCGGGGGTTACGAGGGCCATGAGCGCGGCGGATCAATGTGCGAGCATGTCGCGCCGGAGTGATCCGGTAGCGTGGCCAACGTCGTACCCGGTGCCGAAGCCGAGCTCGATCGGGCACTCATCGCGCGCGTCGCGGCGCGCGACGCCGACGCGCTCGGCGTCCTCTACGACCGCTACGGGAGGCTGATGTTTGGCGTGCTCCGCGCGCTGCTGCCGAGTCCCGAGTCCGCCGAAGAGGTCATCCAGGACGCGTTCCACGCTGCGTGGCGTAATGCGCGCAGCTACGACCCGGGGCGCGGCTCCGTGCGCACCTGGCTCCTCGCGATCGCGCGCAACGCGGCGATCGACTGGCGCCGGACTCGCGGCCGACGCGCGGAGCGGGAACGCCCGCTCGACGCGCTGACGGACACGAGCGATCCTTCCGCCGACGCGCTCCTCGAGCGCATCGCCCTGCGCGGCCGCGTGCGCGGCGCGCTCGCGGCGCTCCCGCCTGAGCAGCGCGAAGTCGTGGTGCTGGCGTTCTACGGCGGCCTCACACAGACCGAGATCGCGTCGCGCACGGGCGCGCCGCTCGGAACGGTGAAGGGCCGCGCGCGCCTCGCGATGGCGCAGCTGCGACGCACGCTTGGGAGCGAGGCTCCATGAACCAGCATCCGACCGACGACCTCGGCCTCTACGCGCTTGGCCTCCTGGAGGAGGACGAGCGCCGTGCCATCGCGCAGCACCTCGCGACATGCGCGGCGTGCCGCGCCGAGCTCGCGACGCACGAGGCTACCGTCGCCGCTCTCGGCGAGGCCGTCGCGGCGCCGGCATCCACCACGGCGCGCGATGCGATCGTCGCGCGGCACCGCCGCCGCTGGCCCGTCGGCCGTCCGGCATTCGCCTACCTCGCGTCGCTCGTGCTCGTGGGCGCGCTCGTCGCGTCGCTCGCCGCGCTCGTCCAGGAGCGCACGATGCGCGATGACTACGGCCGTGCGCTCGCGGCCGTGGCGGCCGGCGGCCGGGTCATCGCCATGCAGAGCGAGACCGGCGCACGCGGCGCGATCGTCGTCTCGCGCGACGGCCCCTCGTACTTGGTCCTCGAGCTGCCCGCGCCGCCATCGGGCAAGGCGTACGAGGCCTGGGTCATCCGCGACGGCGCGCCGCGGCCGGCGGGCATGGCGCCGCTCCTCTCAGGCGTCATCACGATGCCGATCCACGAGCTGCTGCGCGACGGCGACGTCGCCGCCATCACGCTCGAAGATCAGGCCGGCGCGCAGCTGCCGACGACGAACCCACTGCTCCTCGGCCGCGTCTAGCGCTCTTTCGCGCACCTCCGTGACATTCATCAACTTTTGTTGTTGTATGATGGACGGATCAAGCGAGGCGGACGGGGAGCATGCTCAGCCAGTCATACCTACGTGACCTGAAAACGTTCCACCGCGCGCTCGGCGACGTCACACGCCTGCGCGCCGTGCAGATCCTCGCGACCGAGGGCGAGCTGAACGTCTCCGAGCTCGTGCGTCGCCTGCACATCAGCCAGCCGCTCATGTCCTGGCATCTCCGGCGCCTGACCCGCGCCGGCATCGTCAAGACCGAGCGCGTCGGCCGTGAGGTGCGCTGCTCGTTCGACCGCGAGCGCTTCATCGATCTCCAGGAGCGCAGCTACCGCACGCTGGTGAACCGCACATGAGCATCCTTCCCCGCGGCGCCGCGGCCGGGACGCGCAGCGGCCTCGCCCCGATCGCGCGCTGGCTTCACGGCCTTGGCGTCACGGCCAACGCCGTCACGTTCGTCGGCCTCTTGCTCACGCTCGTCGCCGCGTGGCTTATCGCCAGCGGCCAGCCCTGGCCGGCGCTGGCGCTGGCCATCGCCGGCACGCTCGCCGACACACTCGACGGCCAGATCGCGAAGGCAGCCGGTGGCGGAACCAAGCTCGGGGCCTTCCTCGATTCGACGGCCGATCGAATCTCCGACGCGCTCCTCACCGCCGCGGCGATCGCCTACGCCGCATACCACGACGCGACATTCCTCTTCTGGGCAGCGCTCGTGGCGCTCATCTCCGGATCCCTTGTGCCCTACATACGCGCCAAGGCCGAGTCCCTCGGCCTGGGCGCCTCCGTCGGCCTCACGCCGCGCGAGGCGCGGATCGTCCTCTTTATCCTCGGGATCGCCGCCTGGGCGATCTCCGGCAACTCCCAGCTCTTCGCGGCGGCGGTAGCCGTCGTCGCGTTCCTCGCGACCGTCACAGCGCTGCAGCGCATCGCACACGTCGCGACCGCGCTGCGCAACACATAGAGAAAGGTTGATCTGATGCCAGCGAAGAAAACAACGAAGGCCAGGGCGACCGCGCGGCGCGCCGGACGAAAGGTGCGCGTCGCGATCATCGGCGTCGGGAACTGCGCGAGCTCACTCGTGCAGGGGGTGCACTACTACCGCAACGCCAAGCCGGGCGACCAGATCCCCGGGATCATGCACGTCGACCTCGGCGGCTATCACCTCGCCGACATCGACTTCGTCGCCGCGTTCGACGTCGACAAGAACAAGGTCGGCAAGGACCTGGCCGACGCCATCTACACGAAGCCGAACAACACCTACCGCTTCGCCGACGTCCCGAAGACCGGCGTCAAGGTCGATCGCGGCATGACCCTCGACGGCCTCGGGAAGTACCTCTCGCAGGTCATCACCAAAGCGCCGGGCGAGACGGCCGATATCGTCGGCATCCTCAAGGAGCGCAAGGTCGACGTCGTCGTGTCGTACCTGCCGGTCGGCGGCGAGGACGCGACCCGCTGGTACGTGGAGCAGATCCTCCAGGCCGGCTGCGCCTTCGTGAACTGCATCCCGGTGTTCATCGGCCGCGAGCCGCGCTGGCAGAAGCGCTTCGCCGAGAAGAAGCTGCCCATCGTCGGCGACGACATCAAGTCGCAGGTCGGCGCGACGATCACGCACCGCGTCCTCACCCGGCTCTTCATGGACCGCGGCGTGCGCCTCGACCGCACCTACCAGCTGAACTTCGGAGGCAACACCGACTTCCTCAACATGCTCGAGCGCGAGCGGCTCGAGTCGAAGAAGATCAGCAAGACCAACGCGGTCACCTCGATGCTCGACTATCCCATCCCCGCCGACGACGTCCACGTCGGCCCGTCCGACTACGTGCCGTGGCTGCTGGACCGCAAGTGGTGCTACATCCGGATGGAGGGCACGACCTTCGGCGACGTCCCGCTCAACGCCGAGCTGAAGCTCGAGGTCTGGGACTCGCCGAACAGCGCCGGTGTCGTCATCGACGCGATCCGGTGCTGCAAGATCGGCCTCGATCGCGGCCTGGGCGGCACACTCGTGGCCCCCTCGGCGTACTTCATGAAGTCGCCGCCGAAGCAGATCCCGGACGACCAGGCACGCGACGGCGTCGAGGCGTTCATCAAAGGCGAGGACAACCGCACACTTACCGGCAGGTAATGCTGGAGCGGCTGTCCCACGGCGCCGGTTACTGGATGTGGCGGGCAGGCGCTGCCCTCGTGCAGCGTCTCCCGGCGCGCTTCGTGTACGTCTGTGCGGTCCTCGGCGGCGAGCTCGCCTACCTCGTGTGGAACACGAAACGCGAGATCGCGAAGCACAACCTCGCGGTGGTGCTCGGGCGTCCGCAGGACCACCCTGAGGTCGCGCGTGTCGCGCGACGCAGCTTCCGCAACTTCGGCAAATACCTCACCGAGATCATGCGATTCCCCAAGCTGCACGCCGGCGATCTCGAGCGACTCGTGATCATCGATGACCGCTCGCACGAGCACCTCCAGCGGGCACTCGATCACGGAAAGGGACTCATTTTCGTCTCCGCGCACTTCGGGAACTTCGAGCTCGGCGGGGCGCGCATCGCGCAGGAGATCCCGATCACCGTCGTCGCCGACGAGCTCGAGAACCAGCGCCTGATGGACTTCCTCGTGGCGAACCGCGAGCACAAGAACGTCGTCATCTTGCCGCCCGAGGGCTCGGCCAAGCGGGTCCTGGCGGCGCTACGTCGGAACGAGATGGTCGGGTTCATGATGGACCTCGGCCCGCGCGCGCAGGAGCTCGACAACGTGCAGGCTGAGTTCTTCGGCCGCGCGACGACGTTCCCCACTATCGCCGCGGCGCTCGCGCGCGTATCCGGTGCGCCGATCGTCGTCGCCGCCGTGAAGCGCGAGCGCGACAACAGCTTTCGCGGGACGGCGCTCCCACCGATCTTCGTCGCGCGGACGAAGCAGGCCGCGAGCGATCTCGAGTCGGCGACGCAGTCGATCGTTCACGCGCTCGAGGGCCTCATCCGGCCCGATCCCGACCAGTGGTACATCTTCCGGCCGATGTGGCCGGAGAGCGCTCCGAGCTAGGCCGTGACGAGCGCCCTCGTCCGCGCGGCCGAGCGCGCGCTGCCACTCCTACCGAATGGACTCGGCGCGCCGATCGCGGAGGTGCTGGGCACCGCGGCGTATCTGTCGTCGAGACACGCCCGCGCGAACGTGCTCGCGAACCTCCGTGTCATCGCGCCAGAACGCGCGAGCGCGGCGCTCGCGCGGCGGGTGTTCATCGAGCAGGCGCGCAACTACCTCGAGGTCTTCCGCGTGCCGCACATCGCCCCCAAGCGTCTGCTCGCTCAGATCGAGCATCGCGGCTTCGAGCACTTCGTCGCCGCCGAGGCGCGGGGTCGGGGGGTCGTCGTCGCCTCGGCGCATCTCGGGCCGATCTCGGTGGTCGGCCAGATGCTGAACGCCCACGGCTACGACGTCGTCCTGCCGGTCGAGGCCGAGCATTCCGACTTCCAGCGTGCCGTGAACCGGGCGCGCCGCGGGATGGGCCTGCGGCTCGTGTCCACGGACACGCCGCTCGCGGTCTATCGCGCGCTCCGCGATAAGAAGGTGTTCGGCGTGCTCGCGGATCGCGCCGTGACGGGGGTCGGCGAGCGCGTGCCGTTCTTCGGGCACGAGACGCTTCTCCCCTCGGTACACATCGCGCTCGCCCTGCGCTCGGGCGCGCCGGTGGTGCCGGCGTTCTCCGGCCGCGAGAGCGGACGCTTCGTGGCCTCGTTCGAGCCGCCACTCGATCTCGTCGCGACGGGCGATCGCGCGGCCGACGTCCGCGACGGCGTTCGCAAGTGGGCGCAGGTGCTCGAACGATATGTCCGGCGTGCCCCAGAGCAGTGGACCGTCTTCGAGCGCGTATGGTCCGAGCCGTGACCGGCCGGGCGGATCTGCAGCTGCATTCCGACCTCGGCGACGGCCTCGCGCCGCCGGCCGCGATCCTCGACGCGGCCGAGCGCGCCGGCCTCGACGTCATCGCGCTCACCGATCACGACGACATCCGCGGCTCGTTCGTCCTGCGTGACCTCGCCGCGCGCCGCGGCAGCGCGGTCGAGATCGTGACCGGAGTCGAGGTGACGACGCGCTCGGGACATCTCCTCGCCCTGTGGATCGAGGACGAGGTGCCGATGTTCGGTGGCCTGGCCGCCACCGTGGCGCAGATCCACGAGATGGGCGGCGTTGCGGTCGTGCCGCACCCGCTCTCGTACCTCACGTTCTCTGTCGGCGAGGGCGCGCTCCGCGCGCTGCACGGCGCCGCTCCGGAGTGCCGCGTCGACGGCATCGAGCTGCGCAATCCCTCGTACGCCGGGCGTGTGCGGCAGCGGCGCGCCGCTTGGCTCAACGAGCACGTCCTGCAGGCCGCGGAGACCGGATCGAGCGACGCGCACCACGCACAGCTTGTGGGTACGGCGTGGACAGATTTCCCCGGAAAGACGGCAGCGGAGCTGCGCCGCGCGATCGCCGAACGCACGACGAAGGCGGACGGACGACACTGGACGCTTGGGGAGCATCTGGACGGACTGGCGCGCCAGCAGTGGCGTTCCATGGTGCGCGATCCGGTGAAGCGCGCGCGGCGTCGGATGGGCAGGAAGCGGTAGCCGGATGAAGATCGGGATCGTGTCCCCGTACGCGTACCCGCGTCCAGGCGGGGCGAACGCGCACATCCGCGAGACGTACGCGCACCTCAAGGCGATGGGCCACGAGGTCCGGATCCTCACCGCGCCATGGGGCGACGACCCGCCGGCGCAGGACGTCATCCAGATCGGCCAGGCCGTCGCGGTGCCCTTCAACGGCAGCATCGGCCGCGTCACGCTTTCCCTGCGGCTCGAGTGGCTCGTCTCGCGCATGCTCGAGCGCGAGAAGTTCGACATCATCCACCACCACGAGCCGTTCGTCCCCTTCCTCTCGTTCCAGATCCTCGATTCCGCGAAGTGCCCGAACGTCGCGACCTTCCACGCGTTCGGTGGGTTCTCGATCTCGTACTGGCTCGGACGCGTCGTGCTCGATCACTACATGAGCAAATTCGACGAACGGATCGCCGTCTCGAGCGCGGCGCGGTACTTCGTCTCGCGGTACTTCCCGGGCGACTACCGGATCATCCCGAACGGCGTCGACGTCGACTTCTACGCGCACGCGCGCCCGTTCCCGGAGTTCCGCGATGGCAAGGTGAACATCCTCTTCGTCGGGCGCGTCGAGCCGCGCAAGGGCGCGATGTACCTCGCGCGCGCCTACGCGCGCATCAAGCCGAAGCACCCGGACACGCGCCTGATCATCGTGGGCCGCGGGCCCGAGCTCGGCGACGTGCGCCGCTTCGTCCACCAGCATCGGCTGGCCGACGTCTTCTTCGCCGGGCGCGTCGAGGACGTCGACAAGGCGAGCTTCTACAAGACCGCCGATATCTACGTCGCCCCGTCGACCGGGC
>Ga0075425_100009639_pt1 | contig 10284 bp, 13 predicted proteins | sample SoiMethybrSBSTD4_FD_75300 | JGI IMG/M metagenome (GOLD analysis project Ga0075425, IMG submission 75300) | Bulk soil microbial communities from a Populus tree surrounding site in Tennessee, USA - Soil MetaG P. TD hybrid SBSTD4 | ecosystem: Environmental > Terrestrial > Soil > Tree plantation...
TATATCGCTTGAATGGCAACAAAAGATGAAACTTGCGATGCATCATCTGCACAACAAAAAAACGGTAAAGCCAAAAATCAATGTAGCTTAGCCCTTCGATACATTTTTGCCTATGGCAAAAACACTCAGGATGAACGGAAAATTTATTGATATGTTTCGAGTGGTTTTTGATGACGCTTCATCATGTGTTTAGGCCCAAAAGGAAATTCTATTTCTGAACCACCAGCTCCTTTGAGCTTAAATGCATGCACATTAATTTTCTCAAAAATCGATTCAACATGCGGCTCGGTTGTCAGCTGTGGAACTATTGGCATAACCGGATTATCATTAACTTCGTAGATTCTACCCAACGTTAAATGTGCACTGAATGGGAAGCGTTGCTTAATACCATACTCAGCTTCAAGTAGGCGGGCTATACGATCTGCTAAATCAGCAAGATGTTTATTGTCGCCCAGTTTTAATACAACCGTCACATAGTTTTGTTTCTTTGAGCCACCCAGCATCATTGGCGCTGCGCCCGGCCAATAGGCTATTCTGCTTTCTTCTATATTTTGGGTAATATTAATCGGTGAGGATTTCTTAGCAATTAAACGTAAATTTTGTTCTAATTTGTGATATTTTTTTTCTGCATCTTGCGCTTTCATTACCGCATCTTGATCAATAAAATCAAGCGTAATATGAGCGTCCCATTTGTCCGGTTCAAATGCAAGTTGCTGTTTATTGCCCGGAACTTGTGCATTAAACTCAGCTACTTCATGCGCTATAAGCTTTTTATTATCTTGCACTAACTGGGTAACATGTGGTGACTCAATCATCACAAAAACGCCGGCATGGGCAAAACCGGTCATCAATAACGATGCTAAAAGTTTTTTCATAATATTCCTTCACGTTAAACTCGCATAAATCGATATAGAATAAAATTATCTTCTATGACCCCATTCTGCTTTGTTACTTTCAAGGAAACAGTTTTTCCATCTATAGTATAAACAAGCTTGATCTCTTCACCTTCTTCAAAATGATCGGCATTAAAATAATGATTCTTTGTATCTACCCAATAGGTATAAATATTTTTTACTGAAATAAAGCCACACTTTTTATCTATTATAGATTGAGTTAGGCCATTTTTCTCTAACGTGTCCAGAATATCTTGAGCCTCTTTGTATTGACGAGCTTTTTCTTGTATAGTGCCCAATTCTTGTTCTTTTGTTGCAATTATCTTATCTCGTTTAGCGACCCGTTGCTGGTTCAAGAATCCCCAATAAAGTGCACCGGCAAATCCAATCCATGGAATCATCGTTTTAACCGATGGCAGATCCCAAGCTGGTTGCACCGTACCCATAGAAAACAATAGTATTAAACTTATATATTTTGCATTCTTCACAAAACCTCACCTAAAAATAGTTATTACTATGTTAGAGAATAACAAAACAACAGTAATAAAAAACCCCGCCTTTTAAAGCGGGGTTATATTATCTCTCAAGAGATTATTTTTTATCTTGAGGCTTGGTATCTTGTTCCCATTGGTTTTTCAAATATTCCATAGCAAGAAAACCTTGAGCGGTACATGATGATAAAACCCTTTTGGCAGCTACCGGATCATCAACCCGATTTTGCCGTTCAATACATTTTGCAAACTCTTCTACTACTTGGTTATGAACCGTAGCTGTACTTTGCACAGCAGTATTAAATTCTTTTTGCGTTAACGGACATCCAGGAGTACCTAGACCAGCATTAAAATTAGGACAGTTGTTCTTTGCCCATACAAGATTTTTCCATGCAGGGGAACTTGATATCTGTGCTGAATTATTTTTTATATTTTGAAGGTCAAGTGGCGACATACCTTTATATGCATTTTGTATATCGGTTAAATTATCTCTTAGCAGGCCACAGCGTTGTTTATCGGCAGCTTTAGTAACCCAACTAGCCAAATTACATTTTTTCTCAACATTTTGAGGGTCAAGAACAGTAGGCCAATTTTTGGTAGGATCCAAGGGGAATCCACCGTTATTTTCAGGTTTTGGAGCTAATAAGGTTCCGGTAGCAAGTCCTACCCATACGACGACTGGTATTATCCACATTTTCATGTAACCCCCTATTAAAGTGTTTTTAAGAGAAATTTTGACAAATTAAGATAGGTATAAGGATACCAAAACAATACTATTTGTCAATCTGGGGGCCAGGTTGCTAACCTGGGAAACAGGCTTAAATACCATAAAAAACCCCGCTTTGTAGGGCGGGGCTTTAAGATCTTGAAATCCAGGTATATTTAGGCTACCGAGCTCTTTTGGTACATACCACCGTTAATACTGTATAAATGCTGTATTATATCAGCAGGAGCAATATGCAGCTTTAGAACTGCTGAAGCATCCTCATATGACTTATTTGCTTTTACCTTAAATTCGATCTTTTCTAGGGACTTTTCTACTTCAAGCACTAACGTGAGTAAGTAGGCTAATGAATGATGCAATTGGGTAGTAAAATCTTGTGATTCTTGCAAGCCACTTAAGGTAATGAATACATCATCTGCCCATGCATTAAATGCTTTACGTACATATTCAGTTGCTTCAAGAATTACCGCTATATCTTCCGGCCTCATATTATCACCAATATGATGATCGGCAGATTCTGCAAGTAACGATTGTTCTAACATACGCATACCAACTCGGTACGTTAATCGTTTGGCTTCATCCGGTTGTATAATTTCTTGCACTTTTTTCTTAATATCTTCGAGTTCCTGTTCACTCAACCTGCCACCTCTTTCCTCAAGGTAAGCTATGTTGTCGCGAATTGTTTTTTTATAATCAAAAAACGCTTTGCTATATAACGAACTGACGCTCAGACCAAGTATAAGCAGCACGATCTTCTTCATAACTATTCTCCTTTTATAGGGTTATATTATTTATTTTCAAATTTTATTTCAGCGTTACTTTGCCAGTATTTATATAATTCCGCAGTAAAAGCAGCCATCAATGCCTCACAATAATCACCCGCTTTATCATAGTCACCATCTTTATCCGCTTGCTCTCGCAAACAGGAAGATTGAATTTTAGAAGAAAAATCGATAATTCCCCCCATAACTTCTATATCTCTGGCTGCTTCTTGAACATCTTTAGATGTATGTAACTTTTGTTTATCTGAGCCAATCATCTCCCAATTTTCTTGGCTATATTTAGCTACAAACTTGGTAGCGCTTTCTTTTATCTTTGCAAGATCATTGTCTGTTACTTTTTTGCCGGCATATTCTTCAAATCGTTTTTGCGCATCCTGTGCAGATTTAATCTTATCTGCGTATGATGATTTGCATAAATCAATTGAATATCCGAGTCCTGCTACTGCACATGCTATAAAAATATTTTTCATAAAAACCCTAATAATTTAGAATTAACTTACGCGCTAGCTTAATCTAATCGCCGCCTTTTGACTACAAGATTTACTATTTTTAGCTCCATAGCCCTTACACTGAAAGAAGCGTTAATTGCGCATCTAAAGCTTTACCTACATTCTGAAAATATTGATTGATATCTTTTCTATTGACCGTTTTTATTCCCTGTTGGTGAAGCTCAACAAGCTTTTCTCGCGCACAATAGATAATTAATTTATAACCTATAATTATATACGGCAGGTCAATAGTATTTAGATCATTCAATTCTTTTTCTATTTCTTCTATAGATACTTCGGGTTTTGAAAAAGGTAATTTCTTTTTCTGTTCTAACATTTCGGCTACTTTTGCAACGCCACACTCTTGTATCAGCTGCATAGCCGCTTCTTTGATTTTTTCCTGAATAGCTTGCGATAGATTTTCAACTCCGCCATCATAAAAAACAGTTTGGGCATATACCAAACTACTTGTTATTAAACTCATGATTAAAAAAATACTTTTCATAAAAACCCCTATGAATTTTAAACTTAGCGTTAGTTATTCTCACCTGTTGAGCAAAATGACTATTTATTAAGAGATATATTTGGCTGAATCTTTTCGATTAATTTCGCTACCTCTTGTCCTAATACTATTAAATATGTCATTGAATGATACAATTGGGCATTACAATCCGGCGCAGTTGCCGCTTTTTGCAAAGAATTTGCAATTTCATCTGCACTAACACCAACAAAATTATGACAATAATCAATTATATCGGCGATTAATTCTAAATCCTCAGGAACAATTACCTCAATGAGTTGCTTACCTGCGCTCTCTTTATCGTTAGTTATTTTTACACATGTTACCAACAACTTTTCTAGTACTACTGCCATTGCTAAACGCACTAATTGTCTTACTTGCCGAGGGCAAACAATTTGTTCTGCCTTTTTTTTGGTTATATCTAATTCTTCTTTTGTTAACTTTCCTCCTCGTTGCTCATATAATGCTAATACATCAACAACAGGGGCAATTTTATCGGCAGCATCTTTAACCTTATCACCTCTCTCTTTTAATGTTTCTATATTGAAATCGCAGTTCATTGTCTTTACTAATTTTTCTATTTCTATTTCTAACATTGCTGAATAAGCCAAGAAATGATAAAGCTGCGTTTGATACTCCGGCGAATTAGCTATATCTCGCAACGATGTAGACCATTCATTCGCTAAAATGCTAAAACCGGTATGTATATAATTGATACACTCAATCATAATTTGAATATCATCCCGATCGAGCAAATCAAGTATCTCTTGATTAGATTCTAAAGTTTTTTTTGATTTTATTTTTTCAGATGATGTAGAAATTAATTGTTGTAACTGCTCAGGACGAATAATCTCTCGTGCCTGTTTTTTAGCTTTTTCTAATTCCTGTTGGGTAAGCTTTCCCCCTTTTTGTTCGTAAAGATTAAGCGCATCTTGAATTTTCTGCGTATAGCCTAACTCCGCATTTTGTGCAGTAATGAAATTCATGCCTAAAACAACGGTGAGTAATCCTAATAAATAGCTCTTTTTCATAAAAACCCCTAACAAGTATTTTGAACTTATGCGCTAGCTTAGGCTAATTCTGACCTTTTGACCAGCAGCAGCTTTATCCGTACACTAAGCAAAGACTCTTTCAAACGCGTGAGAATAAAATAATGGCCATGGAAAAACAATATAATCATCAAATTGCCCAACAAGAATGCCAGGACCGCTGGCAGCAAGAAAAGATCTATCAGCTTTCTGCTGATGATAAACGTCCTTTATATAGCATTGATACCCCACCACCAACGGTGTCCGGGTCGCTTCATATTGGACATGTCTTTTCGTATACCCAAACTGATATTATTGCTCGCTTTAAACGCTTTGATGGTTTTGGGGTATTTTACCCATTTGGCTTTGATGATAATGGTCTGCCTACCGAGCGATTTGTAGAGAAAAAAAACAATGTTAAAGCACACAACTTAAAGCGTTCAGAATTCATTTCTCTTTGTCTGAAAGAGACCATTGAAGTAGAAAAACAGTTTGAGCAGCTTTGGCAATCCTTAGGGTTGTCCGCTGATTTTTCAAAACCATATTCAACTATTTCAGCAACTACTCAGAAATTATCGCAAGAATCATTTATTTACTTGTTCCAAAAAGGACATATCTACCGTAAGAATGAGCCGGCGCTCTATTGCACCACCTGTCACACCTCCGTTGCACAAGCAGAACTGGATGATGCCCAAAAAGAATCATTCTTTAATGATATTGCGTTTACTGGTCCGAATGGCGAAAAACTTATAATTGGAACTACGCGTCCTGAACTGCTACCCGCATGCGTAGCCCTGCTCTATAATCCACAAGATTCTCGATACGCGCATTTGAAGGGTAAACAGGCTACCGTGCCACTCTTTGGGTATCAAGTTCCTATTATTTCTGATGAATTAGTTGATCCGGAAAAAGGTACCGGCCTGGTTATGTGTTGCACCTTTGGGGATAAAACGGACATTATTTGGTTTAAAAAATATAATTTGCCCTACCGACAAATGCTGACTGCGCAAGGAGTATTTGCACCGCAAGCGGGCATTATTGCTGGTAAAAATGTTACTCAAGCACGAGAAGTTATTCTTGCCGCACTCAAAGAACAAGGGCTTTTGTTAAAACAACAATCGATTGTTCATACGGTTAATATTCATGAACGCTGCAAAAAAGAGATTGAATATATCGCATTGCCCCAGTGGTTTTTGCGCATTTTGGATCATAAACAAAAGTTTATTGATCTTGCTCATAAAATTAACTGGTACCCCGATTATATGAAATCCCGCTACATCAACTGGGTAGAAAATTTAAGTTGGGATTGGTGCTTATCACGACAACGCTTTTTTGGTATTCCGTTTCCGGTATGGCATTGCAATAAATGCAAGGCAATTTTATTGCCCCCAATAGAAGCATTGCCGATTGATCCACAAGAGACACCGTATCCAGGATCACCTTGTCCTACCTGTGGTAGTACTGATATAAGCCCTGATACGGATGTTATGGATACCTGGAATACGTCTTCTATTACCCCTTATATTTGCGCACAGTTGTATAAACCGACACAGGATCCGTTTAAAGCTACTCAATTTTTGCCGATGAGCATGCGACCACAAGCGCATGATATTATTCGTACCTGGGCATTTTACACGATTGTTAAAACCTGGTTTCATAACAACACCATCCCGTGGAAAGACATCGTCATCTCAGGACACGTGCTGGCTTCAAGCAAAGAAAAATTATCTAAATCGAAAGAAAATAGTCCGTTTGAACCAAACACATTACTCGCACAATATCCTGCTGATGTTATTCGCTATTGGACCGCTTCAGCCACGCTGGGTACTGACATCGCTTTCTCTGATACGCCCTTTAAACTCGGCAACCGGTTAATTACCAAAATGTGGAATGCGTACCGTTTTATTCAGATGTTTATTGAACAAAATCCAGTAACTTTAACTGATGTTCCATCAGATGATAATCTTGGTTTGATCAATAAGTGGCTTTTGGATCGGGCAACCACTACCTTTGCTACGTATCATAATTATTTTGAAAAACATGAATTTAAACTCGCGCTTGATACGATTGAACAATTTTTTTGGCATGATTTTTGTGATAACTATTTAGAACTGATTAAAGATCAATTGTTTAAAAAAGAACGATATGATGCATCGCAAATTAAAGCGACCGCACATACGCTTTACGCAGTTGGCATGCGCATGCTGCAATGGTTTGCTCCGTATATGCCATATATTACCGAAACTATCTACCAAGATTTGTATAAAACGGACATAAAAATATCTTCATTACACCAGACAAGCTTTGGTATGGTTCAACAACCACAGCATGATGAAAGCGCAACAAATGCCATGAATACGGTACTTGAACTGATTGCCAATGTACGCAAATTAAAAACGGAACAAAAGTTGTCACTCGGTACTGAACTTGCAACGCTTATAGTAAAAACAGATGAGGCACTCTATCCAACGTTTAAAGCGCTTGAGACGATTCTGCAAGGAGTTACGCGCGCACAGCTCATAGATTATACAACGGCTGATCTCATCAATGGTTTAGAAGAGAAAGATAGTAAATGGTACATGACAATAAATCTTACAAAAACAGCATCTTAATAAAAAACACCCAACGCTCGGTTAAGCTCAATATTGCCCAAATAAAAAAAGATGTGCAGACCTGTTTAGATGAACTGTCATATTCCGATTTTGCAATCGGTATTTGGTTTACAACACCCAGCACGATACAAAAATATAATGCGCAGTATCGCCATCAAAATAAGCCGACCGATATTTTATCTTTTTCGTACCACGCAGATGTAAAGCCAGGCAAACGTATCAAAGTTACCATGCCAGAAGATTCTAATCTCGGCGATCTTATTATCTGTCCTACCTATATTCAAAAAAAAGCTGCCGAATATGATCAGTCATTCGAAGAACGTTTGCGCATACTGCTTGTGCACGGCATTTGTCATTTACTTGGGTATGATCATGAAACAGCATCCGATTATAAAAAAATGGCGCGATTAGAAAAGCAACTGCTTACCCATCTTAGCCAATCAAAGAACAGAGTGGATTAAAAATAAACGCAATATAAATTGTCATTAAAATAATTGTCATGACCAGCGATATACCAACCAGTTGTACTATTAACTTTAATTTTTTCTGAGGATAATAGGCACACAAAAAGAGGGTATGCGTCATAATATAGGTCATAAACAATAATATAAGACATCCTTCTAAGCTATATGCATAACGAACATATATAATAAAAACAAACAACAAGAGTGGTACGGTAATTAATTCAAGATACAACAATGAGCGTTTTGAAAAAGAAATACGGTAACAGATTTGCAACAACCAGTAGCAAACAACATTGATTAAAAGATACGGAATAAGTACCAATGACAGTAATATCATCATGGCACATGTTATGATACCATACGTTGAAGTAACCATCCCCCCGTCCTTAAACGTTAATGCATCACCGTCATAATATATTTATCGATTATTCCTATCGCGATTCCTGTTAATAAATTAGCTACAATAATTGCCACAATAGCCCGCACAAGATTAAAGCGCTTATATAAAAAATAAAAACAAATTGCGCCAATGATTCCTACGATAATGTTAAGCGGTATCACTACTTGCAGCGTACCGAATCTGCCAATTTGGGCCATGCCAGCAACAAAAGAAACTCCTTGGGCAGTATGATGCACCACCATAAATAAAGTACCCAGGCAGATAGCATTAATTAAGACCGAAAAAATAATTGCCATCACCGGGTTCATGTATGCGAGCGTAGCAGAAAATAACGCAACAAGAACAGTTGCCAGTGGATATAGAATTACCGTTGGTGGTTTTTCTAAAAACTTTTCAAAAACGTGATTGATCTCTGATGGGCTCATCCTACTCTCCTTTTTACCATCATAACTGGTTATTAGTTTGACAGAGTACCGTTTGGCTATACAAGACTTGACTATGCAAAGAAATGGAAAATACGTACAATAGAACCAAAACTGGTCAAAGAAGTATGTTAATGTTGCTCTTGATGCTGACTTTTTGGCATTTAACCTGGACCAAAAGTAGTTCGCCGATTCCCGTTCTTGTCATCACCGAATCTAAACCTGCTCCGCCACCACCGCCAGCAACCTTTATTAATAATAATCAAAATCAAAATAGCGCCGGGATATTGGCATTGAATTGGCTGCAGTCATCGGAGACCAAATCAGCGTTGTATAATACCTTTTCGTATCTGCATAACGTGCTATCGCATTGGTTATATACCAATCGCAGTTCTCTTGCCTGGTGTATGATAATTGGCACCATCTGGTACTTCTACCATCTGCATACGCAAGCAGATTATCTGATGCGTACACCAACCTGGAGCAATTGGTGCCTTGATCATGATCCGCACACGATTACCACTGATCATTTGCTTATTGAGATTCATCAACATCACCTTACTACCACGACCATTAGTAATTCGACATTGCTGTTTGCCGATTTTTTATGTGCAATTGAAGAAGAAAAAAAGAAATTGCAGAAGGCACAATGGCTAGAATCATTGTTAAAGAAACTATATGTGGCAAAATTATGGCGGTCGAACTATGACATAACACGCATCATTGAAGACCTAACCACATTGCGTAATCGTTTTATTGATTGGTATGCACATCAAATAATTACTAAGGGATTATATGGTACTTGAGATTATTGGCATCTTATGTTGTTGCTATACCGGTTATTCAGGATTTCAGATTATCAAAGCACCTTTTTCTTATTTTTCGCGCAGTACGCAGATGATAGATACATCGGTCCCCATGGCGCTGCCAATACGCACGGCGTATTCTGGCGGTCCCGCATCCAATATCAATACCAATCAAAACAGTGCCGGACTATTTGCGGTTAATTATTCTGATGGTAATGCTTCATCATTACTAGGATATGTCCCCATTGTGCTGTGTAGTTCAATTGGCGTTGGCTATGTGGTAAAAACAAAAATTTTGCAGGGCACACAACTATTACACAATTCAACAAGCTGGAGTTATTGGCTACTGAAGAATGTAAAAAAAGATCACGATTTATTAGACGCATTTGAGAAAGAGCTTGCGCATCGTTGCACCAATGATGAAGAGAAAAACATAGTACGTGCGCGTATACGCAAACAAATTGATGATGAATTAAACTGCTTGCATTGGCTTTGTCGTATCACATCCATTACTAAAAAAGTATACCTCGCTTGGTTTTTTGATATTCAAGAAGAAGATATTCTATTGGCGCACCAAGCAATCACCGATTTAAATAGTTTACGAACGTTACTTACGTGTTAATTGCAAAGCGCGATACCAAGTACTTGAGATCA
>Ga0075425_100009640_pt1 | contig 10282 bp, 9 predicted proteins | sample SoiMethybrSBSTD4_FD_75300 | JGI IMG/M metagenome (GOLD analysis project Ga0075425, IMG submission 75300) | Bulk soil microbial communities from a Populus tree surrounding site in Tennessee, USA - Soil MetaG P. TD hybrid SBSTD4 | ecosystem: Environmental > Terrestrial > Soil > Tree plantation...
TCCAGCCGCTTGCGCGAGATGCCCATCAGTTTCTTGTTGCCTCGCTGACGAGCTGCTTCGAACGTTGCGCGGAGAGAGAGAATCTCATCCTCTTGCGCTTGTAGTCGCTGTAAAAAGTATTCTTCGGGCATCCCGATACAACCTAAGTTATTGTTATTGTTTTTGAACTGAGGGGGAGGCCAAGCAGTTCCAACTCCCACCGTCGGGGCAACCTTTTTTATTCAGTCTTTATTATACCTAACCGGCCATTTGGTGAAAACATCAAAGCTCGCTAATCAAAACTCCGGTTTTTCGGATCCTGAGTGCTTCTTCTCGTGCTCACTAACAGTATTTACGGGAACCGCGTAGCCGTCGTTACTTCGTTTTGGGACACCAAGCTTTTTTAATAAAGGAGCAGACGGTAAACCCGTTTGGGACATCCCGTTCTTCGCCTGAAAATCCTTCATAGCGTTGATAGTGTCGTCGTCGTACATGCCGGTCGCGGGACCATCCATATAGCCGGCTTTGATCAGCGCGTTTTGTATCTCGGTAATGCGCTCCGGAGGAATTCCGGGAGCCGGTCGCGAAGTGCCGGATGAAATCACCGGCTGGTAGTCTGACCTTCTTCGGCCACGTCCTCGCGAGCGCGCGAGCCGCCGCCCTCTCTTGCCACGAACAGCGACATCTCGACGATCATTCTTCCCGCGTTTGGAAGCTGTGCGGCCGCGTCGTGACTCGCGTTTGCTTTGGCTGCGAGAGGATTTCTTCGAGCGAGATTTTTTCGCGGATGCTATGTCGGCGTTAACCAGCGTAAGCAGTAACGCGCAAATGACTATGTAGATCCAGCTTCGCCGCATAAGCGGTCCTCAAAGGAATTTCTATTTTTTATCAACCTGCTGGGCCAGGGCGCTAACCCGCGCGAAGAATTATAGCACCCCGGTTGTGTCGATCAAGCGAACGGCGATTAGTCCCGCACAACGCTTTCGTGGTTTAATTGAAATAAGCGAGGGGCTAGATGAAGGTCATAGTGATTGGCGATGTTGTCGGCAAACCTGGACGTAGGGTTCTCACTGCAAAACTAAAGACGCTTAGGGAGCAATACGAAGCTGAATTCGTTGTGGCCAACGCCGAAAACGCGGCTGAAGGCGCGGGTGTTATTCCGAAGGTCGGGGATGAGATCATCAGCGCCGGCGTAGATGTGATGACCTCGGGGAATCATATCTTCGACAAAAAAGAAGTGATCCCGTACATCGAGAATGAGCCGCGCCTTCTTCGTCCTGCCAACTATGCGCCCGACGCTCCGGGTCGAGGACTCTGGCTAGGTTCAACCGTTTCAGGCACTCAGGTGGCAGTAATCAATATTCAAGGGCGAATCTTCATGCCGCCGACCGAGTGTCCATTCAGAACAGCAGACCGGTTGCTGGCGGAGATCGGGAATCGAGCGAAGGTGATCATCGTCGATCATCACGCCGAGGCTACTTCGGAAAAACTTGCGATGGGGAGATATTTAGACGGACGAGTATCGGTTCTCGTTGGAACTCATACGCATGTGCAGACTGCCGATGAGCAGGTGCTGTCTGGGGGCACCGCATACATAACGGACCTGGGAATGACAGGACCTTATGACAGCATCATTGGAGTCGAGTCTCAGCTGGTAGTAACAAGATTCCTGCGCGGGATGCCGATTCGATATCAGACGGCCACCGACAATCCACAATTGCATGGAGTTGTAGTTGAGATCGACGAACGCACTGGAAAGGCGGTCGGAATTCAGAGGTTGCAAATCAAGGCGTGAGTTCAAAGGTGGGAGTGTAGCGAAAATTACAACCCCCCCCCAATACCCACAACTTCAGAAGGCGTGAAACAAAGGCGACCACTCCACCAGGGATTTGAGGTTTGTGATTTGTGATTTGACAGTTGTTTATGGTCGGTTGTGCCTATGAACAATCACAAATATCAAGTATATATCAAGTCTCAAATCTCAAATCCCTGGATGGGTGGTCGCCGTTTTTTCACATTTTGAGTTATGGGTCTTTATTCCGGCACTATGAACTAGCTCCGAGGGCTTCTTCGAACTTATTCACCGCGAAATCCACTTGATCGCGATCGACGATCAGCGGCGGTGAGAATCGCACCGCAGACTCGCCAGCCCCCTGTATTACGAGACCTCGATTAAAACATTCAACTACGATCTTGTCTCGAAGCTCCGGCCACGGCTCGTTTGCTTCGGGGTCGTGTGTAATCTCGACTCCAATCATCAACCCCAGACCCCGCACATTTGAAATCGATGCGTGCTTCTGTTGCAGCTCGCGCAATCGATTGATCATGTAGTCGCCCATGTGAGCCGCGTTTTTCAACACTCCACCTTCAAGCAGCTCGATGGTCTTCATCCCGGCGGCGATTGCAACCGGGTTTCCACCGAATGTCGAAGCGTGAGCGCCAACATGCCATCGCATCAGTTCCTCTTTTGCCAGCGTGACGCCTAGCGGCAATCCTCCTCCGATCGCCTTCGCCATGCAGATGATGTCAGGAACGACGCCGAAGTGCTCAACTGCCCAGAACTTTCCTGTGCGGCCAACACCCGACTGTACCTCGTCCACGATCAGCACGATGCCGTGTTCGTCGCAGATTCTCCGAAGCTCCGGCAGAAAGTCGGACGGCGGAACCACGTAACCGCCTTCCCCCTGAACCGGCTCGACTACGATCGCTGCACAATCTTCCGGAGCGACAGTCGTTTTGAAAACTGACTGTTCGATATAGCGAGCGACTCGCTTGCCAACGCTCTCTCCGGCTCGAAGCGACAGCGGAAATCTGATTGGATTTGCGTATGGAACGTGCGTTACATCGAGTGCCTGCGGACCGAAGCCTCTTCGCTGTGCGGCGCGCGAGCCTGTAAGCGACAGTGTGCCGAATGTGCGGCCGTGAAAAGCTCCTCGAAAGGCAATCAGCTTCTGACGGCCGGTTGAGTAGATGGCCGCTTTCAATGCACCTTCCATCGCCTCGGCTCCCGAGTTGCTGTAGTGGACTTTCTTTGCAAAGTCCCCGGGAGTTATCGCTGCGAGTTTCTCTGCGAACGCTGTCTGGTGCGGATAGTAATAATCGGTGCCGGATATGTGAATAAAATCACGCGATTGTTTGGCGATGACATCGACGATTTCCGGATGCGCATGCCCGAGTGCGGCGACCGCAACACCGGCGTTGAAATCCAGAAAAGTGTTGCCGTCGACATCTTCGAGGATCGCGCCTTGTCCGCGCTGAACGACGAGCGGGTAGCTGCGAGTGTAGCTCGGTGAAATGTATTTCTCATCCCGAGCAAGGAGCTCCGTGGCTTTCGGGCCGGGAAGCGCGGTCTTGATCTCAGGCAGACTTGATTTGGTAATCGGCTTCATAAAAAAACCTCCACGTACTGATCGAACTGTTAATAGATTTGGGATTAGGTCTGCGGATTCTCAGAAAAGCGGGATCAGTCGCCGAAGAGGTTTCTTCGGATGGTGCGGGGCTCGCATATGATCGTGAATTTCATCTGGATAACCTCGCAATTCGAGTGCGGGAATCTTAACACGTTGGGTTGTCAGGGATCAATATTGGGGTCCCGTTGAGGGTCGCAAGAGTGTCAATTTGACCTGGTTGAGGTCGGTCGAAGCTCGGTCGACAGGCCGGTAAATTTTTTCTCTCTTGATCTGGAAAAACCTTCTTGCGCCCCATATGTCGCCATGTTAGATTAAGTGGTCAAAAGATTTACTAGAACGGGAGCTGGACTGGACGGGCGCTAGGCGAGCAGTAGATTTTGAACCGCGATCGGGATTTACCCGGGTAAAGGACCCGAATCGGCACTAGGCTGTGCTTACAGTGAGTTGTTAATTCATCCACCGCCTCGGCTTTATAACGCCAAGGGCGCCTTCCTCCCAATACAAAGAGTTTCTTGCTCTGTAGATTCCGCTTAAGTGGGTTTGTGAGGTTTGAGGGAGTTCAATGAGCTTGTGTGCTCATTGTTTGTGCTTCCTTTAGTATTTTCAGGGGACCTTAAGCAGATGCAGGACGACGCTGTTGGGAGATCGATTTTTGATGCCGCGGTCAGGCTGCACGAATCACTTGATGCGAGCGAGATCGTAGGTCGTGCTTTGGAGGTTCTTCCGGAACTCGTCGATGGCGATTCCTGGGCGGTCTTTATCAAAACCGAACAAAGCAACAGGCTGGAGCTGGTGAGGGCGATTAATGCTCCCGAGCTGCCTGTCGGGCCGTTTGTAGAAATCGAAAAGGCTCCTATCCCGATCGCCCGGGCGGTAAATGAAAAGCGAACAATCATTGCCGGCCATGTTACCGATACCAAGGAGTCGGATTCGTCGGCGGTCGAGGAGCGACTAGGCGCGTTATGTGTCCCTTTGATCGCAAGCGGGCGATTGGTTGGAGCGGTGCAGGCAACTCGGAGAAGCGGAAACGGTGAAGCTTTCACACAGGAAGAAGCTCGAGTTGTTGAGCTGGTCTGCTCGTCGCTGGCAACGGCGCTGGCGAATGCGATTGATTATCACGATGCAACACGACAGACGCTGATCGACGATCTGACCCGTCTCTACAATGTCCGATACTTGTATCAGACATTGGAAGGTGAGATTCGACGAGCACGTCGATATAGCTCAGCGGTTTCAGTCGTGTTTATGGATCTGGACGGGTTCAAGCTGGTGAATGATGCCTATGGTCACCGAGCGGGTAGCGCGACGTTGACCGAAGTAGCCCAGGTTATCACCAGGTCCGTGAGAGATTCGGATTTTGTGGCGCGGTATGGCGGTGATGAGTTTGTATTGATGCTACCCGAGACTACCGCAAAGCGTGCCCTTCAGATGGCCGAAAGAGTCAGGCTGCGGATTGCCGGTCATCGATTCAAGGGCGGTGTCGGCGCTGACATCTATCTGACAGCGAGTTTCGGAGTTGCGAGCTTTCCGGAACACGCGACTCAAGCGGAAAAGCTCATCGAGCTGGCTGACGCGGCGATGTACGAAGCCAAGCAAAGACATAAGAACAACGTTAAGCTCGCCGCATCTTAAGCGATGCTGCAAAAACAAGAACTCGCGGCGACTACCTATGGACCCCACGAGCAAAAGAGCGAAGACAAAAAATGAGGATGAGAAATCTATTCAACCCTTTCTCTAGCGATCTAGCTATAGATTTGGGCACCGCGAATACCCTGGTTTTTGCAAAAGGGCGCGGTATCGTCGTCAGCGAGCCTTCCATCGTCGCAATCAACAAGGTTACAAACAAGGTCGAAGCAGTGGGCAAGGAAGCCAAGGAAATGCTCGGCCGCACCCCTGGTAACATCATCGCAATCCGTCCAATGAAAGACGGAGTCATCGCCGACTTCGAAGTGACTGAGAAGATGCTCCAGCACTTCATCAGGAAGGCGCACAACGGCCGATCATGGGTTTCTCCTCGCGTAGTAATCGGAGTGCCCGGTGAAATCACACAGGTCGAACGTCGAGCCGTAGAGGATGCTGCCTACCGCGCAAAGGCTTCGAAGGTTTATCTGGTTGCCGAAGCTATGGCGGCGGCCATCGGAGCCGGACTGCCGATCACCGAACCTTACGGAAATATGATCGTGGACATCGGCGGCGGGACTACAGACATCGCCGTCATTTCGTTGTCCGGTATTGTGTACTCCCGAGCGGTCAGAGTAGCCGGCAACGAACTGGACGAGGCGATCATTCAGTATATCAAACGAAAATACAACCTGCTGATCGGCGAGCGCACCGCTGAATCGATAAAGATCGAACTGGGTTCGGCGTGGCCGTGCGAAGAGCCGATTCAAATGGAGATCAAGGGTCGCAACCTTATTGAAGGCGTCCCGCGCACGTTGACGATCACCGACGAGGAAGTGCGTGAAGCGCTGGCAGATCCGATATCCACGATTGTGAACGCTGTGAGAGTGGCCCTGGAGAGAACCCCCCCTGAGCTCTCCGCTGACATTGCCGAACGAGGCATTGTACTAACCGGCGGCGGCGCGCTGCTAAAAGGAATAGACAAACGACTGATGCACGAGACAGGAGTGCCCGTATCGCTGGCCGAGAACCCCCTTTCTTCGGTGGCGCTAGGGACAGGAAAGATGCTCGCCGACTTCGACCTGCTCAGCCGCGTGAGCTGGGAAAATACTATGCTCCATCACGGTCTGTGAGGCAGATTTTAGAGTTATCATCATCCTTAGCTCTGTGATCTCGACTCAACCGCAGTTCCTATGAGTGCAAACACTGCCCAGCAGAAAGCACCTTGGATCCTGGCAGCACTGTTGCTATCGCAGGTCGTGCTGATGTCGACAAACGCTCGACATCCCGACAGCGAGCAATCGGTCTTGCGGATCTGGATGGTCGCTGCTTTTTCCCCCGTCGTTCGTGTCGCCGACGCCGTTTTCTCCTCGGTCAGAGGGACGGGCGCGAGCTACATCGATGTTCGGCGAGCTCGGGAAGAAAACCAGGAACTTCGAGAGCGAGTCGAACAGCTGACAGCCGAGCGCAATGCCGCGCTCGAGCGCGCCGCCGAGCTCGATGATTTGCGGCGGCAGCTCGCGCTTCCGACGCGTCCTCCTTACCGCGAACTCGCTGCCAACGTACTTTCGCGTGATGCGAGCCTGTGGTTTCGCCGGCTCACGATAGATCGAGGGACTCTCGACGGTGTGAAAAAGGATATGCCCGTTGCGACCGCGGGTGGCATCGTGGGTCGAATCATTTCGGTAGGACCTAATTTCGCAATGGTACAGGTGATCACCGATAAACACGCCGGCGTCGGAGCAATGCTGCAAGCGTCACGAGCGATGGGGGAGATTCGCGGTTTGGATAACAATCGGTGCGAGCTCAAAAACGTTTCTACAACCGAAAAGGTCGAAGTCGGCGAGTCGGTACTAACCACGGGTTACGATCGGATTTATCCGAAAGGTTTGCTCATAGGCGTAGTTGAGAGCGTTGACGCCGACCCCAACGCGCCCTGGCACAAAATCGTGATCAAACCAGCGGCGCCGATAGATCGGATAGAGCATGTGTTTGTGCTCCTGGTTGAAGCGAAGGATTTGAAAATCGACGACGGGAAATGATGAGTTCCGAGTTTAGGGTTCAGAGTTCCGAGTTCCGGGTAGGACCTATTAAAATGTTTGGACTGATTACTAGTGTTGTCCGGAACCCTAAACCCGAAACTCTAAACCCGGAACCCTGAACTTTGAACCCCGATTCACGAGGTAGCCGAGAGCGTGCAGACATTTAAAGTTGCCCTGACCATAGTCGTGGCGCTCTTGCTACAAATGCTCCTTGCAACTCAATTGGGCTTCTTTCGCTACGTTGATCTGCCGCTGGTGGTAACCGCTTATTTTGCGCTGCAGCGATCGCCGGTGCTTGGGATGGTCACGGGCATGATTGCGGGGATTGGTGGCGATGCGATAGGCGGAGGGATCCTCGGTGTTGGAGGATTTTCGAAGACGCTGATAGGCTATCTGGTAGGCGTTGCGAGCGTAAGGCTTTCGCTTGAGAATCCCCTGGCTCGCGTGTCCGTCGTTGCGGCAGCGTCCGCCGCAAACACGGTGTTGTTTGTTGCACTGCACCAGATGCTCGAACAGACTCTGCCGTTTGTATCTACGTGGGGTGAGTTCGGAGCTACGGTCGGATGGAAGGTGGTGGGCGACACCACGGCTTCCATCATAGTGTTCATGATCCTTGATCGAGTCTTTTCCGAACACGCAACTGCGCGCCGAATGGCAATAAAGAAGAGATTCTATGAGTAGTTCAAACCCGAACAAAGAAGACGGCTTTAACTTAGAGCTTCGCGTGTATGTGATCCAATACCTGGTGTTGGCGGTGTTCATCGCCCTCGGGATCCGCTTCTACGTTCTGCAGGTCGCCAGACACGACGATTACCAGGCGCGTGCCGAGAACAACAGAATTCGCGAGATACCAATTCCCGCGCCACGGGGGGCTATTCTCGACCGAGATGAAAAAGTTCTCGTCGATAACACGCCTGCTTTTAACGTGATTGTGACGCCTGAAGACATTACAAACAAAGAAGACACCATAAGCGCACTGGTGCAGAATCTAAGTATCGATCGCGGTGAGCTGCTCGCCGAGCTAAACGACGAGAAGCGCGCGAAGTCTCAACCGATTCTGGTAAAACAAAACGCATCGGTCTTAGATCGCGGGTGGGTGAACGCGCACGAACTCGAGCATCCTGAAATATCGATCGAAGTGCAGCCTCAACGAGTCTACAAATACGGCAAGTTGGCGGCTCATGTTCTGGGCTACATCGGCCAGATCAACTCGAAGCAATTGGAGCTTCCTGCCTACAAAGACGCCGGCTACAAGAGCGGCGATATCATCGGTCAGGGCGGCATCGAAGCGATCTACGACAGAGTGCTGCGCGGCAAAGACGGCATGCGCCGAGTGATTGTCGACAGCCGCGGAGTTCCGAAGGCGGAGTTGGAAAAGATCGAACCGATCAAGGGACAGGACGTCATTACCACGATTGACCTCGATTTGCAGAAGGCCGCCGAACAACAGTTCTATTCCAAAAACGAAACTGGAGCCCTGGTCGCTACAAACCCGCAAAACGGCGAAATACTGGCGATGGTTTCGGTTCCCAGCTTTGATCCGAATGTGTTTGCCCGTAACGTTGTCTCCAGCGAAAACCGCAAGGAAGTCGCCGCAATTGTTCGGGATCCTTCGCATCCTCTATACAATAAGGCAATCCAGGGCACGTTCCCCACAGGGTCCACCTGGAAAATCATGATGGCTACAGCCGCTCTGGAAGAAGGAGTGATTACCCTTAAGAACTCGAGAATCGCTTGCGGAGGAGGAATCCAGGTCGGCAATCGATTTGTACACTGTGGAAAGAATCACGGTCAGCCCGATATTCACGCGGCGATTGTTCATTCCTGCGACGGCTATTTTTATCGCCTCGGTCTGAAGATGGGAGTCGATATGATCCATGATTGGGTCACTCGATTCGGAATGGGACAGCGGACAGGAATCGATCTCCCGGGCGAAGTCAGAGGAACAATACCGAGTCGGGAATGGAAGAAGCGGGTTAACCCGCGAGACCCGGTTTGGAAAGATTTCGACACTGTTTTGGCATCGATCGGTCAGGGTTCGGTTGCGGTGCCGCCGATGCAGTTGCTGCGTGCGGAGTCAGGGATCGTGATGGGAGGTCACTACCATACGCCTCACGTTTTTCAGAAGGCGAAAGAAACGCAGCTTCGAGAGGTTAAGCTCTACGACGATGCCAATCCCACAGAGCTGAAGCTGACTGATCTAACGATTTCGACTATCGATTACGGAATGTGGGGCGTTGTGAACGAAGGCGGCACTGCCGGCGGTGTTGGATTTCCGCGGGAGATCAACGCCGGCGGAAAGACCGGGACCGCACAGGTCATCGCCAAGGAAAAGGTCCGCGGCAAGGAACACAAAGATCACTCGTGGTTCATCAGCTTCGCTCCGATGCATACCGATCAAAAGCCTGAAATCGGTGTAGTGTGCATTACGGAAAACGGAGGATGGGGCGCTTCGGCATCCGCTCCAAAGGTGAAGATGGTTGAGGCGGCTTACTTTTCCAAGAAGCTCGGCCGACCGATTCTCCCGGACCTGGTGGCTATCAATGCTCCGCCGAGTGCGCCTACGGCCGGGTCACCTGGAACTCCGCGTGCGGTTGATGTGGCAGATCGAAAACGAAAGCCAATAGCTCAGTAGTTTCGTGAGATTGTTTCCGGGAAGCGAGGCTCGAGTCTTATCACGTCGCCAGCCGGGGTGTTAAATGGTAGATATCACCCAGAGAAGATTGAAAGACGTTGACTGGTTGCTGCTTATTGCGCCGATCGCGTTGACCGTATTTGGTTGCCTGGCCATCAACAGCAGCGCTCCGGACGGCAGCTTTGTAAAGAAGCAGATCATTTCGCTGGGGATCGGATTGGTGATTGCGGTGGTGATAATGTTCACCGACTACCGCAAGATCGTTTTTAACATCGCCCCGTTCTTCTATGCTGGCGTGCTGGTGTTGCTTGTTTTGGTTTTGGTTGTCGGAACCCAGATAAACGGCAACAAAGCGTGGCTGCGAATAGCCGGGTTCAGCTTGCAACCGAGCGAGTTCGCGAAAGCGGCTACCATTCTGATGCTTGCCCGTCATCTTGCGCCGCTCCGCCAGTCGTTCTTGTCGATAAAAGACATTGTCATCATGGGAGCAATCGTAATGGCCCCGGTTATCCTTGTGTACGCCGAACACGACACAGGGACCACGCTTACATTTGGGGCGATTCTCGGCACTTTTTATTTTTTGGGGGGAATGCGCA
>Ga0075425_100009641_pt1 | contig 10281 bp, 7 predicted proteins | sample SoiMethybrSBSTD4_FD_75300 | JGI IMG/M metagenome (GOLD analysis project Ga0075425, IMG submission 75300) | Bulk soil microbial communities from a Populus tree surrounding site in Tennessee, USA - Soil MetaG P. TD hybrid SBSTD4 | ecosystem: Environmental > Terrestrial > Soil > Tree plantation...
GTGGCCGACATGTAGTTGAGCAGCCATTCGCGGTAGCTGTCGGACGAGGCTTCCTCCAGCGAACTGTTCAGGTACGCGAGCACGCCGCGGAAGCCGGTGCGCGGGCCGCCGTTGCGCTTGGCGGGTTCGCCGTAGAGCACCAGATCCTGAACTTTGCCGGGCAGCTTCTCGAAAGGCGCGTTCAGGTCGAAGCTGTGCGCCGCCGCCGCGAGCTGCAGCATGTGCTGCAGGTAGGAGGAGCCGGAGCCGGGGCCAAGGCCGCCATCGAGCAGGGGCTTGGACCAGTCCACGATAATTTTGGCGGGGTCGAAGTCATATTTGCTGCCCAGGCCGTGACATTCGGGACAGGCGCCGTAGGTACTGTTGAAGGAGAAGGAGCGCGGCTCCAGCACGGGCACGTTGATGCCACAGTCAGGGCAGGCGAGCTTGGCGGAGTAAAGGTGCTCCTCGCCAGCCACCACCGCCACCTGCACCAGGCCGTCGGCCAGCTTCATCGCGGTGTTGATGGAGTTCTCCAGGCGCTGCTCAATGCCGGGCTTGACCAGCAGGCGGTCAATGACCACCTCGATGGTGTGGTTCTTGCGCTTATCGAGGCGGAGGTCATCCTCCAGGTTGACCAGCTCGCCATCCACGCGGGCGCGGGCGAAGCCCTGCTGCACCAGCTTCTCCATCTCCTTTTTGAACTCACCTTTGCGGCCGCGCACGATGGGCGCCATGACCATGACGCGGTCTTCGGGGGTGAGCTGCATGACGCGCTGCACGATCTGGTCGGCGGACTGGCGGCTGATGGCCTGGCCGCAGTTGGGGCAGTGGGGCACGCCGATAGAGGAGTAGAGCAGGCGCAGGTAGTCGTAGATCTCGGTGATGGTGCCCACGGTGGAGCGCGGGCTGCGGCTGGTGGTCTTCTGCTCGATGGAGATGGAGGGGCTGAGGCCGTCAATGGCGTCCACGTCGGGACGCTCCATCTGGTCGAGAAACTGGCGGGCGTAGGCGGAGAGGGTTTCGACGTATCTTCGCTGGCCCTCGGCATAAATCGTGTCAAAAGCCAGGGAAGATTTGCCCGAGCCGCTGAGGCCGGTAATCACGGTGAGAGAGTTGCGGGGTATCTCAACGTCAATGTTTTTAAGGTTATGCTGGCGCGCCCCGCGCACCGTGATCTTAGTAATCGCCATCGGTCCCTGGGTGGTTTAGTACCACGGTAATTGGACAGGTCCTCTAGTAAGAGGGAGAGTGGTTTAGCGCAATTTTACTCACGTATCTTAATCGTTAACAGCGGGCAAGGTCAACGCGAGTAAAGTGGGCAATGCGCCTCAGGGCGCGCCGTTTGCCCCGATGCCCGAGCATTGTTGCGAAATGTTGCAGGATGCGGTGGATGACGGCGCGATCGTGAATGCTCCCCGCAACCGAATGCCTGGGCGCATCTTGAACGAAGTGGATTCGGATTACGCCGTCGCCTCCCCTGACGAGCGTCCCAAGCTGTACTTGATGAATTTCTGCCCGTTCTGCGGGCGCGCGATCTCGCGCACGGTGTGGAACGCGGAGAAAAAGAAGTAAGCTGCCGCGCCGGCGGCAGATGCATCTGACCGCAAGGTTTGGGCATCTTCTACTTACGGTGCGGCAAGAGAACAGGTGGGCCGAACCTTGAGCTTGTTTTTTAGTTTAGCGACCTTATTCTTCACCGTTCTAGCAGCCATGGCATTTGGGATAGCAGCCAGTTGGGTGGCTGTGAGCGGCATTTTGTTCGCCTTCGGGCATCGTCCGCAGGTCACTAAGGCGGCCACGCTGGTGGAATCACCCGCCGGCGGCGACTGAACTTTCCTTAAAGGTTGATCGGGCTTACCCCAGCGCGCGAGCGCTGGTTTTTTTTGTAATTCCTGAAGCCCCGTCCGAGGCTGGCAGTGCGCGCGAGATACCTTCCCCGCGGAAGGCGCTTGCAGGCAATGGCGCACTCGCCGGCGGTCGTGAGTCTCTGCCAAAGAAGAAGTCGCGAGAGTACCCGTCCCACTGGCCCCGCCAGCGCTGAATAGCGCCGTCGCGCACAACCGGCGTCAGATACGGCCCATCGAAGCAACCAGCGCCATTCGAAGGCTGGGTCGGTTGCATCACCTCGCTAGCGTGTTCGGTTGCTTCGTACGTCAGGACACCAATCCTGCCAACTGCTCCGACGGTGAAAGGACCCGGCTCAATCGCGAATCAGGAGAATTGGAATGCGTTGTATCTGTGCGTTGTTAGTAGTGTGTGCGCTAATGCCTCTGGCCGTGTCCCAGGAAACCACGCCGTCTGAGCAGCAGGTGGACAATGAGAGCACGACGGAGGGAAGCGTAGTCTCATCCAGCCGTCAAACGCTGGTGGTAAGGACTGAAAACGGCGAATACCGCTTGTTTGTTTTTGACCGCAACACCTCGAAGCCGAGCGTCATTCCTGCGGGCGCCAGCGTGCGCGTCGTCTCGACGCCAGGAGAGGAGCCGGATACGCGGCTTGCGAGCAACGTAACGGTTCTGGGAGAAGCGCCTAGTCCGCAGGGTAGAACGGCCACGCCGTCAGCAGCGCCGGTTCCACCTCAGGTTCGAGAGGTGGAGCGCGACATCAAGCACGAGGCACGCCGGTGGCGGCTCGGCGTGCGTGGAGGCGTCGCTCTGGATCCCGAGCTCATCATGTTCGGGGTTCATTCCCAGATGGGCCCGATCTTCAATCGTAACGTGCTGTTCCGGCCAAGCGCTGAGTTCGACTGGGGAGAGGTAACGGATCTAATCGCTCTGAACCTGGAAGCCATTTACCGGTTGCCGATCAGGGCCCGCCGCCAGAACTGGTCGGCTTACGTTGGCGCCGGTCCTGCTCTGACTTTTCTTCACCAGAGCTTCGAGCGACAGCAGGGCCAGGGCAGAAATATTGATTTCGGCAACTTTGATTTCGAGACAGGGTTCAACATTCTCACGGGCGTCCGGCTTCGCCGAGGCACCTTCGTGGAGATCAAGACCAGCCTGTACGCGCGGCCAGCTCCGACATTCCGGCTGATATTCGGGAAAGACTTCTGACGATTGCAAGGCGCTGGAACGGGGTAGCACAGGCTGCTGGGCTGACGCGGTTCTGGCCAGGCAACAAGGCTCGGTCCTGTTCTCAGTAGCGGGCGTTGGTGGCGCGGCTTTCTTGTTCGCCGCGGAGCCAGATGTAGAGAGGAGCCTGGGGCGAGGGGGGCGGCCAGGGCACGGCGATTTTGAGCGTCTGCTCGCCGCTCGCGCCGGGAGCCGGCGTGGGGATGCCTTGAGCTTCGAAGCCGTGCTGGGAATTCCAGCCGGTTTTATCAATCAGCTCCAGGTCCTGGCCAGTGAGAGTTCCGGCGTACAGAGACTCGCCCAACTTCTCGCCGGTGATGGTGAATTTCTCGATGCGAGGCAGGCGGACTACACGGCCCAATGGGTAGGCGCCGGAATTGCCGGTGGGTTCGCCGACGATGGTGGCGGTGAGCTCACAGCCGGACTGGCCGACGGTGCCGGGATCAAGCGAGAGAAACAGAACACCCTGACCGGCGGAATCGAGTTCGGCGCCATCCTGGCGGTCGCCGGGATAAAGGCTAAGCTTCTTGCGGGTGTTGCCGACGTCCTTGCATTGCAGCTGCACGCCGGGACGCGAGCCCGTGTTGTCGGCACGGACGGCAAAGCTGACGGTGACGCCGGAGGGAACCTCGCCAGCTTGCAACTGCACGCCGGCGGGGCTGGAAAATGACCGGCTGACGCTCACGATTTTGGGTCGCGGGCCGAGGACTTGCAGTGCATCACTGAGCTGCAGCGGCGCATTCAGGCCATTAACGACCACCGTGGCGGCAAGATGGTCGCCTGCCTGCGCCTTGGGCAGCAGCTTGATGGTGGCGCTGCGCTGGCTGAGATGTTCCTGATCGCCGGCGGGCGCAAGGGTCCACTCGGCATTGGGGCTGGTAATGCGCTGAATGCGCTCCAGGTTGTTGCCTTCAAGCACAATCGTCTGCTGGGCTTCACCCATGTTCACGCGCAGAGGAACGTTGCTGAGCTTAGGCGTGGGGGGATGAACCGTGACCTGCACCTCGTGCGACGAACCGTTCAGTTGGGTAAGGGCGAGCAGATAGGGACCGGGCTGCAGGGAAGCGGTGTTCACATCGAGATCGAGGACGCGCTTGTGGCCGCTTTCATCCGCGGGAGGCAGCGAAAAATGGACGGGCGCAGCGGAGTCTTTCCCGCGATTTGCGTTTCGCACGGTTACAGCCTTGATGAATTCAAAATCGGCGCCGGTGAGCTGCACCGGCACCACACCGGCGCCGGTGACCAGCCGGTCCTGTGAGTGGGCTGTGAGCTGCACGGCGTTGAAATCAGCGAAGGGGCGTACTTCGACGGCACCAGCGATGGGCAAAGGCGTCCAATCCCAATTGGCGGCCAGTTGGTACTTGCCGGGAGAAACTTTGGCGTGCGCGAGATCGAGCTGAAGGGAAGCCTGCGCAGGATTGGCGGTGACTTTTACCGGGATAGGTATTACGTGGCCATCGCCCACCAGCCGCCAGTCACGCGCGCGGGCCACCAGGCGCAACTGAGAGACGCTGGGAGTGGAAGCTTTTACGGTGGGGGTCCAGCCTTGCGGCACAATAGCGGGCTGGGCAAGGGTGACGGAGGGAGGCGCGGCGTCAGGCACGCGCACCATCCAGAGATAACCGATGTGCAGGCGTGAAGGCTTGCGGTTGGCGGCGCAGAGGGCAAAAGAATCAGCCGGCAGGCTTTGCGCAAAAGCAGGACGGAACTCCATGCCAGGAAACAAGCTGCTGTGCAGGTTTTCGAAGAGCGCGGTGCCGCCGGCGGCCAGCATGACCGGCGAGCCGAAGAACATGGAAGCGACCGAGGCCGCCAGTCCGGTGGAGCCCTGGGCCAGGCTGGGAGGCGCGCCGGAACCACTTTTGAAGGCGGGCACGGCCGCCTGCAGCAATTGGCCCGCGGCCTGGTCGGGCGGAGCGCCTGATTCCAGCCGAGGAACGGCCACGCCGTATTGCGAAGAAAAACCGTGCAGAACAGATTGCAGGTCGCTGCTGCCGGGAGGCGACTGCTCGTAATCGGACAGAGTTTGCACCAGCGCTTCCACGGTGGTGGTGCGCTGAGCGTAGTCGGCGAGCTGGGAGACGATTTCCGGGTTCTCCTTCACCAGCGAGTTCACCCGCTTGGCGTCAATGCCGTGCTCGCCGAAGACCAGGCCGACCACTGAGGCGCGAATAGGCACCGGCCAATCGGCGGCAGCGCTGGCCGGTTTTGGCGCCAGCACTTCCACCTGATCGGAGCCATAGGCCGACGTGGGCGCGAGCACCACGGCGACTTTGGCTTTGTCCTTATATTTAGCGGGCAGGCGGACGGGCTCGTAATGCAGTTTTTCGCCGGGCTGGACCAGGTTGATGGCGTTGACGGGAAGCGGCGCGCCGCTGCCCACCGGGTCCACCTGCAGCTTGAAGGAGGTTATGGCGACTGCTCCGGGACACTGCGCCTGCGAAGTCACGACCGCAGGAGAGAGCACAGGAACGCCCAGCAACAGCGCGAAAAGCACCACTGCAGAAAACGCCGGTCCTTGGCGGGGTTCGGCCCAGGGTTTTGGGGAAATCACTTCCAAATCTTAGGGGAGCACGCCAGGATCGGCAACACTGAATCTGCTAAATCTCACGTTACGATAGACATAGGAGAAATACCCGAGGACTCCCACGGGCAATCAGGAACCGCGTACAGGAGGAGAAAATCGTGAGATGTATTTCACAGCATCGAATTTGCGCGAGATGCCAGCCTGTGACATGTAGCGGATGTTGCCAAAAATGGGGCGGTTGAACCAGGGCCGGTCGTGCTTGCCCACCAGCGCCCAGGCTATGCCGGCGTAACCGTTGGGATCGCGGCCGTCGAGTTCATAGCGGTCGTTCAGGAAGACAGCGCGCTGGTAGGCGACTTGCGGTGACGGGCTCCATTCCAGGATTTTTTTAGCCCAGTACATGCGGAGGTAGTTGTGCATCCAGCCGGTGGTGACCATCTGCACTTGTGCCGCGTTCCACAGGGCATCGTGAGTGGCGGCGTTTTCCAGCTGCTGTTCGGTGTAAACGATGGGACGGCGGTCGCAGGCGTGTTCCGCGAGAGTGCGATCGGCCCAGGGTTCGAGACATTCCAGGGAGTCGTAAGCGGGATTGAAGCGCACGAAGTTGACGGCCAGCTCGCGGCGAACGATGAGCTGTTCCAGAAAGGCAGCTTTTGCCGCCTGAGGCGCTTTCGCGCGCTGAATGGTTAAAGCGACGGTGTGCGGGCCCAGATGTCCGAAATGAAGATAGGGGGACAGATGGCTGGTGCCTTCCACTTCAGGATGGTTGCGGAGTTCGGGATAATGGGAGAGGTTGCGGGAAACGAAATGGCGAAGAGCGCGTTGTCCGGCTTGTGAGCCGCCGCGCCAGGAGGAGACAGGGCTAATGGAGCGGTCAATTTTCCAGCCTGCAGTAATGTCGTCCGCGGCCTTGGCCGATTGCAATTCTCGCGGAGGTTTCCAGGCTGCCCGAGCGCTGGGGTTTTGCGGTGGCGTAAGAAATTCGGGCAGGGCCTCAAGCAGGCGAGGACGAATAGTGCGCGCGGCATAGTGCTCCTTGCCCAGCAGGCGGCTGGGAACGATGACGTCGGCGTCCACGGTCCAGAAGGGGATGCGCAGCTCGCGCGCCACCTTCCCTCGCCAGTGTTCGGGCTCACGCAGCGGATTTTCATCGCCGATGAGCAGTGCGGGGCGTACTTCCTCGCAAAATTTGAGCAGGTGATGGTTGGGATAGGGGCGCAGGACGAAGCCTATGCCGCGCCGCTCTAGATCGCGGGCGATGTCGGCGATCCCCTCCTGCAGGAATTGAAAATGGCGCAGGTTGGCGTGGGGGTAAAAGGGCACAGGGGCGAAGAAGACGACGACGGGCTTAGCGAGGGCGTTGGCGGCGTGAACTGCCGCATCGAGGGCGGGATTGTCACGGCCGCGCTGCGCGCGCTGCATCCAGTAGAGGACGCAGCGGCCTTGGCTGTCGGGAGGGCCGGGGCGGCGAACGCAGGTGCGGGGATTTGAGGCGAGCTGTTCGATCACGCCGGTGGGCATGGGAATTCACATTAGAACACGGGCGGTTTCGTGGTGTTCGCGGGCGAGGGCGCCCGCGCAACATAGGACTTTTGATGCCCGCGTTGTGCGTTCGCGCCGAAAAGCAGGTCCCTTCGACTACGCTCAGGGCAGGCTCTTCGCTGCGCTCAGGATCACAATTTTGAATGATTTGATGGCGGAGATCCCTCAGGCCTGAAGGTCCCCGGGATGACGCCCTGCTCTGGAGGGCTCTTCGCGGGCGAGGGCGCCCGCGCCACAAAAGTCCCGAAAGGCGCAAGGTCCCTCGACTGCGCGGGCTGACTCGCAAGCGAGTCAGCCGGCTACGCTCGGGATGACAGATGTAAGAATTGTTTTTCGGCAACCGACTGCGCGTACGCTAGAGGTGACAGCTCAGGAAGTTATTGCTGCTGAGGTTGTTGTTGCTGCTGCTGTTGTTGCTGCTGCTGTTGTTGCTGCTGCTGTTGTAGCTGTTGCATGCGCTGCAGCTCCTGCAGCAGCTGTTCGGGAGTTTTTACGCCGGCTGGTTGTTGCGCGCCAGGCTGGGCAGTTCCAGGCTGGGCAGCGCCAGGAGTATAGGGTTGGGGGTAGGCTTGTCCGGGAGGCGCCTGGGGCGGTTGCTGACCGGCCTGGTCGTCGGCGGACGGCTCTTCGGGTGGAATCTCAGAGTCATCCGCGGCGGCATCGGGCGGCACTTCCTGCTCGTTGGACATGACCTGCGGCTCGGGCTGAGGCGGCTGGTAAGCAGCCACTGGCGGGCTGGAGGATGGTCCTTCGCCGCCGGCCGACTTGGGAGTGAGGATGACGTGCCGCAATCCACCGGGATTGGTAGTGGAGGCTACCATCACGTAGTCGTAGCGGGAGCCGTTGAGGAGTTCGGCCAAAACGTTGCGCGCCGGGCCCGGGCCCATGCGGCCGGCCACACGCTCGAATCCGGCGCCGGGCGGCAGTTCAATGGCCGCTCCCGTCAGGTGGGCGACAGAATGCAGAATGTCGGCCAAGGTAGAATTGCGGGAAATAATCGTGAGCTGGCCGTTGAGGTAGCTGACCTGCGGCGGCTGCGCCGGCATCTGTTCCAACGTTGGCGGAAGCGCCGGGGGAGCGGGGGGAGCAGCGGGTTCGACCACAGGCTTAGCCGCGGCCTTAACGCGCACGGTGTGCGGTTTTTGCGTTTTCTGAGGAGCGCCCCAGAGCAGAGCCGGCAGAACTCCAAGGACGACGAAGATAATCGCGAATTGCCGGGAACGGAACATGGGAAACGGGCACGCTGGGGAATGGAACCCGCGGGGTGGCGGGCCAGCTAAATTGTAGCACTCCGGCGGCGGCGCGGTGGTAACGTAACCAGAGTTACATCTAAGTGGCTGTACCATATGCGTTTGCTTGCATCTGAGTAGCCGGATTTGGCATCGTAGCAGTAGTGGCTCACTCAGCGGACTTGGCTATGATGAGAACGAAAAGATGGTGTTGTCTTGCGTGCCCTTTTTCAGTTTTTTTAGCTGCTTTTTGCCTGGTTTTGGGGTTGAGCCGGGCTGCCCGGGCGCAAGAAGCTTGCCTGACTGCTTCCGATATGGGGGCCAATGCCGCAGCCACTCTGCAGAACACGGCTAAGCGCTATTTCCAGTTGGCGGCGACGGGTGACAGCGCCAGCTTAAAGCAGAACGCGATACCGAGCTTGGCGTCGAGTTTTGGGGGAGTGGAAGCAGCCGTAAGCGATCACAAACAGGATTTTGCCGGGGCGCAGAGCACGGTACGCACACCTTATGTGCTGGAAGCCTCGGGCACCGCGCCGCTGGAAAAGGCGGAATTTTTCTGCGGCATCTATAACTCGCCGGACCGGGTGGGATTTTCCATTCCCAATCTGCCGCCAGGAACGTACGGGGTGGTGGTTCAGGACGTGACCACGGCGAAAGCAGCCAGGTACAGCGTGACCATGATTCTGGAGGCGCAGACGGCGGCAGGCACAAGCAACGCGCAGAGCGACAATCCGGAGGCGGCGCTGGCGGCGGCAAGCTGGAAACTGGCCGGATACTATGTGCGGCCGGAGACCATCAACGGCCACGACGGGCAGTGGTTCTGGGACAAGGCGCGGCAGTACAAGGCGCAAGGCCAGACGCTGAACGCCTACTTCTACCTGATTGAGGCGCGGCAACTACTTTCGCCGGTAGACTTCATGGGCACGCCGCAACTGGACAAAATCTACGACGAAACCCAGCAGGTGGTGCCCAAGGACATGCCGGTGAGCGGACCGGTGGACAACGCGATGGGCGGGCAAACCTACAAGCTGGTACAGGTGTTTCCCGTGCCTGTGGGCCAGGATATGGACCTGGTGATCCGCTACCAGGTGCCCGACATCTCCGATGTGAACAAGACCTTTCAGGAGAACATGACCGTAATCAAGGCATTTGTGGCCAAATATCCCGAGGTGCGCGGAGCCTTTGACGCGGTGGTGGCGCGCGCCGTGAATCCGCAGGGGCAAGATTATGGTTCGCTGCTGCCGATGAAAGAAATTAAGTGAGTGCCTAGTACCTAGTACTCAGTAGCTTGTTGCTCAGACTGAGAGTTCCAACCCCAGAACTGGGAACCAGGTACTGGGTACTGTTTTTCTCCCCCCATGAACGCCGATAGACTCCGAAAAGTCTTCGAACAGGTACGGCGCGGGAAACTCTCGCCGGACGAGGGAGTGGAGTTGCTGCGCCACTTGCCCTTCGAGGACCTAGACTTCGCCAAGGTAGATCATCACCGGGCGCTGCGAGTGGGTATGCCGGAAGTGATTCTGGGGCAAGGCAAGACGCCGGCGCAGGTGGGAGAGATTTTTGCGCGGCTGGCGCGGCACTCCAGGAACGTGCTGGCCACGCGGGCGAGCAATGAGCAGTTCGCGGCGGTGAAGAAGAAGGCGCGCGGCGCCGAGTACCGTGAGCTGGCGCGGGCGATCACGCTGCGGCGCGAGCGCAAAAATTATGGCAAGGGCAGTATCGCCGTAGTTTCCGCCGGAACCAGCGACGTGCCGGTGGCGGAGGAGGCGGTGGTCACGGCTGAGCTGATGGGCAACAGCGTGGAGCATTTTTACGATGTGGGGGTGGCTGGCATTCATCGCCTGCTGGCGCACCGGAAGGCGCTGGCTCGGGCGCGGGTGGTGATTGTGTGCGCCGGCATGGAAGGCGCGCTGCCCAGCGTGGTGGGCGG
>Ga0075425_100009642_pt1 | contig 10281 bp, 8 predicted proteins | sample SoiMethybrSBSTD4_FD_75300 | JGI IMG/M metagenome (GOLD analysis project Ga0075425, IMG submission 75300) | Bulk soil microbial communities from a Populus tree surrounding site in Tennessee, USA - Soil MetaG P. TD hybrid SBSTD4 | ecosystem: Environmental > Terrestrial > Soil > Tree plantation...
TCATCCGCGTAACGCTCGAACGGGATGTGCGGATAAGTTCGCGCCATCCACATGTCGAATGAGTAATGCAGGAAAAGATTCCGGAGTTCCTGCAGTGCGCGGAACGATGCTACCATCCTCCATCTGCACCGGCGCCTGCAGCCAGCGTTCGACGTAGAGCAGCACCCAACGGCAATCCGTATGTTGCCGGACCGGCTTGAGCATCAGCTCCCAATCAATACTGTCGAAATAGGCCTGAACGTCGTAATCCTGTTCATGCTGTCAAACACCGCCGCCGACCGGCGGGGCACTGCATTGACGCGGAGAGCCAACGAAAACTAGCACCGTGGCGCCGCGTCCTTTCGGCGACAGGTGTCCGGCGCTCTCAGCCCAGCGCTTCTCCAAGTCGGCATCGGTGCTGATATTATTCTGAGAATGTCGGTTTCGGATCAGACGCGTCGAGCACCATCCATCCTCATGAAGAAATGGTCCGAAACCATACGTCAAAATCAGGCGGTTGGGCTTGCCGTGCGTGCGTCTGCTGCTCTATTTCTCGACCGCCGAGACCATGCAGGCAAAGGGCCCTGAACACGATCGCTACACGATCGCTCTTCCTCGTATAGCGGACGTGATCGGCGACACGGGCGCGGTCGCCTATTGAAGCCTGGCGAATGTCCATTTTCGTGGCATCTTGAGCGCTCGACAGCTGATTTGTGTGTACTTGGCGCTGCTTGTTGCGATCATTGATGCCCTCTGTATCGACAGTGGCCGCAAATGCGGCGAGACTTTGGGGGAGCAGCGATCGACGGAGATGTGCGCCATGAGTCCCGAGCATGTCGCCTGGATGCCAACGCCGGAGACCATCGCCGCGGCCAATCTCACCCATTTCATCCGAGCCGCCGGACGCCGGGACTACGACGATCTCTTAGCCTGGTCAGTTGCCGAGCGCGAGGCCTTCACCCGGTCGCTACTCACCCACATCGACTACCGCTTCACGACGTCTTTCACGCAGGCGATCGACGAAAGCCGGGGCCAGGCGTGGACGCGCTGGTGTGTCGGGGGCAAGACCAACGTGATTCTCAACGCGCTCGACAAGTGGCGCGGAACGGCGACGGCCGGCAAGCCGGCGCTCGTCTGGCTCGGCGAGCAGGGGGAGCGTCTCACCCGCACCTATGCCGAGCTCGACGCGGAGGTCTGTTGCGCAGCGGCTGGGCTCCGCCACCTCGGCGTGGGGCCGGGCGATGTGGTTGCAATCTACTTGCCGAACGTTCCGGAGGCGGTGGTCTCACTGCTCGCCGTACCGAAAATCGGCGCGATCGTGTTGCCGTTGTTCTCCGGCTTCGGTGTGGAGGCAATCGTGACGCGCCTCAATGATGCCGGGGCTAAGGCCGTGATCACCATCGATGCTTCGCACCGGCGTGGCCGCCTCGTTCCTGCCAAGGCCGTGGTCGACGAAGCGCGCGCTCAGGTGCGGAGCCTCAGGCACGTGATCGTCTGCCATCGCACACCAGTCGAGATGAGCTGGACACCGGGCGTCGACCATCACTGGCGCGATGTGATCGTCAGCGAGGCCACGCCAATTGGCGCTGAGCCGACGCTCCCGGTCGAAAGCAGCACGCCTTTCATGCTCGTCTACACGTCGGGCACCACGGGAAAACCCAAGGGCGTCGTGCATACGCACATCGGTTTCCCCGTGAAGACGATGCTCGATCTCGGGATCTGCATGGACTTCAAGGCGGGCGATCGCATCCTCTGGATGTCAGACATGGGTTGGCTCGTCGGCCCAATCCTTGTGTACGGCACGACCCTGATAGGTGGCACCATGGTCATCGCCGAGGGCACGCCTGATTTCCCGCAATCCGATCGTATCTGGCGGATCGTGGAGTCCGAGCGGGTCAGCTATCTCGGCATAGCACCGACAATCGCGCGCTCGTATATGGGCGATTCGCGCTTCGACTCGGCGCGCTTCGATTTTTCCTCGCTACGGATCTTCTGCTCGACCGGAGAAGCTTGGACGCCGGAGGCCTGGCATTGGCTCTTCGAACGCATCGGAGCGAAGCGGGTGCCGATCATCAACTTCAGCGGCGGCACCGAGATGGGTGGCATTGTAACGTCGGTCGTCACCGAGCCGATCAAGCCATGCTCGTTCACGCGGCCGGTGCCCGGCACCGATGCCGTGATCCTGGACGAGGCGGGGCGTGTCGCGGCGCCCGGCGAGGTCGGCGAGCTTGTTATGCGGCGGGCCCCGATAGGCCTTACTCAGGGTCTTTGGCGCGATGAGGCGCGCTATCTCGAGAGCTACTGGTCGCGGTATCCGGGCACCTGGCATCACGGCGATTTCGCCATGCGCGATGCGGACGGCTATTACTACGTGCTCGGCCGCTCCGACGACACGCTGAAGATCGCGGGGAAGCGAACTGGCCCCTCCGAGATCGAGGCGCTGTTGCTCGGCACCGGCCTCGTACGCGAGGCTGCGGCAGTCGGCCTGCCGGACCCCGTGAAGGGAACGGCGATCGTCTGCGTCTGCACCCTCCGGCCCGGCGTCGTCGAGGCGGGAGCACGGGACGCCCTTGTTGAGGCCGTGGTCGCGGGCCTGGGGCAGCCTTTCCGCCCGAAGGCGGTCGTGCTCATCGGCGATCTGCCGAAGACGCGCAACATGAAGATTATGCGACGCGTCGTGCGCGCCGCGCTGCTTGGCCAAGACCCCGGCGACCTTTCCTCGCTGGTCAATCCGGAGGCCGTTGCAGCACTCGAGAAGTGCGTGGTGATCTGAACTGAGGTCGTGCGCGCTTTCAGCGGCGCCCCCTCGGCCGGCGGCTTCGACGGCATGCTGCAGAACCTCCGCCCGCGGTGAGGCAGGCGCGGCCAAGCCCGTTTGCGGTATGGAAGGAGGAGGGAATGCCCGCCGAGCGGATCCTCTTCACCTCCCATGAGACCGCTCCGTTAGCAGACAAATGATGCTGTTGCGCTCTCGCCTCGTGACTATTTGTCGTGTTTCGGCCAAACACAGCGCCCGCTGAAGAAGTTTCAGCGCGCCAACTGAGGACACCGATGCTGTTTAGGGCATCACATATCGCCACCGCGCTCAGCGCCGACCCCGCCGGGTTCAATCGACCCCGCGCTTGGCGGTTCGTGGGCGCGCGCGCGCATCTGAGCTCCTCGAAGCCGATGCATCGGGCCGAACAAGGCCTGATACGCAAACCGGAATAACTGGCGCAGGGTCCGCCCTCCGCCGGCACGGCAGGAGGGCAGATGGACCGCAAATTCAACCGCACTACATCGAAGCTAGTCTCTTGCGCCGGCAGCGCACGTGCATGCGTGCGCGCGCCAGGATGATGAGCCTCAACAACCGTGACTACGGCGCCATTGGCGCCGCGCTCTTTGACAATGTGAACGTCCATTTCGGACGCGGCGCCGGGCCTGGCGCCCTGACCCGGTCGCTTCCACACCGGGAACGGCGCTGCGTCCCTTTTTGGATAAAGCTGGCTTAGCTCATCCGGCAGAGCGCCCGCCGCATAAGGCTGGAGTAGTCGATACCCCGTCTTGAAAACGGGTGGGCATCGCGAGGTGTGGCATTCGAACCGTCAGCCCTTCGCCAACAGGGGGATGCGGGCTGCAGCGGATCACCTGTACGCGTTGATGCACGTGCGCACAGGGAGCGGCAACGAGACTTGACTGGTAGATCAGGCGCCTTCGGGCTACGCAGGTTCGAGTCCTGCCCTGTGCACCAATGCGACAAGCGTCCGTAGCTCAATGGCAGAGCCGTGCGCTGCCAGCGCGCAGACGTGGGTCGATTGCCGTCGGCCGCACCAATCGCAATTCGCCTGGGAAGCTAATCTGGTGAAAGCGCCGCATTGAAGCCGCGGAGAGGCGGGCTCGAAACCTGCCCCAGGCGCCAGCATCTTGCATTCGCGGGGAGGCGGACCCATCTCGCCAAAGCTCCATGCACGGGGAGCCAAGGGTCTGCCCCCCTTGGTGCGAATCCTGGTCGGGGAGCCAGTGCCGCGGTCGTCTAGTGGCCAGAATAGGCCGGTTCTCAACCGGCAGACCGGAGTTCGCGTCTCCGTCGCGGCATCACCCATCAACGCACACGTAGCTCAACAGGATAAAGCGCCTGGTTGCGGACCAGGGAGGTGCAGGTTCGAGTCCTGCCGTGTGCCCCAGTCATCAGCGTGTAGGGGAGCTGGGCCGTCCCTGCCTGCCTCGGACGCAGGAGATCGGTGGTTCGAATCCACCCGCGCTGACCAATCATGCCCCTTTGTCTAGCTGGCAGGGCACCGCGCTTTGAACGCGGAGGGCTTGGTTCGATTCCAAGAGGGGCAGCCAGGCGCAAGCGCAGCGCGGAATAGCTCAGTGAGCGGAGGCCTAGGTTCGATCCCTGCTTTGGCGACCGACTTCGCCGGGGTAGCCAAGTGGGAAGGTAACGGGGTGGCCCCGTCATGAGGCGGTTCGATCCCGCCAGCCGGTACGGGCGTGTAGCTCATCGGCAGGGGGGCGGATTCCAAACCCGCGTCAGAGAGGGTTCAATTCCTTCCTCTCCCGCCAATTCAATGGACGTCCGCAGCATTGCTCCGGCGGAAACAACAAAATCACAGGATCGGGCCGAATTACGCCGTCGAGTTTGGTGAGGTCGTTTGCGCGAACCAGACAATAGACAAGTCGTTCGCTTTGCTCGGGTAGCAGCTCATCTTGCTCGACAGATTTGCCACGGCACAAGCTCATACGATTCGAACGGAGGAATGTTTATGTCCGCATCTAATGGATTCACCAGAACGACTTCTCGCTCATTGTTGAGACGTGAGCCGCGACGACCTTCCAGCCGTGCTCGGGAAATCTCACCCAGGTCTGGCTCTGGCGGCCGACAAGATCGTGGCCCCGCACCTTGAACTCAAGGTTGACCGTCGCGAGATCGCGCCCGAGCGTCAAGATCTCGAGGCGGATGCGGCGCACCTTGATGCCGGGGCCCGGTGGGCGGGCCACCCGGTGCTTATGAATGGCTTCGAAACCGTAGCCGTTCTCGTGGAGCGCATAACGGATGGTGTGCGGGCTGTTCCAGAAGGTCGCGTCGAGCACCGCGACGTCCTTCGCCTCGAGTGCCGCCTCGTAGCGCTCGAACAGCTCTCGCACCTCGGCGATGACCTCGGGGATATTTGGGGTGAAATCCTTCACGCCAGGTCCTCCATGGCTTTGGCGACGGCCACCAGCATCGCGTCCTGCCCATGTGCACCGACGATGGAGAAGCCCACGGGCAGACCATTGACCATAGCACCGGGTATGCTCACCTGCGGCACGCCGGTAAGGCCACCATGCGCGGCAAGGCATGTGATACGGTCACGCGCAATATCGAGCGCCGAGATCCCCTGACCTTTCACCGGGGCCGGGAAGGGCGTCGTCGGGAGGCAAAGAATGGCGCCGTCCCCGAGGAGATGTGCGAGACGAGCGCGCGCTTCTCTCCGCATGAGACCAGCCCATGCGCGGTCGGCTGCCGAGATCTGCGAGCCCGCGATCAGATTGCGCGCTACGACGAACGCCATGCGCGGGTTCGTTGCCTCGATCCAGGGCCGGAACGTTTCCCATGCCTCGGCGGGTTGCAGCGTGCGCTGCGCTCGCGCCCAAACCGACAGCCCCTGAGGCGCCAGGCTCTCTTCGCTGGCTGGTCCGATGAGGCAGGTGAGGCGCGAGACCATGGGTTTCAGCGCAGCGTTAACATCATCGTCCGCCAATCCTAAGGCATCGACAGCGATGACGAGTTTTTTCGGCAGCTTTTGGGGCAGGTCCTCGCCGAGCATCACCTGGCTGACCCGGGCGAATGTGGTGGCATCACGTGCGAACCACCCGGTCGTATCGGACGATGGTGCCTGGGGCAGCATCCCGTCGAGCGGCAAACGGCCGTGTGTCGGGCGGATGCCGTAGAGGCCGCAGAAGCTCGCCGGCACGCGCACCGAGCCGCCCGTGTCACTCCCGAGAGCCGTATCACAGATGCCATTGGCCACCGCCGAAGCCGATCCTGACGACGAGCCGCCCGGCACGCGGTCGGGTGCCTTGGGGTTAAGCGGTGTACCGTCGAAAGCATTTTCGCCCAGGATGCCCAGCGACACCTCGTCAGTGATCGTCTTGCCGATCAGAGTGGCGCCGGCATTGAGCAAAGTTTGCACGGCCCATGCGTGCTTGGCGGGCACGGGATGCCAGCGCACCCAGTCATGGTTGCCGCCCCCGGTCGGCTGGCCCGCGACATCGAAGAGGTCCTTGGCGGCGAATGTGAGACCCGTGAGCGGCCCGTTTGATCGACCTTCGATGCGGATCTGAGGCCCTGACACGAACGGTGCGGTCGACGGATGCATGCTGCAGCTCCCACGCCAATCACACCCGACCGGCTTTGCTGGTGCACCGTGCGCTATCTCGACCTGGAAGTCGATGGAGGGGCGCGAGATCGAGCAAGACTGGACGAGAACGGCTCTCCGCTGGTCGCCGTGTTCTCGTCAAGGATGAGCCGCTAATCGCTTTGCCGGTCTCGACGTGACCGGGCCTGCTGGCAACGTCAGCCAAGCGCTAGTGCTGATCGAACATCGGGGCTGCGACGCGGCGGTGCTGGACGTGAGCCGCGGCAATGAGACGTCGGCGCCGATCGCGGCACGGCCTAATCAGAAGCGGCACACCCTTCGTGGTCGTCTCAGGCTACCCCTGCGCATAGTTACCCAAGATCCTCCAGACTCCGCGACTGATCGGGAAGCCGCTGCGCGCTGGGGTGCTGGAAACGGAGGTCAAGCAGTGCTTGGGGACGACTGCCGCGCCGCATTGATGTGGGTTGGGCTCATCGGCGTAGACCCCCGGCTCCTAACGCCTACTTGGTGTGCAGCACCTCTTTGCTAACCTGTCCTGAGACAGACAAGCTCAAACCCGAACCCGTCCGGCGGTCGATCGCCGCCCGCCTTTCCTCCAAGTCGGCTATATCATCGCTCGTGCTCCGCGATGGGTCGGCCTGCACACCATCCCTTGCGCGAGCGCTACTATCAGGTTGTCTTGTAAAGCGACCCGTATTGGGCTCATCTAAACGAAGGTCTTCGGCACTGACTCCAGGGCTCATTTCGATTGCACCGAGCGTGATGACCGACGCGCAGAGCATCTGGCGAATGATATCCATGTCAAAACGCTCCATTGAAACAAGGCGCATAACGCCGGTGCGAATTCTATGCGCTATGGCATGGCACTGACAGTGTCAACGAGTAAGTGCTTAAGATCCGTCGGTCTCAGCGCGATCCTATGGTCCTGTGTGGGGGTCAGCAAAACGCCATGCCGGGCGCCTGGCCAGCACGGTCATTTCCCACAACGGAGCCCAAACCGGGCTCGCCAAGTGCCAACACCGGTCATTCCGGGAAGTGCTCTAGACTACGCTCAGTCCTCACGTGACTCCCGAGCAGGCCACTCGTAGCTCACCTAGCGAGTTGCACCATCGCTAGCAAGATATTTGCGAAAGAACCGTACAATGCTCGCGTCGAAGTTGCGGTGAAAGGCCGTTCTGTCGAAGCCGGGCGGATCGGTACAAAGGCGCAGCAAGTTGGCCGCAAACTGCGGCGAGCAAGGCGGCAGAAAGGCGAAATGACCGGCAGGCACGACGTGAAAGTCAGGCTTGCCCGGCAGGCTGCTGGCGACGCGCGCGACGGCCGACGCATCCACAACGCCGCCCAGGTCGGATCGCCAGACTTGCAGGGGGATCTGGATGCCCGCCAAATTGTCCTGCGTGAACGGAAAGGTCTCTGCGGGGTCGGCAACCACTGCGGCTCGGATACGCGCATCATGCGGCGGACGGGATGGAATGTCGCCGTTGCGAAACTGCTCGCAAGCTCGCGACTTGTTCGACTCCGTACAATAGGGCGCGATCCTGCGGAAATCTGGACTGCCTCCTGCCAACACCAAGCCAGTATAGCCCCCGCGGGAGAAGCCAAAGAAGCCTACTCTGGTGTGATCAATGGCCGCCCTGTCTTTCCAGTCCTTCAGCATGAAGTCGAGTAGGCGAACCATGTCCCCCGGACGCGACGCCAAGACGGACAGGCTGTCGCTCTGCGATGAGTCGCTGCCGTTGTCGCCGGGGTGGTTGATGGCGGCCACGACAAAGCCGGCGTCGACAAGTGCGTCCACAACGTCATCGTGCCCGGCGAACCAACCGCCACGGCCGTGTGAAACAACGACCAGCGGCAGCCTTGTCGCCGTGACAGGACAGTCCTTTACGCCTTCAACCGAATTGTTAAATTGCACCGAAAGACTGCCGAGCGACACACTCTGTGGCTTCTCTGCGCATGGATACCAAATGGCGCCTGCCAAGCCGGGGCTGGAATCGAGAAGTTGAATGCCGGCAGCCTGCGCAGGCGAACCGAAACAACAAAGTATGACAGCGTAAGCCAAATGCTTCCTAATCATCAAAGCCACCTCAATCCGGCAAGCGAACTAATCGATGAAAGACGACTGAACTGTGTCGACAGTTCCCACGACTCCCATATCGCACCTTTTTCCGTAAGGGCTTGAAAGCGGACTAAGTTTCCATGCGCACACAAGGGCGCACGGCAGTCCCCTTTTTCAGCCATCCCAGGCCGCATGAGCCTTAAATGGCCAATCGTAGTAGGGATGGGTAAAGGCGTGCGCTTCGGCGCACTCGACTTTCTCAACCCACTCCGCGTCCTCCGGTGTCGGCCTGAAGCCCGGATCGGCCTCCCCGATCACGTGGTTCTCGTGATCGTAAACGATGAAGCGATCGCCCAGCTTGCGGACCATTGCGGCCCCCCGTGCAATCCGAATGCATCCACCAATTGCAGTCGCACGCACTCGCGCTGCCGCCCACAGAGATCTCCATCCAGCGCGCGCCCGCAGCCCTGCATTTCATCGTAACAGTGCCAATTGAGGACAAAACCATGCCGATCGACCGATGGCGCATTGACGTCGGCAAGTGACGGGATGAAGAGTAGCCCCACAGTCCCAGGACAGTAGCGCGCTTGGCCGAGCTACCCGTCTATCAGTATCGCAAAGCGGACGCATGACTCTTCCTGCACGGCAGTAGATTTACCCAGACTGATAACCCCAGTTCCCTTAAGTGCGATCTCATCCCTGCGCAGAATGACCTCGGGCTTCCCAGGCATCTGCAGGTACGTCCCATTTAGACTTTGATCGATCAGAAACACGCGGTCTTGCCGCCATTCAATTTTAGCGTGCACACGCGAGGCGAGCGGTTCGGGCACAATGATTTCATTCTCTGGTCCACGGCCCATGCGAATGGCAGGTCGATCGAAACCCACTTCGAGGGTAGCTTCCCGGAACCGCACTCTAGCTCGAGTGTGCCCGCGATTTGATTCATGTGTATTTTGGCCCAGTGTGAGATCGTGATTGTCATTGTCCCAGATGAGTTCAAATAATTCGAACGGCTCCTGCTCGCCCTTGATTTCCGTACTTCCGATGAACCGGGTACGCCCTGCTATTGCATTGGGCAGCCAACGGAGAGTCTCTTTTCCAACGAGTATTTGTCCCGGCTTCGCTTCTGAAGTCACGCGTTTTGCTACCAGGACGGCGGCGCCAAAAATATCAGCTGAATGCGATATGACCGGTCCACTGTGTAACCCGACGCGAACCGCAAATGATTTTACATCAACCTCCCCATTCAGGATCGATTGCCTCAGAGACCGCTGCATGTCTTCGGCCGCGCTCGCCGCATCGCCAACCGTGGGGAAAGTGCACATAAGTTCGTCGCCAATAGTCTTCACAATGGTTCCACTGTGCCGGCTCGCAGCTTGTGAAAGTAGAGCGAGCGCCTTGCCGATAACCGCCAGAGCCCGAGTGTTGCCGAGCGCATCATAGAGCTTAGTGCTGCCACATACGTCGACACAGAGTATGGTGCAAGGAAGACCGGTACGTCGCACGGGTGATGACGTCATTGGAATAAATCCCAGACTTTGATTCATCGTCTGTTGTGCGTCAGGTAGGTGTTCATCTGGCGCTTCGGTCGGATTCTTTCACACACCAAATCTTCGCAAGTGCTTCTCCGCCGACGGAGCTCACATCTTTACCGATGTGGTGCACGTTGGTCACGGGGTGCATTCCTCTCAAATTGACCTACTAGCCTCTGCATGAACGAGGCGGCTACCACGTCTTCTCAAAGAGGCGCCATTGCTCTCGATTGGCCTCGCGCCATACCACCGTCTTCACCTTGCGCCAATCCCTGCACTCCCCAGAGCGATAAGTGGCCTCGCGGCGCTTGTCACCACTCCTTCAAGCCCCCGCTGTGCGGCTACGCGCAGCAGGGCCACTGCGTCCTCGAAG
>Ga0075425_100009643_pt1 | contig 10281 bp, 6 predicted proteins | sample SoiMethybrSBSTD4_FD_75300 | JGI IMG/M metagenome (GOLD analysis project Ga0075425, IMG submission 75300) | Bulk soil microbial communities from a Populus tree surrounding site in Tennessee, USA - Soil MetaG P. TD hybrid SBSTD4 | ecosystem: Environmental > Terrestrial > Soil > Tree plantation...
GCCGCAACCGCGTGCGACAATGCGGCAGCCCTGCTCACCGGTCGCTTCGGTGACGGGGTTAGGGTCGGCGTCGAGGAGTCAACTCGACGTCCGGCCCGATCTGCGGCTCCAAGTCTGACCTCGATCGCTCACTCCCGTCAAATTTCCCGCGTTTGATCCGGTGATGCACGTCGTTACTTCGGTAGAGGCTGCCGCTCTCCGTCGCAGGGCGGATACGAACTCAGGCTTCTGAAAAGGAGTACGCAAATGGCTAATCCAGCATCCGACGCAGGCGCCGGAAAGAATGATCGCAGAGTCACGGCTGGGAACATCGCATCGCCAATTCAAGAGACTGTCGCTGAGTCGGAATGGCGGACAGAAGATTTCTTGGAGGCAGAGCCGTACCCACTTCCTGAAGTCACCGAGGAAATGATTCAGCAGTTCCTTGAAAACCAGCCGACAGCGGCGTATCAGGGGGGAAGCAGTACCCCTGGCGGCGAACCCTCCACCGGCGCGGAAGAACCCGAACGACCGGCAGCCGGCTTCAGCTATCCCCCGCCTTTTAACCAGCACGAAGTCCTCGTTCCGTACACCACGTACCCGTACTGCACGAATGGAAAGGTGTTTTTCCGGCAGAACGGTATCAGCTACGTGGCGTCGGCCTCGTCGATCGGCAACAGTGGCATCTGGACCGCCGGCCACGTCGTGCATATGGGCAACAACCAGCAGAGCGGATGGTCTACGAACATGGTGTTCGTACCCGCATACAGGGACGGCGCGGCACCTTTCGGGCAATTCACCGTACGCCAGATGTTCACCCGAACGCAGTGGTACCAGAACGGCAACCCTGGGGGCCTGTTCGAAGACATGGGCTCAGCGATTTTGAATCCGCTGAATGGCAGAACACTGAGCCAAGTCGTCGGCTGGCTCGGGTTCGCATGGAACTTCAACCGGAATCAGGTCTGGACGTCGTTGGGGTATCCACAGGGGCCGCCGTTCAACGGTCAGCGCATCTTTCAGGACACAGCGGCATACGCCAACGACGGGAACGTGCCCGGCTCACCGAAGCCAATTGGAATCGGTTGTAGCATGACAGGGGGATGCAGCGGAGGGCCTTGGGTCCTTGGTCTCGGATCCACGAACTATGTCAACGGCCACAATAGCTACCGCCCCAACGCCCAGCCCCTCGAGATCTACAGCCCATATTTTGGCGAGAACGCGCATTCGCTGAAGGTACAGGCTGTAGGATCGTAGCGGAGGACGCCCATGGTGAAGAGGTCGCCAAGGCAGAACAGCTCTGACGAACAACAGACGAAGCGCTCTCCCGAGAGCGCTTCGTCTCGCCCGTGGACGAAAGAGGAACAAGATGCGGCCGTTCCACTTCCGCTTCCGACAGTGCCAGATCGCGCAGACATAGAGGACAACCCTGCGCCGACCCAGGCGGTGCACTCGGGCACACGAGGCCGCACGTCGCCAGCAGGGAAACCCGACACAGGACCGGCAAAAGGGTAACGCTTCCCTTAAAAAGTGCGAACAGATCGTCGGCCTGCTCACAGAAACGATGCGCCTACCCCGGTGTGCAAAACACATCCCGCGCACCGGGGATTTCTCGACGACGTCTAACGTCATCTGTCCCGAACGGGCTCAACGCTGACCGCAGGTCGGCAATGAGCCTCGTAAATGGCCGACGTCTTCCGATTTCCTGATCCGTCTCCACGGCCGCCGCCGAAGAACATTCTTCGCGCGACACTGTCAGCTTCGTGGCCCCAGCGGACCCCTATTGACTTGTGCGGCGTACAAAACGGAGTTCGGCCTCGAGTTGCGCCTTCGCACGGTGCGCAATTCGCCCACGGTGAACAACCGGAGACATGCGAAATGGATGAAAAGGTTCTTGAATCCATCACTGCCCTCATTCGCAATCAGCTCACCGCTCAATTGGCATGGACAGCTTTGGTGTCAGTCGCTGCGGCGTGGATCGGTGCGTATCTAGGGGCCTACCTCGGCAAAAAGGCGGAACATCGAGCAGACGGAGAAGATTTTCGCCAAATGTTGGACGATCAGATCACCCAAACGTTCGAGACCGAGAAGGTAAAAAGTTCGATCGCGGACGCATCGGGCCGCGCGATGGAACATCTGCGCAAAGACCTCGAGCGGGAGATGGCCTTCACAACGTTTCAACGGGATCTCATCGCCCGGCATCAAGACGCACTCGTCTCCGCGGTAAAAAACAGTACGACGATCGCGGATCTCGCCAAATACGAATGGCGTGAAGAGGAGATCGACGATCGCAGGCCCAAAATGACTGGGTACCTCCATGACCTCAAGATGAGTGCGGGCGTTGACTGCACTCCCTAACGACGTCTACGGCAAGCTTGTGAACGCCGCCAACGATGTCGATGCTAAATGGGATCACGTGCTGTCAATGAAAGTGGGAAATAGCGCATCATTCCGGCAAAAGCATCCGACTCACAATCCCCCAACGGGCCCTGACGTGTGGCCCCGGGCTCAATCGGCTTTGGATGCCGCAGTCTCGGCTTTAGAAGAACGAGTGATCGAAGCTATCAGATCGACCGTCGTCCCGAAGTGAATCGAAGCCGCACTCTCGAAGCTGGATCCCAGCACGGAGGCCGGTCGACTCCAGTCGACTCGCGTTACTTGTGGACCGTGGACGTCGACATGCCGACGCGCGCTGGTCTCTCGCAGGCGCGCAACTGTCCGTAGGGCAGCTTCATCATGGCCGACGTCTTGCGATTCCCAGATCCTCCGCGACGACGGCAGCCGAAGAACATTTTTCGCGCGACATTGTTTCAGCTTCGGGGCCCCGGCGGCGCCCTATTGACCTGTGCGGCGTACGAAACGGCGTTGGGCCTCGAGCTGCGTTTGTCGTACGGCGATGATCTGATGCGTACGCACTTATTCCGCGGCGTCGATTGCGAAGAGCGACTAGCCGAGACCGCTGATGCGTGGCATCCTGCGCTGATTCAGAACGGGTTTCGCGAAATCGAAATCACGCGAACTCCGATTTGACGTTCGGCAGCCACCGTTTCGGAATGTTCGGCAGCTCTGAACGTATGACGGCGCTCGGGAATCATCGTTCGGCAGTCGCTTTGCGTTCATGCGACGGACCAACTTTCCACTAGCAGGGATTCAGCGCGGCCGTTGCGCGGTGACGATGGAACTGCCGTTATTCACGCCTGTATACGAACCGCACGCAGATGTCCTGACTTCGGCATATGCGGACGGTCCCGAGGTCAGCCGATGTACTGAGCGTGGGTCTCGAACTTTCAGGTCGTCGGCGATCGGACACGGCAAAGAAGCAACTTCTGTTGAACGTGCCATTGCGATGCCCGAATTGTTTGGCCAGCGGATGGGTCAAGGTGTTCGCCACGTACCACGGTTACAGTGCTCGTCTCGAATGGTCCTGCACCCACTGCCACCATCGATGGCCGATCGCGAGAGACACGAACGATCGTGTAGCTGATGAGCCGGCGTAACCGTGGCCGACGTTTTCCGATTTCCCACTCGGCCGCTGGCACGGCCGGGGAAGAACGCTCACCGAGGAACGTTCTTCCATGTTGTGGGACCGGTTGACCGGGCGCTGACGTGCGCCGTGTTCGAAGTACACGCGAGTCTCGAGCTGCGCTTGTCGTGCGGTGACCAGGTATGGCGTTCCCAATTGTTTCAAGGGGCGCGTCGCGCACAACGGGTGGCTGAAACCGCATCGATCTGGCGGGTGGCACTGCTTCAGAGCGGTTTCGTTGAGCAGGAATAAGCGAGCCACCCTTTCGATGTATGCGGTGTCCCGCTCGCATACCTTCCAGTCGTTTTTCAGAAGTCTCATCCTACGTAGTTTGTTTTTCTAGAGAGAGAGTGCTTCACGGTGCAGATTTCTTGCCGCGCAACACCCGCAGGATGACCGTCTCTCCCTTGATTGTCGTTTCAAGTTTCACTTCGGCGAAGGCGCTGCAATTCCGGCACTGCTCCGGAATCCGAAGGGCAACGGGCCGATCAGGACTCATGCGCGGGGCGGGTCAGGGGCAGCCGAACGAGGAGCAGCTTGCCGACGCCGCCCGTCAAGGCTGCAAAGTCGTCATCAACCTTTGCTCTTCATGATGACGCGCGTTATTCGCTGCGCGACGAAGCGGGACGGTGCGCGAGTTGGGGATGCGCTACGTTCACATACCGGTGCAGTTCAAGGCACCCAGCGAGGAGGACCTCCTTTTATTCTGTCGCGGCGATGGACAACCATGCCGGCGACAAAATGCTCGTGCACTGCGCCGCGAACTATCGTGTCATCGCGTTTATTGGCCTCTATCGAGTCGTTCGGCAGCAATGGGCAGCCGGAGAAGGCTTTCGAGCCGATGCAGTCGGGTGTCGGAACCGGACGAGATCTGGAAGAACTTCAGCTCGGAGATGCTGACCCAACATTCGCGCCCGAAGTGAATAGGCCAGACCCTCCGTTCTATTCGTACCGCAGCGCGATCGCGGGATGGAGCCGTGTCGCACGACGCGAAGGTACGAGACACGCCGCGATCGCGATCACCAGCAGGATCGCCACGATTGTCGTCAACGTCACCGGATCGGCGGTCGGAATCTGTACCAGCATGCTTTGCAGGAGCCGGCCCACGCCAAATGCTCCTGCAACGCCCACCGTCAGACCGATGGCGAGCTGAATCAGCGCCCGTCGGAGGATCAGCCAACGGATCGAGCCGGGCTCGGCGCCAAGTGCCATCCGGAGGCCAATCTCCTGCGTCCGTTGAGTGACGGAGTAAGCGGTCACGGCATACAGCCCAACGGCGGAGAGAATCAGTGCGATCACCGCAAACGTGGTGAACATCGCACCGAACACGCGATACGGCCACCGCAACTGTGCCAGCTGCTCGTCCATCGTGCGCACGTTGAACAGCGGCATGTCGGCGTCGACGGCGCGTACTTCGTCTCGCATCGCTGCGGTCGCCTTCGCTGGTTCCACACGCGTGCGCACGAGCAAGGCGACACTGCGGCCCAGTCCCGGCAATTCGACGTGCGGCACGTAGGCGACCGGTTCCGGATCGGTTTGCTGCACGTTGCCCTGTCGAATGTTGGGGCTGATGCCGACAATCGTGAACCAGTCGGTTTGCGGCCCGGTGGGAAATTCTTCGGTGAGACGGATACGCCTGCCGATCGGATCGTCTCCCTGAAAGTACATGTCGGCGAGGCGTCGGTTGACGACGACGGACTGCTGCGATACAGCGTCAGCATCGCTCAGCGCTCGACCGCGAATGAGACGCACGCCGAGGGTGTCGAAGTAGCGCGGCCCCGTGCTGACCACTGTGATGCTCGGCGCACGATTGCCGGGCAGGGTGCGACCCTCGACGGCAAGCAGCCTCGGCGCTCCACCGCCAAACGGCCAGTTGCTGACTGTTGTTGCGGATTCGACAGCCGCGGCGCTCGAAATCCGTTCGTCGACCCGTTTCAGAAACGCGACGCGATCCGCCGGGGTCACGTACTTCCGTGCCGGCATCAGCATCTGCATCGTCAGCAACCGCGACGAATCAAAGCCGGTGTCCATGCGGTACAACACCAGGAAGCTGCGCATCATGAAACCGGCGCCAGCAAGCAGCACCAGCGTCAACGTGACCTGTGTGACCACCAGGGCCCCGGCCCAGCGTCGCGACCGCATGCCGCCGCCGCCCGACCGCCCGCCCTCCTTCAGGACCTCGTTCAAGTTCGTCTTCGAAATATGCAGGGCCGGCATCAGGCCAAACAGAATGCCGCTCAGAAGGGATACGCTAACGAAGAACGCAAATGCGCGCGGGTCCATTCGAAAGATCATCCAATACGGTTTGCCGACGCCCTGTGTCTCCAGGTCGAACCACTTGATGCCGAGCTGCGCGAGGCCGAGTCCGGCAATACCGCTGACCAGCGAGAGCAACACGCTTTCGACCAGTAGCTGACGGACGATCCGCCATCTCGTCGCGCCGAGCGCCACGCGCACGCCGATCTCGCGCGCCCGATCGGCCGCCTGCGCGAGCAGGAGGTTTGCGACATTCGAACAGGCGATGAGGAGGACGAACACAACGGCGCCCATCAACGACCAGAACATCAGCTTGATCGGGCTGCCGAGAACGCGGTCGAGGAACAAGTCGACAGTCGCCGTCATCTCTTTGTTCGTGTTCGGATACTGACGCGCGAGCTCGCGGCTGACCGTGGTGAATTCGGAGCGCGCCTGCTCGAGCGTCACGCCGTCTGCAAGTCGACCGAACACGAATAGCTGCCGGTTGCCGCGACCGAGATTGACGACCGCGGGCGGAAGCTGGGCCAGCGGTATCCACGCCTCGGTGTTGAATGGGAATTTCATGTTCGGAGGCATCACCCCGATGATGGTGACGTCGAGCGCCTGCACCCGTACGTTTTTCCCGAGCACGGACGGGTCGCTGCCGTACCGGTTTTTCCAGATGTCGTTGCTCAGCACGACGACGCCCGGCGCACCGACGCGATCGTCGTTGGCCGTGAAGAGACGACCGATGATCGGTTTCGCACCGGTGATGTCGAATCCACCGGCGTTCATGTACACCCCGGCGTACTGCTCGGGCGCGCGATCGTCGCCACTGAACGTCAGGTTTGCGCCGAACGCGGCGGACAAGTCCGGGATGGTGCGCGTCGCGCGGCGCCAGTCGTCGAAGTCCTGCGATGACACGCCGTAGTTGCGCGGACGCGCGTCGTGCATGCCGAGCGCGACGATGCGATCGGAATGCTCAAACGGGAGGCCCTGCAGCATCACGACGTTCACGAGCGTGAAGACGGCGGTGTTGGCGCCTATTCCGAGCGCCAGCGCAGTCATCGCCGCGAGCGTGTACCACCGCCTCTTGGTCAGAACGCGAACGGCATAGCGCAGGTCCTGCCAGATGTCGCGCACGGCTACACCGTGGCCACGACGCCGCTGTCGACGATGCGGCCGTCAAACAGGTTGATGCTGCACTGCGCGTGGCGCGCGTACCGAGGATCGTGCGTGACGATGCAAATCGTGGCACCTTGTTCGTGGATGCGGCGCAGCAAGTCCATCACGGATTCGCCGCTTTTCGAATCCAGGTTGCCGGTCGGTTCGTCCGCCAGCAGTAGCGACGGCTCGCCGGCAATCGCGCGCGCTACCGCGACGCGTTGCTGTTGCCCGCCGGAAAGTTGGCTGGGCAGGTGCTTCGCGCGGTGGCCCATGCCGACGTCTTCAAGAGCCCGTTCCACACGTTGCTTGCGGTCGGCCGGAGCTATGCCGCGGTAGGTCAACGGGAGCTCGACGTTTTGAAAGACCGTCAGGTCGCCGATCAGATTGAAGCTTTGAAAAATGAAGCCGATTTCGCGGTTGCGAATGCGCGCCCGTTCCCCGACGGACAGATTTGCGACCGGACGTCCGTTCAGCGCATAGGTACCTTCGGTCGGTGTGTCCAGCAGGCCGATGATCGACAGCAACGTTGACTTGCCGCATCCCGACGGTCCGGCGATCGACACGTAGTCACCTCGCCGGATCTCCAGGTTGACATCCGAGAGGGCATGCGTCTCGATTTCGTCGGTGACGAACTTTTTCGTGATGTTGTCGAGGGTCACGACCGCAGCGGCATCGACTGGCATTGCGGAGGCTCCTATTGAATGTGAACGCGATCGACCTCATTCCACGCGGACATATCCGACAGCACGACCTGGTCACCGGCGTCGAGACCGGAAAGGATTTCGAGCGCATTGACCGCGCTGCGGCCGAACTTTACCGGCACACGCACGGCGGTGCCATCCGGCTGGACTTTGAAGAGCGAAGTGCTGGTGTGTTCGTCGCCGAAGGCCGGGCGTCCGACATGTAGCACGTTATTCAGACGTTCCAGCTCGATGGTGCCGTCCACTGACAGGTCGGGTCTCGACCCGTTCGGCAGCGGGCCGTCGAATGCCACATCGACGGTGACCGTGCCGTTCTGCACCGATGGATCGATGCGCGCGACACGCCCCGCCACGATCCCGTTATGCGTGTCGACACTCGCATGAAGACCGACCCGGATGTCCTTTGCTTGCGTTTCCGGAACTTTGATCTCGGCCATCAGCCGGGACGGGTTCACAACCCGCGCGAGGTTGGTTCCTGGCGTCACCTGCTGTCCGACATCAACCGGCACGATCTGAAGCATGCCGTCGACACCGGGGCGCACGCGGAGTGCGTCAACTTCGCGTGCCTTCAAATCCATGAACGCGCGCGCCTGATCCACCTGGGACTGCCGCTCCGCGAGGCGTGCTTCTTTCGATTCGGCGCTGTGCGCAAGCTGCTGGTGTGCGATGTTATTCCGCACCCCCAGCTGCTCGGCGTCGACCTGTGATTGTTTGAGGATGAGATCCGACACGAGGTGGAGCGCCGCAAGCTGTTCGTTGACGTCGGCCTGCATCGCCGCCTTCTTGTAATCGGCCTCGATCGTTGCCGCCGTGGCGCGCTGCTGCAGCTCCTCGTCGTCGAGCTGTACGCGGAGGCTGGCGAGACTCGATTGCGCCGCTTTGAATTTCAGCTTTGCGTCTTCGAGTTCCTGCTCCAGCGTCGGGTTGCTGAGCTGGAGAACGACCGAATCAGCGCGTACCGGCGTACCGGCACGCAGCACGATTCTCTCGACGCGGCCGGTTGTCGTGGCCGGAATCCAGCGCAGATCCTCCGAGACCAGCATTCCCTGGCCGCGAACGTCGCGGACCATCTCTCCGCGTTTCACCTCGTCTATCCATACGGTGGCGCGATCGACGGGCGGTGCGGCGGGCTTGAGACGAACGAGCGCGACGCCAGCCGCCGACACGAGGGCCAGCACCATGGCTGCGAGGGTAAGCCGGCGGATTCGCTTCGTCTTCGATCGGTCGGGCAGCGCAACGTCCACGGGAACTCCTGGAACGACTCCGTACCCATCGCCACGGGAGGAACGTCCGGCGAGCGGTTCGTTGACGACGCGAACTATACGGCGAAACTGCGAAAGGGGTTTCGAAAACGTTAGACACCGCCGGCCGAGATTTGGCTGGTGCCCGCCCCTCGAATGTGCCGCTTGTCTTAAAGACGAAGTTCCAGGCGTCTGGTTACACCACCACTGCGAGCGCCGATGGCCGTCACTACTCGTAGCGCAGGGCGTGCATCGGATCAACTCGACTCGCGCGGATAGCAGGCAACCAGACGCCCGCCAGAGCCACCAACGAGAGGAGCACCGGAATCGCGACGAACACCATCGGATCTCGTGCGTCGACGCCGAACAGGAAGCTCGCGAGCAGGCGGGTCAGACCGAAGGCGCCAGCGATGCCGGCAACCACACCAATGAGGGCGAGCCGCATGCCTTCAATCACGACCATCCGCCGTACGGCGCCCCTCTCGGCGCCGAGGGCGAGTCGAATCCCGATCTCCTGCGTCCGCTGCTCCACCGAATACGCCATCAACCCGTAGATGCCAATCGCGGCCAGCAAGAGCGCCGAACCGGCGAAGACGCTCATCAGCAGCATGTTGAAACGTTGCCTTGCCGTCGACCTCGAGACGACCTCCTCCAACGTCTGCACTTGCGACACCGGCAGCCCGGTCACTTGCCTGAGTTGCTCCTGTACGGCCGCACTGACCAAGCGCGGAGGCACCTGAGACCTCACGATCCACGCCATCGGGGTGATGCTGACGTTCAAGGCATTGGCGGCGTCGGTCACCTGCGCTTGGGGGATGTACATGACGGGACCGGGATTCCGCTCGAGTCCGGCGTTGCGCACGTCGCCGACGACCCCGATGATCTGGCGCTCGGGCTCATCGGCAAACTCGCGCATTACCCCGCGACCGATGACCAGCCGATCGTAGAGTGGATCGCGATCCTTCCAGTACTCCTTCGCCATCGCCTCGCTGATGACGACCACCGGGGGAGACAGCCGATCGTCGTGATCGTTGAACACGCGGCCGCGTTTGACGAGGATGCCGAACACGTCGAAGTACTGCGGCGACGCGGTCACCCACGATCCGCCACCGTGAAACGGATTCTGGTCCGGCAGCGGCCGGCCGACGATGACGAACGGCAGGCCATAGCCGCCTTCGAGCGGCACGCAACAGGTAGCGCTCGCGAACTGCACGCCAGGAATCGTGCGTAGCCGCTCGGTGCCCTGCCGCACCACCTGCTCGACCCCGTTCGCGGTCGCGAACCGTGGGGACGCGAGCGACATTCGCATGGTGAGTACGCCGTCGGCCTTGAAGCCGGGATTGACCCTTCCAAGCGCGAGCGACGTGCGGATAAAGAGCGCCGATCCGACGAGGAGCACGAGCGCAAGCGCGATCTCGACCACTACCAGGAGCGAGCG
>Ga0075425_100009645_pt1 | contig 10279 bp, 6 predicted proteins | sample SoiMethybrSBSTD4_FD_75300 | JGI IMG/M metagenome (GOLD analysis project Ga0075425, IMG submission 75300) | Bulk soil microbial communities from a Populus tree surrounding site in Tennessee, USA - Soil MetaG P. TD hybrid SBSTD4 | ecosystem: Environmental > Terrestrial > Soil > Tree plantation...
ACGCAGGTGATGCAGATCCCGAATGTAAGGAACGGGTGTGCAGGAGGTCCGTACTGGGAGCGTCGTGACGACATCCTGCCGCGCATCTATGGAATCAAGGACGAACATGACCGCGTCGTAGCGGTCATTACTTATAACTCAGACTTGGGCGATGCGTGGGAATGGATGGACGAGCCGTGTTATCCAGAGATGCTGACCGCACAATCATACCGAATGGGTTTGAACTTTATTATTTACGCGATGAGCCATTAGTGGTGGTTTTTATACATGCGCATTTTTGAATTCTTCTTCAAGTACACGCCGATCATCTATCAGAAGGGCCACCTTGCCTTTCAGCTCCTCGGTTCGCCTGCATGGTTCATTCTCTTTATCCTGGCTGCCGCTGCGGGCGCTTTCTTCGCGTACAGGAAAGTTGCGCGTGACAAGTATTCGATCGGACTCGTGGTACTGCGCGCTATTACGTTTACCATTCTGGCTTTCATCTTCCTGCGGCCGGTCCTGAACATCTCGACCGTGCTACCCCAGGAAAGCTATCTCGCTGTGGTCATCGATAACTCCGAGAGTATGAAGATCAAGGACGACGGCCAGACCTCCCGAGCCGATCAACTCCAGGCCCAATTGCAATCGACGAATTTCTTCAAGCGTTTGTCCGACAAGTTCAAGGTCCGGACCTACCGGTTTGACCGCGACGCCGAGCGTATCGAAAACATGGGTCGCATGACGTATGAGGGGAAGCGGACGCGTCTCGAGTCGGCGACAGATCTTCTCAATCAGGAACTGGGTACGGTTCCGCTGTCCGGTGTGGTGCTCATTACGGACGGTGTCGATAACGCTTCCAAGCAGTGGAGCGAATCCTTATCGAAGCTCGAAGCGAGGCATATTCCGTTTTATACGGTAGGTGTCGGAACGGAAAACATCGTTCGTGACGCGGAAATTACGAAAGTTTCTGCGCCGCGCGAGAGTCTGAAGGAGTCCACGGCTGTCGTCGATATTTCGTACCGCAGTCACGGGTTTTCAGGAAGGAAGGCGACGTTATACGTTCGCGAGAACAACGTGCTGCTCAAGTCGGAAGAGGTGACGTTGCCTCCTGACGGAGAAATCGCCGAGAAGTCCATCGACCTGCCGGTTAAGAACGAAGGTTCGCGAATTTTTTCCTTCTCGTTGCAGGCTCAGGGCGATCGAATTCCCGAGAACAATTCGCTCGACGCTCTGGTCGAAATCAAAAACGATCATCCGCAGATCCTTTACATAGAAGGTGAGCCACGCTGGGAGTTCAAGTTCCTGCGTCGCGCGGTACAGGACGATCCGAACATCCGGCTCGTGACGCTGCTTCGCTCATCGCAGAATAAGTTCTACCGCCAGGGCATCGATAAGGAAGAAATGCTCGCGGAAGGTTTCCCGAAAGAACGCGAGGAACTGTACCAGTACAAAGGACTGATCTTCGGCAGCATCGAGTCGACATTCTTTTCGCAGGACCAACTCAAGAACGTCGTCGATTTCGTCAGCAACCGCGGCGGCGGTTTCCTCATGATGGGCGGACGCAATTCATTCGCTGGAGGCCGGTATCAGAACAGCCCGATTGCAGACATCCTTCCGGTTCAAATGGCACCGGAGGCTTCTACCCCGATCATCGGCCGTCTCAAGCTGGCGATCACCGACTACGGCAGAACGCATCCGCTGATGAAACTTTCGGCGGGCGCGGATAAGAATGTCAAAGAATGGTCGGATCTTCCTCCATTGAACGATTTCAATAAGACTCTCGACGCGAAGGTGGGCGGCATCGTGCTCGCGCGAGGCCAGACCGACACGAGAGGAAGCAGTGATCCGATTCTTCTCGCCTACCAGCGATACGGCCGGGGCCGCACCATGGCGCTTGCCAGCGGCAGTACCTGGCGTTGGCAGATGGAAATGGATCATGAGGACCAAACCTACGAACTCTTCTGGAAGCAGGTTCTGCGCTGGCTCGTGAATACGTCGCCCGATCCGGTGATGATCACCTCCGATAAAGATACGTACCTGCCCGGAGAACCCGTGCGCATCTACGCGGAAATCTCAAACAAGAAGTTCGAAAGAATGAACAACGCGAAGGTGATCGCGAAGGTTACGAATCCTGACGGTATTACTGAAACCATTCCGCTCGATTGGAATGGATCGCAGGACGGGACCTACCGCACCGAACTCAACGCCGGCGGTCCTGGAATTTATCGCGTGGAAGTGGAAGCGGCGCAGGGGAATGAAAATCTTGGCACGAACCGCGCTGCGTTCCAGGTGCAGGACAGGCCGGTCGAGTTTTACAATGCATCGCTCGATACGCGGCTGCTTCAAGGCATCGCATCTTCTACGGATGGCCACTACTATCCGCTGGCGCGCCTGGGCGACGTACCGGACGACGCGGTATACGTAGAAGGCCAGACATCATTTGTCGAACAGAAGGAATTATGGGACGTACCCTTTCTGTTCATGCTCTTGTGCCTGTCACTGGCTGGAGAGTGGTTCTGGAGAAAGAAGCTGGGCTTGGCGTGAGCGGGAAACTCAATCAATTAAACCCTCTCCCTCCGGGAGAGGGTTGGGTGAGGGTCAAAAGGCTTCTATCAACTTCATCAGTGGATTCGACCCTCACCCGGCCCTTCGCGCCTCCCTCTCCCAAAGGGAGAGGGATCGTGGTCGCATTGTTCATGCTTCTGTTCTCAACAACGGTCCTCGCGGATTCCAGCGCGCTGATTCTGCGCGGCGTTGCGGGAGACGAAGAGCATGCGCAGAAGTTCACGAAGTGGAGCGACGAGACGCGTAAGGCGCTTGTCGATAAATTCGGATTCTCCGCCGATCGCGTCACGGTGCTTGCCGACAAGATGACGGCTCAGGCCGAAATCAAGAAGGCATTTGCCACATTGAAAAGTCAGCTTAAACCCCTCGACACGCTGTTTGTCTTCTTTATCGGGCACGGCAGCGGTGAAGGCGATTACAAGTTCAATATCTTTGGTCCCGATTTCACCGCGGCCGATTACAACATGCTGCTGAGTTCGTTGAGTGTGGGACGGATTGTCATCGTCAACGGAACGAATTCCAGCGGTGCCGCAATGGAAGCGCTGGCCGGGAAGAACCGCGTGATCATCACCGCAACGCGAAGCGGACAGGAAGGTAACGACACGGTCTTCTATGAGTACTTCCTCGAGGCTTTGCAGAAGCCCGAAGCCGATGAAGACAAGGATCAGAAGATATCGGTGTGGGAAGCATTCAAATATGCCTCTGCCGGAGTAGACCGGTTCTATAAGCAGGAAGGCCGTCTGGTCACCGAGCATCCGCAGATCTCCGACAACGGTGCAGAGAAGACTACCGCCGCCGCGAAGGAAGTTCCTCTTCTCGCGCGCACTCTTGTCTTCCAGGTCGATCGCCCCGTTGTAACCAACGATCCAAAGCTCGCTGCGCTTTTGAACGAAAAGAAAGACCTCGAGCAAAAAATCGAAGCGCTGCGCATCGGCAAGTCCGGAATCCCGGAGCCTGAATACGAGAAACAAATGGAAGATCTTCTCGTGCAGCTCGCGCTTAAAAATCAGCAAATCAAAGCGCAGGAGACGAAGAAATGAAGGGGAATGTCGGATTGCGGATGGTGGATGGCGGATGTGAGGGAAAACTGCAACGTGTGGCCGGTTTTCTACATCCGCCATCCGCCATCCGCAATCCGATATTTCTTCTTCTCCTTCTTCCTCTTCTCCTCGTCAGCTGCGGAGCCTTCTGGCAAACCGATGCCGGGCGTGCAGTCGAGCTCGCGCGCACGGGGAAGTACAGCGAAGCTGCGCCCGCGCTCGAATCCGCCGTTAATGGCGGCAACTTCGACCCGAAGGTCGTCCAGAGTCTGTACCATTCATGGATTCGCCAGGGGGAGTACCAGAAGGCTCGGGAAAAATTCGAAGCGTGGGCTGCTGCCAATCCGAGTGCTGCACCAGTTCGTCTCGCCGCCGGCCGCGCGAACGGGCTTGTAGGAAATTACGACGCGGCGCTCGCCCATTTCAATACGATCCTCAACAATCCCGCCGTTGGTATTGCTGCGCAGTTTGAAAGGGCAAAGGTGCTGGAAGGTACCGGCAAACGAGATCAAGCCAACATGGCTTACCAGGGGATCATCCAGGGTTTTCAAAGCGGACGCATCCGTTCGCCCGGCGACCTGCTCTATGCTGCTCGCGCCATGTGGGCTACCGAATACTTCCATGACGCTAACGATCTGCTGAAGGTCGTAACGCAGGACGATCCGAAGAACGCCGAGGCGTTCGTCTTCTGGGGCGACCTCCTGGCGGAAAAGTACAACGAGCCGGAAGCCATCGCCAGCTATCGTGACGCTTTGAAGATCGATCCCCGCATGCCTGAAGCGCACCTCGGACTTGCGAAAACGACAGCGCTGACGGATCCGGAAACGAGCTCGAAGGAAATCGACACGTTGCTCGAGACGAATCCGAATTTCATTGATGCTCACCTGTTCCTTGCCGATGCGCTAATAAGCTCGACTCAATACGAAAAGGCGGAACAGGAAATCACGAAGGCAACCGCAGTCAATCCGAACTCCCTTGAAGCCCTCAGCCTGCTCGCTTCGATGGCTTTCGTGCGCAATAACAAGGCGGAATTCGATAAGCAGGCCGCGCGCGTTCTCCAGATCAATCCGGCCTACAGCACGTTGTACGTGACGATGGCCGACAACTGCGAGAAATTGCGTCTCTATAAAGAAGCGGCGAATTTTGCGAAAGAAGGTTTGCGATTGAATCCGCGCGACTTCGCCGCAATGAGCCAGCTTGGTGTGAACCTGCTGCGGATCGGTGAGGAAGAAGAAGGCAGGGCCACTCTCGAAAAGGCTTTCAAGGGCGATCCTTTCAACGTGCTCAACAAGAACACGCTGACACTGATGGACAGCTTCGAGAACTTTGATCAGTTCGACATTCCGAACTTCAAAGTGAAGCTTCATAAGAAGGAGAGCGCCGCGCTCCGGCCGTACGTAACAGATTTGCTCGAGCGTGCGTACAACACTCTTTCTGCGAAATACCATTTCAAGCCCGAAGGCCCCATCACGTTTGAGATGTATCCGGATCATGCGGATTTCGCGGTCCGGACGTTCGGCCTGCCCGGCATCGGCGGCATCCTGGGTGTGAGTTTCGGCAAAGTGTTCGTCATGGATTCACCGACGTCGCGCAAGCCCGATAGCTTCAACTGGGGCAGCACGCTCTGGCATGAATTCACACACATCATCACGCTTCAGATGACGGACAATCACATTCCGCGATGGTTTTCCGAAGGGCTCTCGGTGTACGAGGAGCGCCGCGGATTTCCGGGATGGGGAGACGATCTCAAGCTGCCATACCTGGGTGCGATCAAAGCCAAGAAGCTTCTTCCGGTCGCTCAATTGGATGACGGATTCATGCGGCCGAAGTATGAGGAGCAGGTTTTGGTTTCCTACTACCAGGCGTCGATTCTCTGTGACTTCATCGACATGAAGTACGGATTCCCCGGCATCCTTAAAATGCTCGACCTTTATAAGCAACAAAAACCCACTGCGGACGTTTTCAAGGAAGCGCTGGGTACCAGTCTTGAAGATTTCGATAAGCAATTCTTCGCATGGGTCGATGAGAAAGTGAAAGGTATCGAACTCGAGGCGTTCACCAAGCTGCTCGAAACCGGCGATGAGGCGATGCAGATGGGTGACCTCGACATGGCCGTCGAGATCTTCAAAAAGGCCATAGCCATGTATCCGGAATACACGGATGCCCACAACGCCTACGAGTCTCTTGCTGATATTTATTTGAAAAAAGGCGATAAGAAAGCAGCGACAGAAACGTTAAAGCAATTGATGACGTACTCCGAGACGAGCTTCAAGGGAACGGTGACACTCGCCGGATTGCTGCAGGAAAACGGCGATACTGCCGGCGCTGCCCGCGCTCTCGAAGCTGCGATGTACATCCGTCCCCTGGACATGGAGGGACACCAGAAGCTTGGTGAGCTTCTGATGAATCAGAAACAGTATTCCGGAGCCGCCCGCGAATACGAAACACTGCTGGCTCTCAATGCGCCCGATCGAGCGGGTGCATACTACAAACTGGCGGAAGCCAACTTCGGCCAGGGCAATCGGCAGGATGCGCGGAGAAATGTAATGAAAGCTCTCGAGATCGCGCCTTCATACGAACCCGCCCAGGAATTGTTATTAAAACTAGTGAGGTAATCCGTGGAACTGAGCGTTCAACAAAAACAGGAACTTGAAGTCGTCGAACGATTTCATACTGAACTGAAGAAGATCGACCATGAAATCCGGAAGATCATTGTGGGACAGAACGAGGTGGTCGATCAGGTGATGATCTCGATGCTGACCGGCGGACATTCCATGATTACGGGCGTTCCCGGCCTGGCAAAGACGCTTCTGATTTCGACCGTCGCGCAGGTGCTGCATCTGAATTTCAAACGTATTCAGTTCACGCCGGATCTGATGCCGGCCGACATCACGGGAACGGAAATCATCGAAGAAGACCGCGTAACCGGAAAACGCATACGCGTGTTCGTCAAAGGTCCGATCTTCGCAAATATCATTCTTGCAGACGAAATCAACCGAACTCCGCCCAAGACCCAATCGGCGCTGCTTGAAGCCATGCAGGAGGGCTCGGTTTCGATCGAAGGCAACACCTACATTTTAGAAAAGCCCTTCTATGTACTGGCGACGCAGAACCCGATCGAGTTGGAAGGAACGTATCCTCTGCCGGAAGCGCAGCTGGACCGGTTCATGTTCAACATCATTATTGATTACCTGAACGAAGAAGACGAGATCCAGGTCGTAAGCCAGACGACGTCGTTGCGTTCGGTGACTTTCGAGAAGACTATCAGTGGTTCCGAGATCATGGACTTCCAGCGTCTCGTCCGCAAGATGCCGGTCGCGGAATCGGTAATGCGTTATGCCGTCCAGCTTGCGCGCACCAGCCGGCCTGGCGGCGCCAATCCACCCGACTTCATCAAGCAATACGTCAACTACGGCGCCAGTTTGCGCGCAGCGCAGTTCCTGATTCTCGGCGCCAAGGGAAGGGCCCTGATTCATGGCCGTTACAACGTGTCGTGTGAAGACATCCAGGCGCTGGCGTATCCGGTTTTCCGTCACCGCATTCTGACGAACTTCCATGCGGAGTCCGAGGGCATCAAGTCGGAAGAAATCATCCGGCGGCTTCTTGAAGTCGTTCCGGTCCCGCAGTCGGGATTGAAGGCGTGAACCATTAGAAGTTATGAGCACGCCGATTATTGACCGACCCAAGAATCGTTTCATAGATCCAAAGGTTCTGATGAAGATCCAGAACCTGGAACTGATTGCTCGCACCGTTGTCGAAGGTTTCGTCAACGGCCTGCACAAGTCTCCATACCTGGGTTTTAGCGTCGACTTTGCCGAGTACCGACAGTACATGCCGGGCGATGATATTCGCAGGATCGATTGGAATGTGTATGGCCGCTCTGACCGTCTGTATCTGAAGCTTTACGAAGGTGAGACGAACACGCGCGTCCTCATCCTGCTGGACGTCAGCGGGTCGATGAATTACGGATCGGGCGAGGTGAAAAAGATCGACTATGCTCGGATCATCGCGGCCTGTCTGAGCTACTTCTCCTACCATCAGCGTGACGGCGTCGGCCTGCTCACTTTCGATACCGATGTTCGATCGCACATTCCGGCGAGCCGGCGTAGCGGCCAGTTGTTCAACATTCTTGCGGAGATCGACCGGATCGAGCCCGCGAAGGAAACCGCGTTCAAGAAACCGCTGCGCTTCCTGGCAGAGTTCCTGAGCCGCCGCGGTCTTATCGTTGTCATCTCGGATCTATACGACGAACCCGAGAATATTATGGCCGGGCTGAAGCAATTGAAGGCGAAGGGAAACGACATCATGGTCCTGCACATCATGGACAACTTCGAACTGACGTTTCCTTTTATGGATGCCGCGCAATTCGAAGACATGGAAAACAAACGCAAGATGCACATCATTCCGGAATACCTTCGCACTCAGTACCTTGCGATCATCAACGATCACATCGCACGTCTGCGAAAGGAAATGTCGGGATCCCGCATCGATTACACGCTTATGGACACGACCAAGCCGGTCGACGAAGCGCTTTTCTCTTACCTGGCCGCGAGGGAGCATAGTCATTAGAGTCATATGTCACTCTTGAATCCATATTTCCTGTTTGGGTCGCTGGCGCTGGCTGTACCGGTGTTGATTCACCTGGTTCGGCGCGAGAAGTCGGAAATCGTTCTTTTCAGCTCGCTCATGTTTCTTCTCAAAGTGCCGAAGCAGGCGATACGGCAGCAGAAGATCAAGAATCTTCTGCTCATGGCTTTGAGACTGCTCATCCTGGCGCTTCTCGTGATGTCTTTCGCACGGCCTTACCTGACGCAGAACACGAACCCGGCGGCTGCGGCGACGAACAATCGCGGTATTGTTCTGCTGCTCGACAACTCGTACAGCATGCGTTATGGCTCGAATTTCGATCGCTTGAAGACCGAAGCTCGACGCCGAATCGACGCGATGGGCAGCGGAGATCGCATGGCGCTCGTTGCTTTTAATGAAAGCGCGACGATGCTGGGCCAGCCAACGGCGGACAAGAACGCCTTGAGAGCCGCTCTCGATACGCTCGAGCCGTCGTACTCCGGCACGCGGTATTACGAAGCGTTCACGCTCGCAGACCGGGTTTTCAGTCAGATGGCTTCGGCGCAACGGCAGCTGGTTATCGTTTCGGATTTTCAGCGTAATGGCTGGAATCGTTCGAGCCGCGAAAGTGTCATTGGCAGCGACGTGAAGACCGAGTTCATGAATCTCGCCGTCGAAAACCCGACGAACGTCGGAATCGACAGCGTAAGCGTCGAGCCTGCGGTCAGCTTCGCACGGACGTACACGGGCAGGGTGATTGCGCGCATTCACAATCATCGCAAGGACCAGCCCGTCACGGTTCCGATTTCAGTAAGCATCAACGGCAAGGAGGCCACACGAAAAACCATCATGGTGGCCCCGAATGGGACGACACTGGCCGAGTTCACCGGTTTCGATCTGCCGATCGGTTTTTCGAAAGGCCGCGTGCGCATCGAAGCGGATGATCCATTGAAACTCGACAATGATTTCCTCTTCGCGCTGGATCGCCGCGAAAAGCTCAGCGTGCTTGTCGTCGATGCCGGCCGCGCGCGGCAAAGCTTCTTCCTGCGGCAGGCTTATACGTCCTCGCCGGATCTGCCCTACGCCGTGAACGTCACGCCGCTTCAGAACATCACACCTGAGGAATTGGGCAAACACGACGTCGTCGTACTCAATGACGTCCCACGGCTCCCGGATAGAATCCGCGACCGTCTCGATGAGCTGAGAAAGACCGGTCAGGGTCAGCTCGTCATTCTTGGTGAAAACGCCGACACGGGATGGTGGAACAGCTATGCAAAGCTGCCCGCGAAAACGACACAGAAGATTTTCGTGGCGAAGGATCGCGGCCGATCATCGGTAGCCCTGACCACGTACGATCACAATCACAGCATTTTCAAACCTTTCGAAACGAGTACGAAGCTTGCGTTGAACTCCGCGCAATTCTTTGCATACGTTGGAATGGAAGCCAGGCCTGGCGCGACAGTTCTTGCGAAATTCGAAGACGGGTCGCCGGTGATTATCGAATCCGCGAAAGAAGACCACGGGATGCTCGTCTTCAATTCGACAGTCGACAACAAGTGGAATGATCTGCCGTTGAAGCCATCTTTCCTGCCGCTGTTCCATGAAATGGTCAGCTACCTGTCCCGGTACAACGAAAGTCAGGGCTGGTACGCACTCGGCGAAGGAATACCGGTCGTCGGCGGACTGGAAAGCGCGGCGGCGGCGGTGATCGATCCCAATGGTGATCGGCAATCGCTCGGGCAGCTCAGCTCCGGACAGGCCAGGTTCTTCACGCCGACAACGCCCGGGTTCCACGAAATCCGGGTCGGTCCCGACACGAGGGTGGTCGCAGTGAATCCTCCGGCCGCGGAGAGCAACCTTGAAGTCATGCCGCCAGAGGATCTTATCGCCAGCGTCCAGCGTACGCAGGGTGAGTCGCAGCAGGCGGGATTTTTCGATGAAGAGGACCGGCAGGAGTACGCCCGCCATCAAACCGGATGGTGGTATTTCTTATTGTTTGCTTTATTGGCGGGGATAGCGGAGATTTATATAGCGAATCGGGCCTATAACAAGGCATAACGCATAGCGTAGCCATCAAGCAGAAGGAGACGCGTTTCATGAGTCCACACAATGAGTTGCTGCAAAGGATC
>Ga0075425_100009646_pt1 | contig 10277 bp, 8 predicted proteins | sample SoiMethybrSBSTD4_FD_75300 | JGI IMG/M metagenome (GOLD analysis project Ga0075425, IMG submission 75300) | Bulk soil microbial communities from a Populus tree surrounding site in Tennessee, USA - Soil MetaG P. TD hybrid SBSTD4 | ecosystem: Environmental > Terrestrial > Soil > Tree plantation...
TGGAGAAGGCGTTGGAAACGTTGCGAGCCAATGAAGGTCAAAATTAGAAAACAGGCTGCGACGTAAGAATTCAGTTGGGCGAGACTCGCTAGTGTGGTGAGTTAGAAATTCGCTTGCAAAGTACGTATCGCCCTAAGCGTCATGCCGGTGGAAACGGCATCCAGACGACCTTAAAACACCTGGATTCCGGGTCGCGCCAGCTATCGCCAGCTTGCCCGGAATGACGACGGAATTTTGTTGTGAATTTCTAACTCAGGACACTAGCCTCTGATCCACTATCTAACCTTGGCGAGTGGTATTGACGCGTCACGAATTTTGATAAAAGATCAAAGCCGGTTGCGGCGGATATTCCGGCTGGCTTTGTGGTTTTGGCCGAGCTCGCCGCTTGAGGTAGGAGAAGGGAATTTGCTGGAAAGGACAGGTGCCTGAGGCAGGCTAGACGGAACAGTCATGAAATTGCGGTTTTGGAAATCTCAGTTGCCCGGTCCTTTCATGTTATCTTTTTTGCTTTGCTTCGCGCTCATCGACTATACGATCTATTCAGGGACAGGAAGCAGCCCGCTTAGCTGGGTTTGGAAGTTTCTGGCGGTGGTTACCTATATCGTTACTACCTTTCCTCTTTCCTCCTACGTTTCGATTACGACTCTTTTCTTGTTTGGATCGATAGCATTTATTGGGATTGTCTTGGTGATGATATCCAAGGGCAGCGCCATGAAGGCCATGGAAGCCGTCAGTGAGAAGGTTGTAACGGAGAGGCCTCTGGACGTTTATCCGTCGGCCGTACAACCCGGCACAAGAGTTGGCGAGGGGGATCGAACGCAGAACGCCGGAATTCAACCGTCAGCATTATCGGGGGATGAGAGTGCCGAACCCTTTTCACTACAGTCGTTATGGCCATGGCAACTTCCCGATCTGGGAGTGACCGGCAAAATGGTTGTGTCTTTCGCGGCCATTGCAGCTCTCTTCGGCCTCGGAGCGGCTGTTGTCGTTTATTATTTTTCCTTTGGCGTATTTGAAACGCAGATCAACAAGCGTGCGGATGTCATCGCGATGAACTTGACTGCCGCTGTAGCACGGCAAGTGGCGGAAAAGGATCTCCCTGCCCTCCACGTGGTGCTCTTGAAGCAGGCAGTGCAGGGGGATGTCGCCTATATCTACGTGGAAGATGAGCAAGGTAACGTTTTGTCGCGGAGCGTCGATGATTTTCCAGCGCCGGAGGCCGGTTTAATTTTGCAGCCGTCATTCAAATTTACGCACTGGACGACGATTCTTTACAAAGGGTATCCGGTATACGAAACCCGTGCGGGAATCGTTGACGGGAAACTCGGAATTCTCCATCTGGGGATTTGGAAAGACGCGGTCCAGAAGGAAATTTTTAACACACTCTGGCCCATCGCCATGCTCATCCTAGTCATAGTGATCATTGCCATCATGACCTTTAGCGTTGCCGTAAGGCGAATCAATCAGCCGCTGCTGCAACTCGCGCAAAGCGCAAATCGAATTAGCGAAGGAGAGCTGGATTGTTCCGCCCGTGTAAAGGTGCGCGATGAGATCGGCGCACTCGCCATCGCCATCGAGCGTATACGAGCAAGTCTAACCGCGGCGACGAAGCGGCTCGATGCGGCGCAGCAGGAACCTACCAACGACCGCCCTCAGCTTTCCTCTCCGAATCGGATTCGTTTATAAGACTCGATCCCAGTCCCAAGGCTTCGTTCTCACGGTGCCGGGGAGAGTTTCGACTCTGTTCAGCGCGTCTAGCGCCCGCTGTAAAGCTCCTTTACGAACCCTGTATTTTCAAGTTCTTTGAGGAAACGGTTGTCGTAGAATTCTTTCGGGTCCGCCGTCGCAGCTTTTGGATGGTCGGTTACGGAAAGCGCCGACCGGATGGCTTCGTCTGTCACATAGGGAACCTTGGGAAAGAGAGGAGCAAAACTTCGATACGCCTCGTCGACAATTTCCAAATCTTTAGTGGCGAGGTGTTTAGCGACCGCGCGCTTTGAAACTTCTGGTTGCTCAATGGCAACCTTGAGGCCCGCTAGGAATGCCTTGAGGAAGGCCTTAACGAGATCTTGATTTTGCTGAATCACCGAACGTCGAATGGCGATACCCTCGAAGGGATAAGGGAACTTAAGCGCTCCAATGTTCACCAGTTCCTTAAATCCCAAGCGCCGGGCCATGAGCGTCGTGGGTGCCGAGTGAACAGCGGCCACCACAATCCCCTCTTTCAAGGCTGCTAGCGCATCTTCCTGGCGGGAGAAGTAGAGCACCTTCAAATCTTGCTGGGTCATTTTGTACTGTCGAAGTAGCGCAATGGAGGCGTGATCGGAAGACGCGCCTTTGGTTATTACACCGAGGACCTTGCCTCGAAGTTCAGACACATCTTTTATTTCCGGACGGGCGTAAAGAGAGAATGCATACGTGGGGACCGGCATGCCGATATAGATGAGATCCGCTCCGCTGAGCATCGCGTTGACGGCGGCGCCGCCTGTCAATGCCACGTCAACATTCCCCGACACGATGGTTTGCGTGAGTCTGACTCCTCCCGGAATGTACACGGGGCTTACGTCAATGCCGTATTGCCGATCGATCTTGCCCTCGGGAATATTCCAGAGCGGAGTTTGCCCGCCGTTTAATTGTGGATAACCAACGCGGATCGTGACCGTGGCCGCGCGTGAAGTGTGGGAAACCGCAAAGAACGCCAAGGCCGTTATAAGAACAATCGAATAAGAACTTTTTCCGCGAGAATGAATGTGCGACATTGAATATTTCCTCTGCTATGGTCGTTGTGTTCCTCTTATCTAACGAAGAAACGGCGTGTCAAGCTGCAGATTAACGGGAAGCAAAGGCTGTTATGCCGCCCGGGAGGTGCGGTAAAAAAGGTCATTCTCGCTACGCTCAGGGCGGGCAGGGGTATCCATGATGCTTAAAAACGATCTGATCCTAAGGCGCGCGATGATGACAAAGCATTTCCCTGCTTACGTTGGATTGCTATGCTCGAAGGGTTACGCATGTTGGACAAATGTTTCCGTCGTGCCGAATCATCGAGGAGGGCGGGTTTCAAACTCGCCCCTACGATTCGGTTTCCTTTTGCGTAGTTTGCGTTCTTTGCGGTCAAATTGTCTTCTCTCTTGGCCGTGGCTTTGTCGTGCCCGGTTTTCTGCGGTTGTCTTTGCTTTGTTGCTGCCGTGGTCAAGTTCAACTAATGCCTTGGATAACCTCCGGGTGGCGACTGCTTCTATGACCTCTCCGTCGGTCCTGTATTTGCTGGTGGCCCAAAAGGAAGGCTTCTTCAAAGACGAGGGTTTGAACGTTGAGATTATCAATATGAGAGGCGAGATCGCCGCCAAAATCGCGGTGGCCGGCGAGATCGATTTTTTCACTCAAGCCCTTAGCGGTCTAACAGCGGCGGTTCGAGGTCTACCACTCAAGATTCTTATGGTTGTCGATGAGAAACCTGCTTGGGATTTTATGGCGCAGCCACAAATCAAATCCTTCGCGCAGCTCAAAGGCGGCACCGTTGGAATACTTTCCTTTGAAGGCTCGGTGGCTTTAGCAACGAGAGAGATGCTGCGCAAAAACAACTTGGACCCGTCAAAGGATGTTCAGCTGCTGGTGATGGGCGGCAATGACATGCGCTATATGTCGCTCAAGGGGAAGGCGATTCAGGCGACGCTGTTGGATCCCGCGAACAGCTACAGGGCCCAAAAGGAGGGGTTCAACAAACTGGCCTCAGCCGGCGACTACATCGCGCAATATCTAAACGGTGGCATTTGCGCTCCCCAAGAAAAAATCAGGCAAGCCCCGGAGAGAATTACACGATTCGTAAACGCCGCCTACAAAGGTTACCTGTTCTTTACCACCCGTAGAGAAGCGTCCATCAACACCATGATGGGATTTTTCAAGACCAAAGATCGTGATGCGGTGGCCTCGATCTATGATTTCAGCATGAGAGTTGTCAGCCGCGACGGTACCGCCGAAGAGAAAGTTCTCGAAGGCGTCATCGAAGATGTGAAGAAATCCACCGGCGTCAAGAAAGAATCTCGCCCGGCGGATTTCTTCGACTTCAGTTTTCTCCGAAAGGCGCAGGAAAAACTCAGAACCAGCGGTTGGAGACCGTAAAATTTTGCAGCGCTTCGATCTCCTAAAAGGTCATACGTGCAAAGTTTATTGGTTGACGTGTAGAGATCTTTTTGGAACTTCTCTTGTCTCTACTCGCTTTTGATACAAACAGCCAATCGAGTATCCAATAAACGCTGGAACCGGCGTAAAAAACCACCAGAAAGCGATTTCGAATGGGAACCGATTTCGGTCAAAGCGATTGACAAAGAAGTCGTAGGTAGCGTCAGCAGCAACACCGAATGGAATTGCTCCTAGCATTACAATTATACACACCCAGTTACTTGCCAGAAAGATCAAGGGAACACTTGCCGCCGCAAGAAAAAAGAAAGCGGCGCCTACACCCCATCCCCAAAGCGTTTCAAATAAGCCAAAGTGGGCGCCAATTCGATAGGAAACAATCACACCGATGATTCCCATCGAAAAAGAGTATAAGAGGCCGGTTGAATTCCTTCTCTTGAAAACAAGCATTATGACTTTCGCCAATCTTTCAATATTTCCAGAGCGCTCAGTCTTCCCGAGGCAGCCATGACGCCGCCGCCAGGATGAGTGCAGGCGCCGCACATGTAGAGATTCTTGATCGGGGTCCGATACTTCGCCCAGCCGGGAATGGGGCGTAGAAAAAAAAGCTGGTCGAGCGTCAGCTCGCCCTGAAAAATATTGCCCTCGGTGAGGCCAAACTCTTGTTCTAAATCCCAGGGAGTGACGACCTGCCGATGCAAAATGATGTCTTTCATATTGGGCGCGTATTCGCTCAACGTTTCGATGACGTTATCGCCGAATTCTTCGCGCCGCTCCGGCCAGGTCCCCTTCTCCAAATGATACGGCGCGTACTGAACGAAAATCGACATCACATGTTTTCCGGGAGGGGCCATGGACGGATCAAGCATCGATGGAATGATGATATCGAGGTAAGGACGGTGGGAGTAGTCGCCGTACTTGGCGTCGTCGTAGGCGCGCTCGATATAGTCGATGCTGGGACTAATGGAGATCGCCCCCGAAAGATGCGGGCCTTGGCCGGGCATAGAAGTAAAGTTTGGTAGGGCGTCTAAAGCAAGGTTGACCTTGGCCGATGATCCGCGAATTTTGAAGTTGTCCACTTGTTTAACGAACTCAGAATCGAGGTATTGGGAATCGATCATTTTGAGAAAGGTTCGTTTGGGATCGACGCCGGAAACAATGACGTTGGCATAAATCTCGTCGCCCGAGCTGAGGACAACACCGTGGGCGCGGCCATTTTTGATCAGCACGTGATCGACAGCCGCCTCCGTTCGGATGTCCGCGCCGAAATGGCGCGCCGCGTCGGCGATGACGCGGCTGATGGTTCCCATACCGCCGCGGGCAAAACCCCAGGAACGAAATGCTCCATCGAGCTCGCCCATGTAATGATGGAGCAGCACATAGGCTGTCCCGGGTGATCTCGGCCCCATGAAAGTTCCGATAATACCGCTCGCGGACATGGTTGCCTTGAGCACTTCGGTCTCGAACCATTCATCGAGAAAATCTGCTGAGCTCATGGTCATCAGTTTGGTCAGATCGTAGAGAAGTTTTTCGCCGAGTTGGCGAAAGTGACCGCCGACGGAAGCGAGGCCGAGAATCTCCCGCGGATTCAACGAGGTCGGTTCCGGAGGAACCATGCCGAGCATCGGCTTCACGGCCATCGCCATCTGAACCATCAGTTGGCCGTACTGGTCGTAAGCTTCGGCATCCGTAATCGAATGGCGCGCGATCTCGCGGCGGGTTTTGTCGTGGTCGCCGCATCGAAAAAGATGATTGCCGTCCGGCATCGGCGTGAAAGTGCTGTCCAACGGAATGATCTCAAGGTCGTATTTTGGCAGTTCAAGGTCGCGGATCACCTCCGGCCGCAGCAAGCTCACGACATAGGAGCAAACGGAATATTTAAAGCCGGGATAAATTTCTTCGGTGACCGCGGCGCCGCCAATGACGTAGCGGCGTTCGAGAACGAGCACCTTCTTGCCGGCTTTGGCGAGATAGGCGGCAGTGGTGAGACCGTTGTGGCCGCCGCCGATCACGAGGGCGTCATACTTGTTGTTCACCGATGATCCTTGCTTACCCGGGCATTTTTTGTAATTTTCGCGGTTAAGTCAACGAGGTGAATAAGATTTCGGATTGAATCCGAAATCGAAAATCCAAAATCCGAGATCCAAAATCGAAATATGCCTATAGGAACACCATTTCACTCAAGAACTTCGGCGTTGTGTGTGAGCCAGAACTGGCGCACGTGGTCGGGCTATTTCGTCGCCAGTTCCTACGAGGTCGTGCATGACTATGAATACCATGCGATCAGGAATTCAGCCGCACTGATCGATGTGTCCCCGCTGTTCAAGTATGACGTGCGCGGAAAAGACGCGTTGAGGTTGGTCAACCGCGTGATTACGCGGGACGTCTCCAAATGTGCCGTCGGCCAGGCGCTTTACGCCTGCGTGTGCGACGACGAAGGAAAAGTAATCCAGGACGGAACCGTCTTCAGGCTCGCCGAAAATCATTATCGGTTTCACCTGGCGGAACCTAGCCTCCGCTGGCTCAGGCTCAATGGCGTCGGCATGGACGTCGAGATTCACGAAGTGTCAGAGCAGATTGCCGCCGTGGCGCTTCAAGGTCCCAATGCGCTGCGAATTCTCCAGGGATTAGTGGATGTCAAACTTGAGCAACTCAGGTTTTTTCGCCTGACCCAGGGAAGGATCGGTCAAATCCCGGCGATTATTTCACGTACGGGATACACCGGTGATCTTGGCTACGAGATTTGGTCGGGCGCAGAACATGCCGAGAAGGTTTGGGATATACTCATTGAACACGGCAGGAACTTCGGCATCAAGCCCGCCGGTATGCTTGCGCTTGACGTTGCGCGTCTCGAGGCGGGATTTATCTTGCTGGAAGTCGATTATGTCAGCGTCGAAAAGGCCCTGACTCCATCGCAGAAGTATTCGCCGTTTGAAATCAGCCTCGGCTGGACAGTCGATTTGAAGAAAGAACATTTCATCGGAGGCAAAGCGTTGCGCGAGGAAGATCAGCGAGGCCCGTGGCGCCAGATCGTGGGCCTAGAAGTGGATCTGCCGGCTTACGAACATCTTTTCCAACAAGCCGGTTTGCCACCGCAAATTCCTTTGACGGCGTGGCGCGGAACCGCGCCTCTTTATTACGAGGACAAGCAGGTTGGACATGCGACCACCGGCGGCTGGTCGCCGACCCTCAAGAAGTACATCGCGCTCGCGACTGTTCTGACGGATTACGCCAAGGCTGGCAACCAACTTCAAATGGAGGTCACCGTGGAACACGAACGCAAAACCTCCAGCGTGATGGTCGTAAAGTTGCCGTTCTTCGATCCGCAGCGGAAGCGGGCGGTAATCCCTGCTAACTGATTTCTAGAGAATTGACCGCAAAGAACGCATAGTTCGCAAAAATATTTCTTCGAACCTTTGTGGCCTTTGCGTTCTCTGCGGTCAAATTCTCCTAGACATGCGGTTCATTATGCGATTGCGCGAGGCGCACGGGTATGCCGCGACTGTGCAAATAGTTCTTGCACTCGGCGATTGAGTATTCCTGATAGTGAAAGATAGACGCGGCGAGGGCGGCGCTGGCGTTACCTCGGGTTAGGCCGTCGTAGATGTGTTCGAGATTTCCTACCCCGCCCGAGGCGATCACCGGGATGCCTATCCGATCCGAGATTGCCCGTGTCAGTTCCAGATCGTAGCCGGCCTTAGTGCCATCCCGATCCATGCTCGTGAGGAGGATTTCGCCGGCACCGTATTGCTCCATCCGCGCGGCCCAGTTGCAAGCATCGAGTCCCGTAGGATTTCTGCCCCCGTGAGTAAAGACCTCCCAATGGTTGTTCACACGCTTGGCATCGATGGCGACCACGATGCATTGACTGCCAAACATTTCCGCCGCCTCGCGCACGAACTCCGGCCGGTTGACGGCACCCGTATTGATTGAAACTTTATCGGCGCCAGCGTTTAGGAGCTTACGAATATCATCGAGTTTGTTGATACCCCCACCTACGGTAAGCGGCATGAAGACTTGATCGGCAGTCCGCGCCACAACGTCTAAAATGATCTCGCGATTTTCGTGGGATGCGGTGATGTCGAGAAAACAAAGCTCGTCGGCGCCCTGGCGATCGTAAACCTGCGCGATTTCCACCGGGTCTCCGGCGTCTCGCAGCTCCAAGAACTTGACTCCTTTGACGACGCGTCCGGCTTTCACGTCGAGGCAAGGAATGATGCGTTTAGCGAGCATACCGATTAAATGTAGCTGAGAGAGAGGCTGTTCTCAATCCACCCTCGACGGAATAACCTTGACACCGTTTGAACCCGTGGGGTAGCTTCCCCAAGCAGATGGGGTCGGCGAGAAAACTATGATTGTCGATTTTGAGCATCACTATATCCCTGTCGAGTTGGCGCAACGCCTGGGAATCAACGCAGAAACTAAAGCGACCCTGGAAGGGAAGGGTGTGAATAAGACGAATGTTCAGTTGTTTAACTTGGACGTGCAAATCCACGACATGGATCGCGCCGGGATCGACGTGGCAGTGCTGAGCTGTATTTTGGGCTGGGACACGACGCTGGAGAATTGTCGGATTATCAATGACAGCAGTGCTGGAATTCAAAAAGAGTACGGAGGTCGCTTCGCCGGCTTGGCGCACATTCCGCCCCTGGCGGGTAACCCTGCTCTTCAGGAGTTGGCGCGAGCCGTCGGCGAGCTTGGGTTGAGAGGCGTGACTATTTCATCCCAGGTGGATGGATTATCGTTGGACGCGGAGGAGTTCAGGCCGTTTTACGATCTGGTGGCAAATCTTCGAATCCCGATCTTCGTCCATCCGGCCTTGGCTCCCCGAGGCTACGATCTGCTGAAAGATTATCAGCTGCCGGTCATCCTCGCGCGGGAATTCGATTTGGGCGTTGCAATAACCCGCCTCATCGCCGGCGGGGTGTTAGATCGCTTTCCCGATTTACAGTTTGTCTTTGCCCACTTTGGTGGTGGCCTTGCAGGCTACAAGGAGCGGATCGCGCGCTCCTCTTATCGGTTGAAACTGCCAAAAGCCTTTGGAGACTATTTCGATCTTCTCTATTTCGACATGGCGGGATTTGAAGGAAGCCCAATTGCGCTGCGCTGCGCGTTGGAAGGGATCCGACCTGAACGTATGGTTTTTGCCACCGATTACCCACAGAACTTCAACAATGATGATCCGCAGATCGGCAAAAATGTCGGCGGTATTCAAGAGTATATCCAAACGATTCAAGCCCTACCTCTGCAAGCTCAGGTGAAGAACAATATGCTCGGCGGCACAGCGGCGCGTTTGCTCAAGATTGCCTGCTGAGTTTGACCTGGGCGTGGAATAAACGAATGGGACGCTCAAGGTGTTGAATCAAAGGAATGACCAAGGAAGAAACTTCAGAGAACGTGCGCCGGATTTTTCAAAGAGCACGTGAAACAACACGGGTCGATTTTGAATACGCGAGAGTTTGAAGACTAGGGAGCGAGAGCGGAGATGAATATGACTATTACATCCGCCGGGCGGACTTCTATTCAGGCGGTTCTCCACGCGTTTTGCCGAAGGTGGCTGGCGTCCATGTTAGTTGTCGCCATGGTCCTCATGCAATTCGCTCGGATAAGCGCCGCGGCATCGAGTCCGAGTAAGGTAACCGTTCATGTTCCTTCGAAGAGCCTGGCGATCATGCCGTATTACTTCGGCAAGGACAAAGGTTTCTTTTCCGAGTTGATTGAGCCCCAGCTGGTAGTAATGTCACCGCCCACCGCCATCGCCGCCCTCGTGGCAGGGGAGTTAGATTTCGCCACAACCCTCGGGGCCGCTACTACCGCGATCATGCGCGGGCTCCCGCTCAGGAGACTCTTTTATATCCAACAGGAGCCCGCGCACGCTCTTTTGGTACAGCCCGAGATCAAAACCATTCAGGAGTTGGTTGGAAAAGTCATCGCTGTTACGGCGCTTACCGATGCTGTGGGGATGTCGGCGGTGGTTATTCTAAAGGCGCATGGATTGGATACATCCCGGGTCACGCTTTTAGCGACCCAGGTTTCCGACAACGCTTACAAAGCACTCACCACTGGCAAAGTTGCGGCGACATTGTTGGCCCCGCCTTACGCGGAAGAACTTGAGGCGAAAGGCTATCGCCGGTTGGCGG
>Ga0075425_100009648_pt1 | contig 10277 bp, 9 predicted proteins | sample SoiMethybrSBSTD4_FD_75300 | JGI IMG/M metagenome (GOLD analysis project Ga0075425, IMG submission 75300) | Bulk soil microbial communities from a Populus tree surrounding site in Tennessee, USA - Soil MetaG P. TD hybrid SBSTD4 | ecosystem: Environmental > Terrestrial > Soil > Tree plantation...
CAAGGACCAAGCCGTTGGCGATGCCGGTCATGAACCCCAGCCAGACCTCCTTCCACAGCACGCGGCCCAGGACTCCGGCCGTCATCTCGCCGAGCGCGATGCCCCGCACGACGACCGTGGCGGTCTGGGTGGTCCCGATGCCGCCCATGGAGGCGACGATCGGCATGAAGATCGCGAGGGTGGCCAGGGTCCGGATCGAGCCCTCGAACAGGCCGATGACCGAGGCGGCCAGGACCGCGGTACCCAGGTTGATCAGCCGCCACACCAGCCGCCGGCTGAAGACCGCCTCGGGCGGATCGAGTACGGTCTCGTCGCCGGCCACGCCGCCGAGGCGCTGGATGTCCTCGGTGGCCTCTTCGTGGATGACGTCGATGACGTCGTCCACGCTGATGGTGCCGAGCAGGCGATGGTTGCCGTCCACCACCGGCACCTCGATGACGTTGTAGCGCTGCACCAGCCGCGCGACCTCTTCCTGGTCGGTGTCGACGGTCACGCTCTGGACGTCCTCGTTGCGGATCATCCGTACCGGCGTGGCCGGGTCGGCGGTGAGGAGGCGATGCAGGGGCACCAGCCCGACGAGATGATCGTGGTCGTCGACGACGTACAGGTAAAACGCGTCGTCACCGGTGGCCGACTTCCGGATGTGCTCGATGGCCTGCGCCACCGTGGTGCCCTCGGGGACGGCGACGAAGCTCGTCGACATGAGGCGGCCGGCCGTCCCCTCGTCGTATTCGAGGAGCTCCTGGACCTCTTCGGACTTCTCCTCCTCCATGAGGTCGAGGATCTTGTCGGCTTCTTCCTTGGGCAGCTCCTCGACGACCTCGACCACGTGGTCGGACGGCATGTGGTCGAGGATCCGCGACACCTCCTGCTCGTCGAGCGCGCGCACGAGGTCGAGCAGCGTCTGGTCGTCGAGCTCGGAGAGGACGGCGCCCGCGTGCTGCGGGGAGAGCAGGCGGAAGATGCGAACCTGATCGGCGAGCGGCAGCTCGCGCGTGACCGACGAGACGTCCGCCGCGTGAGCGTCGGCCAGGACATCGGCCAGGCGCTCGTCGCGGCCGCCCTCGAGCAGCTCCTTGATCGTCTCGGTCAGCCGCTCGGTCTCGGGCATCTACTGGACCGGGGTCCGCGAGCCAGGCTTGTTCAGTGGGTGGCCGGTGGCGGGTGTGGGGTGGCCTCGCGGTTCTTGCCGACCGACTTTCTTTTGCGTCTTGTCCTGGCGCTTGTCGTGATTGCCGTCGTGCAGCGCGGCAAGGAAACGGGCAATGATGTCCCGGCTCATGGTCTCGTCCGTCGATGTGTCCGCCGCCCATTTTCGGATGGGGATGACCGCCTTGGCCATCGAGCGATGGCCGCCCGCGCTTCCCAGCGCCCCGAACGCCTGGCGCACGACCTCACCCGCGGCCCGCACGTAGCCCACGTTGCGCACGGACACATGCACGTCCGCGTCGACGACGCCGGACACGACCGACCACTCCACGCCCTCGACCTGCAGGAAGAGGTCGGCGAACTGCGCGACGAGCTCGGGGTATCCGACCGGCCCGAGATGGACGAAGACGACGCCGGCCACGACGCGCCGACGGGCGATGCCCGTCGCCAGCACGTCGAGCGCGGCGTTCGGCAAGTCCGGCCGCTCGATCCGGCGCAGCGCGCTGTGGTTGGCGTGCGCGTGCAGGAAGGTGAAGGCCTCCATGTCTGCGCGCGTGGCGCCCCGCTCGAGCTGGAGCGTGTCGGCCTTGATGCCATAGAGGAGCGCGGTGGCCAGCCGCTGGGTGATGCGTACGTCGACTGCTCGCAGGTACTCCGTGAGGATCGTGGAGGTGGCGCCGTACGCCGGGCGGATGTCCTTGAGCCTTGCCCGCGCCGGCGTCTCCTCGGGATGGTGATCGATGACGAGATCGACCTCCCCGAAGCTCTCCTCGAAGAAGCTCGGCTGGCAGTCGACCATCGCGACGCGGTCGTATTCGCCGATCGCGCGCGGCTTGATCTGCTCGACGTCGATCTCGAGGATCCTGAGCATCGCCCGGTTCTCGGGGCGCGTGATGGTGCCGAACGTGGCGATGGGCGCGGCCGCCTTCGTCCGACCGAGCAGCGCGCGCAGCGCGAGGGCCGAGCCGATGGCGTCGGGGTCGGGATCGTCCTGCATCATGATGAGGACGCGCTCGGCGGAGGCGAAGTGCCGCCGCAACCGCTCCGCACGTGCCCGCAGCGCGGCGCGCTCGACGACAGGGGCAAGCACCTTGTCGACGAACGTCGCCGGCGGGACCGCCGTGAGCTCCGAGGCATCGGTGTCCGAGCCGAGCGGATCGGGCAGCAGCACCACGGCCGCCGCGGGCGCCACGCGGCGAATGGCGGCGAGCACGCGGGCCACGCGCTCGGTCGGCACGGCGAGGACTACCGCGTCGTGCGCGGTGACTGCGGCCCGGCGGTAGAGCGACTCCTCCTCGAGATCGCCGGCGAGCGCCAGGCCGCCGCGACGCGTGATCCGCCGCTTCGCCGCCGCGCTCTCGACCAGGTGGAGGGCGGGCTCGCCGAACGCCTCTCGGGACACGAAGCGCGCTACCGCGCTGTCAGGGCAGACGAAGATTCCTCGCATCTGGCTGTGAAGTATGAACCCGCAGATGGCGGGAACAAGTGCTTTCTCTCACAACCTCAGGATACGACCGATGCCCGCGAGGTCCGGCGTGAGGTACTGCGGGCCGGCGTCGCGGCCGGCCCACTCGATCGGGAAAGGACGGGGGCCGCGGACGGCCCCCGTCGACGGTTCAGGCGGCCTTGTCGCGGACCTGATCCCTGACCGAGTAGAGGTGGCGCGAGCCGTTCTCGCCCGGGTGCAGCCGAGGCCGCCGCCCGAAGCGCCCGAAGTACCACGCCTCGTAGCACTCGCGATGGTATGTGCCAGTCGGCGCCTGGACCTGGGGGGCGTATCGCGCCACGAGCATGAAGCACCGGCCGCAGGCCGGAGCGCCCTTCATGTTGATGTCGATGACGTTCTGGTCGTCCATGGCTCTCGCATCCTTTCCGCTCCGGCCATAACGCGCCGGTGATGGGACCCGCCTACCGCAAGCGGAGTGCCAGACCAAAACGTGGGTTTTTCGCCGAAATGCGAGGGCCCGCGGCGGCCGCGATCCCATTTTTACATCGGTAAGACTTACATCAGGCGCCGCAGCGGGGTGCCATCACTCGCGGATGGAGGAGGCCGACTGCGGCATTCTGCCGAGTTCCGCCAGCAGCAAGGCGGCCCACCGGTACACGTTGTGCTCGCGGACCTGCGCGCGCATGCGGGCCATCCGCTCGCGCTGCTCCTCCTTCGGCATCTCGACGGCCCGCCGGATCGCGGCGGCCGTGTCCTCGATGTCATAGGGGTTCACGACGAGCGCTTCCCGCAGCTCGCGGGCGGCGCCGGTGAAGCGGCTCAGAATGAGGACGCCGGTGTCCTGGTCGCGGGCCGCGATGAACTCCTTGGCAACGAGGTTCATCCCGTCGTGCAGCGCCGTGACCATGCAGAAGTCGGCGTTGCGATAGTAGGCCGCGATCTCGCGGTGGTCGTGGTGGCGCTCGCGATAGATGATGGGCCGCCAGTCACGGTCGCCGAGTTCGTCGTTGATGCGGCGGATGTCCTCGCGAACTTCCCGCTGCAGCCGCTGGTAGCGCTCGATGCGGCTGCGGCTCGGCGAGGCGATCTGGACGAACACGACGCGGCCGCGGTACTCCGGCCACCGCTCGAAGAACCGCCGGATGGCGCGCAGCCGCTCGGGCAGCCCCTTCGTGTAATCCAGCCGCTCGACGCCCACACCGAGGAAGTCGGCCTCGACGTCGAGGGCGGTCAGCAACGCCTTGCGGTCGGGGATCCGGTCGCCCATCTGCTCGTCGCCCGCCGCGATGCTGATGGGGAAGGGCAGGACGTGGGTCGTGTGCTGGCCGCGCACGGCCGTGAAGTCGTCCCACTCGACGCGGCCCTCGATCATCCGCTCGACCGTCTCGAGGAAGTTGTTGCAGTGAAACTGCGTATGGAAGCCCACGAGATCGGCGCCCAGCATGCCGAGGAGGATCTCCTCGGGCCACGGGCAAATCCCGAACGCCTCGACGTTGGGCCAGGGAATGTGCCAGAAGAGTGCCACGCGCGCATCCGGCCGCTCCTGCTTGATCATCCGGGGCAGCAGCGCGAAATGGTAATCCTGCACCAGCACGATCGGCGCTTCGGCCTTCTCCATCTCCTCGAGGAGCGCGTCGGCGAAGCGCTGGTTGACCGCACGGTAGTGCTCCCAGTCGCCCGCCCTGAACTGCGGACGCTCGTGGACGATGTGGCAGAGCGGCCAGAGCCCCTCGTTGGCGAAGCCGTAGTAGTATCCCGCCTCTTCCTCGGCGTTCAGCCATACCCGGCGCAGGGTGTACGCGGGATCGTCGGAGGGCAGACCGACGCGCTCACCGGCCGCGCGATCGGCGTCGCCGCTGCCGTGCGCGATCCACACGCCGCCGCACGCGCTCATGATCGGCTCCAGCGCGCTTACCAGCCCGCTGGCCGGGCGGAGCTCGGCGATCCGCTTGCCCTCGAAGACGTGGCTCACGGGCTCGCGGTTCGAGACGACGAAGATGGGACGCGTGCCGAAACGCATGTGGACGAACTGCTTGAGCCGCTCCTCCGTCCAGATGTGCTCGCCGAGCAGCCGCAGCCGCGCCTCCTGCTCGGCAGCCGTGCGCGCGCGCGCCAGCGTGCGCGCCAGCCCCGTGACCTCTCCGGCGAGGGGACCGAAGAGGCTCGCATCCGCGTCTGGCGGCGGCGCCACCGGCTCGCCCGACTTGAGCCGCTTCGTCCACTCCGCGATCCGCGCGACCGGCCGCGTCACCGTCCAGCGCACGAGCAGCCACGTGATCCCGGTCAGGAACAGGATGAGCACACCCAGCCGCACGGCCGTGCGTCGCCAGAGATCCCACTCGCGCGTGTTTAGGTACTCCGCGTCGACGAAGGTGGCGGCAGCGCCGACGGGGCTATCGTCGCGCTCGAGCGGCACGATGTGGGCCCACACGGTGCGGCCGCCGAGACGCGCGAACCGGCGGACGATGACGTCGCCGTGGATGGCCTCGGTGATCAGCGGTGAGAGCGGGCCGAGATGCGGCTTGACGTCCGGGGTGGCGGCGATGACGCTGCCGAACTCGTCGTAGATCGCGATGCCGCGGTCCGGTCGGCCGAAGCGGGCGAGGACCCGCTCGTAGCCGGCGCGCGCGTTCCGTGAGACGAGCGGCTCGGCGGCCTCCCGAACGGCGTCGGTGGCGAGCGCGGCCCGGCGCTGGAGGTCCTGCTCCAGCCGGGTACGCTCTTCCTGGACTTCCAGATAGGCGAAGCCCCCCGTGACCACGATCACGGCGAGCGAGATCCCGCCAAGGAGACGAACCAGCAGCCGCATGATGTGCGCGGTGGAGCCTGCTAGCCGATCGACCGTCTCATGCGCCGAACTTGTTCAGGCGCAACGCGTTTGCCAGCACGAGCGGCATCAGGTGCTGGGCCGGCATGACCCCGAGCGTGCCCGCCGCGCACGCTCGCTCGTTGAACGCGCTGACCGGGTCGGCGCCCGAGTACCGGCTGGCCAGGACGACGGGGACGGGCTGCCAGCCGTGGCCGGCGAGGATCGACGGGGTCGCGTGGTCGCCGGTGACCACCATGACGTCGGGTTTCTGGGCGAGGATCTCGGGGATGAAGGCGTCGAGCCGCTCGAGGGCGGCGACCTTCGCGTCGAAATCGCCGTCTTCTCCCGCCTTGTCGGTGTCCTTGTAATGCAGGAAGAAGAAGTCGTAGGAATCCCAGTGCTGGCGCAGCGTGACGATCTCGTCGGCGAAGCCGGCACCCGTCTTGAGAATCTCCATTCCCACGAGCCGCGCCAGGCCCCGATACATCGGGTAGGCCGCGACGGCGGCGGCTCGCAGCTGGAACACGTCGGGGAACCGCGGCAGATCGGGCAGCTGATCGAACCCGCGGAGCAGGATCATGTTGGCGGGAGCCTCGTTCGCGAGCACGCGACGGGCCTGGCTCACGAAGCTGTTCACGATCTCCGCGGTCGACCGCGCCTCCGCATTGAGGGCGCGCACGGGCAGGGGCGGCTTTCCCGTGGCCTGGGGATCGGTCTCCGAGAGCGCGCCGCTGAGCCCGCCGCCGCGCAGCACGAGGACGAAGCGGTGCTCCTTCACCGGTTCGACGAATAGCTCAGCGCCCGCGATGCGAATCTCGCGCAGCCGGTCGGTGAGGCGAATGCAGAGATCGGTGCCGATGCGCCCGGCCCGGCGGTCGGTGATGAGGCCGCGGTCGTCGACCGTGCAGAAGTTGCCCCGGGCGGCCACGTCGCCGGCTCTCAGCTCGAACTCGATGCCGAGCGCTTCGAGGACGCCGCGGCCGACCTGGTAGAAGAGCGGGTCGTAGCCGAAGAGCCCGAGATGGCCGGGACCGCTGCCCGGGGTGATGCCGGGGGCCACGTGCCGGATGAGCCCGCAGGCCCCACGCGTCGCCAGGGCGTCGAGGTGGGGCAGCCGGGCCGTTTCCAGCTCCGACACTCCCGTCTCGGGGCGCGGGAGACCGCCGAGGCCGTCGAGCGAGATCAGCACGATCTTGGTCGCGTTCCCCACGACGAGCGGCGCGATGACGTCGAGCATCGGAGCACTCCTCAGGATCAGGCGTCCTTCACGGGGTTCTCCAGCACGCCGAGGCCGGTGATCTCGAGCCGGCAGACGTCGCCCGGCTGCATGAACACCGGGGGTTTCTTGCCGAGGCCGACGCCGGGCGGCGTCCCCGTCGCGATGAGGTCGCCGGGCTCGAGCGTCATCAGGCTCGAGAGATAGCTGACCACGTACCGGACGTCGAAGATGAACTTGCTCGTGTTGCCGTGCTGCATCTGCGTGCCGTTGACCCACAGCTTGAGGTCGAGGACGTGCGGGTCGGGGATCTCGGCGCGGTCGGCGATCCAGGGCCCGATGGGCGCGAAGGTGTCGGCGATCTTGCCCGCGCTCCACTGGCTGGTGATGAACTGGAAGTCGCGCGCGCTGACGTCGTTGATGTTGACGTAGCCCCACACGTGGTCGAGCGCCTGCTCCCGCGACACGAAGCGCGCTCGGCGGCCGATGACCACGCCGAGCTCGACCTCCCAGTCGAGCTGCGTCGAGCCGCGCGGGCGGAGGATCGGCTCACCGGGGTCGAGGACGGTGTTGTTCCATTTCGGAAAGATCGGCGGCTCCTTGGGGATCGGCATCCCCGCCTCTTCCGCGTGGTCCTTGTAGTTCAGCCCGATGCAGATGAACTTGCCTGGATCGTGGATGGGCGCGTGCAGGCGTGCCGAGCCGCGGGGCGCCGTCACCTTCTCGGTGATGGCGGCGACGGCCTCCGCGCTCGCCACGCCGCCCTCGAGGAAGCGGCGCGTGCTGTGCGGCACGAGGGCCTCGGCGATCTCCTGAGCCCGCACGACGCCGCGTCGGGCGAGGCTGGCGGCCAGGCTCTGCTGCACGTCGACGATGCGCTCGCCGTCGAGGATGCCGAGACGTGGGGCGTGGCCGTTGGTCGAGAAACGAACGAGCTTCATCGGCGCCGGTACCTCCGCAAAGGGTGTGGGTACGACGATTATATCCACGCCGAGACGATTCCGCCCGGCGCAGGCCTCTGCTATAGTCAAGAGTCACATCGACCGAGCCGGATGCGGCTCAGGGGAGGTGGCGCATGACGACGATTCGTGGCGTGATCGCCTCGATGCTAACGGCGACGATGGTGCTGGCTGCCGTGCCCGCCGTATCGACGGCCCAACAGCCGCCGCCGCCCCCGGCCCCCGCGCCACCGCCGCCTCCGGTGTTGATGCCGGACGTGGTGAAGGGCGAAGACGGTCCCACGACCCCGTTCGACCTGTACAGCGTCGGCGCCGGTGTGTTGACGGTCGCCCGGATGCCGTTCCGCGTCGCCCTGTGCGCGCTCGGCGTGGGCGTCAGCGCTGCGCTGTTAGGCGCCACGTTCGGAAGCGCCTATCGTGAGACCGGCCGCGTCATGGACGAAGGCTGCGGGGGCCCGTGGTACGTGAGCAGCCGCGACATCCGCCCGCTCCGCAGCACCACGGGGCTCTTCGACCAGCGAATGGAGCGCTACCAGGAACGCTGACGCCCCGCCGCCCCTCGCGCCCGCCCGCTCGCGCCGGGCGCGATGGGCCGTCGTCGTCGTGTTCATCGCGCTGGTCGTGGTCTTCGCGGCGGCGCTGTGGGGCACCGTCCTCCGGCCCGCCGCCTACGAGGTGCGCGGCGCGATCGTCGCCCGACCGGCGGTCAATCTCATCGTCGTTCGTCACGACGCCGTGGCCGGGCTCGGCATGGCTCCGATGGAGCTGATGGCCATCCTCGTCGACCCGGCCGTCGTCGATGCCGCCGGCGCCAAGCCCGGCGACCGCGTCCGCCTCGCCGTCCGCCGCACGAACGACGACCTGACGCTGCTCCGCATCGAGAAGCTGCCCTGACCCGTCCCTATACCGGCCAGCGTTCTCTGCGGTAGCCCATCTCCCAGAACATCCACTCGTAGCGGCTCGTGGTGACGAAGTGCCGGCCCATGGCGTCGCGCTCGGCGGCGCCTATGGCCGCGGCGACGGCGTCCGTGGCCGTCAGCACGCCGCGCACGGCGTCGCCGAACGCGTCCGACGCGTACGTGCCGATCCATCGCGCGTAGAGCGGGTCGGGGGAGCCCGCGCGTTCCAGCGCCTTGCCGACCTCCCAGTAGATCCAGTAGCAGGGCAGGAGTGCGGCGATCGCCTCGTGGAACGGCCGTCCGTAGGCCACGGCCAGCAGGTAGCTCGTGTAGGCGAGATTGGTCGGCGCCAGCGGCGTCGCCGCGACGCCGTCGGGACTCAGCCCGAACTCGCGGAAGAACCCCTCGTGGAGCGCGCGCTCCACGCGCAGCGCCTCCGCCGCGTGCTCGGCGAGCATGATGATCCACTCGTCGCGCGGGGCCCGCGCCGCCGCCAGCGCCAGCCCGCGGGCGAACTCGCGCAGGTAGAGCGCGTCCTGGATCGCGTAGAAGCGGAAGCTCTCGCGCGGCAGCGAGCCGTCCGTCAGACCGGTCACGAACGGGTGACAGAGGATCGCAGCGAAGGTCGTCTCGATGGCGCGCCACAGCTCGGCGGTGAACGTCGTCGTCATCGCGCCGAGGCCCGAACGTTGGGGGTCGATAATGTCCGCAGATACGCCACGAGATCCCGGATGTCGTCGTCGCTCAGCATGGAGCCGAACGCCGGCATCCCCGGCCGCCCCAGCGGCGCCCCGCCGTGCTTGATGATGTCCATCAGGTACTGGTCGCTCTGCTGCCGCATCCGCGTGGGGTCCGCCAGGTCGCCGGGACGGATGAGGAAGACGGTCGATCGCCACGAGCCGTGACCGTCGACACCGTGGCAGGTAGCGCAGAGCGCCAGGTACGTGCGCTCGGCCCGCGAGGCGCCGGCCGGTGGCCTCGGGGTGTCGAGCACCCACGCCAGCCCGCTCGCGAAGAGACCGAGGCCCAGCAGGATGACCAGCAGCGCGATCGCCGGACGGCGCATCCGGCCCAGGGTAGCAGAGGCGCAGGCGGGAGTTGCCACTTGACAAGTGACGTGCCTGAGCATAAAGAAAGCTAACTTTTCGCGCTGCTTTGCTTCCTGTACCGCCATTGCCTCACGACAGCCAAGGAGGGCCACGATGAGTGATAGGCAGCCCGCCCAATCGGACGCCCACAGGTTCAACCGCCGCAAGTTCCTCACCGTCGCCGGGGCTGGGGTCGCCGGCGGATCGCTGTTGACCATGCTGGAGGCCCGGCAGGCGCCCGCCCAGATCAAGGGCACGACGCTGCGGATCCTGCAGTGGAGTCACTTCATTCCCGCCTACGACGCCTGGTTCGACAACAAGTTCACCAAGGAGTGGGGCGACAAGAACGGCGTGAAGGTCCGCGTCGACCACATCCCGCACCTCGAGCTGCCCGCGCGGATGGCCGCCGAGTACGCCGCCGGCGCCGGCCACGACATCATCATGAACGGCTCGTCGATCCTGACCCGGCTCTACTACAAGAGCCTGGCCGATGTCAGCGACGTCTACGCCGCGTCGGGCAAGAAGCACGGCGGCTGGATTCCCGCCGCCGGACCCCTGGTCGAGGTCGAGGGCAAGCAGTACGGCATCCCGATGTTCTACATCCTGCTCCCCATGCTCTACCGGAAGGATCTCTTCGACGCCAACAACCTGAAGGCCCCGGACACCTGGGAGCTGGCCCGCGTCGCCGCGCGGACCCTCAAGCCCAAGGG